>WLWD01000185.1_pt1 | contig 395659 bp, 258 predicted proteins | sample 6712731 | NCBI WGS metagenome assembly WLWD01 (sample SAMN12718690, study PRJNA576275) | sponge metagenome | isolation source: marine sponge | host: Mycale hentscheli | place: New Zealand: South Island, Marlborough, Capsize Point | collected 2014-11-01
GAAATATCTATCAGCCAATACAGTAAATATATTTTTAGTAAGGTATATGGACTTGATCCTCCTCAAATGCACTGACCTTAGTTAGGTTAGAATAGACTGTGGTCAAGTTGGGATTGACATTGTGTTGAGAACTGGGAAGCCGTAACATCAATTGAATTCTAAATACATGCTATACGCATTATGTTGCATATTTCATACACAGGCTCATAGCCAGAGCATTACATTAAGGGGGGCTCAAATTTTTGAAATACAGAAAGCTGCACCCACCTTTGTTTTCTTTATTTATAAAGTTAATAGCTAATACACAAAAAGCGAACTGCACTATAGCTTATTATCTTCTATTTCCGGTCACTCAAAAAGGGAGTTTAACGTAACCCCTTGGGCTAAGCCCACGATATATAATAAATAAATATTATTTGTGAACTTCATACTATAATAATAATAGTATATAAATTTCCACATGTCACATGCCTGCACTTCTAATTTATATATTCATTGGTCGCCATATTTCTAACTAATTACATAATGGAAACCCTTACAAATTAGAGTGCTAATAATATAGTTCACTAAATCAACTACAACAACATTTAAATTGTCAAAGTTGCAAGTCGTATGTTGCACTGAATTCGTATGAAATCAGTCAAGACAAGAAATGACTGTCTATGTATCAGAGACCACAAGCCACGTTCACCTAGCCACATCACCCTGGATGCGACAACAACTAAGACCAGTAAGCAATAAACTTTTACACACACACTTTATTATTTATTTCATCAAAAATAAATTAAATCACGCTTCACAACTTCTTTTAATATGCGCAACTTTTTTATAACATGTGAAAGATAATTATTGACCACTACTTTAATTAATTTTTGAGTGAGCTTTACTCATGCCCCACTGCAATATCTCGTGCAATCCACTAATTTAGTGACATGGCTTTTACTGTCAGAGTGAAGGGTTAGTTTTCTGGCATGCAAATGTAGGCTAGAGTTAGTGGTAGTTACACTGTAAACCAAAAGGTGTGTAGTTCACACCAAATTAAGCGTGAATCACTTGTAACAATAGTCACACCAAAATATGGTGTGATGCGAGCACCTCATCGTTTGGGTGTGAAGTGCACACCAAATTTAGTGTGAAGTGCACACCAAGTTTAGTGTGAATTCTCACCACAATCACTATGAACTCATACTTACATTAATGCTGCATTATTCTAAGTTACATTGATTCTAGTACAGGGGGGTCGGAAGCAAATACAAAGTGGTGAGGCCAATATTAGAAAATTTAATTGATATTTAAAAATAATCACGGCCAATTATTAGCCAAGAAAATTTAATTTATATTTTTTTAAAAAGTTTCAAACATTGTTCAAGAAAATTAATTTATGTTTACAAATAAAAAGTTTCAATCACATTTTTTAATATCAGTTGCCACAAATTTCCCAAACATCTGTTCTCTATGATCACTTCCATGAAATCGGTTAGCACTTTCAATCAAGCTTAGATCATCAGTAAGACCTCGATGAATATGCAAAGTCATGATGTGATTCAGCCTGTCTTGAGCCACTGTCAAATGCAAATACGTTTTCACTCTTCGTAAAACACTAAAGGACCTTTCACTGACAGCATTAGTTGCTGGTATTTACAAGTAGGAGTTGAAACAATTGACACACTTCAGATAGAAGTTCTCGCTGAACTGGAGTCATTGCTTTGAAGAATTCAGTAACATCAGTGATTTTAACAGAGGTTTGATTTGGAGTGAAATTAGCTCTCAGTATCTCCAGCTGATGAGTTCTTTATAATAATTCATAATTAAAATCAGTCGTATAGAAATTAGCCACACACTTTAACTCAGCTCCTTGAACTGCTTTTAGAATAAGATTTTGAACATTATGAAAAACATTATAACCAGGCCGATTAAATCAATCAGTAATAGAAGTGGTGATGAGATCCAATGCTTCAAAGTAGATAGGTCTGTAGTAGTCCTCTGGTGTTTCAGGAAACACACTCTCTGCATCTCCTTCTTCGAATCTTCGAGGAGCTTTACGACGACGTGGTAAACCTGGTGGTGAAATACTAAAATGTTCAACCTCTTTACAAATATTTTCCCAAAATAACTTAAACATGTCATCAGAACGTATAGATTTAAGAACTTTCAAAGTCATGGAGGCCACTTCCTGACCTTCTGAGGCTGATATGTCACTCATTTGCAATGCTCTGCTCAAGTTATCACTGTGTTTAAGAATCAAATACCCTAAACAAATTCCAAAATAATAATCAAAAGTCTTCATTTGAGAAGCAACTCCATTTAAACGAGCCTTCATTTCAGTGTCTTTCACTAAGTCAATAGCTTCTTCCCACAATTCTTGAAGAACTTCAAAATTGTCTAAGATACTCTTTAAGGAGTCTGCCCTTACTGTCCATCTTGTTGGACAAAGAACTCTAACACCAGGTGTATCAGGGGCCAACTCACTTTTCAGTTTCTCAAACAATGTATCTCTACGTGGGGACTTCTTTATAAGTTTTGTGATTTCATGAGTTGTATCAAGTGAATCTTTCATAATTTTAGAATGTTTGATTGCATCTCCACATGCAAGGCTGAGTGAATGGCCATAGCAGTGTGTGTACAAAGCTTTAGGCTCATCTTTTAATACTTTAGCAACTACTCCAGCATTTTTACCTGACATTGTAGCAGCACCATCATAACACTGCCCTCTTACTTTGGCAATAGAAAGATTTAAACGCCTAAGAATATCAAATATTACTGCAGTAATCGTATCAGCATCAATTGCATCCACCATGAACAAGCCAATGAAGTCTTCATGGATTTCAAAGTTAGCATCAACCCAACGAATACACAATACAACTTGCTCACGATTTGAAGCATCAGTTGTTTTATCAACCATCAAGGTAACAAAAGATGCTGAATGTATTGAACTGGCAACCTCTTGAAGGACTTGAATGCCATTACTTTAATCATTTCATTTTGCATATCACCAGATGTATACTTATCTGTTTTCTTGTTTATCCATTGAAATACCCTAGAGTCATCTTCCCCATGGAGTTTAAGCAATTGCATGTAATTGGATTACTTTCATCCCCACCTCCTCGAAGAGGTAATGCTTGCCTAGCTAAGAACTGGACATTTGATAGTAATTTCTAAAAACACTGTCGACGCTCCAATCTATCTTTATCAAGTTGAGATGACAGATTTTCTCCTATATCCTTGGTAGTTGCAGGGAGAGTAAAGGTCTTCACTGCATCCTTATGGCATCTACTGGACTCATGGTTTGGAAATTTAACACATGCATCCTTCCCATTAGTGTAGCCAGATGAAATATAGGTGGTTTCAAGATTACTTACTGAATTAAGCTTATTCTCAGAGTAGGCTTTCACACAAATGAAGCAGAATGCTGCATCCATATCTTCACAATAATGAAGCCAAGGCCACCTTTGGAACCACTGGGGCAAAAACGATCTTTTTACGACATTTTTCTTCCCAAATTCTCTCCTTGGGAACTTGAATGGAGGAGAGGATGGCTGGTGCGGCTCTGTTCCAACTACTGGCACTTGCAGCTTTTTAGGCTTCATGAATGATTGAATGCAGCCAAAACTTTAGTAGCTAGTAGTTCACTGTATTTTAGCTCTGGCTACACTCACAATGGTGGTTAGCTAGGTAGTGGTAAGGTTAGTTCACGAGGTTCTTCAATATAATATAATCATAACGACTAGAACAAGAACAACAACTAAAAATGACTGAATGACTGGTAGTTTTATAGGCATGCTCAAGGTGGGGTGGTGAAAGTAAAGTACACAGGGAAAAAAGAAAAAACATTGTATGCAGGTAGACTTCCATAAGTTTATATAAATTGAAAGTGTGAATAAATTGAATAGAATACTAATTGGAGTTTGGTAAACAAAGTCAATTGTGTGGAAAATTAAGTAATCATAGTTCACCTTTGGACTCCAACATCAATGCCATTTTTACCTCAGCTAAAAAGCAACGTGATAATAAGCGCTTGCGCAAACAAAGCCACGCCCACTTCGGCAAAAAAGTGGTTGATGCCGAAACCTCACCAGCCTCAGCGGTTCTGACGGCCTTGTAGTAACACATATCAACATTTTTTTTCCAAAAAGAAATTGGTGTAATCCCAAATCTCATTAATCTGATGACTAAAATCTTACAGTCAACTCTCTTATCTAGCACACAAGTGTACAAAACATTTATAAGGTAGATTACAGTGATAATAGCATTGGGTGTGAATTTGGTGGGTCTTCACGCTATAATTTTTACAGTGTATAGATAAGCTAGAGTGATTTGATAGTTTTTCCTTATCCTTTGATTGCTGCTTGAAGTCTGACCTCAATTCTTTCAACACATCTCATGGTATTTATATGCTTACCACCTACAATGACCAAAACATAGTAGTACAGAATCTTCACGTTAAAATGATGATTATTATTATTTTACTTTCTTAAGGGTGCTAGCACACAGCAACACTTGCATGAGGCTTAATTGAAGCAATTGTGCGATAGTGAGCTGGCCTATATATCTGCGTACAAATAAGAACTGCTGGCCAAAACCAAGTACATTTCTTTGCTAGATACAGTTTACTTAAATTCATGGTTTGTGTGTGAGTTGTAAGGATCCAGTCAAGTCAAGATAATTGAATGTATAATATTATTAAGAGTTGTCAACATTCCTTCATCTGAGATAACTTTACATCCAAGTCTGCAAGTCAAGATGGATATGACTCATTCTCTAGAAAGATTTCACTTTAGGAGGTAATAAAAAGAAACAAAAAGAAACAGGATGGGGGTTTGACAAGATAGACTGACTATAGCCAATTGCACTATAAGTTAGCTAGTTTTGCCGAATTCAGACATTGCCTAATTTATGCAAACACAATTTAGTTAATGATTTATTGACTTAGCTAAATAAAGACTTTCACTTACCTTAACAATAGCTCCTTCTTTATAGGAACAAATATATGGTGACAAAAAATCCTTGGAATTCACGAGCTTAAGTCGCTATTAAGGTTAATTGATTCTTAATAGACTTGTGGATTGAGCGCGTAGGCGGTGTGTGAGCACCCTTAAGATTTCTGTCACAGGTAAGAGTAAATTGAAATAACTAACAACAACGTACATGCATGAGACACTGATGCGTTTCTACTCCTGATGGTAACAGTGACATTATTTAGACCAATGGTATTGGTAGCTCTGCAATGATAGAGCGTGCCAGTCCTAGAAGCTCCTCCTTCTTCTCCCTCAGTAACATTCAGTCCTATACTGCCGTCACCTGGGGTGATTCCCTGGGCAGTGATGTCAGTACTTCCTCTAAACCAAGTCACAGAGGGTGTGGGATCACCATCCACTCCACAGCGCAACACAAGGTTTACCAGAGAACCATTGAATTCTTGGAGAGCTGATACGAGCACAACAGTATCTGAAGGCTGTTCAGCAAAGCTTGGGGGAGTTCCAATGACTGCACAAGAAAAAAGGTTCAGTAGCAACATGGCTAGTACAATTACTAGTTAGATATAAGGACATTGCTACTTCAAACTCGTACAATAAACTGTTGCTCACCCCCTTGATAACTTACAGTGTGAAACTCCAACAGAAATGCATGGACAAATATATAGCGCGGTAAACATCAAAGATAACATCCTTGAAGCACTAGTCTACTTCTGTAACTGCCACCTGGACCATTCAACAAATTCACTAGTTACCACTAAGAAAAAGCGTACGGAATGTAGTTATGTCACACGATAATGGTCCCCCCTCTGCGCGATGAGGCAGAAACATTTGCCACGGACGGTCCCCCCGGACCATTCGCGGCAAAATATAATGCCGTGGACGGTTCCCCTAGATCCGTGCACGGCACGTATCATTGCCGTATACGGTCTCCTCTTGCCGTGAACGGTCCCCCATCTAACTGAGCTTTATTAACCCCCAGCGCGCATGCGCCCAGAGGGTTACAGTAGTCCTAGTGTCATTCATTCATTCATTCTGTCACTCTGTCTGTCAACAGGCACTTCTGGAAGGTAGGAACCAGCCAGGCTTTGAAAGCGGCATCAAACAGCAGTATTTCACGAAGTAGCTAAGCTCAGTTAATATGCCAGAATTTTGATTTTGGACTTCATTTTCAAGAAAAAAGCGAGTCTTTCCAGAGCCGTGCGATCGTAGGCTTACAGCGGGAACCGCCCCTTAAAAACTCACTTGTCACGTGAGCCAGCTTGCGTTGAAAATAAACTTTTAAATAGCTAACAATTACATGCTTTCAGCGTGAGGTGTTGCGTTGTGTAGTCGTTGAGTGAGCAAGTAACTGATCAAATAGTCTCAGGTTCGAATCCGTGTCGACGCAATTTTTTTTTTATCTTTTTTTTTCATCCTGTTTTTTTTTCTTTTTCCTTTTGTCTTCTTGCCTTATTTGTCTTTATTTTCCTCTTTCTTCCTACTGTTTTTATTTCTTTCCTACCTTTTCCTTTCATTTCTTTCGTGTACTGTTTTTGATTCTTTCTTCTTCCTTTTTCTTTTCTTCCTACCTTTTTTCATTCATTCCTCTTTCTTTTGTACCTCTTCATTGTCTTTTTCTCTTTCCTGCCTCTCTTCATGCCACTTCTGTTTCTTTTTTTTTCTACACATTTCCTTTGCTATTATTTTCTTTATCATACTAGCTAACTAGCGCTGAGGGTTTGCACTTCAGTGCTCTAGTTCATTCATTCATTCATTCTGTCACTCTGTCTGTCAACAGGCCACTTCTGGAAGGTAGGAACCAGCCAGGCTCTGAAAGCGGCGTCAAACAGCAGTATTTCATGAAGTAAGTTCCTTTAATATGCCAGAATTTTGATTTTGGACTTCATTTTCCAGAAAAAAGCGAGTCTTTCCAGAGCCGTGCGATCGTAGGCTTAAAGCGGGAACCGCCCCTTAAAAAACGTGCTTGTCACGTGAGCCGGCTTGCAGGTTGCAAATCACTTTTAAATAGCTAACAATTACATGCGTTCAGCGTGAGGTGTTGCGTTGGGTAGTCGTTGAGGAGGAAGTACCTAACCTAATAGTCTCTGGTTCGAATCCTCGTCGACGGTATTTTTTTTTTTTCATTTTTTTTCATTTTTTTTTTTATCCTTTTTTTTCTTTATCCTTTTGTCTTCTTGCCTTATTTTCCTCTTCCTACTGTTTTTATTTCTTTCCTACCTTTTCCTTTCATTTCCTCTTTTTCCTGTACTGTTTTTTTTCTTTCTTCTTCCTTTTTCTTTTCTTCCTACCTATTTTCATTCATTCCTCTTCTTTATCATACTAGCTAACTAGCGCTGAGGGTTTGCACTTCAGTGCTCTAGTTTGTTGAGGTAGTCTTTTGTGTTTACACAATATTCTGTATTTCAGGGGAGGTGATTTCTTGAGGCTAAGGTGGCCCTTGGCCCCCCAACATTTTGGTCTCCATAAGTATGAAAAATGTTCTATTTGTAATAATGCTTTGTTCACATTGGCTGATGTATTTGACTGAAGCACATGTAGGAAAGACAAGATAAATTGAAAAATACTCATGACTTAAACTATTCCTTAATCACTCAGGTTATTATGGTCACAACAGTGAATAAATAGTCTTATTAATTTTTAAAGAATGAATGAATTGTCCTACATGAAACAGGGTTGTCAGAATTACTATTTCATTACAAGCTAATGTTTAGGTTATAGCTGTCTTAGTTATGAACACATCTTAGTTCCGGGCCACTGAAACAGAGGTTTAGTGTAATTTTAATGAGCCAAGTCAGAATATACTATATATTAATCATTTACAATTATATGATAGTCGTATAATTCCTACTATGTTGTACAACTGGTTAAGATCCACTGGATGTAGACCACCTCTTTTTGATGGTCTTCCTAAGATACAAGTTAGGAATCCCACTTAGACCTATAGTTTCCTGCATTGGATCACCATCTTACAAGTTATCAAAGTTCATATCTAAAATGATATCTCCATTGTTTGGTAAGACACAATCATACATAAAGAATTCAACACATTTCATGCAAACAGTTAATAGTGTATGCTTGAGATCTGACGAAATGATGGTGAGTTTTGATGTGTCTTCGCTGTTCACCAGTGTTCCAATAGACGAGGCAGTATCTGTGATCAGAGATAAGCTCCAGAATGTGAGAGTCTAGATGAGAGAACATGTCTATCTCCTGAGTGCATCACAGAACTATTAGAGGTCTGTCTTAGGTCAACTTACTTTAGGTACAACGGGAACTGTTATGAACAAGTAGATGGAGCAGCCATGGGTTCTTCTGTTTCCGCAGTTGTGGCCAACTTGTACATGGAATTCTTTGAGGAAGAAGCTTTAAACTCAGCTCCAGTTAAACCTGTATTATGGAAGAGATATGTAGATGACACCTTTTAGAAAGGAAGTGAAAACATTTGTTGGACCATTTAAACTCTGTAAGACCTTCTATAAAATTTACCATGGAATAGAGGAAGATAGTAAGCTACCTTTTTTGGATTGCTTATAAAAGAGAGAGAGTGATGGTATGCTTACATCCACTGTGTACAGAAACCTACATACACAGATAGATACCTTCACTTTAAGTCTCATCATCCTACTCATGTAAATAGAGGAGTAGTGAGATGCTTGTATCAGAGAGCTGGGAAGGTAACTAATATGAGTGAAAACTTGAAGGAAGAAGAGAAACACCGACACAAAGTACTTCAAAGTAATGGTTATGACATCTAAAGAGTTACCTTCTGAAGATCACACAAATACTGAGCAAGAGAAAGGTTTGATTCTTACTATTCCGTACATAGCAGGATTGAGTGAGAGTATTCAGAGAGTGCGTAGAGATTTTGACATCACAACAGATGTTGTAATATTGACTTAACCACTGTGTGGCATTATGATGGAGTCAGTGTGTGTGTATGTGTGTGCGTGTGTGAGTGCTGGTGGCCTTTGCTGTCCATCTACGTACCCACAACAGGGGGGTAAAAAGCAGGGGGGCACCGGGTGCTGGTGCCCCCCCACTTTTTACAATATGCAATGCTTACAGTGTTTGCATGAGTGTATAGCGTTAGTTATACTGTTTAACACTTAATTCAGCTGCATAACTCATCTTTCAGCATACAACACAAGATACAATTAGCTACATATTGCATGGTCAGCTGATTTGGTTTTAGCCACATAGCCAGCTGTTCCTGGTAGTCCATCATGGCTCAAAGAAAGCTGACTACATTTTTTGCTGCTAGAGAGGCTTCTACTGAACCTTCCCAGTCTGAATCTGTAGCAGAAGAATTGCCTTCAGAAGATGTATGTGATATGAATTTATCACAAGGAGATTCTGAATCATTATTTAATATTTCTCCTGATTGTGATTGTCAGTGCTGCATGAATGTAGCTACTCCTTATCATCCATTGGAAGTGTCTGATTCCAAGGTGAGTGTGGGACACCGCCCACTGAATGAACTGACAATTTGTTATTGGTTTACTGGACACTCTAACTTGTTTCAGAACATTCCATTTATTGAGCGTGTTCTAGAACATTCCATATTCACACACATGTGTTCATTGAGCGTGTGCAGTGTAGCACACTTTATTTATGTTTCACCCGTGGGTGGACTGGTTATATATTGCACGGCTTGGTCCACTCCTTTTTTAGTCAGTCTCACCATATGTTCACCTGCATCGTTGTGTAACTAAAATATTGCATCTATAACTTCCTGGACGTCCCTGGGTGGTTAGGAGGAGCTATTAGTTAAGTGATCAAGAGGCAGGAGATTGGTTATAGACCGACTCTGGTGGCAGGCTACCACGCTTAAAGTAAAGTCAGCTTGAAACCCCCACAGTGAGCCATGCTCATCAGAGTAAAGAACGTGAAGAAGGAAAGCTCAAAACTTATTCAAGGAAAATACAGCCCAGTTGGTATGACAAACACCCCTGGATAAGTGTTTGCACATCCAAGTACAAAATATTTTGTACTGTATGCCGACATGCCAAGCAGAAAAACTTACTAAATTTTAGCAAGTGTCAAAGTTCCACATTTGTTGAAGATGGTTTTGGAAATTGGAGAAAGGCTCTTCAACGTTTTCAGGAGCATGAGAAAAGCATGGCACATAGGGAAGCTTCAATGAAAATTGCTGCATCAAGCTCTACTAGTATAGCTACTAGATTAAGTAACGAATGTGAAAAAAATCAGAAGTTAAACCGGACCATGCTAATGAAAGTTCTTTCTTGTATTCGTTATTTGGCTAGACAGGGTTTACCTTTACGTGGCCATAACAATGATATTGAGGGTAATCTTTACCAGCTCTTGCTTCTTCAAGCTGAAGATAACGATCGCATGAAAGAATGGCTGTTGAAGAAGGAGTATATATCTCCTATTATAGTAAATGAAATTGTTGCTCTTATGGGTCAAGGAGTGCTCCGCGAAATTTTAACAGATATTCGATCTTCCACATGGTTCTCTCTGATTGCTGACGAAGCTACTGATATTTCCCATAATGAACAGCTATCTCTATCAATAAGGTGGGTTGACAGTCATTATACAATCCATGAAGATACACTTGGCATAGTACAGTTAGAGAATACTAAAGCAAGCACTCTATACAGTGTTATCAAGGACATCCTAATTCGTTGTTCACTGCCCATTACTCAGTGTAGAGGCCAAGCATATGACGGAGCCTCAAATATGAGTGGAGTTCGCAATGGGGTTCAAGCTCTTGTCAAAAAAGATGCAGATCAAGCTCTTTATGTCCATTGTTTAGCTCATAGCTTAAATTTGTGTGTACAAGAAGTGGCTAAAAAGTGTGATTTAGTGCGCAATGTTATGGAACTTATATATGAACTTGTGCAGCTAATAAAGTTTTCTCCAAAAAGGCAAGCTCTTTTTGACCGGCTGCGAAAAGAAATTGCTATACAAACTGGTGGTGAGCCACTAGCTCCTTCTTTAAGGACATTGTGTCCAACAAGGTGGACAGTTAGAAGTGGTTCAATTGAGAGTGTTTTGCATAACTATGAACTGCTGAAAGAAGCACTGCATGAAATTCAAGAAGGCCACGATGATTATGCCGCAAAAGCTCATGGGATACTCTAGAATGGAATCATTTGATATATATTTTGGCTTTAATCTTGCCTTACTTGTATTTTCTTCTGCAGAACAGTTTTCTACAAATCTACAGGCTAAAAATATTACTATCCAGGAAGCAACTAGTGGTGCAACTTTACTTATTTCCCATTTGAAATCTTTACGAACTGAATCAAAATTTAACACTTGGTATGAAGAAGTGTTAGAGAAGTCCAGTTCTTTAACTGAAGGACCCAAGCTTCCAAGGAATCGCAAGATGCCTAGACGATTAGATGAGGGTACAAGTCCTCATTGTTATTTGGTTCCTAAGGATCGATATCGGCATTTCTATTTTGAAGTTATGGAGCTTGCAGCTGGTGAAATAGAAAAAAGATTTGACCAATCTGATCTTTATCTTATCAAGAATATAGAGCAGTTACTGTTAGATGCTTGTAATGGTAAACAAAGCTACACTGGTTTTGATGATGTAACTAGCTATCTCAAAGATGATGTTAATTGTGAACGCTTCAAAATTCATCTTTCAATGCTTCCAGACCTAATAAAGACTGCATTTAAAGATAGCCTTCCAGTGAAGAAAGTGACTCATGTGAGAACAATTGCTGAAGCTATGGAGCACAGTGCTGTATACAAGGATATGCTAAGTGAAGTAAATAAGGTGTTGAAGATCTTCTTCACATTTCCAATAACAAGTGCAACTGCTGAAAGGTCATTTTCTTCCTTGAGGAGACTGAAGACATTTTTGAGAAGCACAATGACACATTGTAGGCTTAACAATCTGTTTTTGCTCTATATTCATACAGCAAGAACTGATGCAATAAACTTAGAAAAGGTCGCTAAAGATTTCATTTCTGTTAATCAAAGAAGAATTAACTATTTTGGAAATATTTAAAAAACATTTTTTTTTATGTGATGCAGATGATCATTCAATATATCCTCAATAAAATATTAAACTTCAAGTGGGAAAGGGGAAGGGTTATGGTAAGCTATGATGGACCGGTGCCCCCCCACCTGAAATTATCTTCCTACCCCTCTGCAACCCCCAACCAAGTTGAAGCCCTACTCACACCTTCCATTGTGAGGGACACGTGAACAGTTTGAGACAAGTGTGTGTATGTGTGTGTGTATGTGTGTGTGTATGTGTGTGTAGGTGTCTGTATGTGTGTGTTGTCATAGAAATATATTACAGCATCAATTGTTGCTGCTTTTTGTTTGTTATTTTTCTTCCAAATCTTAGGATGGCCTGCAAACATAGTTCGGGGGTTTGGTCGAACCTCCCTTTATAATGACCGGAAGTAAATATTTTAGCCACACCCCACATATAACTTCTGGAATATCATCATCTGTTCGACTGTGCTGAACCTGCGATGAAATTCTCTGCTATTTCCCTAGATGTATTTCTTACTCTGTACATATATGGACGGCCTAGTCTGAGTCCAAGTTACCTAATAAACATTCAGCTCCTTGGCTACAAAATTTTGCTCTCATATCGGCATGAGTATAGTTGCTACGTTACAAAGTGTAACATAATGCACTTAATTAGTATAAGATTAATAACATGGGTAAGCGAGCTATTCGATTGTAGCTAATAGCACGAGCTACAGAATTTTTTAACAGAATGGGAAGTATCTGAGAAATCGAATCCTGAAATGCTCAGATAGTGACTGCAATATATAGTGTAACTACACTGGAAATGATTTTTTTAAAAAGCTGGCCTACTAGATTAGCAAGTGATAGCACAGGTAACTTTGTGCTATTAGGGATCAATAGCGCTTGTAAAGCTATTGAAATAGCACTCCAATTATTTTAATTGAGATGTTTGTGCTATTAAAAATGGCCCATAAAAACACGATTCACAGTAAAGCATCAGTACAGACTGATCAGCTTGTTTTTGCTGCTGATGTAACATTAATTTCGTGAAAAAACCGCTGGAGATAATAAATGCAGCTGATGAGTGAACATGTTTATTGCATTATTTGATTATCTAAACTGATTTCACTTTATTTGGAGTCTGCCGTAGTTGGACAAGAAACTTCAGAAATGTTGGGGAAAGCATGGATATTATATAGCCATGTTCTCGCCAAGGAACAGCACAAGTGGAACAACACTGTGTTTGCATATAATGATAATGATACTAATCAAAAATCTGGTGAAATTCAGATATTTGTTATTGCACTCAGTTCCTCTGTTTGAACCATCCAATAATACTCTTCTTAATCATGTGGGGCATGTATATTGGCCTGAGTGTGTAACCGGAAAAACAGTACTAATTAAGCCACCCAACACGAACCATATATTTGTTATCAAAACAACCCAAATATTTTGAGAGACATTAGTCCAGCTTTGTTCCTAGCTATCATTTCCTATTAAGTCATCATTTTGTCACTTAAAATTTGTACATGTACATATATTTTTAAGACTTCACTAAGCTATAGTATGCAGTTACATATCTCTCCTGTCCAAACTTCATCTGACTCAATCTGATTAGTTATTCTTAATTATATTTTACAAGATCTTGCAAAAGACACTGTGTATATCTTGCCTTTTCTGATAAGATTATTCGTATTTTATCTGACAAAGATCTTGTAAGAATTTATGCAATTTATCTTCCCTTTTTGAGAAAAAATTATCTTGCATTACCTTACTATATATCTGATAAGAAATAATAAGAAATCTGGTAAAGAATCTGATCAGAAAATTCATTGCAAGATTATCTGACCATATCTGACTTGGTCTTAAAAGTTCAGAAAAGATCTTGACCAGAATTTGTAGTAGTGTGGGCAGCGATATAGAATGGATGATGGGGAGTATTTAGAAATAGGATTGGTTGTTGTATGTTTTACTTCCCCACCTAGGTTACTCTGCTTTAAACAAATAAATTTTTCATTTGATTGATTCTACTAGTCTAATGGCACTTGATTGTAAGCCTGTATACAGATTTTTTATGTGTGTCGCATCAAAAAAGCAATGCAATCACTTCTGACCACACTAATGATATTCATGGCAGAACATCTAACCACGATAATGATATTCATGGCAGAACATCTAACCACGATAATGATATTCACAGCAGTACCTCTTCCAGATATTGTACACATGTTAACCACACACTGTTGTCCACTAATTGTCCAAACCACACAGATTTGCAGCAGCATGTGTAGTATAGAAGCTCAGCCCATTATATACCTGCAGCCTCTATGTATAATGGATAAGAGGGACTATACCAATGGACAATGACCTTCGTAAGTGAGGAGCTGACCAATCTTTGAAAAAAAATATTAATACATAAAAATAAAATCCTTGAAGATTAATGACTGTCAATGCGCAACCACTAAGAAAGTGTCCTCTGGATAATATTTTTTATACATGTAAACTGACTGCTATTGCTTAGTTTAAGCGTATCCCAAAAATATTTAGTGAGATAGCTGAACTATTCAATTATTCTAGTTCGCGTGGAGCCTTGTAATTTCTGTTGTTCAAAATTCAATTGACAACTTTCATTAGCTTGACTTCATAAATTACTTAAATATCTAAAACTCTTATAATTTATTGTTTACACATAATCTGTTTGTCTGCAGATAACTTTGTCAAATTTTTTATTTAACTCATTGACTATGATGTGAGAAATTATATAATTAATGATAAACCAGTAGAATACAAGGAGTCACAACCTCAGTAGCTAGAGTGAGTACCACATGTGTATTGTATAATGCGTGTTGTATAATCATGCAGCTGCATTCTTAGATTCATATGGTGTATGTAGCATATAGCAACAAACCACTGATATCTAGCTAAATAAAGTAAACTTACATGTTCAACTGTTGAACTAAATGTTAACATTTAGTTCAGGTCAGAAAAAGCTAACAAAGACAGAATTATTTTCCAAATTTAAGTGAAACACATTATATCATATTTATAGTCCTTCTATTGAGCATCTTGCTATAATTATAACATTTTAGTGTATAACCGCTATAAAAAAGAAATAACATAACATATGCACCCAACCAAATTACTGCATTATAATGTCATGATATAAATAATTCACAACAGCTTGAAAGAGGGCATATGAACCGCTTAGGCCAGTGAAAGTAATTACAAAAAACTAATTGGCTAGCTTTCAAGCTAGAATTTGTAGTGCATGACCTCTGTAATGGGGTTATGTCGTCATAACATAATATAAGTTCACAACTTTATACCTATCATCAAATCTGCCCCTGAAAAACTCAATGAGTAAGCATGATGGAAAAATTTGGAATGAATTTTTTACTTATGAAAATTGTGCTATTTTGTCTGAACCAGGAAATCTAGCTTTGACCTTGAACATGGATATTTTTTCAACCATAAAAACATGTCCAATATTCGGTAGGTGCCATAATACATGACAGTATTAAATATCCCACGAGAAAAGCGCTTATACAAACCAGAGAATACCATTCTTGTGGGTCCTATACCTGAACCTCATGAACCAAAGCTCAACATTAATTCATTTCAAAACCCATTAGTATGTGAACTGTTAAAAATTTGGGAAGGTATTGATATGAGCATAAACTAAAATATGAACAAAACAGTTTGCTGTGCTCTTGTATGTGTAGCATGTGATACTCCAGCTGGAAGGAAAGTGTGTGGCTATTCAAGTCACAATGCTAAGCTTGGTTGTACTAGTTGCTACAAAGAAATGTTGTGGTAGAGTGGGATGAACAGATTACTCTGGCTTTGATATAGAGAACAGTTGCAGTTACGAGATGGTAGATGACATGCTAAAGATGACGAGAATTAGCGGCAAATCAACACCCAAAGGGATACACAAAGCACAGAGTTGAGCATGGCTATAGGTATTCAATACTATTGAAGCTGCTACCATATAATGCACCAAGAATGCTAATAGTTGACTCTATGCTGAACTTATTTTTGGGAACTGCAAAACATTTTTTTGCACATATTAATTGATACTGGCTATTTAACAGGATCTTATTTTGACCTCATATGACAGAGGATGGATTCTTTTGTGCTACCATCAATTAATATTGGTCACATTCTTTTTATTCATCGAATTTTTTACTCCACTATTTTATCAATTTATAACTATAAATATATAATTGAATATTGTATAATAAAAGTCTGTCAAAGAGAGACAATGCATCTAGTGAGTAAAAGAAGACTGAGAAGAAATTATGAAACAATAGAAGTATTAAGTTCAATTGATGACACAATTTATGCATGGCTCCCACAGTATGTCTTTATCTCCTCCCATTGAATAAAGTTCAAAATTATTGTCTTGTCTTCCAAAATATGAATTCACAGGTTCACTATCAGAATCCAGTTCTGTACCTGTCAGAGTAGATGCATCAGATGAAAATATAAACTCTATTGATTTGCCTAAATATAGTTCTTGTCGCATCTGGTCGGAAAATCAAAAGAATTTCTATTAAATCTTTACTGTCATGTGTATTCCACCTCAGAGTTATCCATAGTTACCACAAGTGCTTATAGAAGACACTCTTCTGTCACAGTTGATGGTATACAGTTAGTAATTAGATTTCAGTGACCAAGTCCTCCCACTACATTGCGTTAAGACAGACTTGTTGCACATGATATTTCTACTAATTAGATTTCAGTGACCATGTCCCCCTCTACATTGTGTTAAGACAGACTTGCTGCACATGATATTTCTGTTAATTATATTTCAGTGATCAAGTCCCCCCCTCTACATTGTATTAAGACAGGCTTGTTGCACATGATATTTCTACTAATTAGATTTCAGTGACCATTTCTGCTAATTAGATTTCAGTGACCATGTCCACCCACTACATTGTATTAGGACAGACTGTTGCACATGATATTTCTGCTAATTAGATTTCAGTGACCATGTCCACCCACTACATTGTATTAGGACAGACTGTTGCACATGATATTTCTGTTAATTAGAATTTTCAGTGATGTATTTGTGTCCTGCCCCCAAATTTAGTTCATGCTAACTACCTAAATGCAGCTAAGTGCATATAAAATCATATTATTAATTGGACTTGATCACAGCTTGTACAACATTCATTTCCTAGCCAACTACTCATTACATGTATAAAGTTTACAGTTATTGCTAGTTATTCATTATCCTAACACAGCCAGGGGCCAATCTAGGAAATTCATAAAAACATGTTGTCTACTTTATTGAAGAAAACAATATACCTAAATAATAAAGGGTCTGCATTTTTTATCTAATTGTGTTCAATGCCTCCTGGCAATAGCTATAGTCGCTAAAAACAACAAAACATTAACAGTTTAATTTTAAATAATAAACATATAATATGTCCTCTCTGTGGTCCTTCATAGTGCTTAATTAAGGTGTTTGACCCGTTCTGGCCTGCATGCATAGGTTGTTGCACTCACTGGGGCTCACATGATCACTCTTTTTGAGATATGATGTGTTCTTAGTTAATATTGTCACATCTGAAATCAATTTTCATTAGTAATGTGATTATCTTCATCAGTTACTGAATTACACACTGCTATGACGACATTCAGTTGTGACTATTCTACTGCTGAGTTCAAAATCATTAAGAACCATCAACATTATTTTAAAAAGGCTAAACACAAGCCAACTTTGAGGTAACCCTCCATTCTTATAAAACGTGACACACTCCTGATTCATTACATTGAAACTTGAATTGATGTGCCTTAAGATTGTCATGGAGTTGAGGAGTTTGATTTAACATCCAATCATAGACATCAGTTACAGAATCCAAAACCATCACTTTAGGAGGTGGTGAAAAAAAAACTTCTGTACTTTTGGCAAAGATCTGGAAAAAACAAAACAAGGAAAAAGTGTATAGTTACATGTAGCTTATAACTTTGCTAGGTTAGGTGACCTGGATAAGTCAATGCATTGCGATGTTTCAGCTTTCGAGATATGCATGAATATGTTTGGTCTATATCCTCATGAGTATGTCCAACTGGTAGGAATCCAAACTTCACCTACACACATAAATATCTATATCAATCTGGGATCAGTCAAATCAAATCCTAAATACCTTTCTGAACACTCCCAATTCAACCAATATAACTGCAAAAGTGAGCGTAAATGTTCTTATTGTCACGACAAGTATTATCCATCTGAATATACAGCACTTCTGGTAATCAATCCTGCAGCTTATATTTATTACATCACTATGTATTACTTCACATCATATTGATAGAATTCTTACCTTAACTGATATATACTCATAATAACTCTTCCACAGTCAGATTGGAGTCATAGTTAAATTGTCCACTGTCTATGAACATCATAGTGAATCGGATCGGCCATGAACTTTAACTCCAGTGATATGTGTTTCCAGCCTGTAAGCGCCCATTTTCTAATTTCTTCACTAAATGTTTTTTCTCGACCTTCTTTGATTATAGTGCATACATTACATTCTGAAAGAAGGTTCGCCTGCCATGCAAGGTTAAATTCCATCAATGCCATATATTTAAAAAATACCAATTACCTTAGGAATCTTGACATGGTGGAAATGTTTGCTCTAAATGTCATAAAATGTAGATATACTACAGCATTACATATCTCATTGTTATAAGTCATCTTTAGCTAAAGTATAAACATCAGCTTTAGTGAGACAAGAAGGCAAATGAATAGCTGATGAAGAAGGCATTTGGTCTCCAACTCTTTTACTAAATGTACTACGGAGCCAACTAATAACTCTGAATGTTGGGGTTAATAATCTCACATCTTCCTGTCCTACCATGCTCAGCTACAAATATGCCATTATGAAATTTGACTTTCATTGCTGCAAAGCTATTGTATTGGAATCCATACACCTTCCTGAAGCATGTCTCACACACCTGGTGACCACCTACTGAATAAACAATACCTTCATTTTGGCTATGTCCTGCTGAGTCTGCTCAGTTTCCGATAACGAATAAACTGTTAATCGTATGCGCTCTATTGTACTTTGTGATAGTAATTTGAAGCAAGTAACTTGCTTACATTGACAGCAATACTGAGACATTAGACAGGCAGTTGAAAACTCTGGTTGACCTGCAACAGTTGATTTCATTGTATATGAAATGATAATATATATAGCACAAATGGGGAGCAAGCTAGTCCAGGGAGGTGGGTTCTGAGAGCGCATACCCCTCCCTCTAGGTTTAAGACATTCATGTCATGAATTAATTTTGCTGTGCATGTGGTACAAAGTTCAACATACAATAATATTTGTGGCAGTTTCATGTACAATGAGATAATTAGTCCTATGTAAACACCTGTAGTAATATTCTGAAAGCTTAAATGTGTTTCTGCAAGATTGTCTTGTCACATGTTAACCAAAAATGCCTGAAATTATTGTAAAGTCCTTTAGCTACACACTGTGCCGTATTTTTTAAAAGACAGGTTCTAACTTACTCAGTCTGATACAAATATTCATTACTTGTGCAAAGCTTTAGTGCACAATTTATTATTCTTTGGAATACAACTCAGAGTTGAAATAAATGTTTTTTATTATGATAGCACAAGATTTGGGCTACTATGCAATATTCAGAAGTCACACAAACTCATAGCTAAAAAATAATGACAACTATAAATTACAGAACTAGCTAGCTATCTAAACCAATACAACTAAAATATATTACCTCTTGTTCTGTTACTTGTGGGGTTAGTCAATAATTGAAGCATCTCCAGGCCACTTGCTAAAGAGTCATTGCTGCAATCAGAACGAAACATCAACTTCCGTCTTGAACTCCATTCAGAAACTTGAAATTTGCTAGAAGCTCAGGAAGTAATTAACACCATGTGTTTTTTTTTTATAGACTGTGTAGCCAATAGAATTCAGTGTTCAGTAAAATGGCTTCAGCTTCAGGCAGTAAAAATTGCACCTTAGAATGTGTAAATGTTTCTTCAAAACTTTGGCATTTGACTTTATTCACATAAGACAAGCAAGTTTTTCTTTGTTGAATGAGTTAGCCAATGGTGTTTCCAGTGAACCTGTTCTACATGCATCTGTTAGGAGTGCAGATGTCATAAACGTGAGTATTTTAACAGTCATTGCTATACTCTAACATTTTAGCTGCCTACATTGATTATTCGGCTTCCATAATTTGGAGTTTTTGTGGTGCGACAAAGAATAAACTATCTAGCATAATGTCTGTGTATTTCTAGCAAGCTACCATCAACAATTTATTTGATAATTTGTTTCCTCACTTTAAAGGTCATGACAAAGATGGGAGCAACAAATCTAGTTTTAAATGCCAACTTGCCAACTTTACAAAGGATGTTAATGATTTCTGCGCGGAACCTTACCTTTCTGATGTGAATAAGTTTTGTGCCAGTCTATCTTCAAAGAACAATGGTATCGTCAGTTTCCTCAATGAAGCCACAGATGGAGACACATCAATTTTGTCTAACGATCCAGCCTCTTCACAAGGAAGGAAGAGATGCAGAAGTACTGCTGAAACTATTGATACACCTATGTTAAGATGACAAGAAAGGGTATAAAGAGCAAAAACGTGATCTAGAAGAAAAAATTCCAGATTATCAAATAGGTGAGATATCTTGTGTTCTTTTTTTTTTATTGCTTCGTTTTGTGGATCATTGACAAGCATGTATAGTAGCTATTTAGATTATTGTCAGGATAGTAGGGAATATGTGTATATTAGGTGTATTTCTTAGTAGAATGGGAATGCATATGCAAAGCAATTGGGAAATAATGTTGTTTTTATTTTTAGCTATATCTAGGACCTTACCATGCATTGAAAGAAAACTTGCCAAGATGATTCAATTGCTGTTTGATCCTAGAAATTCCTTACTTAACCAATGATGGAAGCTTTCTTTTTGATCTTACTGTTATAATTGATATAAGCTTTATGCTTACAACCTAAAGATACTAATTGTTTATAGCCATTGTGGGTCTATTGTGTATATATGTTTGTTTGGGTTGCATGTGCTCGGGATATAGTGTATAATGAATAGTTATATGGTGTGTATTTGTGCTAAAGTAGTGTAAGTTAACAAAACAAAAAAAAGGGTTGTGTAAGCTGCTTGACCCTGTGCAAGTAAACCACATTTATTAATTTAGGACCTAATTATTATTTTGGTGCTCATAAACTTCTGATACTGCTTGCCTTTTTGCTGGGCTGGATATCCTCTAGATACATGGACTGGCTTCTGGGAGACTGACATATACTTGCCTGAACACATGTTACACATATTCTTATACACATGCACACACACATACATACACACACCACACTATGTACATGTTGAGCCGACTGAAATTTGATCATGCTGGAGGAGATTTGTGAAAGGAGGAAATAATGAATGTAGTGGGAGGAGTAATTTGTAAACAGTTGGTGTCTTATACTGTGATACTAAGCATAAGGAAGATTCTTTTGACTCTCTGGTACCAATTAAACAAAGCTGCTGATACTACTACACATTGTGGGTTACATTCCTATTCACACATGCAATGCTGGATAATTGAGGTTTCATGGGTTTGAGCTAGTCACTGGATGCAACTATTTCTCTGTGATGTTTCCTAATTGTCCTGCAGCACAACTCAACATAATTATTATTGATGAAATCAGAAGTCTTTGCTGATTGGTGCCAGGCCTTTGCCAGGGTTTGTTATCAAGAAATCTGTTCCACATACGATCCTGTAAAGCCACCAAGTTGTATTCAAGCTTACCAACTTCACAAACCACAATAACCACACAGTTCATGTGTGCCTGGCAGCTGATTGGACTGTACACTCATTAAAAATATCATATAATTTTTCCAAGATTTACCAGGACTACAGAGTTTTGTATTACTCAATCAATTGGAAAGCTTTAAGCCAAACGTGATAAGTACCAAAAGTTCTAATATGTTTGCATGTAAGTAGTACTAGCTCGTACAAATCAAAATGAGTTGTTTTTAATCATGAACAATGAGGAGAATTATTGCTTGTGAATGATTAAAAAAAATTTTTAATAATATAGGCAAAAGTAGTAAGTAGTAGTCAAGTGAAAAAAATTAAATACATAACATAAAACTGATGTATCAATCTCTCACCACGCAACGTGGCTGACAACAATAATTTAACTTACAAATGTGTGCTAATACTGAGTATGGGTGGTCTCAGCAAAAGAGTAAAGTCACTTGATGGGTGCTTGGAATTGAATCAGTAAATAGAGGGCAAAATAGAACAACTGGTTGGCTGGGTATGGAATGTTAGCCACGGGTAATTAATTAACTAACAGTCATTATGCTTTACAAATATAAAGTCTTGCATGTGTTGCTAGTTTGTGTATTATTATTATATTATTTTATGTTGTAACTTCCTCTTGAAAATTTCAGCCCCTGTCCCAGTGTAGTGGCTCTACCTGGAGATGTATATAAATGTGTTTGTAAGATGCATGCAGTATATAGTGTGCATGCATGTGCACTTTGCTTCTGTGATAAAATGCTGAAAGGATATTTCCATCAGTATAATAATATATCTCTACAGTGAGCCGTAACCCTTTTAATTGGTGTATTTTCTCAAACTGAGATGATATGTAGCTATAACAATTTGTCAATCTTTATGATGCACAGAACCCCCTGAACCCACACCATACCTACAACTACATTCTCTGGGGGAATGTTCCTCAAGAGATTGATATCATTTCAGTTTATAATTTTGGTGTGTTTGTTATGGGAGATTGTGGGATAATTATGAACTGTTGAATAACATTTTAACATTTTGTGTAAAGTAGTTGTCACGACAACATAGCATTTATGTCTAATTACATGACATTATTATTACCCTGAAATACTACATAGCCAGATTGTTGTTAATCTCAGGTGTGTACGATCTTTCTTTTGATTTGCTGAAGGAGCCTTCTGATTACTACCAAGTCGTCAGGGAGGTAAAGGAATGGTTTGTACAATATTTAGTGAACATGTTAAAAGAAGAGGAGACTGACCATGAAGCTATGACTGATCCCCAACTTGTGATTGCATCATGCAGTGTCAATGAGTTCAAGGTTGCAAATGGACATAATTATACTAGAATGAGGTAAAGTCATTCAGTAAGCTATTAATGTTAAATATACATTATAAACATAATAGGTAATTGGAAGAGTACAGCATTGGCATGCCATAAGGAATATTAATACTATGGGAACATAGCCAGTAGGAAATGTGCAATATATGGAAATGACACTCCACCAAGGATGGTGACCATGGTGTTGGCAAAGCAGCACGATGAATTCAACAGTATTCAACGTTCCACTGGATTTGTAGAACTGGCGGCATGTTGTTGAAAGTTATATTTCGTGCATTTTGCTATGGATGGAATAACAGATGACGGTAAAACTGACTTACACATGGAGAGATATAACTAAAATATATATATTGCATTTCAGCAAGAATGTTTGGCTTTATTGACAGTTTCCCAAATTGTAATGTTTTATTATTTAACACAGTCAAGCAATTATAGAGCAGTTATAGAGCAGGCAATCTGTATGGCTGTAGTGCCATACAGATGGCACTACAGCCTGTTGCAGTCTATCATAAAATGCAGGATGTTTTAAGGAGATATGAGTTGGGAAAGTTAAAAGGCCAAAAAGAAAGACTAATGATTGGAGGAACCCTTCAAAAAGCCCTCCAAGGAAAGTATTCTTTCAAGCTGTCTCACTTCAAGTGTTTCCAGGGCTTATTTCTAGCAAACAAAAGCAAGAAATATTCTGGCAAAATAAGTGCATCAAAACTCCTCTTCTTGTGCTCAACTCTCTTGATGACACAACACAAATCCTCAAATTATTTGGATTCCAATGACTTCCTCCAAATTGTACTTCAGCAGAAATGGATGCTAAAGTTTGTTACGAAGAAATGAATGAGGAAAATAAAAAGGAGAAAGAAGCTAGTTCCTCAGGACCTCATCACCAGATACGAAGACTAAGATCAGAAACTAAAGTACTACTGCCAGGTACTGATGCAAAGGAAAACCGAATCTATTGAAAAGTTCAAATTCCTCACATCTCCAAAAGTAAACCAGGACCTCACTGAACTTAAGTCTGAACTCAGAATCTTTCGTACCCGAACAATGGTTAAACTTGATGATTTTCACCTAGGGCCTCTTTGTAAGTAGCTACAAGACCGCACAAGTGAAGTGTCTGCTTGTCTCGATATATAACAGGCAAAGGTCTCATCTATCTCTCCTACATCTTCAACAGAAACTGCATCCTCTGGATCCAGACATCGTTATGACAGTTGCTTTACAAAACTTAACCTTGAGCCTATGTCATTATCTGGTAATCCACTTGACTGGATAGATTTCCACTCACTTCCTCCAGGCGGAAGAGAAAGCGGTTCTCAACTCAAGACTCCTATCTTCTCTCAACTCTACTAGTCCTGAAGATGACATTGTCCTCATTCCTGGACACTTTCTCATTGGCAGGCCCCTAAAAGCTCCATCTACATCTCCAGAGAGTTAAGAAAAAATCTAAAACCTATATCGTTAGGCTCTAGTTCAGAGACCAACTCAAGATTTTTGGGAAGAAGCTACTTACCTACAATCTCGTTTGGGATTGAAGAAGTATATTACACCTGCTTGCAACATCCGTGAAGGTGATGTACTATTATCTGAGATGAGACTCAGACACATAGGGAGTGGCCATGAAGTGGCACCACACTTGTAGAGTGGCAACTTGATGTGTGAAGGACCACCACAGATTGCAGGTTGAAATGCTGCTTTCCGTGGAACAGGTTCTGTCTGCACTCTATTAAAACAGAGCCAGAGACACTGTCAGTAGTTAGCCAATAGAAAGACTGGTATGTGATACATGTGGGTTGTGTATGAATATGAGCAGGCTGTGGTTCACTAGTTCATTGTTTGAGCTAGCTTTAGGCTCCCTTAGCCCAGACAGGCCACTCACACTAGTCTTGAAGGTTTATCCTGGAGAAGGTGGCAGAGTGAATGTGGCTGATGTATGATGTCATGGCAAAATTTATCACCAATTGACAAGTTGATGTCTTTTGAAGATCATACCAGAATATCTTTAGGTCTGACAGCCTAAACAGACAGCTGAGAAAGAGCAAAGATCCTGCAGCTACAGTGGCAGAGACCCTCACTGAACTTTAAATCTTCGATTATATTCATACCTTCAAACCACATGATGTTCAATCCTATACAAATTCATGTTTAATCCTATACAAATTCATGTTTAATCCTATACAAATTTATGTTTAATCCTATACAAATTCATGTTTAATCCTATACAAATTCATGTTTAATCCTATACAAATTCATGTTTAATCCTATACAAATTCTGTAAACTCGTGTGCAAAAGAAAGGTATAACAGAATTCATATTTGTTTCCCTCTTTTATGACTCCACAGTTTATGACCCAGGAACAGTTAGCTACAGTCTAAACTATTCTGATACATTGACGATTCAGAAATGTGATAATGCACTGCAGCTACTGGAATTATTCTGCATTGAGAATAAATATTTTTCCTCTTACAGAGAAGATCCAGATGTCTAATGAAGGATAAAAATATACTACAGGTGAGTTGGTGAATCACATATAATCAGATTGTAGCTTATTAGCTATGTCTTTCTTTTAGAGAATTTAAAATTTTGACAGCTATCATGGATGATCTCAATATGAACAGGAACCTGAAGCAAGCTACAGATGTGGTACTCACTGGAAGCTCAGGTAAAATAGCTTCATTTCATCAACACTGTTCCAAGTCTTTTGTTCTCAGAGCTCTTCTGCTGATAGTAGAATTCTATAGCTATGTACTTGTGGGTACAGTTTACAATTGCTAAATGTCACATGAAAATATGCAACTACATATGTGATCAAATATTGTATATTTTACCACACAAATGTTCTTATTGTGTAATTGGCATGTGCCACAGCTGGAGGTGTGGCTGTCTCTATAGACTATATAATATGTTGTATTAAATTTGTCATTAGCTGGAGGCTTGGCTGTCTATATGCACATGAATTATATCCAGACTCTTGTTCCATTCACCGCTCGGTATAGCGGACTTCCCAATGCTGGGTAAGGTGTGGTTCCCACTCAGCTAATGTTTTGTCAGGAATAACTCTATTATAACCTATAGGTTCTTCATAGACATTCCCAGATATACCATAAGGATGGTGAAGTTTCAACTGCATTTTATAACAGTGAGTAAAATAATTGTGATTTTCATGTCTTTCCTTCTTGTGATGTGAATGACTAGTTTTTTCTGTAGCAGTTTGGTATAACTGAAATCATCTTGGGTATATGTGTATTTTTGTTAGTGATGAAGTCTATGGGAATAAGCAATGGTCTTGTGGAGGAGTGTAAAAATGAAAACCATGGAGACATGGTCTGGAAGTGCATGTTTGCTCCTGTAAGTATCATCATTGCTATAAATAGACTCTTTGAAAATGTTAAACCTTTTTTTAATTAGTTAGTGAAAAAGAAGATAAAATGATTGGCCTTCCTTGCTCTTTTGTGTTTAATGTATCAGTTAGTAAATTCTATGCATGTTATATTTGTGGCTTTTGAGTTGACTGATCATGCACTTTTAAGAGGCTTCGAGGCTTAGTGAAGACATAAATTCATTTTGTATATGTTGAGACTATATCAAAGAAAACTGAATTGTTTTCAAATACACTGGTGGGTATGTGTAGGTTTACTTAAAATTATTATTATTATCTACACTTTCATTTTGAATTTTAACCCTTTCACCGCTGTAATTGCTGCACGGTGATTTGAAGTAAAACCTAGGGAACAGTGTTATTTCTTGTCATCTGTGTTGCCTCACTCAAATGCTATAGCTTCAAGAAGTTAGCTATATAGTTAGTAAGTGATGTTCAAACTTTTTGTGGAGGTATGTCTAAGGCTACAACAGAAATATCGAGGTATCTTTTGGAGTATGAGTTTTGGAAGCAATTCATAACAAATTCCATTAAAAAGGAAAAATATTATCTACATCCCTCTCTGTAAGATTTTTTTTCGGAAGTTTTGACCACTAAGTAAATCACAAATACTTCAGTAGCTACTATGATTTATAAAATTGTTAGTTAACTTGATAAATAATTTTTTACGACCGTTAGTCTGTAGCTAATGGTTGACCTACAGAAAACTAAAATTAACTGAAGGTCGAGAAATAGTTCCCGATTTGTGCATCTGTAATTTCACTTAAACTGTATCTTTTTGTTATTTGTTCCTTCAAATATGGAATCTTTTATTACCGCCAATCAGACGAGTGATATTCTCGGGTATCCAATGGATAATAAATTTATTAGGTACTGCTCATGCGCGAATACCTTGGTAACAATTCTATAACCTAGGGGGACGTAATAACCCAACGTAATAACTATGAACACAGGTGATATGGAAAAATATTGCCCTAAGCCACATCCTGTTTACTTTAATGCATTTTCTATGTGGCAACAGTTATCAGGCTCTGTTCAGTACCTAATAAATTGTAATATGACTTTATAACATTTCAATGTATGATGTTGTTAATTCAAAAAGATATGCAACTGAGAAGTCAGTAGTGGTCGACATACAGAATATTAAAGTTAACGGGAGGTCGAGAAATAGTACCGGGAGTCGACATTCCGGGAAAAGTGTTTTTTCTTCTGGTGATCATTACCAGAAGCCTGAACGTAGTTAGTGGACGAAATTTGTGATGCACGTAGAGTAGACTGGCCTTGTTGATTTGTCCAGACTTCGACACTTTAGCCTGCAACGGAAGTTGGTGAATATTCTGGTCAAAAAAGAAAGACTTCCTGTAGTCCTTTGAGGAGCAAGTGGGCGTGGTCATTAACAACAATACCACAGGAAATGGGTATTTCCTGGACTCATGCCTGGTTCACGTTCAAACTAAAAGTGAAGCTACATGGGATAATGTCAGAGCAGAAGGCATGTCCATATCGGAGGCAGTATATAGCTGGTATTACAACTCAACCCAGATTAAAGTGAATGACTGTGACTATCCATGCAATCCTACTTGTCCCAAGAAGATCAGCCGGAACCTCTAGAGAGATGGAATGCAATGACTGAGACTGATGTTGTGTTCTTTTATTCATTTTTGTAGCTAGCTTTACAATTAATGATTTTTTAAAATGTGTGCACATGTCCTGCAAATATATCATAGTGTGTAAATGTATATACTAACACTGACACATTATGTTCTGTTTTTTTTTCCTGCAGTTAAAATAATGTATTGGTTATTGGTGAGCGAGTACAGCGAGCAAGATACTGTTAAGGCAGACAACCTAAAATTGGGTATATGTTATATACTATATGTATTATATGGATGATACGTATACCTCTTAAACTATGGCGAGTTATTTATTGTGCAGAAGTGACTTATCTTCCGGGCAGGCAAAGAAGAGAAGAATATTCCAAATTCTGCTATCTTCTGACGAAGTTCTGACATCTTCAAAAATGTCATATCATAAAGCCTACACAAGTAACTGTCTCTATGGATCTCCAATACTTCATCCTAGGTCACTCCCAACTTCTTTTCAGCTTCATCCTCCAAGATAGATGTATACTGTGAGAGCAGAGCTATAAGTGAAGTGTATTCGTGTTTTTGTAGTAATTTGGTGTCATGATTAACACTGCATTTCCCCCAGAAATTTGTGGGTCCGGTGTTAAGTACTTAGTTCCATTTGTAAGCTAAAATTACAAAAACAACCCTGGCTATGTTCTTTTTCTTTTTTTTTGGTTGAGCTGCGAGCTTGTTCACCAGTTACTGGTTAGAATGGCTTTTGGATACTACAGAAGTTATCACTATTCAGGAAATTGAGGTAAGAGAGTAATTCCGTATTTGATTGGTAATATTAATGGTCAACTACTATAGCTATACTTTTTTGCATGAACTAAGTTATATTATATAGCAATACTGTACTAGTAGTTTTATGTAACCTAACTAGGCGGCTCACTAGATTTTTGTGCTCAATCACATCACTAGTTAGCGAGCAAGCGAAGCGAGCAAGATACTATAAAGGGTGGACAATTGAAAATCAGGTAATGTTCATTGTATATTTGTATGGATTGTACAAATGCCCCTAAAACGCACACATGGCTCGTTTTTCTCAACAAAAAAAACACCCGGCTTTTTGGGCTTATTCCCAGTTTATTTTGGTACTACAGCATTAGGAAGTCTTAATTCAAACTTAGACTCCAATTTGTGAGGTAATTTTAGCAGAACGCTTACTTTTCAAGTCATAAAAAGTTACTATGACTGGTTACTGTGACACTGAAACCCTATACCAGACATAATTTCAAAAACTCGCCATTTTGGGGGGCTGCTAAGTAGTCTCGCGGGGTCAGACACTTTACTAAATGCAAAGCGAGAAAAGGGTCTGATCAAGTGAGGGGGTACGCTGTATTAGGCTCAAAACTGTATGAAAATTCCTTAGAAGTACTTGTTAAGTCACAGAAAGCTTCAGCTAGTATGATAGTGAACACCTTTACCTAATGTAATTTTTTAAACTCAGCTGTTTTGTAGTAGCTGACTGTGATTATTGTCAAGAGCCACTGCTTGCTTCCATTTTTTTGTGCTCCTGTATTCAGACTTGCTTACTGATGTAATACCAGAAAAAACTGGTGACAAGCCCCCAAAAAGCTGTAATATTAGGAAGAATAGAAGCCCTGCCCACACTTACAGGTTACACGTACTGTCGATACATATAATATGTAAAACATAGGTTCAATTTTCCACTATCTTGCTCACTTCAATTGCTCACCAACAAATATCCTTAATTTTCAATTGTGGTACCCCTGACACAGCTTCTCCCAACTTATGGTGGCTTCCTCCCTTTAATATTTAGCCACTCCGGCTACCAGTGACATTTGACAACCAATAAACAGCATTTAGCAGCCCCAAAAAACTACAAAGCTTTGAAATTAAGTTTGGTAAAGGTTTTTAAATGCCATACCAACTATTTGCAGTAACATTTTGGGGACTTAAAAGACAAGCGTTTCGCAGATTTATCTTCCAATTAGGAGCCCAAGTTTCAAGTAAAGACTAAAATGCAAAAGAGAATGCAAAAAAGCAGTTAATTAGCCAGTGGAATCTACGAGGAAAGTTAGTGTAGTAAAAAGGAGAAGTACGAAAAAGAAGGCAAAAAGGAACAATTAATGTTGTAAAAATCAGGTGGAATCGAGTAAAGGTGGTGTAAGTTTCAAAAAGAAAGGCGAAAGTAGAAAAACAGGGTAAATGTTTCGCCAAGCGTAAGTCTACACAATCATAACAAAAGTGTAGTGAAACAGTCACTACATTATTAAGAACTGCATTGAACTATTACACTGTGTTATATTATTCTATTTCTAATTAGGTTTACCTGCTTATATTTTACATTATGGTTTTGTTTCTCTGTGTATTTTCCCATGTTTATTTTATGTTTAACCACTCTTATCCTATTTCTAAATACATTCAAAGTTTGTGTTCATTTACATTTGTGTCCATTTATTTAAATATCTTCTTCCCATCTTCTATTACATTCCCTCATCCTTACCTCTAGTTATATACACCAGTTTTCCTCATACCATTTCAGTTGTTGTATTTTCTGCCTTGTTTAAAGATTGAACTCTTTATACACCTTAAGAGTTAACCCTCCAGGTGATTGGGCAGCCCCAGCAACTCTGGCAGCCTACTCTCAAGTATTCAGTTAACCCTGAATAACTTCGATCCTGTGGCCTTCAGTTAACCCTGACTGACCCGGTTCCCTTACAAAAAGGACAGAAAGATGTAGAAGCAGGAGAGGTAGACATGGAGGAGAAAGGATTCCATGACTCAAAAAGAAAGTTCTGAAATAAAGAAAGGTTGGGATACAGAAATGAGATAGTTCAGGAAAAAATAGAGCAGGAGAGGGAAACTGATGTAACTTTAACGAATGGTAGAGAATGATGACCATGGATAAAAACACCTTATGCTACTGCATTCTTACTTTGCAATACTACTGTGTGGCGGGGTACCTGCTAGATATTATTATTATTAGATAGAAACGTTCTCACCTAAAGGGGTCTGGAAAAAAGCAAAGGAAAAAAATGAAAAATCTTGGTCATTATCGGGAATCGAACCCAGGGCCACTGGCTTCAGCCGCTAGTGGTCTAAACCACTGAGCTACGACAACCCTCGACTTCCAAGACCTTCACATTTTTCCTTTATACTGTTATGTAGTACTGCTTGCTGCAGTCTCATACTCAACAGACTACCAATTATGTGCTGTCAGAACACCTTTTTCCGGAGAGGAGCCATAATGTGTGGATTGAAAAGGCTTTATCATCACAATTATCAAGTTCTGACCCTTCATACAAACTAGATAGAAACTTTCCCACCTAACCCTTTAAGTGAGAAAGTTTCTATCTAGTTTGTATGAAGGGTCTGGCTAGCGAGCAAGACATTATAATAGCTATCAGGGTAACAAAATATACAATTTAGGGTTATTTGTTTGGATGTATGTATATTGCCATATATTTGTATGTAATTGCTATACAAAACAAAATACTTAAATATATTGACCAATGAAACAAATATAAAAAAAATGTACATATGAGTCACATTCCACAACAAAAGAATTCAATTAATATTTTGTGTAACGAGAAACTCTGGAAAAATCAAATGTTACAAAAAGTTACAACAAAATTCATGAATCGAAACGTTTGCTTCATACTTTAGTTTGGCACACTACATCTTGAATGTCTGAAGCTAAACTTGATAATTCAATATCCTCTAATAGTTCAATTAGACCTTCCCATGTGGTGGAATAACGATATGCTCCTTCTTCACTGCTGAGCCATAAACGCATGACTTCTTTGCAACGATCTTGTACTCTGTGGTAGTTGAGTTGTATTCGTTGGGTGAGAGCAAAACTGAATCCAAGTAGGTCACTGATGTCACTCCATTTGGGACTAAGTTCTCTGATTATTTGAATTCTGTGCTTCTTGTTATTAGAGTCAGTCCACTTTAGAAGAACAAGATTGCTCATGGTAAAGGGATAGCCTAAGATACATGTGTAAAAATACAATTCAAGTTATTTAAAATTCTAATATGCACATGAAAGTAATAATTCTATAGTCAAAGTGTGAATTATAATAACATGGCAACAACAATATTATCTTTAGCTAATCACATTTCATTTAGTGTTAATGTACACATGCCCGCTACTTCATAGGCATTTTGCCATTCAAGAATGAATCAATAGTAATTAGAGGATAACTCAAATACTTTGTTTTAACTAATTATGGAATCACTACACTATGTATTTACCTTGACTACTTGTACACAGTTGTGTTGCAGAGAAGTCATGTCCAGAAAACTCCTCAACTTCTACACAACATTGAAATATTAAACAGTGTGCGAAAATATTACGAATATTAAACTACTCAGAAATGTTCATTGCATAAAAACACAATAATTAATTCCCATTCAACATGAACTAATTATTTGTAAAATTTAATAAACTTGCCTATTCTTAATCAACTTTCCTATAAAGTCTTTTTATTGTGGTCTATTTTCCCATACAGAATGTATAATATGATAAATACATTCTACAGATTATTTTTTGAACTATTTCAACGTGTGTGCAACTTAACATTAAAATTAACTTAAAATTGGAGTTTATACTCATATCAATCAGTAAGTTATAATATATAAATTTCAAAACTATTATGATGAAGCACCAAAGGTGTGAATTCTCAGCATGACTAAACACTACAATATAATCTCAGACCAAAAGATAAAACTATCTATTAGCTAATTTAATCAGGCATCAATATAGCTCGCGCAATGTAATGGTACATGGAAACATGTCTTCACAAGAGAAGAAACTAAACTGGCCAGAAACACTCACCGGTATACATTTTCTGCGCAAAACTCACTGCTTTCAACAAACTGCTTTGAGCATAAAGCTAACTACACCACGGGCTGCAAGAAGTTATTTGCTCACATGATAATGACGGGATGCTAGGCATCGTTATCCATAAAAGTAGGTATATACTCGGAGCTGAAAGTTTCGTGTTTTCTTGACAATTAGCCCGAAATTAAAAAATGTAACACAATAAATGGTCCTAAATCTTCGTTCTGAGTAAGTTCATACTTAAATCAAGGGTTGATTTTCAGTAATCTCCAAAATCAGTGCATGACAGACAGACAAACAGACAAGTAAACAAACAGACAGGATGCTTTCGTGCATGCGCACTGAGGGTTAATAATAGGTATAAAGAAATGTTGAATTACCTTGACCACTGGAGCATTGATTCACTGCAGCATTGTTCTCTACACAACCTTGTTCCTCTCCTGTGAATGCTGCAAATTAATTTAAAATGAGAATATTTTAGTTATTTTCACGCATATATGAATTTTTACGACTAATTGTAACATTTAGGTCACAATTATGGCTTTCAATGATTCAGTCATTCTAGGTTGAAATAATTATAATTATTATTAGCAAAATCTTCTCTGTCAATATTGTTAACTACAACTTAACCAACATTTAAACTTCTTGCTGAAGTCCTCTTGTTGACCCCTGAAGAGGACTTCGGCAAGAAGTCGAACATCGGGTTAAGTTATAGTTAACAATATTGTCAGTTAAAAAGAGCAAAATTTGCTATTATTATAATTGTGCTTTATGCCCAATACACAAGTTTAATTATGTGCATTATTTTAAATTACATAATATATAAGATTAACATACTAATAATAATAATGCTGATGCTGCTAAGAATTCAGGAAAGTTTGATTAGTGGCTCTAGATTAAATATTCCACTAATATTCTACTTTATCATTATAGTAAACCAGTGTATATCAATAGATTTCTAAACGGAAAAAAAATGTATGCACTTTTAATTTTGAAAAATATGCACATTGTTTAAATTACAATATATATTATGAAAACACGTACATTATTCATACGGTTAGTATAATTATAATATAGTAAATTAATATAAGTCTATAATTACTATGATAAACACTTATTGAATGCTAGCATTTTCGGCTTTACAATGAATACCTTTATGAGGTTGTGTTCCAGTAGTCAATACACTGCCATATTTCTCCTATAGTGTTGATAAATATAGTATTTAATTACACTGACTTGAACTAAAGTATAGTCATACCTCAATAAACCAAATTGTCTGTCTTGAATCTATAAGTGGAATTATTTTAGTAACATTTGTGTCCTTCAGACACTTCATTTTAGGAGAGGTTTCATCTTCTATTATGCATAAGTGAGGTGGAACTTCATCTGATCGCTTCAATACAGAATTCCAAAAATATTGTTTTTTGGATGGGTGGTCTGTACATTCAAATCCATATTGAAGTCTTGCATTGTGGAACTTGAGATTATGATTGACTTCTGTTAACATAGAAGTGATAGTATTTCTGATGTGTGCACAGACTACAGAAGTGGGTGTTGTTGGATGAGATTCTCTGTAGAGTACCACTTTAATATATGTGGCATAGCTAATGATAGTAACTGTGTCCAAGTCCTTTCCTACTAGAAATTCAATCTTGTTACGACAAGGACTGTCTTCTTTGAAAGTCCAATTTAGTTCTGTGTTTGAAACCAGGCCTATAATAAGAGAAGAGAAGACTCCTAATGGTAAGTAGCCACACTCATATCGATACACGAGAGGAGCCACATCTATAGAAATAGAAACCTTTTGGAGCTCATCTTTTGTAGCACTTCTAAGAATACTAGGCATGAAGTATGTAATTTCTATTCTATTTCTTGTAATTGGAAGGGAAGCTAAGATATTATGATGCTCAAAAAGTGTGATTAGCATTTCCATTGAAATGGAATCCTTTACATCTAGTTTAGTAGCTTCCAGTAGATCTGCCATTGTGAACTGAGCTTTGTTCTTAAACATTGTTGATGCTCGATGTCCAGCTTTATTGTAAACAAATGTCTTCTTTACTAGTTGTGTTGCAGCATCAAAGATCACCTGAACAATAATTTGTTGAACAAACAGTTTAATTCAAATAAACTATAATAAAGTATACACATCTTGTCTGTCTTACAATTAGAAGACCAATAATATATGCCCATTATTAAAAATTAGGGAAATAATTGTGTTTATATTATTTATTTTTGCAAAAAAATAATTCGAACACTTTATGAGCATTATGACTTTTCTAGTAATAAATGCCTAGTTATTTCTAAAATGTGTGCCTTCTTCATCCCAATTACTTACCTATCAACCATTATTTATTAATTTATTTGTAATTTTCCACGAACTTAACTAAATATTATGTGAATAATTGAACAGCTTATCATTCCCCATTCAAAAAGTAAATGGAACTGCTGTTCAATTGAATTAGCATAGAAAAGTATAGTAGCACAAGGAGAGTGAGATGGCGTAGCAATTAAAGGAAATACAATTGCAGTCAGTTTATTTATTTGTACAAAGACATCAGCATGAAATGAATGTTTAAAAGCATTAAAGAACCTTCTGATATGAAAAAAATAAAATAGTTCAATAGAAAAGCTAAAAAAATTTAAACTTATTATAACTAATTCATCAATCTTAAATTCCAATTCTAATAGATCTACCACAGACTTGAGACTTTATGTACAACTTATTGAAATTCTTTTTATCCAAAGTTTGTAGCAATAAATAATTGCATTTGGACAGATCAAATTTTAGAAAAATGCCCGCACACTAATTAATTTTTAGTACTATAAATATTACCTACATAAAAAAGTATAACAAACTCGACAGTTTTTTAAAACAAGAAGAACATGTAAGTGCATTGTATTAGTTAAAAGTTGATAAACACACTTCAATCTACACAACCAATAGCTAATTATAAAAGCAAAAATACATAAATACATAGATACATAAATTAAGTAGTACTAACCTTGACATCATAAATGACTATGTTTTCAAAACCTCTCACATCTGGATAGTACAGGAGCGTGCCAACACGATAATGAAGAAACCATAGGACATTGGTTAGGTCTGATGAATCAATATTTAAACTTTCTGCAATCCTACTGCATTCTTCAAGTGTCATTGTGCGCTTTACTTGTGATCGCAGAACAATGCTGAACATCAGCCAGGAGCAAGGAATGTGAACTTTACCTAGATTCTTCTTAATGCAATTCTCAAAAGTTTCTCTTGCTGTGTTGATTTCCTCTATAGTTCCTTTCTTGTTGTCCAGTGCTAATGTCAGGAATTCTTCTGAGGCATACTCGACAATGTCTTGGTGGTAAAATTCTGTCTGCTCAATTTTCTTTCTAAGAATCTGATCTCGTTTTTTAAAATGTGACAGAGACACTTTGTCTCTAAATGTTCCCACAAACATAGCTTTAGTAACTATGTTAGCTTTGTCCAAGTCAGTGTTAGAGTCTTGATTTGAGGTCAATTTGTCACTCGTATTCTTCATGCACGCTATACTAGCTAGAGTTTGAAAGGTGACTTCTTCTAGAGTTACTATAGAGTCTTCTTTCTCAGTAGAAACTCCATCTTCATTGGTGCAATACATTTTAAACACACGGTCCCAGGAATCAGTGAGTCGACTGAAAATAAGATGTAAAGATGCCCCCATTAGAAAGCGAGACATGAGGTCTAGAAATTCAGTTTGGCCTCCATGATCAGTTGTTATCAAGTATATAGTGTCTTTCAGTAAATACTTTACTTTCTCTTCATTGTGTGCTGCTGCAGCTTCAATATAAGCAGGATAAATTTCAGCTACGTTGATGGCATGTGATTCTTTTAACTTGTTTTCATCATCAGAAGTTGCTGATGTTTCAGCCGGTGTTCTTATATCTTCTACAGTTGTATTTAAAGACATTTCCTTAGTACCATTTGAGGATTGGGCATCTATAACTTCTTCAGCTGCTGATACATCTAGTTTGATTTGGAATTTCGGTTTGGTCTCTGCATAAAATGATCAATCAAATTCAATTATTATTCCATTCAATTTATTAAACATAATGAGTGTGTTTTTTTAACTGTAACAGTAAATTTTGATGAGTTTATTGGCTTTCATTTAACTTAGCTCATTTATGCTAAATTACTATTACTTGTTGTTATGTAAAGTTATAACATTTCAGAATTTTAACCCATCATTATAACTTAAGCATAATAATCAAAAATGTGTTATACTTTTACTACAGGTTTATATAGCATTATTTATTGTCTAATACTATTTCTTGTACTCATCAAGTTGTTATCCAAGTACTATGCATTATAAAGTCCATATAAAGAAACTATTATTGGTAAAAGTAAATTGCTGATGTCATATTCATATTAATAATGGTAAAATTAAACTTTAATAATATTCATAGTGAAGAACTTGAATTATATAATTCAAAACACTAATAATAATGTAAGAAATAAATCCAATAAATAGATTCCCCATCAACTTAATCACAATAGGAAGACAACTAAATGATATAATTTGACTGTGATCAAGAGAAATGTGTTCTGCTAACAATCAAAACTTTAATAATTAAATTTGCAGCTACGAATGATAAACTTAAGGTGTAAATATTAAAGCCTTCTACTTTATTAAAGTTTTGTACAAGTTCTACTTACTTTCTACAGCTTCTTGTATAACCTCATTAAGAATTGAAGTTTCACCAACAATGTCCTTCCTGGTCCATTGCCCCTGCTTTGCAAATCCAAATGACTTACTGCTACTCTGAATGAATAGCTGCCTTCTCTCAGCTACTCCAGTGCTTGGTTCATTAATTGTCATGTTAGATTGATCAATGTTTATAAAATCTCCAAGTAATCGATGTAGAGTTGAAGTTTTACCAGATCTTGGAAGACCAACAAAATTCATTCGTCCTACACATAAGTCTACACATATCTGTTTTTGTATGGCTTCTTGACAGGCTTTCACAATTTCTTTATCTAGGTGTTTATTTAATACAATAAGAACATATTATATGACTTTGAAAAAGTTTTATTACTAATTTCTCTACATATAGGCAGTCAAACTAATTAAACCATTAGCAAATACAAGTCCTATATTCGTGATAGGTGAAACATAAGGGTTACAGACGTGTAATAATTAGATCATAAATTGGCTTATATCTGTCGGAAACAAAACACAATAATAACAAAAACAAGTTCTCTCTGAATTTAGCACATTCTAGTGACAAGCAGACAGACATGTATACCAATTAACTGACTGACAGGCAAGCAGACAATTAAGCAAACAGATAAACAAATAGACAAGAAAAAAGACATGCATACAAATAAACTAACAGACAAAAAAAAGAACAAACAGATAAACAAATTGATAAACTCAAAGACAGACATTGAATAAAAGATTACCCATATGCTAAATATCCTGTCATACATTAAAAAACAAGATTTCAGTACGATGTATTCCCTTATTTGTTTGCACATTTTTAGTAAATATTGCTGTGACTTCATCTGCAGCTTTCACAATTTCTGTAGTAATTCTGTCATTATTATATAATACTTGACATTTCAATTTTTTACCGTTTACAAATACAAAACATATCTAGTAATAATTATTACCAAAAACAAATAATAAAGGCGAAATATCAATCTAAAATTTTTTTATGAAAACTTAACATTTTGTATTTAAATGTTGTTTGTATGTATTAATAGATAATTAAATAGATAAACTCAAAGATTAACAATGTGATTACCCATAAGCTAAACATCAAGATTTCAATAAGTTGTACAATAATACTGTAGTTTCATCTGCACCTTTCGCAAATTCTGTAGTTGTTATGCCATTATTATATACTTGACATTTCAATATTTTACCGTCCACTATATACAAGACGTATCTAGTAGTAATTATTACCACAAACAAACAGAAAATGTGAAGATATAAATCTAAAAAATATCAGTAAAACCTTAGCATTTGTATTTATGATTACCACATTGACAGTTTTGTAAAGAAAAATCAAACGCATTGTATCAAAAAATATCTTAAACAATGCCACTAGCTTTGTAGTTGTTATTTATATTGTGTATGTAATTAGAATATAGTATCTTTCTGAACAGAATCATCTGATTAAATCTTAACTACATATTGTGTATGTTTATTGTTGAAAATATTACCATTAGTTTCAACAATGTGATATTAAAGTATTCGCGATGCCTGTTCAAAATAAGCAAAAAGAGATTAAAGTGAATCATATTGAAATGCATAACTATGATAAATACTCAAAAGATAGTATGTTTCTGACAACAATCATCAAATTAAATCATAACTACATATTGTGTGCATATTATTGAAAGTATTATCACTGTTTAAACAATGTGATATGAAAGTGTTTACAAATTAATGTTTACAAGTTAATGTTCAAAATAAGCAAAAAAAGCAAAATGAATCATGCATTAAATGCATAACTATGTTAAATACTCAATGCCAGTAACCTTATTTTATAAATCAGATTTAACCAATCCATACATTCTACAATCTTACTTTTTAGTAATTTCTTTTCTGTTAGTCTATCTTTATCTTTCAATTCTGGAGAATGAATAATTTCTGATACATTCCATTTGGTAGAAGTTGCTGAAAGTTGTAGTTGTTCTATAAATTAATACAAATTATACACAAATAATTACTATAAATACAGTTTGTACTTAATTAATATAACATGACTATTTCACAATATTGCAAGGTGTGGTAGACATGTCAATTGTACCTACCAATGGATCCTAGAGTGCATATTTAAACAGTCACTAGAGATCCCTAAACCTCTAAGCTGGTAAAGTAAATGTAAAATGCTAGAGAAATAAGTGAGACTGCCACAAGAAATCTACAAGTAAAGCCAAAGGAAAAATGCTTGCAATAAACTTGTAGGGAAAATAATATGTTCAAGCACAGTGTAGCTAGAAATGACATCGTTTTGAGTAAGCATTTTTACTGCCAAAAGTAGATCTTAGATCTAGACAGTAGCTAAAGGTAGATTTGATTAGAACATAGAAAGTATCAATACAGGCAAGTGGCCTGGGTTCAAATCCCAAACATTTTTTTCTGTATTGTTTAACATTTGAAAGAAAGAAAATACATCCAACGAGTAAGTATAATAATATAATATTTTCTTTTTATTTTCATAACTTATCATAATACGTATCCCTTCTTCCACAACTGGGCAAAGTGTGAATGCTGAGTTCAGTTGACAAGTCTTTGAAAAAGCCTTTTATACATAACACGTCCAACTATAAGGTATGCTAATTATTTTACAATAGTTCATACTTGAAAATCCTTTTTCCAATAGTCGAGTAGATTAGATCTTTGGTACGATAGAGCATTTTCAAGAGAGCGTACTTTAGAAAGACTGCTTGATAAACAGAATCCTTTAATTTACTGATTCTTACTCGTCTTGGAAATATGATTGCTTTCCCAATAATTAATAGTCACTAGCACTTATATTTAGCCCTTATAGTATTTTTTCCAAAAATCTAAAATGGGCAGGCTTACTATATCTCTTATAGCAAGCCAAGAACATAACAAAAACAAAAACAAATTATCAGTAGGTTCACCTACGATTATAGTTTTTCATGATCTCTGTAACTTGTGAGGTGATATTACCCCTTCCTCTAATTACATTGTTTAATTAAAAAGTTCTAATTATTTTATTTTATAATATTTATCACATCAAAGCTTTAATAGAATTTAAACCAATACACCAATTGAAAGAGCATTTCTGTTAGAAGTATTGCGAAGTTGTGAACATAGTCAGGTGAAATATGTCCCACCTCACCACAGTTATGACAAGTTGGAACCCCAGGGTTAGTAGGTTTGGTGTACAGCAGACTAATTCTGTCAAGCATGGGCAGCGAAGAAACAGTGGCCATAGCAGGTCAAGCATAACAGAGAGCTGTAATAGTAGCATCATCAAAACTTATCTTAATGTCAGGAAAGAAATTAAGAGCACGAGATAATTTAAAAGATGCTTCTTTGAATCATGACAGAGATATATTATTACAAGAGCCAATTAGTGGTTTCAGAAACTCAAAATGTCATGATCAGAATACCCACAGGCATTTAAAATGGCCTCATTTAACTAGCGTAATCATGCAAATTGGCATCAACATGGGAGTCGTAATATGACAAACGTTTCCCAGTTAAAATCTGATCTAGGGCTTGTACCCCAAGTTTCTAGGAACATTTTTTAGTTACAAACACATGCTCAACCCATTGGAAGATGGAGAAAAGTGTTTCCTGCGATGCCACCTTAGGGATAGCAGAAATGTCCAAAGAACTTGTTCCTGCTCTTTTTCTCACTTTGTCCTCTACATTTATCAGCATGGTGGACTTCCTGAATTTAATATCAGCACGCTTACCTTCTTCTTTGGCCTGCTGTTTCTTCTTAAGGAGTTCTACTTGCTCTGAATGCTGCATATTTAGCAACGCTAAATCTTCTCTTCTGAGGCGATCTTGACATTCAAGGTCCTCATGGTGCTTCACATGTCTAGTGTCCTCCATAGTGCCATACAGCAATAGTGCCAATTCACTCACGGATGTGGAACTTGAAGCACAAGATGATTTACTTTCAGAAGGTGTCATGTCCCCATCAGTACTAGACCCCAAGGTAGTGGATTCGTTCACATCAATATCACAACCTGAGGATGCAGAGACACTCACAACAGTATGGGAGCCAGAAGCAGAAGATTCGTCCGCTTCGGTATGTCTGAGAGAAAACAGCTCAGCAGTTTTAACCGCTACACCAGAATCAGAGAGTGGTTCTGATTTTTCAAGCTCTTGGTCCAGTTGAATGGAGTCACTATCTTTTGCCATATCCATTTTTGTTTGCTGTTGGGTTAGAATGCTGTGCAGATGTTGAGATTGTGGTTTCTCTGGTACTGAAGATTGGTCTTTGGGGAATGACTTGGTAGTTGTTGGCCAGTCTGTAGACATGACAAACAATAAATGAAGTATACTACAAGAATTATTGGTTACTACAGTGTTAGCCCAACAAATAAAAATGCATATTGAAATACAACTGGAAACATAAAAAAATACAACTGAAAATACACAACCTATAACTGAAAATGAAACTAAATATCAAAATACAGAATTAAATAATGTTAAATACAACTAAATAACTGGGAAATACACCAGAATTATTGGAAAATACAATAGAGTGACTGGAAATATGACAATAATTGGAAATACAATAGAATAACTATAGTCTGTCCAAGTTTAGTTGGCACAACCGCAAGCGCAGTATTTGAGGAATGCATTTAGTACTAAACTGGAAGCTATTTAGTCATGTGAATTTAAGGCAATTGTGCGCGCAAACTTCAATGTTGCATGTGAAAAAGGGGCAAATACAAAGGTGTGCATTAGTTCTGTAACTTTTTAAAGTAAGAAGCTTAGTGAAGTTTGTGTAGTTTTTTTGGGTGCTGTTCAGCTCATCTCGTCGGTTTCAACTATATTTATGTTTCTTACGCGCAGGTAATGTGCATCAGATGGAAAATGTAAACGGGTGAGGTGTTCTTCTAAAAAGACAAGTAAAAGCAGTCGACTCTACCTACTGTGCCCCAAGAAATATTTTGAAATTCACAGGATTCAGCAGTACAGCACTGTTAACTTGTAGCTAAAGTTATTAGACTTTCTTGTTAATAAAATTATCAATGGTTTCATTTATTTATAAAATATATGTTGAAAACTGATGAGATGAATAGACTAGTGATGTGTTTGAGCACAAATGGCGAGCGAGCCTAAAGATTATACTATTTTTATATGAATGATTTTGACTTCTAACACTGAAAATAAAGGTCGAGTTTTTAAATTACGCATACACGGTAAAGGGATTTCAGTGCCATAGTAACAACTCACTGGGCATGTGTGAGAGGGTTATAGTAGTCGTCCTGCCTGTCTGTCTGTCAACCACTCAAGTCATCTTAATATGACTTATGAATACACCAAAACGATTAAATAAATTAAGGGCTGATACTAAGGTGAGACTAATTTACTATTTTAACTAATGACATAATTCAGCACATTAAATAGCGAGCAAGCTCTAGCATATCTATAATGAACAGAATTAGTCAATTAAAAAACCCTCGTATTTTATGTGTGTGTGTAATCATTGTAGTGGTTATCAACTACCAATAACTTAAACCAGTAAATTCAGGACATTACAATTTTAATTGCTACATATAGGTTTTGAATAATGATATCATATCATTAATTTATCACTGATAATTTTTATTTAGTGATAGGAGGGATAAAATATGGATTAAATGTAGTAACTTATGCTCTGAAAATTTGTTTAATAAAATGTACTGTTACATTTACTATAAATCATGAACCCAATTTACCTGTTTTTTCTTGATGATATAAAACTTTACCCTCGAGTTTGACCCACAGGACATGATACTCTTGTAGAATTTTTTGTACACTTGCAATATTTTTCTCCATGTCTGAACTTAATGTTTCCAGTAGATGCCATGACACCAGTATGCAGCCTTCGTTTATGTTTGAACGATGTAGTAAAACAGACAAATGCGATAATGGTAACTTATTTTGAGTTGTTGTCACCAGTTTACTTCGAAATTCATCTAATTCCATTAAATTCATGTCTTCTATTTCATGCTTAGTTTCAAATTTTAGATAACCAGAAGGATTATATATTTCATACCCCTTCCAGGAGTTACTAAATTTCAAAACGTTTGTGTTTTTCTTGAACAATTGTATCTTTGAAATATAGGTATCCATTAAGCATTTCAGTTCATTTGTTCCGTAGTTGTCAATAAAATATTTCATAATATCATAGTCAAGGAAATTCCAAAAATGTAAATGTAAACATTTTAGTATTTCTCTTACATTTCGCTCCGACTCAACCTTGCGGGCAATTTCATTCCATAAAGGAGTGATGTAAGATTTAAGACGCACAGGTGGAAACTCAAACACATTTTTCAATTCTTCAGGATCTATTTTAATGTCTGAGATACATTTCACTACTTTTTGAACCAATATGGTGAATTCATCATCCAGCATCTCTATTTCTTCCTTAAGTCCTAAAACTATGAATGTAACTGTATAACACTTAGTTCAAAATGTTAATTTTTATACTCACCTGCTGTCTTCTTTTTATATTCCAAATTTTCACTTGACTCTGGCTTTTTTAATTGTGGTCTTTCTGAAGTAATATTAGTAATTAATAAATATATATACATTAATACCTTTTACACATGCATTAGATACAGTTGGAGTCTATATACTTATTGAAAAATATAATTGATGAAGCTGAAATTTGTATTACAAGTCACCAGCTTAATTTTATACAAAGACTATCTCATACAATAGTTCTTCATTTTGATGATTAGAAATAGAAACTCTTTATAAGAAGATATCAGTGTGCTTTAAGTGATAAGCAAATAGCCTAGCAATAAGATAGATATATATATATATATTTATGAACGTAAAGAAGGTGCTTACTATGAGATAGAGAGAATGTATTATCTTACAAAATAATCTCAGAGCTTTTTGTTTAATTTCTTATCTCTAGTTATGTTGAATCACAATTTGTTACATATTTCTTTAATTTGTTCAAATAGTAAAGAATGATGCATGTCTTATATAAATACACATCGATTAGCCTTGCACATCAATCATGCCATTGAAGGTATATATAGACAGCTGTAAGCATGTTGTAAAGCGGTGCATTATGATTGATTATTAAGATTGACAACTTATCTGTAAGCTTATGTGTGTGCAAACAAAGTAAACTTAAGGACAGACCTAAACACCTGATTTTTTTGGTAGTCTTGTCATCTACCTAACCATGTATTGTGAGCAATGAGCTGTTTAGTCCCATCTTTTTTGCACAGCTGCATGTAAAATGAATGAGTTTTAAATTCCAAGCATACAAATACTATTTGCAGTAGGGTGTGTATAAACATGAATACATCAATAAATATTACATGTAGCTGAGTGTGCATATTTAATGATCAGTTTTTACCTACCATTAATCCCTTTTTCTTCAAATTTCTTTGCCAGTGCATGATAACTGACACAATCTAATGCCGTTGCCAGATATTTCCATGATAAATTGCGATCATTTAAAAACCAATAATTTATTATTCTTATCAATAATTTATCACTGCTTTTGGCATCTACTGTGAAACTCTGAATTTTTGATTCACTTATATTCAGAAATACACCCAATTCTTCAGATTTTGAAGAAGAGAAATCTCCTTGCTTTAGTTGATAAAGGACATTCCTTTCTGTCAGCATCCAGTCTAATGTTGAATAGTAATATAAAGTATTAGGTCATTAATAGTAAGATGGTAAGCATTACCTTCATTTGCAGATTCTAGAGTGGCACAGGATGCCATGCTACAGCAGTCCAACTTTACAGGCTGTGACTCTTGTTCTAAAAAACAATGATTACTATCTGTGAATGCTGTATGCATGAATTCAATAAATCTTGTTAAGTGTTGGAATGCAGTTTAGTCGTACTGATATGATTTTGGTTCGTGCTATTGACTACATAAATTCTAGCTATTTTTTGTAGCTCAAGAGTTCGTGTCATAAGTATTAAAAAAAGTTCCAATGGTGGAAGATCAAAGAAATCATTATAGTTAAGTAACAATAAACTGAATATACAATATTGTACCTTTTTAAATAAAAAAAGTCCGAAATATTATCAGGTCATAAGATATACCATTCATTAATATGACAATTCAATTGGGTGTATTTATTGACTTGACTTAACAATAGCTACTTAATACCTATACATCTTTTCATGGGCAGGCAAGCACAGTGAAGAGAGACACTATCAGGAATTACAAATTAATGAGCCAATTGTTCGGGTATAAAATGTACAGTGGCATATTAGTAGTGCTTTTGAGTACATATAGAAATCTAACGATATTAAAGGTAAACTTCAATGCTCTGTTTACTTTTCCAACCACCTGGCAATGCATTGGAGACTGTGAGCGCTAGAAATAATGACACTACTTCTCTTAAATAACAAAAATATGGCTTGTGCATTTTGTCCTCATTGTAGTGCTAAAACACTTTGGTTTCTACAAACAACAAGCTAGCAATAATATTATACATACTTCTCTTCACGTTAATGAGCAAATACCCTTTTTAAATCAGCATAAAAAATACACTTCAACTTTATGTGCTCCTTAAAAAGGATACTACACTTAGTTTCTTCAATGTGCTGCTAAACACGTACCAGCTTCAAAGTGAGAAACCATAAAATTTATGGCTATAAGCTAAAGCCTATATTGAAAATGTGAATGAAGTTATACTGCCTTCAATAATAGTTACTGCTCCTTTCTTGGGCTTAAACACTGCCTTTGTATTGAATTATATCACTAAATGGTTTAATTTAGCTAATACTCACCTTTAACAATAATTTTCCTAAACAACTACGCTGCCAGACGCAGAGACACAGGCGGTGGTACGGCGGTGAAAACTAGAAATACAGGAACAACACCTACAGTTCCAAACGGAAAAAGTACGAGGGCCCTAGTAGCTGGTGGAACATGAAAAATAGCCACACACCCTCTTCTGAGAAATCGGTGCGCATGCGCCAAAATTGCATGCTACTAGCTACGTACATTTACATTTAGAACAAAGCTACTGTAGTTTTTGTATTGTGACAGAGAGGGTCCTTTGCTCGGGGACTCCACAACCTAGGGCCATCCGGACCCTAAAAAATGGTAGTTCCCTCCAAGGCAGCGCCTAACTATTATGTAAAAACTTGCTCAACTGCGCGCAACGTAGCTAACTGTTACAGCGATTTGTAAAAACGTTGCGGGCAGAATTTCTGCTACATTGCAGATCACAACGATATTTTACACTGACCATGTATGTATTCAAAACTATCCCCACGGACAATATTCACCAGTCAATAATGCCCCACTACTGGACAGTCATAAGCGATTTAACTGTTTTAACTTGACCTACCCATTCCATGAGGAACGAAGGAAAAATTGTGCTGTCCGGCGAAAAAGGGGTCGCACGTATCATATAAACAAGCAAAAAAATATGAACTACAAAACGGTTCCCATTGGAGTCAGTGGAGGGGTAGTCTGGTGTAGGAAGACCCTTTACCTACTGCATCGCGGGGAAAGAGTCTGGTCAAATGCAATACAGTGACTTGTTCAAGTTCCCCACGTTAAGTGGGGGAAACCGCAGTAGAATTGTATAGTGATTGTGGATAATATGCTGAGTCAGCAGAACAAGTGACCCTATTGCATTCGACCAGACCCTTTCCCGCGATGCGGTAGGTAAATGGTCTGGCTACGCCAGACTAGCTAAGAGGTAGGTGAAAAGAAAAGCTATAGCTAGCTAATAATATAGATTTGATATAAATAGCTGAACATTTTCCAAACTATATAAAATATAACATTTAATATAATACTAAAAGTTAACTAAATCTTCAGGGAGCATTATAGAATAGGACATAAAAACAACAACAACTAAGCCTTCAAGATCTTTGTTGTTGTTGTTTTGCATGAACTGAAAACTTAAACATGTCTGGAATCTACAGACCAAAACAACACTGGAAACTATGTGATAATAATTTTGTAATTATTCTACAGAGATACTGTAATCTTGCATTCTTCACATTTAATTTACTTTCTTACACTGCACAGGAGAGCATCAGAATCTAATGTTCTGTAAAAGAAGTGTTTGTGAAGTGTAGAGATTTTTTCTACCAATATCTGTGGCTTTCCCAGCAGATTCAGAAGCTAAAGGTACTTTAGTTGACATATTCTCCTCTTTAATGGTTAAATAATTGACAGTAAGTTAAAACAACAAATTATAGTTTCAATTAGAACAAATGCTGGCTGTAGTTCTGTAATATTTTATTCCACACCCAAATTTTAATCTTAGCAGTTACTATAATTATTTTATAAGCACTACACTTAAAATATGTGCCATTATGGCTACTTATAACATCAATTTTAGTGTAGTTTTGATAAATACTACTTATCTTACCTGCTCTACAGTAAAAGCTTTTTAGCTTTTCTGGAGCCCCGTCTTTTCCATTTTATTTCTCTTCTCACTCTTCAGCTGTTTCTGCAGCTCTTTTTTGTGGCAATTTAAGCCTCTATAACTGTTTCTTTTCTTCTTATAATTGGGTAAGCAAAGCGAGACTCTCACTAACGAGTCTCAATTGAGATTTGGTGTATATATATATAATATATATGTATATATTTATTTATTCCACGCTAGATATCTTCACAATGTTATTTTTAGGTATGTAACCCGTGAGGTAACTCAAGTTATCACATAATGTTATCTCACGGCTGTATTGCGCAAGCTCATTAACCCTCAGTGAGCGTGCGCGACAAGGTTATAATAGTCATCCTGTCTGTTTGTCTGTCTGTCTATCACGCTCTGATTTAGGAGATTACTGAAAATTAACAGTTGATTTAGGTATGAACTTACTCAGGACGAAGATTTAAGACCTTTACTTTTTTTAATTTCGGGCTAATCGTTGAGAAAACGCGAAGCTTTCAACTCCGCGTAGGTACCAGCTTTTATGGGCAACGCCCCCTAGCGTCACGTCATAATCACGTGAGCAAATAATTTCTGCAGCCAGCAGTGTAGTTCACTTTATGCTCAGGGAGGTTAACGGAGTTGAAAGAAGTGAAGTTTCGCGTAGAAAATGTATACAGGTGAGTGTTTCTGGCTAGTGTAGCTTCTCTCTTATGAAGACAGCGTTTCCATGTACCATTTTCATTGGTCGAGCTATTTTGATACCTCATTAAAAATAGCTAACAGATTGCTTGTTCTTTTGGAAGGAGATTATATTGTAGTAGCTAGGTAGTGTTTAATAGCGCTGAGGGTTCGCACCTCGGGTGCTTCATTACCCTAGTAGTTAGTAACTGGGCCTTTGAAGCTCTACAACTTCGGTGAAGGAGTAAACAAATGGGTTGTCACCATCATTATCATCTTCTTATCCAGTTGATTCAAGCTGAATTCCCTATCTCAGTCATTCACGGAGCTATATAACAGAGGCTAAAAGTATGCGAGTAACTGAATTTCATTCTAGAAGTAGGAGCAAAATGGGGGTCGCTAAAATATCCCACTTAAGTACACCGCTTACACGCACGCACTGTACAAGCACGCACTGTACAAGCACAACTTGCTCTAGGTCAACCCTTTTCCTGCTTAGCGATTGGTAAAGGTTAGTCTCACTAATCAAACCCTTTACCTAACTGCTATGGGGAAAGAGGTCTTTCATCAAGAAAGAAGTCATTTCTGCACCTGATTTTAACATAAATCTGCAAGATCTCCCAGCTACTAATCCATATATGTAGCAACAACTTAATGTCTTGTTTCCCATGAACACCGATACAAACAACAGGTACACAAAATGACACACCACAAACAACTCAGTTCATACTAAAATGTAGCAAGGCTTTTGACTAATAAAACCTTTCACTCTCAGATTGACTGCTTCCACATATGTTGAAGGACGAGCTTCTCATGGTATTAAAGTCCTTGGTACTCCTCTTCCTGTTTCAGAAGATTGGCACAAAATGTGGCTAAGAGTGCAACTGAATGCTATAAGAACTATCTAGCAAGGGTGTTAACTGGCTCAAACTTGTCCCTTACACTTTATGTGACAAATCATATTTGTCTAAGACATGATGTAAATAATACTCTACAATTAGTTCTATAAGTACCGCAGTTTATTGTTGGTCCTGCCGCTTAGAGTTGACTCAGGCAATTGTGGTAGCAACCCTGCCACATGTCATCAAATGGTTGGTAACAAGTGAGCAGACTCTTTTTACAGAAAAATAGGACAGAAATTACATCTAACTATAGTGCACAGTCTTCACTTTCATTATTTCTTCTATCCCTGTCTTTTTGGTTTCTTCTGTCTAATCTTGCCCTTTTGTTTCCTGCACTGATTAATTCAATAGGACGTTTTCTATTGTTGTCTAAAATTTCTTTTTCCATTTTTAACAGGAAATCAAACACAAACCACCTATTAAATATATAAGTATAGGTAAAGATGATTTGTGAAGGAAATTGCTAAATAATAGCAATGATTAGGCATGAAGAGTTAACAATAACAGAATTACCTGAATAAACTTCGAAAGCAGTGGCAAAGAAGCGCAGCTTGACAAAGACTTCACAATTGTTTCAAGAAGAGAGTAGCTATAAACTTTTTGGTTGAAACAAAGTTGCGTAAGGCAGTGCAGCAGGATTCTCCGTGCTCGTTAATTGAAAAATACTGGAACTGTGAACGCTTTACCTAACTTACGTAATTAGAATAGCGCGGGCCAAAATTTTTGACGTACACATACATACCTATATAATATCTGAAATCTCAATTGAGCACGACTGAGAGTCAGCTTCGCTCGCTCGCTGAAATATAAATAGACACAAATACAATATAGCTGTGATCCAAGATGAAGGTGGAGTGCAGCTTAAGTTGGTCTGAATCCTCACAATAAAATCGTCTAATAGAAGGAAAAAAAATTGGCATAAACACAGCTAACAAGTACACAATTTAAATTACAAAAAACTTAGCTGTTGCTGTAATATAAGTTGCTAGCTAAATGATGGCTATATTACTCTGAAATAATACTGGCTATTGGCATTTGTTATCGAATAGGTAGACAAACAAACTTACCAACATTCTATCAGATGGTCCTGTACCCTTCTGTGACAACAGGACACTCCACCTATGCTGTTTCCACACTCACAAATTAACCTTATCACGATACAAAGCTAGAAGCTCAGCCACTGGAGAAGAAGCTGCTCATGGTTTACAAAATGCATGAAGAACGTCCGCGTGATCAATTGAACTGTGCCACATGACTAAAAGAGGGCACGTTTTGAGCAGGAAACCTGTGGTTTTTGCTATTTCCATTGACTTTTACATTGAGTTTTGAATAGCACCTCTCTCCAGTTTTGGAGTATACTGAAGAAAGATTTCTTTAGCTACTTTGGCATGAGCTTTCTAATGGTGCAAACCCTGGATGCGTAGCTGCTTCCGTTCAAAAGTTATTCTAGTTTACTTCTGGCCAACTCAACCTAAACAGACTATAGAAATACAACAGAATAACTGAAATATGATGATAGTAACTTATAGCTTCATTAATAGTATTGTACAAGATTATTGAATTTGATGGATGTGCATGAAGTGAATGGCATGAATGGTTTAAAGTTACCCAAGATTGTTAAGGTTGGAAAGTATACACACATACAAACACAAACATGAGTTTACACAATTTAATAATGTTTAAATGTGAGGGTATCCCACCACATTCAAAATAAGCAAATAGACCAAACTGATTCATTATGTTAAATACTCTATGTCACTAACATAATATTATTATTATACACTAAATTCAACCAATCAACATATTATTATAAACGTGTCAACAATCTACAATCTTACTTCTTAATATTAGTCTATCTTTATTTCTCAACTCTGATGAAAAGTGAATGATTTCTGATACTGTAGAAGGGGAAGTAGTAGCAGAAGAAGAAAATTGTACTTTTTCTATAAATTCAAACAAATCATTATAAACAAAATACAGTTTGTAGTTTTAATTTAAAGAAACATGAATATTTCACAACATTGCTATGTGTGATAGAAATGTCAACTGTCAACGGAGCCTAGAAAGTGTACTTAATGTTTAACAAAAAATTCTATAAAATTTATATTATAAACTGATACAGTACACAGGCTCTTTTAATTAGATGAAGAAGTGGCAATGTCAAGTATGTTCGAACAACTATGAATGAGTAAACTAATAGAGTAACTTCCAATTATAAAGACATTAAGAATATATTTTTCAGTGTTTGTGAAGTGATCAAATTATATATACATAGTACTTATTACATGAGTCAGAGTGTGATATGGTGAAATATTTCACAAGCAGGCTAATTTATTTTCATGAGCCAAAGGCGGGTGGAAATAAAGCCTGAGAGTAAAATATCTAGCCTTATCACTCTGATGAGTGTAATAAGTGGTTGATTCCACACTAGATATCTTCACTGAAATAGTTTGCAGGTAACTCTGGTGTAAAATTGGCTGTAAAACTTACTAGGGTTTCCCCCACCCCCCCCCCCCCCCCCCCCCCCCCCCCCCCCCCAGCTGGTATTTAGCTGCTCTAACCTAGCTGGGTAGGCTCCACTATATTAACCCTGAAAACGGGTACCCTGGCCAGGCCAGGCCCAGTTGCTATAACTACTGTGGTAATAGGCTTGAGCAATACAGCCATGGGATAACACTAACCTAAGATAACATTGTGAAGATATCTAGGGTGGAATAAATAATAATCTATTATAATATATGTATATATTGTATATATATAATAATACTATATTGAAAGTGATTAATGTTTCAAAAAAAATTTATCATTGCAATTCAGTTGCATTTGAATGAGTGCGGTCATAAGGCCATGGGCGCCCCAATATTCTAATAAAAAGGGGGAGTGTTTATTAATTTTTCTACTTTTGGTCAAAATAGAGCAATCAAAACGTTTCAGAAGATTTTTAGGAAACTCCACACCAGCCAATTCCTTTGTGTGGTATTCCAAAGCAATCTTTTGGACAAACAAACCTAGTTCAGAGGTTTTTCCAGCATTGTTGGTTTGCAAAATGGCCATTTTTGCACTACTAGGAGTCTGACCATTTAGTCATTTGCCATACATACTTGATAACGTTTGAAGAAAATATAGCTCTACCACAAAAGGCAGGCATTTGTAAGTTCTAATTATAGTGAATTCAGTTTTAAGTTTTTTATGACATTGTGTTGTTTGTTATATGTTCAAGTAGCTATATTAGCTACACAATATATACACCCTACATAATATAATTATAATTTAACATTATTTATTTGATAGTCTACACATTGTTTATAAAATTATTTGCTTTGTAGTATATTAAAAATGGCTTGTACTGAATAGTTTGGTGTGATCGCAGTATCGACAGTCACGTTTGAATTTATGGGATATCAAAACATAGACTAAAATATTGGGTTCATTTTATGAAAAAAACTTCTTATCTTCTTTATTAATCAAACTCATTACTTGGATAAATGAATGGGTGTGGTTAAGTAGGTGTGGCTATAGTGGCCGCACCAATTCTATCTGGCTTCCTACTTCTCCGTTATTCGTACTGCATTTTAAAGTTATTACTATTGATAGCTAATTGTCCAGAATATTGATGACACTAATATCTCCCCAAAATATCAGTTTATCCCAAAGTTCACTAGCATCAGTTGTAAAAACAAGAAATCATTTTCTCAACCTAGCCAAGCACATGCAACCAGTAACCATAAAGTGCAAGAGAAGCTGTCAAAACCAATAATTCCAACCAAATAAGTGATGTTATAAACAATTCTACTTGTATGATTTCATGATTTCAATCGCACTAAAATTTTTAATATTGGGCCTACTACCCACAGTATATATTTTAGTATTTGCAATAATTTTCTTTAACAATAACATTAGTGAAAAATAAATACCATGTGTATAATTACGTTTCAATGAAGATTTTGAAAAAGTAATGGAATAAGTGAACATAGCACTTGTATGATTGGCCTTATTTACTCTCGTATCTGTGGTACTTGTGTAAATACTAAGCCAAAAATAGTGTGGTTTACTCCTGTATCAAATGAATAATATATTATTTACAATATCGTCATCCAAAAATTATCCCAACCTGATTCTGCCATTTTTTGTACTTTTTTCTTTGCTAAAAACGCATAATAATTTTTGTTTGATGTCTCTGCTGGACCACATTAGAAATTATATTGAAGGAATCAGCAAGTTTATGGCACAGCTATATATATTTACGATGAACATACTTATACTTTAACATTATATTATTTAATATTACATAATTAGCTGAATAAACTACAAGTATAGTAAAATATAGCTTATTGTAGAAAAACATAAATAATTATTTAAAAAAGCATCTTTATTGTATAACTTACTCAGTCTAAATATTGTAGTGTCTGAGAGGTAATCATGGTGTTCATTAAGTCCTCCAAACAACACAACTTCAGTGAGCTCAGAAGAAATAACAAAAGCAGCCGCACAGTGATGTCGTCTAGGCTTTGACAAGATGGCGATCTAAATACAATATTGAACTACAAAGATGACTAGGAAATATTTAACATTTGTGATGTCTAGAATTAAACAAATGCTCTTCAATATTTTAAGCATTCATATCAAGATTTATTATTTATTACAACTTAAAATCTATTTTAATAATTATAAATATCTGAGAGGTAAATAGTTATTTTGCTGATATTAGAATACAACAAAAATAATTTTCTTATTTGTTTTCAGGGAAAAGTAAATTTACAGTCTTTAATATTTGTTTATATAGTGTTACAAAATATAACCCCAAATATGTAATTTTGAATTTGTTGACAAAAATTTAATGAGAATCTCGTGTCGCTGCCATCTGGTTTGTTAGGCCCTCTGCTTCTTGGCTTAGTCCACCCAACAATGTTAAAATAATTCCCTTAGTCAGTTCAAGTTTTATATCATTATAATAAATCCAAATACAAAGATAATGGAGAGAGAGTGTCAGAGTGTATGAGTCGGAGTATACGACTGTCCCTGGTCAACCCTTATATAGACTGCCAATGGGGACCACAAAGAAAAGAAAATAGAATGTAAAACTGACCAATCATGATTGGTCAGTTTTACAAAAGCTCTTATTTGATTGTTTAGTGTAATAGTTCATTATCCTCTTTGTGCACAAGGAGGATAATGAACTATTAAACTAAACAATAAAACAAGAGAACAAACATTCACTCAAATTGTAACAAGTAACCTAGGCAACATTAAAATGATACATAAAATTCAACTGCTACTACAACTACTGAAACTAACATACATACAGAATAAATTCTAGTAATAAGTTAATGCTGTTGTGGGGTATTTGTCCCCATATGATGCTTAGTAGTTGTGAGAGCATTTACACTGTTGTCTTATACATATCACTTATTATATTGTACTTACTTCTAGATAAATATAGAACATGTGCTCTACAATAGCTGCAAAGGCTTCATACTTTATGTTGTTCCATATTCAATAATTAGTACAATTATTATAAATCTAAACATATAAAGCTCTGATCTGATTATTTTTTGAGTAAAACTGAAGAAATCATTTGGTGTCAAACTGTTGGTATACTTTTATAATACTTTTATGTATCCTCTAGAGTTATTATTACAAAAACATCTATTTTTTTTAGATATAAAAAAAAAATTAGTCGTGAACGTGAACATACTAGTGAGCACCTAATGGTCTTAAATTTATGATGACAATAGCCTAACTGATTTCCTTGCAATATTATGTAATTTGATGGGACTAACTATAGAACTGATAAAGAATCTTCCTAAAAAGTGTGATGGCCAAATATTGCATTTCTAACTATATCCATAAATTTACCGAATGTTAGAGGGTCAGACTTTGAAGTGTCTTGAAGAAGGTTTAATATCTAATCGGACTTAGCTATTTTGATAAAGTTTTGCTTTTGGTTTACAGCACATACTAACTTATAAATAAAGAGTTTTTAAAGTTTATAAATTAACACTATTAAATAAAATTTAAAAACAAACAAACGCCTAAATAAGCAATTAAGGTTAACAAAACTATTTAATTTTTGCATAATTAATCGTGTAAAATAAGATTTTTTTTTGCATATTAAAATTATTGCACTGACTGAACTAGTTGTGTGCTTGAGCACAAATGGCGAACGAGCCTTAAACCACACTATTGTTAAACGATTGATTCTAACTACTAACACTCAAGCTACTAAAATAAAGTCGAGTTTTTAAATTACGTATATACGGTAAGGGGATTCAATGCCATAGTAACCGCTCCCCGCAACTGTTTGAATTGAAAAAGAAGCCACAAAATCAAGTCACGTTATTTAAACTTTTTCTGTGTAGTAGTTGTAACACACAATACTTTCACACAACTGAACATTCGTACGCAAGACTTACCCTCGATGCTAGTCTAGTGGACAATGAATTTTCAAGTAGCATCACAGTTAAGTCAAATTGAAAGAATTTACAAATAATTGAAAATTCAAGTCATTAAAACCTCAATTATGACTCTAGCTTGCTATTATTTTTTCTTATTTTGTTCAGAGGATGTTTTAATTGTATGAATGATAAATTCCATAATCATTGTATACGATTAAAAATGTATTATTAATTGATTCAAGCTAGTAAGCGTATTTAATGTAAATAATTGAAATATACAGAATGCTGCAGTTGCTAATAGTTAATACTAACCAGTAGTTCAAAATTTTATTGTTATAGTTAATTTAATGTCTATATAAAGTAATACTTATAAATAAATACTTAATATATCAAGCTCCTAATTATTATATATTTAGAAGATTGTAACATTTGTGTGTATCTCATTATTATTCTGATAAATTGAACATCGATATGTTTAAGTTATTACTCCAAAATTGTTAGGATTATCTAAACTAAACTAGAATTGTATTATCTTACCTGTTGCCAACTTTGTGCTAGTACATCTAGACACCAAACATCACTTAAAACCTTGTGGCCATCATCTCCACCAATTACTAACAACTTTGGGTTGTTGGTCATATAATCAAGAGAAACAGCTGCATGATAACTTCTAGGAGAAGGTTGTGAGGCTCCATCAGGATACACAAGTTTAGTAAATAACTAGAAGGCAAGAAACAACAATTTGCGATTTTAAAGAGATTTTAAGTTCATGTTAACTCTAACAAAACAGTATCAGCTGCATGTATAGCATGAACAAGAGTATGTGCTACAATAACAAAATACAAAAGATGTTTTTAAGTGTAAAATATAGTAAAGTAAACACAAATAACTGTGAAATATAACTTGTAAAGTATTATTAGATCAGTATGATGTATAATTCAAATGTCAACAGAGGCTGAAAAACAGATTGTTTTAATAAAATAATTAAAACAGTGAATTATGGCAGATTTAAAAGAACTTTAAGCAAAAAAATATAATATATTGTTATTAACCCTCAGCGCGCATGCGTGATAGGGTTATCCTGTCTGTCTGTCCGTCTGATACCTCAATAAAATAGCTAACAGATTTCTTGTTCTTTTGGAAGATTATATTGTAATAGCTAGGTAGTGTTTAATAGCGCTAAGTTTAATAGCGCTGAGGGTTCGCACCTTTGGTGCTTCATTGATAGTTATAAACCCTTTCACTGCTGAATTGTCAGGTGTGATGAAATGCCATCACATAATCAAAGAAACTGTTATTCAATTTTCTTTTACTATTTTTATGATTGAACTATCTTTACCATTTAAAGCACACTATTACATAATCTTTACTTCCCGCCAAGCACTCTATAACTTACCCATAGATGCACTTGTTCATTTATGCATGCATGATCAACACCACGCACCTCACTTTTATATATACCATTTCAACATTCTTTTCTAATTCAGTTCTGACTCATGTAAGAAAAAATTTAACCTTATCGGCAGCACTTTGGTGGCAGTGCCTACCAGTTTCCGTCCCTCCACATCAGAGCAATTAAAAATGTTTTTTCAAACTTTGTCTAAAAATGTCTATGAAAAGGAGAAGAAAGTACAAATAGAAATAGTTTTCCCTATCTGATACAATACTGTGTGTAGATAATTCTGAGTTCAGTAACTACTTCATCCTCATGCATATCTTCACAACTGCTTTGTCTTCTAAAGCTGTAGTCAAACGCCTGGATTCTTTCACAAAACAACTCTCTCTTTGTTGTTTAATGGCTTCCGTAGGTGTAGACATCTTCTGTACCGTCTTGTTTACTAGACTCACCATCTAAAACTCCGAAGTTGCTCTTAATCCAGGTCTATTACCTCAATAATTGTCCGCCCAGTCGTCATTTTAAAGTAAATGAAAACTCGGATTTCAAAAGCTGCCTCAAAAAGTTCAAAAATCACTGACAAGCTATATATCTATGTAACTTCTTGCGGCTATAGCAGACGAGAATAAACAACGATTTTCTGGAGGTGATTTCAAACCAACGTACAGCGGTTACATTGGTGAAAGGGTTAAATGATTTATTGAAATATTTTTAATTTTTTGATCTAACCTCCTATACACTTTAGGTAATATCTACTCAATGTAAGCTGCTACGCAAGTAACCTCTCAGCTTAACATAAATTCTCTGTGACTTCAGTGTCCTACTGACCATTCATTATGCAAATGACACCCAGTCTTATATGCTCTCAAAGCAAATCTCAACAGCACTCTCTCCCCCTTTCTTCTTTATATTTTACTTCTTAGTGGTGGCTAGTATGAACTCATGGATTTCATCAATGAGAGCATTAACAGATCATATTATCGTACTAATTATATGCACTTCATATAAATTTACAGTTCTATACAACTAAATTGTAGAAGTGACATTCCCCATTAATAATAGTTTTGTAATAAAAATATTTAATATAATTTAAAGGAAAATATGCATATTGAACGCATACTAGTTGAGACATAAATCAGTGTGATAACTAGTTGTATAGCCCTCAATAATAGCAATGGACTAACCAACAAAGAGAAAGTGGGGGCCAGCTATAGATGAATTTTAGCCTACTAACTATGCTAGCTAAGAGAAACCCAACTCAACTAACAATACACTAGAGCCACTACAAACAAAGGATCCAACTACAATAAATAATAGTGACTAGCAGACAGATGACTATCAACTAGCAGAGAGATAGAACAAAACTGAATGCAATAACAAAACTCAAACATCAAAACAGGAAAAACTGAGAACTAAAAGGAAAGACAAAAAAAGATAAGTTAAAAGCATGAGGATGATGAGTGTACATAGAGAGCCAGGGAAAAGGAAATTTAATCAGCACAAAATTAGGAATTAAGAGTGAGGGAACAAGAAATTCAATCTATACAATTAAGGATGTGAATAGTGTAATTAGTATAATAGAGTTAGTTTAGTCCTTTACTACAACTCAGGATGAGACACTAGTTGTAATTTTAACTTGATAGTGATATAGTCTGTCCAAGTTGGGTTGGCCAAAAAAACACTTTAATACCTTTTGAAAGGAAGCAGCTACACATCCAGGGTAGGAGAGAGAGTGTTATTTCAAAACTGAATACAAAAGAGTATGGGAATGGAATAAATCATAGGTTTCCCCTGAAAACACGCCCACTTTAGTCACGCTGCACAGCTCAATTGATCATACGGATGGTCTTCATTTAGCACTTTGTAAACAATGAGCAGCTTCTCCTCTGATGGCCGAGTTTATAGCTTTATATCGTGATAAGCTAAGTTGTGAGTGTGAAAATGGTATAGGCAGAGTGTCCTGTTGTCGCAGAAAGGTATAGGACCGTCTGATACGATGTTGGTAAGTTTGTCTGTCTATCTGTTCAATAGCAAATACCAAATAGCCAATACATTTTAGTGATACAGCTATCATTTAGCTAGCAACTTGTAATACAGCCACAGTTAAGCTTTTTGTTAATTAAATTTAAAGTGTGTGCTTGTCAGAGCTGTGTTTATGCCAATCTCTTTTTTTTCCTACTATTAGATGAGTTTATTGTGAGAATACAGACCAACTCAGGCTGCATTCCACCTTCAACTTTTATCTCAACTATAATTTTATTTGTGTACTATTTATATTGCATTCATCTAATCAATATGGATTTGCCTAAAGTATTTTCATAAAGTATTATTTCCAGTTATAATTACTACTAAGCAATAAAGCAAATTTAGGCTTGCTAAAATAAGGAAACATAATGTCTCACCAATGCACACATTTAATTGTGTCTGCTGTCAACATTTCTTAAACTATTGGTGAATCCTTTGCTTTCTTTACTTTTGATAGCTTGCAATCTAGCTAATAACTTATACATTCTGAACATTTGTTACTCCACAACTACTTCCTAGTAATGTTAATCAACAGGAAATTAAAGCAAATTCTCAGAGTCAGCAAGGAATAAAAAATATTTATTTGCAAACAATATAGATAACTACTCATTCATAATAACGTATCAATAAATAAATGCAACTAACAGCTAAAATGTACTCATCGTACACATTTACGTTTCATACATATTGCAAATGTGAATAAGGAGCAATGCTACTTTAAAATAGAAAAAAAGTATAATAATTTTCCATCATATTGCTAATTTTCAGACTGTATTAAAAGTAACTTATGTTATAATACTTAAAACTGTAGACTAGTCACAAAATGCATTTTCTGAAAACTTAAATATTATATCTTGTATGTTTGACATATCACAACTATTCTTACCATCTGTGTCAGGTCTATGAGGTATGTGTCAAATCCACCAAACAAGACTGCATGAGTAGGACTAACACAAGTGAGTGTAAAACCAGCTCTAAGAGAAGGTCTAGCTCCAGTAATCAAGGGAGAAGACCATGTACCTAATCACAAATAATAATAAATGCCATATTGACTAATGAATGCTTTAATAATTCTTAAAATTTATTCTTAATATTAATTATTAAAATTTTTAAGATTGCACTTGGGGAAAATAATTGATAACTTTTTATCAAATTTATAATAATGTGTTCACCATAAGGTATAAATTTATTCGATGAAAAAACAACAACAATAGGATAGACTAACAAAATAAACTCTTGGTTTTTTTTTAACACTAAACTACAACAAGCTGATAAATAATGCTTAGGGTTAAACAAGGATTATACAAACCAAATAAAACATTATTTCATACAAACTGAAGCAAGGTAAAAATGATACCAAATATTGACTTAATACATAAAATAACAGAATAAGACAAGTGTGAAAGAGTGACGAATGAGCTAGCTATATACACAAACAAACATACAAGCTAATAAAAAAGCATCAAACAAATAATATTAATAATTCTGCAAGTTCTTTTGTTGTGGTGTGGCATTATACCACAAAACCGTGCTATTAGGGATCAATAGCACTCATAAAGCAATTGAATTAGCACTCAGTATGCTGTTTATCATCCCAAATAGCAGGGTTATCCCGTATTATTATTCATGCAAATGTTGATAATACATTACTTATCATTGATTGTATTATACTACAATTAGTATAATAGTATATGGTTGTTACTTACCTTGTGAAATATTGTACACATGAATCTCATTTGTCCAGCCACGACCATCTTGATAATGTTTATTTGCAGTAAATTGTGATCCAGATTGCAGTTCACCTGATGGTATGCCATAGCCTCCAATGATTATTAAGGAGTTATTATAATATATCATTTGACACCCAGATTTTCTCATGGGTCCACTGTCACACTGTGGTGAGAGTTGCGTCCATGTCATTGATCTGGTGTCTAGCTGATGTAATGAAGCACTATATGATGTACCATCATAACCACCAAACAAGTAAAGAATGTGATCTGAACAAGCTGTTGCACATTCATATATTCCAGGAGGCGGAGTACCAGTTGTTGCAAGTTCTCTCCAGGATTCGGTAGAGCACTCATAGATTTGAACTACCTTACTCAGTTTTATTTTATTCTTATTGAAGCTGTCAACAAGACCTCCATAAATGTAGAGCTGGTCAGTACCTGCTGAGGCATTAGCTGACCATCGAGGTGAAGGTTCGTAATGAAGACTGAGTGGCTGATCTTAAATAATTAAATTATTATTTTATTAATATAGTATACACTTACACTGGCACATAAACTAATATATATATTGAAAGGTGATTAATATTTCAAATAAATTTTCAATCTTTTTAATTAGTACTACATAGTAAAGGAATTAGTATTGATAATTGTCCAGCATGATACAGGCCAGTTACCCACAGTATAATTAGTATTTGCAATAATTTGTTTTAGTAATAACACAGGTGAAAAAAATATATATCACGATAGTTACGTTTCAGTGAAAATTTTGGAAAAGGTATCGAATAGGTGAATATAGCTTGCACTTAGTTAAAACAATACTTGATAATTATAGGATAAGGAGATATAATAGCACCAAAACCTGAGAATTTGGAATTAATAGCAAGAGAAGCACAAGAAATATTGCACAAGGTGAAGCCAAGTAAAGTTTTCTCGCTGCACAAGTGCTATAAATTTGAATACCTCAGCTTTCTATGTCATCATTATGTTAACCCTTTGCAGACTGAATTATGGGGACAAGAAATGCAGGATTTTAAGCTGTTTACTTAAATCCTGAATAACTATATTTTATTATTTATAATGTATTTGTGACCGTCTAGAGGAAAACCAGGCACAACGCGGCATGCGTAAATATCGAGAAAAGATCGATCGATTTCTTAAAAATGTATTGTTTCAAGCCGACGGAAGGGAACGGTTAGGTCTATTATAGTGGGAACAACTTAAGCTACGACGATAAAACTTGGAGAGCTCAATATCTGGACGCCGACAACTCTGTAAGTGCAAAAGAAAAATTTCGAAGGGTGCCGTGTTGTGCCCGGTTTTCCTGTAAGACGGTCACATATATAAAACTACTTTAGTTTTGCTTTCAGATTATCTAACCACAAAAACCACAGGTTGGCATGGAAATAAGCGTACATGGAACAATAAGGTTACTCTTTTATACATTCATAATTTCATAATTCTCCTATTTTGTAACTATATTAGACACCTACAGTTCATAATTATCTACTATTGTCAGAAATTCTATAGAATTATATTGTATTTTAGCTACATTAAAAAAATTAGCACCAACAAAGTCATCACTTCCATCATTGTAAAGTCTCTTCACTTCTCTCAGCCATAACTCTAAAAATTTCTATTGCACCCCATCACAAATAGTCAGGGCATTTTAATCATGAACCGGGAATAAATTCCTTACCAAGAAATTTTTATACCAGGATGTTGCTAATGATGCCTATAATGACCCTTCAAAAGATTGAAATCCAATTCCCCTAGGGGAACTTGCTACAGCCACTTAAAGTTTTACTACTCAGTACATTATATGGCAATCAGTGAATGCAGCCAAATAAGTGTAAATGCAGTAGCTACATGTTTCTACATGCTTCTACAGCTGCAATAAAGTAAATAATGTACACTATTACTTGCTTGGTTTATGCTAATGCAAGTTATGTGCATGCTTGTGCAAGTTGTGTGCATGCTTTTGCAGGTTTTGCTGTACTGCAAGTACCTTTTACTTTGGTGTTCTGGATCTGCAGTAACTGTGACCAGCTAGCTAGTAGTCTGCTTGTAGTGCCTCCTTTAGTGGCACCATGGATAGTTCTACATCTGCACCTTTGCAAATGTGTTTCATTTGTGGTGGGCCTGAGACACCAACTCAAAAGCTGGTACTGGCAACTTCCAAAGGATATCATGGTCTGTTAGGGTATGTAGAAACTGTTGGAAATGCAGACATTTTGAAGCGTCTCAATGAAGCATATGAAGTTAAAAGTGTGAGATATCACAGACAGTGCAAGTGTGATCTGTATAATGAATCTGTCAAGGTTACCACAGAGGCAACTGGTAAGTATATACTCTCTTTTTCTTTTTTGCTAACTCAGACTCTAATCTGTCACACTTTAGTTGCAGCAAAGGCAGAGAAAGAGTCAGTACAGAACCAGAGACGACGCAGTTCATCTGCATCAGCTGCATTCAGTTCCAACAACACATGTTCTGCTGTTCAGCTTGCATATAAAAATGTATGCATTCTTTGCAACCAACCTGTTGATCTTTTTCCAAATCATCCAGGTAAAGTGGTATAGCTATCATTAAACTCCTTGCATGTTCTTATTGAACCCTGTTCTTGGATTCTACAGAGATCGCTAGGAAGAGGTATCGAGTTCCTGACAACTTGTCAGCTGATGGGTTGAAGACATCACTGCTGAACACCGCCAAAAATCGTAACCTTGTGGCTGAAGAAACTCTTTATCACTTGCGTTGCAAGATTAATTTCGAGGCAGGTGGTCACTGTTCTAAGACTAGGAATGTAAGTAGTAGCTAGCTATACGTGGAGATTACACTATTTATCAACTTCTTTCCTCAGGTTGGTAGAAAAGTGGTTGAGGAAAGAGAAACACTGTTTCATGAACTTTGTGAATATTTAGAATTGGAAGTTGAGCATGGGGTAATGACACTTGCCCAAGTTCATGAAGTATTGCAACAATTAGATCCAACATCAGATAAAAGTCTTGCATATTCGAAGAAATGGCTGAAGAAAAAACTTCAAGAGAAGTACAACGAAACTATGTATTTTGCATCGCAAAATGGATTGCAGGATGTTATTTGTTTTAAAGATCGAACAAGCACTATTTTGCGAGAGCATCATGCCAATCTTCAGCAGTCAGGTGAAGAGAAAAGTCAAATAATAAAAACTGCAATGATATAGCCACTATTAATCTTGACCCAAAGACATACCCAACTACACAAACTATGGCTGATATTTCAAGCCGGCTGGCACTTGTTCCTGAAAGCCTTCAGATGTTTTTGAGACCCATACTAAAGACAGATGAGAAAGTAGCCATTTGGGGGCAAAACTTTATCAAAGCTTGTCGGCCTAGGTCAGGGGTATTGCCATATCAAATGGGACTCACAATACAACTTGACCATAGATTTGGGTCAAGATGGATGCTCAATAAGTTACACCAATTGGGGTACAGTGAATCTTACACTGAGTTGCAAAATTACAAGTATTGTTACCTTATGAACAAGAAAAAAGATAGTACACCTTGCCCTCTTGATACTATTGTTGAAGAAACTGATGCTCAAATAATGCTGAAACTGATGTTGAAGCTGAAGTTGGAAGTTGGATAGCCACTGACGAATGTCAAATAAATGCTGAGCTTGAGGTTGATGTGGAACTAGAAAATCTATCTGCTTTTACAATTACCAGTGAGAGTACAACACCTAGTGAAGTTTCTGTTGCAAGCTCAACAGTGAAGTCACTCAGTTTGTGGGAGACAATGTAGACTTGAACATAGTTTCCATTTATGGAAACAATTCATTTCATTCAATGGGTTTTATCATAGTCACATCTACACCATTGCGTTTTACTGAAGATCACACAGTTGAAAGAGTGAAGCTGAAGTTACTTGATAGAGCTAAGATTTTGAAGGCATGTGAAGTTCGAATACTTCCATTTGCTAACAATCATCAAGCAGGGATAGAAACAATCACATTTATTCCCATTGAAAACCTTGTTACCTCTATTACACAAGACAAGTCATTACTTTCTCCAGGTGATGTGCTCTGGGCAGCAGGTTGGGTAATCAAAAACCAAAATTCTGAATTCTGCCATAGCAACTGGAATGGATGGATGAAAAAAATTCATGCAAAAGATGCTAAATCTACTACAAAAATTGAGTTTCTTCCATCTTCCTTGATGTGCGAGCTACTAGGGATGATGTGATTAGGAATGGTATTGCAATCTTCCAGTACATCTATCATGCATTAGGAACGCCACTAGCTGAAATTCGATACTGGGTAATAAAACCAGAAATTCTTCCTCCCACAGAAGGTGCAGCAGCACAGCACTCTTTGCGTGCCTACCTCCAAACCAGAGACTGGATGCTGCTGGAAAGCATGTCCTTGGATCCCAGTAGCTATGGATGGATAGTAGGGAGTCAAGGTTATGAGCCAGTTCCTACTCTACAGCCTATGGCCCCTGAGGAGTTGCTGGAGTTTACTAGCTGTAATTGCAAAGGCGATTGCAGCAATAGACGCTGCAGCTGTAGGAAGAATGAAATCAAATGCATCTCAGCATGCAGAAATTGCAAAGGAATTACATGCAAAAATTGCATTGATGATGAGGAAGAGCCTGAAGAAGACTCTGACCTCGATTCATGAGACTAGTTTGACTGTTTTTATTAGTTTAAACTCAAAAGATTGTGATTTTTAATGCAATTGCCATATAAGGTGACCGATAGAAACTTCAAGTGGCTATAGCGGGTTCCCCTAGGGGAACTGGGTTTCAATCTTTTGAGGGGTCATTGTAGGCACTATTACCTACATTCTGGTAAAAAAAATTCTTGGTAAGGAATTTATTCCCGGTTCACCAAGAATTTGGGCTAACTTTTCCTGACTAAAAACATCAAAATGACACACAATTCAAGCTGAATTCATTTATTTAGATAATAACGCTTATACGCGAAGCATGTGCAAGAAATAGGCATTGATCTAAACCCCATGAGTATGACCGAGTCAATTCAACCCCTATTCGTCGTTAAAGGGTTAATACTATAGCCAAAGATTTAATACACATGGCACAGAGTGATTATCAGACAATAATCCCGACGTTGCCATGGCTTAACTATTTTATACTGTAGTTCACTACTATTTTCACTAACTCAATGACAAGTGAGTATTTTTGTGAGGAATTAATGGAATTTATTAATGGAGATGATATCCACCTGCATACAAATACAATTTTAGTTCCCACTGCTTCCTCTAGTTCTTCTGCTGTAGTTCCATCTTCCTCATCATCTACTAATGCTGCCATCTGCAGTCCAATCTAAGTCACCCTACCAATGGCATCCTTGGACAAGCCCGTAGGGAAAAATAAGCTGGATAATAGACTGAAAAAAAAATGTACTCATTGGCAGGTATTGAGGGAGCTATTACCAGCTACAGTTTGAGAGCTACCTCCTATGCAAACGTTTGATATGGCGGTTCCAGAAAAATAATACAGGAAAGAACAAGGCACAAGACACTGGAAGCTTTGCATAATTACGAATGAAAAACAACATCGAGCAGTCTCAAACATTTTGAGCAACTTAAATGACAAGTATAAGATTCACAAATACCAATTTGACAAGCATTCACAATCGTCAAGCACCTCTGTTCCTGGCTATATAAAGTAGGGGTCAAAAAAAGTTCCCAAAACGGAGCAGCTATTCAATGGAGTTATCAAAGAAAGTCGGCAAGCGGTTAGATAGCGTAAAGTCGCCGTAGTTACTCCATATTATGATGACGCCACCGCTAATCCGTAAAGTAAATGCGCAATTTTTGCAGTAAATCCTTCCAGCTAACGCGTGCATTAATTACTAGATAATTATGTACGCACCTCAGCTAGACATTTTTCCAGCGTGCCCGCTACAGTTGCTGCTTTGAACTGCTTCATTCTTTTACTCGTGTTCTCTGCCAATTGATTAAATACTTTATTTATTGGCTAGCCAGTGAAGCTAGGGAGACACAATCAGGGGTAACTCAATTGAAATCAGGGATATTTGTAATCAAGAGAGCAAAGCGAGCGAGATACTATTAGGATAATGCAAAATCAATCTGGTATATATTATTGGCGAGCGAGACAGTATTAGGGGTGGACAATTTAAAATCGGGTATATGTTATATGTATGTATAGATGGTATGTATGCCCTTTAAACAAGCGTGCGCGGGCGCCGTTTTCCCCCCTAAAAACACGGCTCTTTAGGCTTAACTCCACTTTCTTCAGGTGCTACAGCTTTAAGCAAGTCTTACTTGTAACTTCACCATTTGTGCTCAAGCACATAGTATATATATGTGCGTATGGTTGGTATGTATGCCACTTAAACGCACATGCGCGTGTTCCCTTTTTCTCCTAATAACACGGCTTTTTTAGGCTTGACCCCAGATTATTCTGATACTACAGCATTAAGCAAGTCTTACTTTAAACCTAAGCTCCAAATTGTGAGAGAATTCCTGCGAAAATGCTTGTTTTTCAAGACACAAAAAGTTGCTGTGACCGGTTACTATGGCATTGAAGATCCTCTTCCAGACGTAATTTCAAAACTTCGCCATTTTAGGGGGGGCTGCGAAGTTCCAATTGTTGGTTGTCAAGAGCTATTTGGTAGTCAGAATGCCGATATTAATGCTAAGGAAGCTACTACTATTCGAGGGAAGCTGAGGTAAGTACGTGATTCCATATTTGTTAGCTACAATTACAAAATAACTCTGGCCTTTTTTTTTTTGTAGCTAAGAGCTTGTTGTCAACAGTGACTGGTAAATTCAAAGAGTCAGAAGGCTTAAATTTGATACTACTGAAGTTACCACTGCTCAAGAAAATGAGGTAAGAAGGTAATTTTGTATTTGTGTGCTAAAATTGATGGTCTTTTGTTTTTGTAGCTGAGAGGTTGTTGTCAAGAATTCACGGTAATTCAGATAGTCAAAATAACTTAAATTTGATACTACAGAAGTTACCAATACTCAGGAAATTGAGGTAAGTAGTAATTACATATTTGTTGGCTAAAATTACTAATAATAACACTGGCTTTTTTTTTTTTTATTGTAGCTGAGAGCTTTTTCAAGAGTTAGTGGTAATTGAGGTTATCAGAATTGCTGATGTTTTATACTACAGAAGTTACAATTACTCATGAAAGAGTAATTTTGTATTTGTTTGCTAAAATAAAAGGTCATAACTGTTATTATAGTGTTTGCATGAACTAAGCGATAACATAGCAACAATACTGTAGTTTTATGTTACTTAACTAGGCAGGCTCACTCAATATTTGTGCTCAAGCACACCACTAGTTTATATATATGTTTGGACGTACAGTAGGAGACAAAAAAGTTTTGAATTCCGTTCCGTAGTACGGCCGTAAAACAGTAGTTTTTTTACCGTAGTTTTTATCGTTGCGTTCCATACTGTTTTGACTAAACGGCCGACACCATTTACTAAAACGGTAAAAAACGGTGAAGCATTTCCGTCAATTCCCAGATATTTTCTAGCTAGAAACTCTTCTATAGCTAAATCAGCAAGCTAAGGCCTTGTATCGACCATTAACCCTTTCACCGTCAATAGCGCCATATGGCACTTTTACCAATAAAAATTCAACCGCTCGCGATCCGATCCTAAATTTGGTCTCAAAGTATGCAGAATGAAAAGCTTTAACAATGCTCTAAATAGGCAAACTTTGTGTTGTCGGTAACTAATGGAAAAAGGGAAAAGTAAATTTGAATTTTAGAAAAAAAAAGAGATATGTTGTCATTTAGGCTTGAGCTAGCAAAGCAGCTCATTGGTAGTTTCTCTACAAGATGTCGTAGTGCTGGTCGTCCACAATCTGTTGAGCATCTTCAGCTAGATAGACTGAATGTAAATTTAGGTCACTGGCCTAAGCATAGAAAGGGGAACTGTGCTGTCAGTTATCATAAGAAAAAAAATAAGCTTACTGTTGTTGGGAATTGCAATGAGTCTCGTGTTCAATGTGAGTACTGCAAAGTGCAATTATGTGTATCATCTGAAAGAAACTGTTTCAAAACGTATCACACCCTTGTAGACTTCACTTCATGAAACAACTGCCCATTATTTTTGAAATCTATATTGTATAATGACTCATGCACAATATTTGATAGTTTACGCACAATTTTCAGTTATTCATTTTTTGTACTTCATGGTTATTCATGCTCTGTATTTGTGACCGGTTTTGGGAAAACCCGCCTCGCGGCAAACAATCTTTTTCAGTATCTCCAGGTAAAAGCCTTATGGGTCGATTTTTTTCAAAAAAATATTTATGGCAGAAATTGATAGATACCAGTTAGCTCTAGCTTATGATGCAGTTGTAAGCTCTGGCAAGCTCTAGAACTCACGCTGTGAGGCTAGAAACACTAGCCGGTTGCTAAGAAATTATTGGCGGGCTTTTCACTAACAGCGGGGGGGGGGGGGGGGGGGGGGGGGGGAAACTGTAGCTATATTCTACATAATCCATGTACTCACGCAATTCTCGCCATCATAGTTTCTCGAGGAGCCTTGCATTAATCCTTTTCGACTTCTTTCAATCTGCCTGTAACCGGTTTAGTCCGTAGTGTCCCGGAGACACGCGGTAATAGTATACGGATGCAAGGCATGCCCCCTGACCTTAGCAACGCCTTTACGCGGCATTTTTTCAAAATCAGCAATAATAAATTTAGCAAAAATACTGGAGTGTTGTAGTGCATAGTGCGAAGACGGCTTGTGCTACAGCTTCCAAATTAGGAGGATGGCATCCCAAGGCCCCGTGCAACCTACTGGTAGAAGATGCCAAGTTTAGGCAGATTTTCCCAAAACCGGTCACATTTTATAAACACATATCACCTCAAATTCACATCAACATTACTGGATAACTGGTGTTTTACAGAAATAATAACCTATTTGAAGAATGATTAGAAAGATACGTCTAATACAATTTTGATACAGGAATTATCTAATGTTCATGAAATTGAGCCCAGGCTAAATATGAAACCTTAGTTGTAGTTTTGTTCCATGAAGTAGCTGTACGGTAAAAGAACCCATGGACTGGCTTGAACCAGTCTGGAGTTCAAAATAACATTATTATTCATTGCCGTGGTTTACAAGATACTGTAATTATATTCATGTTATGGTACAAGTGTTAATTACCACACATTGGTTGCTAGGCAACATTCTGTAATCTATATTTTATATAGACAATTTTTTTCTATTGTTGCTATGGACCATTTTAAAGTCCTGATTTTATATAATTTTTTTCAAAATGTCTAAATAAATCCGACGGTGAAAGGGTTAAACACTACTGGGATAGTGCAAAAAAGCTCATACAAAATTTTAACTTGCTTCAATAAAGCTGCAGACCGAAGTTCCGATGCGTACAGAGCTATAACGAGGTCCGCACTTCGTAGCTCTTCTGTTAGCTACTGATGGACCTCCAGTAGTAAAAAATCTAAGCCCGAGAAGGCCCTAACATCGAGAAAACGTCGATACTGTACGGTAGTCGAACTAACAATTCTCCGCGAGACAACTTCGTATAGGACGGCTTCAATTTTTTTAACCCAAAAAGCTCCGCCTCTGGAGCCTGTAAACAAAAAATCGGAACGTTTTATTGGATAAATGATTGTTTATATTTCTTTGAGTGAGACATACGGTGAACGAGAAAGATTAAAACGGTAACGCGGTCGAACGGAACGGCCGTTTTTTTACTAACGGCGTACCGTTTTTCCCCCCGTTTTTTGAATGTGCGACGGCTGTTCTACGGAACGGAATTCGAACTTTTCTTGTCTTCTACTGTACGTATGTCATTTTTGTACTTTGACCCGGGTGTTTTTGTGTTAGTTCGGTGGTCAATCCCATCCCAAACTTTACTAAACTGAATTTTCTGGTTTATCGATCATTACCCATATCACCCCAGAAATTGATTTGTTTATTGTTTTGAATTCTTTTGCGAGTGAAGTTGAAACTTGAAAACCACTGGAGTTCCATTTCTATTTGAGTTAGTGGCTGTGGTAATTCAATGCGCTCTTTGTCACGGTTATAAGCCGTACACAACAGTATTTACTTGAAAATTTAGTATCCACTAGACTAACCACGTAGGTAAGTCTTGTGTAGTGTCCAGTTGTGTGAAAGTATTGTGCGTTACAGCTTCTACTTAGCTAAAGAATATCACAAAGAAAACGTTTTAATAACATGTATTGTTTGGCTGTTGTTTTTCAATTCAAACAGTTGCGACGAGTGGTTACTATGGCATTTAAATCACTTTACCGCTGAAACGTAATTTAAAAACTCGACATTATTTTTAGTAGATTTGAGTGTTAGAAGTTAAAATCGATCATATAACAATAGTGTAGTTGTAGGCTCGCTTGCCATTTGTGCTCAAGCACACCACTAGTAGTACTCGACGACAAGCACGGTCGCTCGGGTAACGGGCTATAAATATGTGTGGACGTACATATGTCATTTTGTACTTTGACCTCGCGTATTTTTGTGTTTGCTCCATGTTCGACCCCATCCCAAACTTCACTAAACTGAATCCTCTGGTTCAGCGATCATTACCCATATCACCCTAGAAATTGAATTGTTTACCACTTTGAATTCTTTTGCGGGTGTAGTTAAATCCCAAAAACTTATGGGCGCTCCATTTCTATTCGAGTTAGTGGCGGTGGTAAGTTAATACGCTATTTGTCGTAGTTATAAGCCCTATGCAACAGTATTTACTTGAAAATTCATTGTCTACTAGACTAACCACGAAGGTAAGGTTTGCGTAGGTATGTTCAGTTGTGTGAAAGTATTGTGCGTTACAACTACTACTAAGAATATCACAAAGAAAAAGTTAAATAACGTGACTTGATTTTGTTGCTTCTTTCAATTCAAACAGTTGCGGGGAGCGGTTACTATGGCATTGAATCCCCTTCATGGTTGTATACGTAATTCAAAAACTCGACTGCATTTTAGTAGCTAGTATTAGTAGTTAAAATCAATCATTTAACAATAGTGTAGTTTAAGGCTCGCTCGCCATTTGTGCTCAAGCACACCACTAGTATATCAATAAAAATAATAGCTCTAGAAACAGAAAAGTTAGTAACCTTATAATTGATTGCAGTACAAGCAACTGTAGTTGTTAATGACTACATTTTAACATCACACTGGATAGAGAATAATACCTTTATTATAGGGTCCAGGATTGGCTTCTACATCTCCACATAGTAATAATAGCTTCTGTTTTAGTGAAGTAGTTCTGGAATGGATTTCTTTTAAGATGTTAATTGAACTATTCCAAATGAACCAGATCAGTGGGAGAGATAGAATTTCAGCTTTATCATTTGTCTTTGGTTGTTTTATTATGGTACAGTAGTTGATAGATTTAAGTTTTGTTTTCCTTCTGAAGATCCACATCATTGTGATGGCTATTAGCAGATATTGAATGCTTGAGAAACATTGAGGTTGATTGATATATGAACAACGAGTCTCCCAGAGCGTTGATCTGTATAGTCTTCTGTTGGTACTTTCCCAGTGTGCAGCTGGATAACGATGGCGACCCATTGGTAAAGCTTTAAATAACATGCACATATTACAAAAATAAAGCCAGTTAATAAGATTACATCCTGTTATTATTGTTAGAAATTATCAATTTACTTATAGCATTTTCTATGTTGTATAATTTTTATTTCTACTGTTTCATGCTTACATTTTAAAGATTGCTTGTCCAACATTTTAATGAGGCTTACATATTTGATTTTTTAAGCTATATTTCCATAAAACTACTGTATATTATAGTCTCAAAATTCTAGCAGCTTTCATAGCAAATTATTCATCCTAGCCATTTTTTTTTTCAGGCAGATGATAGTCAAGTTATAAAAAAATCGTGATAAATTAACTGATGAGAAAATACCTAACAAGTATATATCCTATTGTCGCTTATTAGTTATAGATTTTGGAAATCGCAAAATGTGTCACCTAGCAACAAACAACAAAAATGTAATTAATTTTTTAAATTTTATTGAATTTTAATGTAAATACGAAGAGAGAATACTTAATACGAAGTTATACAATACAAGTCATTGTTGTATAATCAATACAATTATTGGCGAGTGTGCGAAGCGAGCGAGACACCATGTGGAGTAACTCAATTGAAAATTGGGGATATTTGTTTATATATATGTGGGGACGTATGTAGCTATGTCATTTGTACTTTGACCTTCACATATTTTTGTGTTAGTTCGGTGGTCGACCCCGTCCCAAACTTCACTAAACTGAATCCTCTGGTTTATCGATTATTACCCGTATCACCCAAGAAATTGAATTGTTTATATTTATAAATTCTTTTGCGGGTGCGATTAAAACTTGAATACCTACCGGAGTTCCATTTCTATTCGAGTTTGTGGTGGTGGTAATTACTTGAAAATTCATTGTCCACTAGACTAACCACGAAGGTAAGTCTTGTGTAGGCATGTCCAGTTGTGTGAATGTATTGTGGGTTACAGCTACTACTTAGCTAAAGAATATCACAAAGAAAACATTTCAATAACATGTATTGTTTTGTTGTTGTTGTTGTTGTTGTTTTTCACTTCAAACAGTTGCGGCGAGTGGTTACTGTGGCATTGATATACCCATTACCGGGTTACTGGAAGCAGTTCGTCACTGGAGCCACTATTTGTATGGACAAGAATTCTGTATCTTTACTGACCACAAAGCTCTGTGCCATCTCATGACATCACCAAAACTTAATAAGAGACTCCGTGGGTCTGCATTGTCACTCCAAACATACAAGTTCACTGTGCTGCACAAGCCGGGAAAAGAGAATGACGAAGATGGTTTATCTCGCCAATCATGGGATGACTACAATGACTCTGAGGGAGAAGATGAAGATGGATCGGACAACATGTTTGAAGTTATGAATGTCTTGGCCCCTCTTTTAGAGAAGCCCAGCCCCTTCGGGGGTGGGGCTGAGCTGGCGAGAGGAGATGTGGGACCGGAATAGGCCAACCTAGCATTTACAAACTCACACACACACTAATTATATTCATAGTAATGCCACGTTGAGTTGGCGCGACCACAAATGTGGCAAAAAAGGAATGCACTTGGCGAAACCGGAAACCAATTAAGGTCACATGACAGTAGTAGCGAAAACGCGCGAAAACGTCGATGCCCACAGTAAACGGGGCGGGTCTAAGGTGCGCATTATTACCGTAAGTTTACTTGTTGAAATGAGAAAGAAGCTATGGTAGTTTCTTCCGAAGCTGTATTCAATATATGTCCGGTTATAACTAATCACTCATAGTTTATCGTTTATACAGGCTTCTAGTTGTGCACTAAACTGGCTGTAGGTTGCGGAGGGTGATCCGGAGCTACTAATGTAGCACAAATCTTCGAGGAAAAGAAGCGCAGGACCACGGATGAAAACCTCTTCAAGTAAGTCTGATTGTTTGTGTGCTTAAGCGTGTATTTAAACTCTGTTCTTACTTTCTTGGTGTGACAAACTTCTCTGAAGTACTCAACAGTAATGTGAAGAATCCAGACCATCACCTACACCTTTAGCTATGACCACACACATTCCAGTATTACTTTGTCCTTCACACTGAATCATTCATATCATTTTATTCATGATTTTACTATATTTTCTATCTACTTATTAAATTTCAATCTTTTTTTTAATTATACAAAAAAAATTGACATACAGTAGACCCTCAATTATCCGAACACCTCAGGACCGAGGGTTGTTCGGATATTTGAAAGGTTCGGATATTCTAAATAAGTCATTTTGAATGGGGTCTTAATCTCTTATCTATTTAATGCACAGCAAAATTCCAATGAATATCTTTATAATTCCCAAATAATGGTGTTCGGATTAGCGAGAGTTCGGATAAATGGGGTTGAGATAACTGAGGGTCTACTGTATTAATATAATTTTATGATGACATGAAATTGTGGTAGCTACAAGCAACAGTTGAATTTGGAGGGTAGTACATAGCATCCCCATAACCATAGAGAACTGTACCTATATAGATATGGACAGCTAAAGCATAAATAGTGGCATATAGAGTCCATGATGAATTATATATCTTATTATCTTGGTCAGCAAACAGTAAATTGGCTGAGTTTCTAAATAAATAGGCCTATTTAAACTGCTAAGAAAATCTGAGTTGACAAACAACCCGTGTTACAAACGTACCTCACATTGTAGTTTGTTCTTGTTAAAGTAGCTTTGAATAGCAACAAATTCCTGAGCCTAAAATGAACCAGAATGTCAAGCAGAAGGGTAGAAACGAAGTCACCAAACTACGACTGCTTTTTGTTTACAATTGTCTCTGAGGTACTACGCATGTGGTTGGCTTGGTTTGAGCGCGTGACTAAATCCCGCCGCGTGTAGCGCGAGAAACGTGTGGTTTTATTTATTCCCATAGACTTTTCTATTGAGTTTTGAAACTGCACTTTCCCGCCAGCTCTGAAGTTTTTAAAGGGAATTTTCTGAACCGCTTCGGCACAAGCTTTCGAATGGTACAAACCCCGGAAGCGTAGCTACTTCCGTTCAAAAGTTATTTACGTTTTTTACCGCGCCAACTCAACTTGGACATACTATAGTAATTAATACTTCTGTGATTACCAGCTGAGCTGGACTCATTGTTCACTGTCTTTGTGTAAAGGTGGGAGGGGGGGCCCCTCTACCCCTCATCTACCTACTCCTATATAGTCACTGAGCACTACAGATTCTTTGTCCATTTGACCAACTTAGCCTGTTTGTGTTACTGTATGTCTTTTAATATAACTTTAACCATTATTAATTGACCAACTATGGGATACTAGCAAGGAACTGGTGGCAGTCAACCTTATCGAACTATCAGAGGATACTAGGTACCACAGTATGCAAATCGTATTTATGGTTAGGCACTTAACTATGTGATAATTCCTTAGAAATGCTTGTATTTGTAAGTCTCAAAACGTTGCAGCAAGTGGTTACTATGACATTAAAACACTGTCTCAATATGCAATTTTAAAAATTTGGCCATGCTTTGGTAGTTTAGTGCTTTTTTGTCAGAAACTGCTGGTATTTTAGATAGTCAGAATTTTTTTAATAAAAAATGTTTTGAATTACTTGTATGTACACAAGAGCTTGCTCACCATTTGTGCTGAAGCACATCACTAGTATGTATAACCTAATAATAAGCAGCCAGTATTTAAGACACTATTATTTGTCACTGATTGGCTCTGAATATGCTTACTTAAAGCAATATTGCAGATTCGATGACTTCATCAAAGTTTGATTCTATTTTTGGAGTAGAAAAAGTGAGCATTACTGATATAGCGAACCTAGTATCTATATAATAATGCGCTTGTGTGTCAGATGATGATGGTGTGTATTCATGAATAATTCATGAATAATTCATGAGCTTAAACGGTTTGTTAAAACATCATCATTGCATTGAATGGGTAAAATGTCATTACATTCAGTAGAAAGTGATTAATTGTAACTGAAAAGCGGGTGGAATACATGAGGGAGAGTGGCATAGGTTTCAAAAGGAAGGCGAAAGTACGAAAGAGAAGGCAAAAAGGAGATTAATTGTAACTAAAAAGCAGGCAGAATCAGTGAGGTAAGGCAGCAAAGTAAAAAGAAGGCGAGAGTACGAAAGAAAAGGCAAAAAGGAGATTAATTGTAACAAAAAAGCTAGCAGAATTGGTTGAGGTAAGGCGGCGTAGAAAAGGAGGCGAGAGTACGAAAGAGAAGGCAGATGTGGAACAATTAATTGTAACTAAAAAACTAGTGGAATCGAATTGTCGAGTAAAGGTACAAAAGGAAGGTGAAAGTACAAAAAAACAATCGCAAAGCTAAGTCCACGATCATGATATAGAAGGACACAGAGATTCAGAAGCAGGAGAGGTAGACAAAGGGAGAAGACTCCATGACTCAAGAAGAAAGAGCTGAAAAAAAGGAAAGGTGGGAGATAAGAAAAGCTGAGATAGTTAAGGAAAAAAAAAAGAAAGCAGGAAAGGGAATCTGATGTGACCTTAACTAATGGTAGAGAATGGTAACAAAGAATAAAAATAACTTATGTTACCGCATAATTTGCAGAAGTGCCACTAGGTAGTGGGGTACTTGCTAGTTGAGTATATTAGCAATGCACTACATCTACATGTTACAGTCACAAGTCTATACTGGAACACTAATTTAGTTTATCTACATATTTAGTTACACTTACCGATTAATACCAACTAGAGAGGCACACCCACACTTGAAGTAGCTTGATACTTGACAGATAATAGTTGCTTGCTATTCTACACAATAAGAAATGGAATTAGATGTTTCTCAAATTCATCCTCCACAGGTCATGCCAACCACCATTATTGAAAAAGTACCGATATAAATGCCATGAAGAAATATAAAAAAAAAATTTTTGTTACACTTACCGATTAATACTAACTAGAGAGCCACACCCACACTCGAAGTAGTCCTTGATACTTGACAGATAATAATAGCTTGCTATTCTACACAATAGGAATTGGAATTAGATGTTTCTCAAATTCATCCTCCACAGGTCATGCCAACCACCATTATTGAAAAAGTACCGATATAAATGCCATGAAGAAATTACTGAATTAAGCCTTAGAGCAGACCTAACCTTCACCCAAACAAGTTACCATAACATTTTCCCAGTCAAAAGTCACCGCCTGAGTGCATTTTCACTGACCGTTGTAATTTCGCTCTAGTTAACCAGGAAAACTCACCAGAAGAAAGAAAAGCTTGAGCCGTTTAGCTAAAAAATGTCAAGGACCTCCACAGCCTACTAGCTCAGCTCCACCCCTTTTTTGAGTTTGAATAAACACATAGCACGTGACAGCGAAAAGTACAGTGCCACGCCTCTCTCCGACCTACGTCCTTTCCTTTTCTGCATTAGGGAAGCCTTACTACAGAGCGTGGATTGAATCCGGTAGCTGAGATGTAGCGCTCGATCTTCCGACGTCGGGGGACCGGTAGAGGTTAGGGAGCGGGGGAAACATTTAGTGCTGCTCGGACTCCTCGTTTAAATATTCTATATAATAGTTAGGCACTGCTTCAGAGGGAACTACTGTATTTAGGGTCCCTGAAGGCTCTTGGTAGTAGCGTCCCAAGCGCAGCGAGGGCGCTACACTTAGGACCTGAGGGACCCTAAAAACAGTAGTTAACGACTGCCGCGCAGCGCCTAACTAATTTAGAACCTAGCACAACAGTTCCTAACAACAGTTCCTAACAACACAATTGGAGGGACTCTACCATATAAAAGCCCTGCCCTGAAGGAGGGGCCACTACATAGAATCCTTCCCTGAAGGACCTAAAAGATTTAAAGTCCCTCCGTCACAATACAAAAACTACACCAGCTATGTTCTAATCAAAGCTAGTATAACTGGTGGTGTTTCGGTGAAGCGTAGGCATGTGTTGGAAGAAGCTGCTGATGATACTGGTTTAACTGTGCAACAAGTAGTAGTAAGTTATGAAGATATGGCTTAGCATAGGTGTGTATGTTATTTATTTGCTCTAGGAAGAAGAAATAGTACAGGATAAAGTGTAGTAGCACACGACAATTGGGTAAAGCTATAAAAACTGAGCCAAACTATCACGCAAAACTACTAACTAAAACAAAGTGAAAAAGACAAAAATATCTCCAGACTTAAACACACTGACTAAGGCCTATCCACTATTCCCAGTATGCTCAAGATCCCTAACAGTACTCAGTCTCAAATTCAACCAAAATGATATAGAACTAAAGAACAAAGTGCAATTACAGAACATAAAACAAAACAAAATAAGTGATACACAAAAGCAAGCAAGAACTATAAAAAGTATGGACAAGCTTAAGTATAACAGATAAGAAAAATGAAAGCACACAATAGTAAAGGAAAATAGAAAGAACTGAACAAAACGAGAGTAAAAGAACTGAATAGAATCAGAGTGTTATAAGTATATATGTGAATGGAATGGAATGGGGATTGTATAAGATAAGGGCAGGCATGAGAAAGGTAAAGTTAGAATAGAATAATTGTTTGTATGAATGCAATGAAGGTACGCTAATTAGTGAATAGGTGGTCCATTAGCACCTACTGCTAAATTAGTCCACAGAACCTGTAGTTGAGGAAAAATTAGTTCAGGGCTGCTCCATAAAGCATGTTTGAAACATTGGATCAGTGAAGACTTTTCAAGATACAATATTTGACTTCCTGGCAGAATTTTCAACAGGAATAGGCAAAATCAAATGGTTAGATGAATTCATATTAATTTTAAGTTTTTTTGTTTGTTTATAAATTTTGTTTTTGCGCAAGAAGGGGCAGGGTGGTGTGATCCAGGGTTATGCTAGAGTTTGTATCACAGGAATTGTCAGACACCAAACTATTTTCCCCTCAAATCAGCAACATTCTATCATCTTTTAAACTATTTACAATGGTAACTATGATAAAAAATAGTTGAACCACGGCAACTTTTGGAAATATTGCTAGATAGTCGCCCTCTCCCTAGGGTTTCCTCCTCAGGTTCGGGTTGGTTATCAGCGATAATTCCTCAAATGCATGGTTTAACTATTGTGTAATAATGTATATAATAATTAAACCATTAATTTGAAAAATTACCACTCCAGCCCAGAGAGGACGGTTATCTAGTGATAATTCCGAATTGCCGTGGTTTAACTATTTTATACCATGGTTACCATTTTTCATACTGTGTAAAAAAACAAATAATAGAAGGTTTTGATGGGAGAGTTTGGTCCAACATTAACAATTACTAGCAAGTATCCCACCACACAATGGCACTTAACGTACTACAAAGCAAGAATGCAGTAGCAAAATCTATTTTTATTCTTTGTTATCGATCTCTACCATTGGTTAAGGTTACATCAGTTTCCCTCTCCTGCTCTCTTTTTTTTTTCCTGAACTATTTCAGCTCTTCTTATTTCCCTCCTTCCTTCCTTCAGCTCTTCTTCTTGAGTCATATAATCCCTACTCCTTTGTCTTCTGAGACTCTCTGTCCTTCTATCACGATTGTGGACTTACGCTTGGAAACTTTTGCTTCTCTATCGTTCTTTTGCCTTCCTTTTGAAACCCTAAACCAAGCTATCTCACTTATTATTTGTGCTATAGCACCACTAGTAATAATACTAGTGATTGTAGGGGCTACCCATACCCCCAGCCTACATTTTAGCAGCTGCTAACCCTGTTGAGCAGGATATACTAGAGGTAGGCAGCTGTAAAAACGGAGAAAATTGAGAAAAATGAAAAGTTTGGCCCGGTTGCTATAACTACAAGGGTAATGAGCTTGGCAGTACAGTGTGAAATAACAGCAGTGAAATAACAGCTTGAAAATTTCTTGAGTTATTTCACTTGAGTTATTTCACAGGTCATGTACCTAACCATATCATTGTGAAGATATCTAGAGTGGAATAAATATATATGGATTGTAAGTATGCCCCTTAATGGCTAAATATTAAAACAAAGGAAGCCACCATTACTTGGGAGAAGTTGAGGTAAGTAAGTAGTCCCATATTTGTTAGCTAAACTTACAAAAATAACTCCAGCTATGTTTTTTGTTAGAGCTGCCAGCTTGTTCACCAGTTACTGGTAATTGAGGCAGTCAGTCAGAATGGCTTAAATTGGATACCACAGAAGTTATCACAATTGAGGTAATAGAGTAATTCTGTATTTGATTGGTAATATCATAGTTGCATTATAGTTCAGGGACATTAAACCACACCCCAGACCACACCAAAAATCACAACTATTATAAGGAACAAATGATGACATGATAGTTTTGAAGTATAATATTTAATGTGATTTTCTGCAACCAGCGACAATAGGTAGTGGTCGGCAAAGTCTGCACAGTCATTTTCTTCAGATGGAATCGATATATTCATGAAAGAAAGCCATTCTAGAATCAAATAAACATTCCAAATTTTTAGAACAGTGGAAGCATTCGGCAGTTTGGCAGATTATGCATAGTAAGCAGATACAAAGTTTATTATTTCCGGGACAACCAATAGTACAATTCAGTTGCGGGACAGTAGCTAAGTGATAAATCCGGGACTGTCCTAGAGCTTTTGGGACAGTTGGCAACTATGTAATATTAATGGTCAATTACTAAATACTTTTTTGCATGAACTAAGCTAAACTATATTATGTAACAATACCGTAGTTTATGTAACCTGGCAGGCTCACTCGATATTTTGTGCTCAAGCACACCACTAGTCAATAAGTTAGATGTGGAGAGACTAGTTTACATGGAGTCTGGGCATGCGCGCTCGCCATGTGCGAGTTTTTCGCGAATTTAGTCCAGTCCGTTTTAGTCAGACCCTTCGTAATTAAAGTTGCCTCCGGCAGCGCGCAACACGAAAGCTGCGTGGTATCAAGCTATAATAATTGTGGCTGACTTTTCCTGCTGAAACCAGAGCAGCTATTTGAACATTCAAAGAGTAATCTTGAGGAAATACACAAATGTTTGATTCTACCTCCACACTGAAGTTAGAGATAAAATTTTCAGCTGAAGTGATTTGAATTATTATTAATTAGATCTAAAAATGCAGTATATTGTTGTAATTAATTGAAAATAGATTCTTAGTGTAAATTCAAAGTAAACATTTTAGTTTCAAGAAATATTAGCGGCCCAATTGGTTTTGATAATTAGTGCTAGCTAGCTACCATAGACACTATAAATAATGCCCCATATGTTATAGCACCAGACGCCACTACAACAAGTATAATGGCTATATAATACCCCATATGAAAGTAACACAATATATTAATAGGAAAATTGAACAATAGAGTAGCTATATTTAGTAGCATATCGATCATTATCATAGTCAGTGCTGAGTAGCTATGAAGAGTTCTTGGCCAAAATAGATCATTGTTTTTCTGTCTAATTAGACACAAAAAATAGCTAGCTATGGGACCATTTTTGAACACATCACTCTTGGAAAAAAATCAGATTTTTTTTGCTTAGTATTTATGAATCCCTCAAAATTACCAAGTACAAATAAATTACAACAAATCTATGAATACTGTTATGAAGAGGTTTGAAATTGGGGGGAGGGGGTGATATATCACCCTATTCACCCCCCGCCCCCCCCCCCCCCTGGATAAGCCCCTGAAATAATTATATTTCTTAAAGTTTAAAAAATTATAACAAAATGCATTTATTTGATCAACCATAGCTACTACATCAATTTAGAACTCTTACAATTCTAGCTATCCTAATCGATTTCAAAAATTTAATTGAACTTGAAAACCAGCTCGGTTCTATCTAAATCTCATACCAAGTGGCTAGATTAATAACAATAAACTATCAACTTGTTTTAAAACTAAAATGAATTCTTGTTTACTTTCAATGTTTACTGCAGTACAAATGCACTATATATAACCTGTTAAGCTACTAGCAATAAATATAGCCTTACATGTGATATTTGTAAATTCATTCATATAGGTGACTCAATTGAAAGACAAATTACAATATAATAGCTAATAGCTAAAACTACTGATAAAATAATTATTTCTTTATGTTGTTGTTAGTGCAATAATGGCATATGTATTCCTTCAAAATATCCACAGGCTATATCTTTGAACATGAGCAGTGAATCCACATGACACAACGAGCACACTGAATCCAATCCACTAATTCATCATTAGTACTATCATCTTCTTTCAACACGCTCCGCAGATCTTTGGCTCTATATCTAGAAGATTTATTCTCTGTTTAATCACTTCTTTAGTGGGATGGCTTAGAAATTGTTTTTGTGGCAACTACTCTCCTCTTTTTAGTTGAAAAGAATTTCAACTGTGTTTCGTTGTTGTTATTAGGTGGAATTTTTTGTTTAACAGATAAAGCTGTTGTTGAACAAGGTGTAACACCTTAATTGCAATGCCTATGTGGGTCTTGGCAGTGTTTGCGGTTGCATCTTTACAGCAACTAACTAAATTGACAAGATCTTCTACCATTGAAAGCTATGTTTTTCTAGTGCTAAAAGCACTAGTGGCATTGTTGTTTGATGCTAGTACTTTGTTGAAGTATGTAGCAGAATCGCCATGATCATTATTTATACTCTTTTTTTTATACAAGTCCATATTACGATATAACACAATATCAGGATTAATCTTCATTGCAGCAAGGTGTACATGTTTGCATATGCAAGAGAAATCATGAATACATATTCTACATTGCTTGCAAACCAGCATGCACTTTCATTTTTCGGATAAATTTGTACATTTGCTTATGATGCAGTAATGCCAGGATAACTTAGAGACTCTACCTTCCACTGACAACGGTGATATCATAATAAGAGTTTTTTGAATTTCTTGAGCTCTTTTATGTGTTTTAAGTATCTCACACAATCTATGAGTCGATTTTCCAGTTTCCACCTTTTTGAATCTTTCAAAAGCCTTGTCTCATGCGATTTTAAGCAGAACAGAGATAAGATAGTCAATGCTGCAATTCTTTTTGTGATTCAAATATACAATTTTGACCACCCTGTGAAAAGATTCCAGAAACATGTTAATATTTTACTATTGAATTGACTCTGTGACAAGATGCCCATTGCTTTAATCTGTTCATATAATTGTTCTAAATAAGAATGAAATTTGTCATAGTGCTCCTTGATATGTTAAAAATTCTTGCAACATTACTCTAAACTTTGCCTCTTGAGTTTCCATCAAGAGTTCTAAAGTTGGTGATATACCTCCACTAGCTTTTCGTTTTCCTCGATATGCTGTTGAAGTGCCTTCCTCCATGCTCTATCAATATGCCATGTGCAAAGCAGCTTTGTTGTACCCTCATCTCCAAATATTGCTTTCCAAGCTGAAAAAAAACTGCTCAGCATCACCAGTCATGAACCACCTTGGATGTATGCTACCAGTTCTGCTTTTTATGGCTTTTAAAAACTCAATGTTTATTAACCCATCTTGCCTGTTGCTAATCATCCAACCAACAGGGATTCCTTCTCCAAACTCATCCACTACAAGTATGGAGGTTAGAGAGAAGTCATAGCTATTGGTTCCATGAGTAGTATCCATACAGATAACATTAGAACCAAACTTTATCAACATATCTTTTTGAAATTCTGATTGCAAGCACAACAAGAAGTCATTTTTTAAAATGTTGCAAATATTGTCTGCTGCTCTTCACCTTGACTCTTATAGACTAATGGTACCAATAATATAGGCAATTTGGTTGATAGGACAACTGCATGCTAACTTAAGCTCTCCATTGATAAATAAATTATATTTATTACATGATAGCTAATAATATATGAGGACCCTTCCTCATCATTAACACTGGAACTGCCCCTGGGAGGCATAAAAAAAGAAACAAACTCATAGTAAATTATAAATGCACTATACACATGTAACATGACTATATATAATTATTCAGTCATTCTCGGCTGAAATAATTATAATAATAGGAAATTTTTCTCTTTTTGTATTTTTAATTATAACTTAACTCGACGTTTCGACTTCTTGCTGAAATCCTCTTTATAGGTCAACTGAGGTTGAACTCTCCGGGTTATATAATAACACAAAGTAAACAGCAAGATTTCTGGAGGGCACGTTTACTGTTTATTATATCCTGGGAGGGTGATTTGCACGCAGCATGGACAGCCAGCATCCTGGAAGCTCTAAACCTATGTCTCTGTTAAACTTGTTGTCAGGTGTCATCTGTATGTGTAGAGCTTCCTTGATCTTCAACTCACGATTCTTACTGCTCCGTCTACAACTCTTACCTCTTCCCATTTAATGGGGTGATGCTGCTGTCAAGCATGTTCAGCAATGGCTGAAACCTTCTCATCACCTCTCTTACAAGTATTCTGATGCTCTTTCACTCTCTGCTCAAACCTTCTAGTTGTTTCACCTATGTATACTTTTCCACAACTGCAGGGTATACTGTTACACTATGGAAGACTCTATGGTAATAGGTATAGTATCTTTGACTTTAGTAAGATGTGATCTTACTGTCTTACCTGACTTAAATGCTGTTTTGATGTCATAATCTCTACACACTCTCTGAATACTCTCACTCAATCCTGCTATGTACGGAATAGCAAGTATCAAATTTTTCTCTTGCTCAGTATTTGTGTGATCTTTAGAAGGTAACTCTTTAGAGCCTGCTCTAATGGTTGCGTTGTCATAACCATTACTTTGAAGTACTTTGTGTAGGTGTTTCTCTTCTTCCTTCAAGTTTTCACTCATATTAGGTACCCTCTGATACAAGCATCTCACTCTCCTCTCTTTACATGATTAGGATGATGAGACTTAAAGTGAAGGTATCTATCTGTGTGTGTAGGTTTTCTGTACACAGTGGATGTAAGCATACCATCACTCTGTAAACCTAGCATTTCATCAAATAAATGAAATTGATTTGCAGATTTAACATTCTTCAGTCCTTGATAACACATATCAGAGAAGACCACAACATCAAATTGTATATGGAAACTTTGCATTTTAAAGACTTTATGTCATTCTTGTCATGGAAGGAGGAAGAAGAATTTAGTAATTTTTCACAGTATATTCAGCAATGTGCCCCAAGTATTTATAAGGAAAAAAAAGATTTGATTATTACTACTGTAATAGAGCAGGACGATACAAGCCTAGAGGTGCACAAGTAAGACAACTGAAGTCTCAAGGAACTAGTAAAATAGGTAGTCAATGTACTGCACATAATATTATGAAGGCTACAGTTGACCTGAAGAATGGCCAAGTTGATGTCAACTACTGTTCTACTCACCACAATCATGATGTTAAATTAACTCATCTAAGAATACCTTCAACAAAGAGAATAGAAATTGCTATGAAATTAAAACAAGGAATTGGTATGGATCTAATTATGGACGACATTCAGGATACAACATTTAGTGAGATGAATAGACAACATCTTATAACTAAGCAAGATTTACATAATAATAAAGGCTCAGTTTAATATTGATGAAATATTAAAACATAAGAATGATCTAACGAGTGTTAATATTTGGATAGAAGAGTTGAGAAAGATGAACTACAATCCCATGCTACAATTTTTCATTGTTTGGAGGGAACTCTACCCTCGGCACCTCCTGGATCCTCCCCTCCCCTTTGGTACTCAAGTTGGAACATTTTTTGCCATTATTTTTACAGAGCCGATACAAGTACCAAAATTGGTGCATGCATTTTTCAGGTCATAATAAACAATTTTGGCCAAAGGCCCCTTGCCAAATTTGCTCATAGAACAAAATGGCCACTAATTTTAATTTAATACAGCTATTACAATAGTAATTAGAATCAGTGGCATAACTGGGGGGGGGGGGGGGGGGGGGGGGGGGGGGGGGGGGGAGAGGGACACAGAAGGCCTAATTCCCTTCAAAATAATTTTGTTATTATTAATACTGTAATTGTTTTGCGTGGCCACACCCTTAACCATGCCTACTAGGCCCTTCCATCAGTTTTCCCTCTGTTTACGGTACTGATAAATTCACAAGTTTCTAATACATTTTGTTAAATACTTACTGACATAAAAATGACATCTCTGCAAGCTGAATCACCTTCAGTGTATGACTGCATTGTACTGGATGGTGCAGCTGTTGTTCACAGTCTTTCTATAGCTGGTGCCAAAACTTTTTGTGAGTATTCATCAGATGTATTCATTCCTTACTAGTCTAAGCAACTACCTGCTACTACAAGATTGGACATAGTGGGATAGCTACATTCCTGATAGCTTGAAAGAGTCTACTCGTGAAAAGAGAGGAAGGGGTGTGCGGAGAAAGGTATCAGGTTCTACTAAGCTTCCTAACAACTGGATGGATCTTCTGAGCAATCCAAGAACAAAGAAGAATTGTTTGAATTTCTTACCTCAAGAGTTATTGAGTTTGATTGTCCACCATCCAAGTACATGTATATCACATCAGGACCTTCTGTGGTATCCATAGGTCACTGTGCAACCACGAGGAAGCAGATGCAAGAATTGTTGTACTTCCTTGCATACTTTGGAGCAGAGCATGAGAGTGATCAAAGTGCATACTGGAGACACAGATGTTAACTTTCACTATATTAGCATCAATGACATTATATATTCCAGCCTTGGAGAGGCCAAACCTAAGGCCCTACCTGTGTTTCATGCGATAACTGGTTGTGATACTGTGTCGGCTTTCAAGGGAAAGGCAAGAATTCTGCTTGGTATGCCAGGCAAGCTTATATGGGTGTCACTTTATACCTTCAGGTTGTCCTGCACAAATTTTTAAACTTTCCAGCATACTCAGGAGTTTATTTAGTGACTCAGCATTCAGATTAGTGAGAAAACATTCCAAACAACTACATGTATGTACACTAACTTTATAGTCATATACAAATAGGGACCATGAAAGATCAGCATTGACAATTACATTAAAAGCGATACGCAGTGGCTGAGAGCTATTACCACAAACTTGAGGAATATTGCACAATTGTAACCTGCTCATATCAGCTGGGCTATGGTTGCTCCACTCACAGGTTGGAAAGACAATTGCTGAAGACATTTGCTGCAGTGAAGAGAGCTGTGGCTGAGCGGAATTAGGTGGAGGAGATGAGATAACTTTCTGACGTGCAGATCGCTTCTCCTTTTCAGCTGCTGAAAACATTTTTTTCGAGGCATCCTTAACAAAACTTGAAGTATCATATCTGACATCCCTAAAACATGCAGTATAGGAGCATAAGGGATTACAAGAAGGCATAACACTGTTAGCTATTTTGAACTGTACAAGGTTAAAATGAGTGTATGAGAGTAGAACTGGCCCACGACTATAGCACATACATCGCAGTAGGATTCCTGCTGCATTTAAAATGCCAAAACACAGCTAAACTGTTAAAGAATTTTTAGTTGTAGGGAAAAATATATCTAACCTTGTGACCAGAATACTATACCGGAAGCATAACACGCCTATCATTGCGCTAGTCCTATATAAAATTGCGTACGTCTTATGACATCCGTTTCTAATCCCTTTTCCTCGTATATCTATGGTCAAATACACCGGCTAGTGTGAACAAAGCATTATTACAAATAGAACATTATTTCATACTTATGGAGACCAAAAAGTTGGGGGGGGCAAGGGCCACCTTAGCCCCAAGAAATCACTTTCCCTGAAATACAGAATGTTGTGCAAACACAAAAGACTACCTCAACAAATAAAGCTCAGTTAGATGGAGGACCGTTCACGGCAAGAGGAGACCGTATACGGCAATGATACGTGCCGTGCACGGATCTAGGGGGACCGTCCACGGCATTATATTTTGCCGCGAACGGTCCGGGGGGGACCGTCCGTGGCAAATGTTTCTGCCACATTTTTGGTCGGAGGGACCGCGCAGAGGGGGGACCATTATCGTGTGACATAACCACATTCCGTACGCTTTTTCTTAGTGGTAACTAGTGAATTTGTTGAATGGTCCTGGTGGCAGTTACAGAAGTAGACTAGGCTAAAATCATCATCTTCTCCATTTCATTGCTTCAAGGATGTTATCTTTGATGTTTACCGCGCTATGTATTTGTCCATGCATTTCTGTTGGAGTTTCACACTGTAAGTTATCAAGGGTGAGCAACAGTTTATTGTACGAGTTTGAAGTAGCAATGTCCTTATATCTAACTAGTAATAGTACTAGCCATGTTGCTACTGAACCTTTTTTCTTGTGCAGTCATTGGAACTCCCCCAAACTTTACTGAACAGCCTTCAGATACTGTTGTGCTCGTATCAGCTCTCCAAGAATTCAATGGTTCTCTGGTAAACCTTGTGCTGCGCTGTGGAGTGGATGGTGATCCCACACCCTCTGTGACTTGGTTTAGAGGAAGTACTGACATCACTGCCCAGGGAATCACCCCAGGTGACGGCAGCATAGGACTGAATATTACTGAGGGAGAAGAAGGAGGAGCTTCTAGGACTGGCACACTCTATCATTGCAGAGCTACCAATACCATTGGTCTAAATAATGTCACTGTTACCATCAGGAGTAGAAACGCATCAGTGTCTCATGCATGTACGTTGTTGTTTGTTATTTCAATTTACTCTTACCTGTGACAGAAATCTTAAGGGTGCTCACACACCGCCTACGCGCTCAATCTATACAAGTCTATTAAGAATCAATTAACCTTAATAGCGACTTAAGCTCGTGAAATCCAAGGATTTTCTCATTTAACACTCCAGATCTTACACCATTGTCACCTACAGGTATTTGTTCCTATAAAGAAGGAGCTATTGCTAAGGTAAGTGAAAGTCTATATTTAGCTAAGTCAATAGTCATTAACTAAATTGTGTTTGCATAAATTAGGCAATGTCTGAATTTGGCAAAACTAGCTAACTTATAGTGCAATTGGCTATAGTCAGTCTATCTTGTCGAACCCCCATCCTGTTTCTTTTTGTTTCTTTTTATTACCTCCTAAAGTGAAATCTTTCTAGAGAATGAGTCATATCCATCTTGACTTGCAGACTTGGATGTAAAGTTATCTCAGATGAAGGAATGTTGACAGCCCTTAAATTATACATTCAATTATCTTGACTTGACTGGATCCTTACAACTCACACACAAACCATGAATTTAATTAAACTGTATCTAGCGAAGAAATTTACTTGGTTTTGGCCAGCAGTTCTTATTTGTACGCAGATATATAGGCCAGCTCACTATCGCACAATTGCTTCAAGCACCCTTAAGAAATTAAAATAATAATAATAATCATTTTAACGTGTAGATTCTGTACTACTATGTTTTGGTCATTGTAGGTGGTAAGCATATAAATACCATGAGATGTGTTGAAAGAATTGAGGTCAGACTTCAAGCAGCAATCAAAGGAAAAAACTATCAAACCACCACCAATCACTCTAGCTTATCTAACTACCATACGTTTGCATGCCAGAAAACTAACTCTTCACTGTGACAGTAAAAGCCATGTCACTAAATTAGTGGATTGCACGAGACATTGCAGTGGGGCATGAGTAAAGCTCACTCAAAAATTAACTAAAGTAAGTGGTCAATAATTAAACTCCCTTTTTGAGTGACCGGAAATAGAAGATATAATCAGCTTATAGTGCAGTTCGTTTTTTGTGCATTAGCTATTGCCTTTATAAAAAGAAAACAATGTATTTCAAAATTTGAGCTTAGAATTCAATTGATGTTACGGCTTCCCAGTTCTCAACACAATGTCAATCCCAACTTGACCACAGTCCATTCTAACCTAAGGTCGGTGCATTTGAGGAGGATCAAGTCCATATACCTTACTAAAAATATATTTACTGTATTGGCTGATAGATATTTCATTAAAAGCTAAAAATACAATCTGAAAGTTTCCTTCAACTGAACCAGGATGAGTTTTTCCTATGTAGTCCTTTGAATTTTTATAAAAAGAACTACATACTTCTATAATACTTTACACTTTTGCAATCTTTTATGTTCCAAAAGAAAATTTTTATACAATACACATGTATTAGTAAGGGAGTACATTTCTGTACTTCTATACTTTTGTATAAGTCTATTTGCATACCATTTTTTATTGTTGATTTTCTGCATAATTGGAGGAAACAATTAATATATTCGATCAGCACTATTTTTTTTTTTCAATTGTGTTCAAAGAAGTGCTACAACATCGAGGATGTTTGCAAGCATTATTTAAAAAAAAAACACAGCTGATCATTTTTTAATTTGGTAGTAGCACTCAAGTACTGAGATTGCTGATCACATATAGACCTGTTGAAGTAAATATCACTCTATATAACATTTCTTGCAGTTTTTGGTGGCTTCAGAGACTCCCCTGGAAGTGTTACAGTTAGTACGCTGATGGGAGGTTCAGTGGCATTGGAGTGTGCCGTGAATGCATCCAATCCTCCTCCTATGATACAGTGGTATACAGTGGCTAACAATAACCAGCTAGGAAATCTAGTTACACTCGAAGGTGAACCATCATTTGTAGAGTCTGTTCAAGATGGTCGCTACTTGTATTTTAGTGATGTAGATATGGGTGTTACCAGTGTCCCATATACCTGTGTGGTTACTAATGCAAGGACAAATGAGATGATTCAGTCTGGTAGAATATACACAGTTGCGGGCAACCTCCCTGTGGGTGAGGAGGCAACATTCTTAGTATTGGATCGAACTGTTGTTGCAACCGTTGGAGAAGAACTAATTCTTCATATATCAGCAGCATACGGGACGACGAACACAAATGAGGAGTTTGATAGTAGATGTCGTCTTGATGGTGGTTCTGAGATATCTGGTATAGCCACTCGAGTGACATACATGGTTCCTGATCCACCAGCTGTAAATTCTATAATATGTACTGGAAGCGGAGGAGGCAGCACCTTGTTCGTTACTACTCTCAATCTCACTTATGTCAGTAAGTTCTTCAAAATCATTGAAGCCAATGTTATAAAAATGTATCCCATTGTGCTATGGCACCCAATAAGTTTAAGTTATTTAGTAAAAGTATAAGGCTTGATTGTTCTTTTGAGTTTAATACAGTAGCAGCATATTGCTGTACTCTAATAATAATAGAAAAGTTAGGTACACAATGATAGTTGTCATAGCTCAATGGTTAGAGTGCTTGTTTTCCTGGGTTAGATCCTTAGTGAAAGCCAAATTGTCTTATTTTAGAGTGAATACATCTAATGAATGAGAAAAATAATTGAGAAAAAATATTGTAGTTTGTTACATTTTTCTGACTATTGCTATTATTGCAACACATATGTATGCTATTTTCAAATATTTAATGTGATATTGAAGTATGCAAATGATAGCAATCTTGCTACATATATTTTCGTTAGGACCTCCTTCAATATCACAATCATCAATTGATCTTGTAAGGAGAAACATTATTGCCGGAGGTCCACCAGTTGTACTGAGTTGCAGTAGTAATGGAATGCCCACTCCACATGTACTTTGGTTCTATAATAGCATTCCTATCTCAAATTCAATTGGTGTCTTAGTAACTGGCCATCAGTTGACTATTTCTTATCCTGTGACCACCAAGTCAGGAATGTACCAGTGTTTTGTGGACAATGGAGTGTCAGCACCTCTGAATGATGTACAAAGGACTTGGATTGTGGAGATAGATGAACCAAGTATGGTTATATAAATGAATTTATAATATTTACTATTAATATTATGATCTGCTGAATTTAGTTACCCCAAAGTTTATTTCACTGGTGAACACCAACTTGGGTGCTGTAAAAGACAGGTTTCAAGGAACTCTACTGGTTTTCCCATTCAACTCAAGGGATGTCACAGTGTTTGTGGAAGTGCTCTCTCATCCTTGCCCTTCTGTCCAGTGGCAGTTTAATGGAATAAATGTGTCAATGGAACACCCCTTATTCTCATTTAACAATCCATGTAACAATAAAGCCAATTTTTCTCCATATCGGTTTAATTTTACTATATCTAATCTATTTTTGGAGTCATCAGGCAATTACTCTGCATTGTTCAATAATGATGGATTTTCAAGAGTTCAAAGACTTCCTAAATTATATATAACTGTTCCAGGTAAGTTTATCTTGTAAAGTGGTTATAAAATGTTATTAATATTTACGAAACTGTTATCCTGTGACACAGTGGGTGTATGAAAGCATGTGTGCTATTCACCATACATTGAGGTGTGCGTAATTATGTTCCCACAAGAGTTTGGGCATGCATTTAAACATCATAAATTTATATCATAAGAATACATACACAGCATGTGGAGTGCTGGACTTCAATAATAACAATTGAGCATCACTCCACAGCACCAAGTGCAACAGTACACATTAAATTCATTGCATTCATGCATTCACAAAACACATTAGCTAAAGTCAAAAGAATACTTAATTTATTAGCACTTCATTCATGAGGTCATAAACTTGTAAAGTCATGCTTATTTGAATTTTGTGAGCATGACAAGCCTAGTCAGTTATAAAGACAAAACTGCTCATGCCAAAGCACTCTGTATATGTCTACTAGTCCTTGTGTGTATGCTTCTACTCTATATGTTTATTCAACCACCTCCTGACAATCTCAAGTGAAAGCTAGTGGGTTGCTACAGTAAGGAACATTACATTACTTGCTACAGAAGTCTGGTGGCAGCATCTACTGACCAGCTGTGCCAGAAGTGTGGGGAGACTTGTACTGCCAACCCAGAGAGTGACAGAACTAGCCAAACTCCACACAGCAGTGTTGTTCTGTGCTACTTCATAACCACTAAATAATATAGTGTATTAATGTGTGCCATTGTAGTTTAAAATGTTTGCGTTAATGCTATTGTGTGTACAATTATTCTACTTTATGTAGTGATAGTGATAGTTATTGTGATTTTATAGTGTCCCCACAACTTCTCCAAGTCAGTTTAGAAGTCAAGAATAACCCAGGAGTCACTTGCCTATTGGGTGGTAGCACAGCTGTTCTCACTTGCGATCTTGTCGGCTATCCAAGGCCCAGTGTAGAATTCTTACATAATAGTACACTCATTGTACCTGCCGGACAGTCTCGTGTTTCAAACATTAGTTTTGATCAGGTTAAGTTATTGTATTCTTTTACACACATTGTAGTTTGTGTGTCATTAGTGCTTGTAGAGACAGTAGTATAGCCCATACAGTGATATTAAATGCATTTAATCGTTAGCGCATCTAATACCTAATAATTATGTTAATAATGATTGTTGTATTTTTTAGATTGAAATTGAAAATGTGGATCAGGTAGATCAAGGTCAGTACCATTGTAGAAGTACTGCTGCTTCATCCATTTTATCATCTCCTTCCACATTATTTAAATACTGCAGTAAGTGTATTAGTTTAATTTTGGTGGAATTTTAATGCGATTAATTTTGTCCCACATAAGCAAAAAAATAATATCATAAATAGGTATTTTATGAATTCATAAGAACCATTCCGTTCCCTATACTATATTGACTGTATTATTTGTGGTTTTCTATTTCTAATAGCATTTCCAAAAATAATTGATATTACCGGTCATGTCAGTGTGAAGGAAGGCGATAGAGTGAACATTATCTGTAAAGTTGATGGATTACCCATCCCCAATATGGTTTGGTTCAAGGATAATATAAAGATTCAGAGTCAGGGAGACCAACTAAGAATTAGTACTACCGATGACAAGTCTGCCTCCATCATTTATATCAGATCAATGTCTATCAATGATAATGGAATATATACATGTGAGGCAAGTAATGCTGCTGGCTTTGTGAATAGGACGGTTGGTTTACAAGTCATGCAAGGTTAGTCAATGTTTGCAAAAGTGGTCTTTATTCCAGCAAATAAGTTGAATTGTTCAACATGAGATGCTCATAAAATAAATTTTAAATATTATATACAGTACTTTGGGAAAGGGGACCAATTGCGTTAAAAATTGAAAAATGAGTTATTTATATCACTGTGTAGAGCACTTCATATGGAGTACTTTGATACCTTTCCGTAATCTAACCGGGAAGTCAGTGTTACGGATTAAGTAAGACTTTTACTTGTGCTTGGAAAATGGCGGTACTCAGCTGAACGGCAGTGTAGTTGGGGCCGCTTACTTTGTTGATGGGGGAGGCCTACTCAGTTCAAACCCTACGTTGTGTAAGGGTACTAAACAGGTATGGCTTTAAGTAGCACTAGATGCATATAGACATAGTTTTGCAGGCCGTTTTATGCTTTTTTTTTTTCTTGTTTCCAACAGTTTGATAGATACAGTAAGTCATGGTATCTATAATACAGTCACTCTTTTAGAAATGATCAACTAGCTTGGTTTGTTATTTCACTGGCTAGCTAAGTTTAGGAATATATTTGTCTTAGTGAGTCAGCCAGCTTGTGGCCTGTTTTGGAACAAATGAACATAGGAATTTCTTTAAATCAATGAACAAAAGTAATGGACTTTCAAAATGTGTTGCCTTCTCTTGTTGCAGTGTGACAGAAGTCCTCATCATCACTGAAACCTTTGTCCAGTCAGAGACTTGCTGATTCTTCCAGTGTCTTCATAGTCCCAGGAGAGTCTCCAGATCTACAGACTCCCAACTACAAGACCCCATAAATAGCAACATCAACTTATATAGCTTGATTATTCATGTTTATTATTTCTATTCTGTTGCTGCAATGCTATTACAAAAACTTATTAGAATTTCGCGATTTTTCTGAGGTCGGCTAATTTGTTGCTAGGCAATAAATTGAATTCACCCATGATTTTCAATTACTCGCGGGTTGGATTTCCGTGCACGCACGGAAGGTCAAAAAAGAGAATAAAAGGTGGCTGTGTTTAAACGGGGCGCTTGGACCTTTAACAGTGGTTTCAGCCACTCAAATTTGGTGTCAGTATAGCTAAAGGGTAGAAGATACCAGTGGGCCAATAAAAAGAAAATCAAAAAAAAAAATTTGTTGGTGTTCTGGCTCTACTGTACATTTTTGATTTTACGTAATTGGTTCCCTTTTCCCAAGTACTGTCACATATATTGTAGTGATCCGTCAGTAGATAGGATGTTGAGTTATCTTAGCTAAATTTCAGATAAAAATTTAAGCAACTTATAACTGGTGTAGTAGGGACATTATCTTATTTTTTCTTACTTGGGACAGGCTTAAGGTGCAATAGGGACATGAACTTTCAATTTAAATTTTATGAAATAGCGAAGCAAGAAAATTGTTTAAGCTGGAAAATTAGCAATTCTACTTAGAGTTCCTGGAAAATTTGATAGAACATCTAAATAGCTATATTTTAACATATAAATATGGAAAACATACATTAAAACCTAAGTGCTTGGAGGAGAGAGGCACAGTAGGGGTCTATAGCTAGCTGTATTGTCCGTTCATTTACAAAAGAGTGGCTGTCCAAACCTAGACATCTTCAAGTTTGTTTACTCTGACAAAATCTCACTTTTCTCTCTTGCCAATTATCAAGTACAGACAAAGATATAGTAATTCTGTCTTGTTGTTTAGGTTCAACCAATAGTGTGGATCCATTGGGATATAGTATTGGTATTTCTATTGTTGCTACAGTGATCATCTATACTGCAATTCTTCTGATTATTATGTTTATTTGTCGATTCAAACCTCACCACTCAAAGTAAGATTTATTTATGATTTGTTATTTGTTTATGTGTTCTTGATACCTCAATAACTGAAACAAAGAAGAATTTTTTTTAGCGTATATGCATTTTACAGTATTCAAAACACTACTATAAAAAATAAACAGCCTAAAAAAGCAGCCCTGGTTTTTTTTTTACTTCGGTACCATGAAGTTCCTGAAGTCATAGATGAACATTGTTATTTTTGAAAAGAAGATGAAAGCGGAGCTGAAAAAAGGAGAGAGGATAAAGGGAGACAGGAAGGAGGACAGGAAACAACAATATGCTTGCATATTCTAGTTTTAGACATACCATTTTGTGATCTGCGTTGGCTTTGTGTTTTGCGAGCATGAAACAATGAGCTTGCTGACTGGGTATCGATTATCTCTGTATCAAACGTGCCAAACTTGCCCAGTGCTCATGCATGTAGTTAATTTGTTGTTGATGTAGTTGTTAGAAAGTTTTATGCATTTGTGTACTGTAGAAGTAATGAAACAGTAAGGCAGAATGAACAATATTATGACTGTATTCCACAAAAGTAAGTTAGACATGATTCAAAGTGATAGCTAATTGGATGAATAATGACCTCATATAAACATGCATAGTATTTTTAATGTTAACACTTTTTTTAAATTGATTCAGCCAGTACTTAATTGGTTTTGCATTTTATTTTTTTGGATTCAATCAAGTTCATCTGTTGTTATTAATCGACGTAACTTAAAAAAACCCAATCATTACACTCCTTGATGCCACACATACGCCGGTATAGTTTTACTAATGGAGTGTGCATAAATAATATTATGGTGCTTGTTGTGGAGACCCTTGGTTAGAGGGGCCGCAACTGCAACCATGATAGTACTTACAAGCTAGTACTACTGCAGTGACAACCATAACAAGCTTAATGTTAATTCTTTATCATGTGGAGAATCCCAACTAAAATGTGTGCATGGTTTTTAAAAATAGTACAGATGAGGATAGATGGAAATGATGTGAAAAGAATGTAAAGTATGATACATGTGGTTAGTACAGTGTAGTATTAGAGAGAATGGTAAAGGGTTGAAACAAAGATAAGTTTATAACGATAATGGGTAAAGGTTTGAAACATAAATACACATGTTATTCGAAATAATAGGTTAGTTGAAACACATGATGTGTTGGGGGTATCCACAACATAGCTGCCAATTAGAAGGGTTTCAATATGAAATATCATAACACAGCTGACGTGTAAAATCCGTCCATTAGAGGGTGAAGATGTAAATCAAGGAATTAGTCATGAGGTGAAAGGTGTGTTACTATGCCTAAAATTAAATGAAGAAGTCAGTAAAACTTACTGCAGTGATACACGGAGTCTGTGCTGCAAGAGGTTTAGGTGTTTATATACTCATGCATTTGAAGCTGTATATAATGGCATGATGTGAGATAAAAACAATTGGTACACTTAACCACATTGTATTTTAGCCACTTTTGTACTTTGGCAATATAGGATATATTAAAAAATGTGTAATTAGTCTCTTGGTTTTAAATAAAATATCCTATTCACCTCTTCAAATCTACCTTTGTGTGTCAGTAATAACAAAGACATTGTGAATGCAGTATGTCTTTTTATCAATTCTTATTATTCTCTACTACTTGATTTGGTTACATCAGTTCATGTCTCCTGCTATATTTTATCCTGAGTAATCTTAGCTCTTTTTAACCTTTCCTTTGAGTTCTTTCTTCCTGAATCATGAATGCCCTTCTCCCTTTGTCTATCTGTTCTGCTTCTCAAGCTCTCTGTATTTATGATTGTGGATTTAGGCTTTGTGAAGCTATCGCCTCCTGTAAGTTCCTCACCAATTTCATCTGTTTAGTTACAATGAGTCATTGTTTTGAATAGCCTCCATTTGGAATGTCGAGGCACTTTACCCATTAAGTTTGAGGTGACTTTTTACCGACCGAGCTCAGCTTATGAATTATACAAGAATACACATATTTAACCCTCAGCGCGCATGCACGAGAGGGTTATAGTAGTCGTCCTGTCTGTTTGTCTGTCTGTCTGTCTTTCTGTCTGTCTGTCTGTCTGTCTGTCTGTCTGTCTGTCTGTCACGCTCTGATTTTGGAGATTACTGACAATTAACAGTTGATTTAGGTATGAACTTTATTGTGCTACTTTTTTAAATTTTGGGCTATTCGTTGAGAAAAAGCAAAGCTTTCAACTCCGCGTAGGTATTTTATGGGCAATGCCCTCTAGCATCACGTCATAATCACGTGAGCAAATAATTTCTGCAGCCAGCGGTGTACTTAGCTTTATGCTCAGGCTCCTAAGCGTTACTCCGGGGAAGTTAACGGAGTTGAAAGAAGTGAAGTTTCGCGTTGAAAATGTATACTGGTGAGTGTTTCTGGCTAGTTTAGCTTTTTCTCTTATGAAGACAGCGTTTCCATGTACCATTTTCATTAGTCGAGCTATTTTGATACCTCATTAAAAATAGCTAACAGATTGCTTGTTCTTTTGGAAGGAGATTATATTGTAATAGCTAGGTAGTGTTTAATAGCGCTGAGGGTTCGCACCTTTGGTGCTTCATATCATCAGTGGTCATCGTAGTTACTGACAAATAAGCATATTATATAGATTTATGAAAAATTTGCTGCCAATTTCGGGGAAAAAGTTAGATTGCTACACAAAACTTTCACATGCCACCAAAAAATTTTGCCTCTAAATCAATAAATGTGCTGGCATAGTATTTTTTACTATTAATTTGTATATTAATATAATAATTATTATTATTATTATGTAGCTCGATTTCTCAGAACAATCTGGATCATATGGCAGTAGAGCAATGTGCAGCATATGGTGTCAATACTGAAATGAATAGGATGGCCTAAGATTGATTGTGTGTGTGTCTTTATTTTTGTTGTTGAATCTCCATTAGTATTAAACTTGTAAAGTAGTTTGCAATAATTATTAAACATTTTGTTAAAGTATAAAGTATAGGCTATCATTAACAATTCTATGGTTTACAATGTTTTATTTGTGTTGTTAGTAAAAAAGTTTCAGTAAATGGATACCGTTTTTTATCAAACTATCAGTGACTTAAATATAATTGATTTACCAACTTTTTGAGCTACTTAAGCAAGGTAACCACCAAAGTCTTATAAGATTGTAATCTTCTCACTGCAGCCTTTTATTCATTGTAGACTTTTTTATGTCAACTTTAATACACATGAGTAATTATTGTGACAAACCTGTTTAAAATGTGTAACTTAGAAGTTATGTATTAGTTTATGTTACAAACATTACAAGTTTTAAGTCATTGCATTGCCTGCTCCCCAGAAAGTTTGGCTGGTTATCATACAGAGTCACAGGGCCAAAAGCTTAAGTTTACAAGGGTAGTTTGCAAATTGTGAACTTGAAGTTTGCAACGAGCTAACAAGTGTTCAAGGTTTAGCTACAAGTAGTTGCCAAAAAGTGTTCAAGTAGTTCACAATGGACGGCTCTGCAAATTGCTAGTAAACTCTTCAAGTGGATAAAGTGTTCTCTAACTCAGCTGTAAACTCAATTGTGTATGTCTTATAACAAATTGGATGACTCTTTGTTAACTATGATGATTAATAAAGGAAAACTAAATATTAATATATATTTCATAAACCAATACAAATAACATGAATATGTACAGAAACAAATAAGTAAATGTATATATATATATATATATTTAGAACCAGTTGCTATATTGTTACTAGGTGTACTAACTTGGTAAGTGTGCACTATTTTTTGCCTTTAGGTATATAAACTGTGCATACTAACCACCCTTGGGGTATTGCTATTTTTGAGTTTTAGTTTAATAGAATAGGCGGATAAAGCTGTGTGAGGCCTGGATATGATATGTGAGGGTCTACTACCCTCTCATAGACCTATATGGGGACCAGCCCTAGTTGGACAACTCTCCTGCTGACCGCCTAGCTGCTTAACTGTTTACCACAGAGCAGAGCAGCCCAGGGTAGAGTTAGATCTGGAGATAACAGCTGGCAGCTACAATGCTAAAGTAAACCTGCCAGGTGTGCTTCAATTGAATTTTAATTTTGGGCCGGAAATTCGCTTGACACCTTTGGGTAAACGGGTTCTAAAATAGTTAGAGCATGCGCTCAGGTACTGGTGGATTTAGTGCACAAAGCCCTCGGGCCTATGGCCCTTGGGCTTCAGTGCACTAAATCCACCAGTACCTAAGCGCGTATGCTCTAACTATTACTTAGATCCCGTTGCTATATTGTTACTAGGTGTACTAACTTGGTAAGTGTGCACTATTTTTTGCCTTTAGCCATTTCTGCGAAAATACTGATAAACAAAGTTGCTAGTGGCAACTGGGCATGCGTAAACGGGATCTAAAATAGTTAGAGCATGTGCGCTTAGGTACTGGTGAATTTAGTGCACATATATATATATAATATATAAATTAATAAAAATTTAAATATCTAGTAATGTAAAAACACAAATGAATAGATGAATAAGTAAATAATAAAGAAAAATGAAAAATATATAAATAAGTAAAAAAACATAATTAACCAAATAAATATATAAATAAGTAAATAGCTAAATAAATAATAGAATAATAACTAGATTAATAATAAGTAGACAAGTATATAAGTGAGTAAGTAAATAAATTGATAGACAAACAAGCACACAAACAATTAAATAAATAATAAGTAAATAAATAAAACATTTAATAAATTGAAATTATTAGAGCCTTCACTAACAAAACTTTGGCAAAAATATAGGAATGAATATATCCTGATTTTATGATGGTCTATAAAATATGTATTTTTATTTATATAATATTTATTTATATATATGCTTTTATTTTTATGTTGCTTATTTATGTTTCTATTTGTTATGTATTTTTATTTATACATTTACTTTTTATTTATTAATGAATTTTTTATTTACTTCATTTATTTACTTATTTATTTATTTGTTAAATTTATGTATTAAATATGATGAATAAGTTAGTTGCCTGTACTGCCTAAAATTGCTGCCGTATTTCCCCGTTGTACCACTACTGACAGCCGCCTTATTTGTTTGTTTATTTATTTACTTCATTTGTTGAAAATTATAATATTAACTAAATAAGTAAATAAAAGATAATGGTAAATTTATTTATTAAATATGATGAATAAGTTAGTTGACTGTACTGCCTAAAATTGCTGCCGTATTTCCCCGTTGTACCACTACTGACAGCCGCTGAAGGAGGAACTGTGTAGAGCGGGGGTCTCCCGTGGCCAAGTGGATGCGTCTGCCTAACTTCTCTAGAAAAGATAGGGTAGAGGGCCCTATAGCGCCTGAGGTCTCTATGGCGACAGGCTGTATAATAAACTGAGGTGCCAGATGTGCATACTTGGCAGACTTCCTTTCTTCGACCAGGGATGCAACACCTCCAGCCTCCAAGGTGGCCCGACTTTCATATGAGGAAGCAAAAGTATCAGGACATGTTGCATCCCAGACCAGAGGATGACCTGAACTCCAAGGTACTAGGGTCATGCCATCTGGTCTTTGGCCATCTGAGCATGAAAGGCCAGGGGGTTCGAGCCTCGAAGGGATCCCAGCTGTGGAAAGCGAACGCTTTATGATATCATTAAGGGATGCATGTCGAGAATGCCTTCCCTCGCTTTTCCGGCAACACAGTCCATGAAGGCCAAGTGAGGAGACCTCAGCACCGCAGAACTGGCAATGATGGGAGGCACAGATGGCAGTGCCGAGTCTCAGGCCGACAGCTATCCGAAGTGAGGGGTTGTCTAAACGGAGGCCAATGGAGGAGATAGGGAGAGCCTGCAACCAAGCCCCAGAGTTCTTATCCATTGCAGCGAGGAGCCTAGCTCGTTCAGTTGCATCAACAGAGCTACCTAATAGAGACTCTGCCATACTGGAAGTTCGCAGTGTGTCCCAGTTCTTCTCCTTCAGCACACCATGGTCCACAGGTGGAGCAATGTCGAGACCATGCGACCATTTCTCTACTGCAGAATCTGAAAAGGGTGCAGGGGGAAGTGGTTGAGATGAAGAATGTTGGCCAAGAATTGCAGACACCAAATTGGCAGTAGAATAGGTGGAGGCGAGATAAGCGGCAGGAGCCAGGTCAGCAGCCCTTCGTACTCCCAACCCCCTGACTTCACAGGTAGTACTGCTTGCAGCCATGCTCTGTCATTGTGCAACAGGGTGTATTAGTAACGGAGCTGAGGATGGTACGTAGGGTGTGGTCATAATCCTCCAGAAGGCTTGAAAGAAAGCAAGGCGCCGTCCTAAGCAAGTAGCGGAGCTTGGGTATAGAAAAAGAATGACGCAGTAGAGTCAGTGCATCATGGGCCGATATGTGTTGAAAGCGAGAGCCCATGATCTTCAAAGCTTCCAACTTCTCCTTAACAGCCCTGTCAATTGATACTATGTCCCCAAGGGGGGAGCCCAGAAGAGAGACACTGCTGGGATCAACAATTTCGACGCCGGGCAAAGCAACTACAAGATGGCCCCTCACTGCGTGATCAACACAGACTAGTTCACATTTCTTTGGGTTCAGTGACAGGCCCAGGATCTCTGCATCTTTGATGACTTGGAGGTCATTCTGCACATCCTCTAGAGTGCCTCCAATCGATACGTCATCACACTCAGAGAGGAGCACAACTGCATACAGTGGCGGTGTAGTGCCAAGCAGAAGAGAAGAGGGCCCAAAGGGTCTCCCTGCTGAACTCCCTCTTGGGATGAAATCACTGACATTGATTGTATTTATTTATTTTTTATTTATTTATTTATTATTTATTTATTATCAAGTATATAATTATTTATTTATATATATATATATTTTTTTTTTTATTTTTTATTAATCTTTATGTAAATATTTACTTACAATTATTTATTTATTTAATATTATAATTTATTAATCACTTACTTTATTTGTCATTTCATTATATTGTTAGATTTGTTGTGGTGGAAATGTTTGTTAGTATGTTGATGAACCAAATATCATGAAATAGGTACGGTGTCACCAAAGGAATAGGTGCGACTGACAAAATTAGCGTTGTCCCATACCAAATATCATGAAATAGGTAACGGTGTCGCCAAAATAATAGGTGCAACTGACAAAATTGGCGATCCGTAACAAAAACGCGTTACTACAGTTTCTCTCAGAGCGAGAGAAGATTGAATTGGCGACAGAGAATATGAGGATGGGAATCTGGGAAAGCTCAACCACTGAAATAGTTGGTAAGTTACATCAGCGTGTATTTTGTACTCGTAATGATAACATTTGGAAGTGACTCAACTCTAGAGTGCTCCTAGACCCCTTTCTCTATAAGCAGCAGGGGTGACTTAATGAGAATTTTAATGAAGATGGTATTACTACTTTCATGGGAATAACAATCAAAAGTTAATAGGTTGTGGTAAGAATCGAGTACTTCTTGTGTAGTAAACCCTTTACCAACTACAATAAGTCTTAAATGCACTAAGCCATACGAGGAAGCCAATGTTGCATTAAATAAGACTTACTTAAGTTGTAGCAATAGCTCAGTGCTATTAAAAGTAAGCCAGGTTTTTATTTTTATTTTTTTCATATGAAGGTTGTGTTAGATTGTAGCTACTGCTCTAGCTACCCCAAGTGTGATCCCTTCAAGAGATAGAAATTAAGTTTAAACCATAATATTTCGGCTTGTTGGGCCTTCTAGTGGTGAATGAATAAAACTCTGAAGAGATAAAAAAAAATTTTTATTATTAAAAAATGTAAACCAAAGCACAATTCTTCTACTTTTTTGTTTGAAAATCTCTAGAACTTCATCAAAGTTTACAGCCGAAAGTTCAAGGCCTCAATGGCAATTCTTACGAGCTGACGAAGGTTTTAGTCAGTGATACTGCTGCGTATACGGGTCTTAATGAGCTTCATATGTAGCTGGAAGATTTTCAACTGATGCTGTTCCAAGGAAGGACGAGGAGTGTGTTCAAAAGTTTAAATGTTTCTGAAAAAAATCCACGTATACCTTTGAAGTTTAACAGTGGACAAAGCAGCTCATATTATCATTAACCCCCTCCAAACTTGAGGACCCGCACCCTCCCCTCTCTGTGGCTTATTTAGCCACACGCTATCTTAAGTAGGAATAAAAAAGTGCCCCCCCCCCCCCAGAAAAAATCCTGTATGAAGCCCTGATGAAGAACCTCAATTAAATGCTCGAAGTATCCAACGTGCTGTTGACAGCAAATCAATATTAATTGGGGAATAATATTGTACTGGACTGTTGTGATCGCCCTTGACTTGTAATTCAATTAGTCAGCAGGTAAATAGAAATAACGAGGGTTGATTTCCTTTTCAGTGAGAAAAAACTAGTAAGTTCTACCATTTCTATAATTAAGCTTTGATATGTGGTCCAATGCATTGAGTCTGAGTAGCAGATTTCACCCTTTGGTGATGTCAGAGCTATAGTTTAGTTTTGTTGGTCGATTAGAACTATTCCTGCTCGTATCGCGTTCACACGTACACACTCACAAACGCACACACAAAATAATACATAAAGTATATTCATTATTATTACTAGCACTGACAATTATGCTTGTGGTTGGGCATTAGACAAGTTTTGCCTGCCCAGTGAGGGGAAAAATGATTGTTTGATCTGGTTTATAAATGCATTTACAGGTAGTTTTAACTTCACAAACTCGCTTGAGTTGGTAATCATCATGGAAGCTTGTTAGTAATGAGCTAACTGTAATAGAATAAGAATGAAAATATGGAGTAGCTATCTCACAGAATTTTATTAAGATATATGTGACTATGAACTGACAATTATGTGGTGGGTATTTTCTCTAATTAAAGCACTCCATCTTCATTCACATTTTAACTTCGCTTTTTGCTTACGAAAGTTTAAAATATTTCAAGGGGGGAGGGGGCAAGCACCCCCTGCCCCCCCCTAAATGAACCCCTGAATACCCACATGCCACATGCTAAATATAATGACCCATTTTGTTCTGAAAGTGGGTATAGTAACTACTGAGTATAAGAATTTCTGAACCACATGAACGTTCAATATTCTCCCATACTAAACGTTGCATAATGAATGCTCCAATGTGCCCATGTATAGTTCTTGAAGCACAACCCATTTAAATCTGTATTACTTGATGCACATGTCTTCCTCCCACTCCATCTCCCTCAACTCCCCCCCCCCCCCCCCCCACTCCAGAAAGAGAAAATAAAGATATATGATTTATGAGTCAATTTGATATGATTTTTTTTGTTAATCCATTTGTAATTTACAGCATATGTACACATCTAAATCTGTGTAGCCCCACCCTCAAACACATCCCTCCTTGCCCAATTCCTGTTCCTGTGTTCAACACTGGGTACATGAGAAGGGCGGCTGTAATTGGAGAGGGGGGGGGATGTTTAGTAAAGGGGGCTCCAAGGGCATGTTTTGGGGGGGGGGGGTTAACAGTGTGAATGTGAGAAATCGCCTTGTTAAATTATGCCCCACAATTTTGGTGGCTCGAAGCCCCACCCCCCACCCTCTTCCTACGCCACTGCTGATATCAATCACAGTGGCTTTGCCCCTATAGCCTCCTCTACACACTGCCCAGATTGTGTCACAAATAATATTTTAGCTACTATCGGTTATTATGACCATGTGAATAAAACACTCAGGTTTACTGGACTGACTGGCAAGTTGAAGGTCTTGCCATAGTTGACTTCAGATAAGCTGGCTCACAATCAACCTGCGAGGCAAGACTTACTGGCAAGTGTTTGTTCTTGACAAAGTCCTCAGTATAAACGGAATCAAGTAAGTCTCAAGTTGTGGTATATGTAGTCTCATTTGAGTGTTCACCATTTTAATTGAGATATTGTTCAAAATATTTTAAGATATTTTATGATTTTTTCTGCCACCCTTAGGATATAAGACAAAAAATATTTATAACTAGCAAGTACCCCACCTCATAGTGGAGCTTGACGTATTGCACAGTAAGAATGCAGTAGCATAATTTATTTTTATTCATTGTTATCATTCCCTACATCAGTTTCCCTCTCCTACTCTCTTTTTTTCCTGAAACTATCTCAGCTTTTCTTATCCCCAACCTTTCCTCCTTTTTTTCAGCTTTTTTCTCGAGTCATGGAGTCCATTCTCCTCCTTTGTCTACCTCTCCTGCTTCTGAATCTCTCTGTCCTTCTATCATGATTGTGGACTTAGGCTTTGTGAAATGTTGCCTATTTTTCGTATATTCCCCTTCCTTCTTGAAACTTATGCTGCCTTTACTCAGTGATTTCACTACCGCCTTCCGCTTTTTAGTGTACTATTAATCACTTTCAACTGAATGGGATGACATAATCAAAATACGATGATGCTTTACCACACTGTTTAAGCTCACGAATTATTCAAGAATACACACTGTTGGTCGTCGTCATTGTTACTGACACATGAGCATTATTGTTCTTTAATCCTAGAGAGTAATTTGCATGACATTATTATGAGTTTGAGTGCTGTAATTTTGAGTACTGCCTAACTGCATACTGCACACAGATACTATTAACTATGATAGGTGCTGGATTTGAATGTTTACTAGGGTATCATATTTAGATAGTTCCTTCCAAATTTTTGCTGTAAGGCCTTAATTACAATGTTTGTATAATTATTTAGTACACATTAATTTTGAAGAAATTCTTGAGAATTTTTAATTTATTTGATTGTTCAGGACTATACAACAAGAGAAGATGATCACATGTGCGGTGGACTATGCAGTTGAGTAAAAGTGGCTTGCAAGGTTAGGTGGATTCTAAATTAGGAAATATTTTTGAAGGGCAAATTAAATAATGTGTATTACAATATACCAGCAAGTACCCCGCCACACAGTGGCGCTTGACATATTGAAGTTATTTTGCTGAGTTATCATTCTCTATTTATTAAGGTTAATTAGTTTTCCTCTCCTGCTCTCTTTTTTAAACTATCTCAGTTTTTCTTATCCCACCCCCACATTTCCTTTCTTCAGCTTTTTCTTCTTGAGTAATGGAGTCCCTTTTCTTCTCCTGCTTCGGAATCTCTGTCCTACCATCATGATTGTGGCCTTACGCTGCGCAAAACTTTTGCCTTCTCTCTTTCATACTTTTGCCTTCCTTTTTGAAGCTTACACCGCCTTCCCTAGTCTATTCCACCCACTTTTTAGTAACAATTAATCACTCTACTGAATGTGATGACTCTTTACCCATTGAGGTAAGGACGATGCTTGGCCAGACTGTTTTAAGCTCATGGATTATTCATGAATACACACACTGTTGTCGTCGGTCATCATCATTATTTGACACACAAGCGTATTATTCAGGGGTTCATTTAGAAATCAATTTAAGAGTGGACGAGGTTGAGTTTGTGTTATCTAAAGGGTGTCACAGCGCTCATGCAGATCTAAGATGAGAAAGGAGACGGGCATGATTTAAGCATTTCCTTTCACCTTAAATATTCACTTTTTAACTTCGCATTTTACTTACGAAATTTTAAGAATATTTCAAGGAGGGTGAAATGGCTTCAAGGGGGGCAAGCGTCTCTCTTGCCCCCCCCCCCCTAAATGAACCCCTGTTATTATATAGATGTTAGTAAATTTTAATGAACAAGTCTGATCAGAGGTGTTTTGGGGGAAGTTCTCTTGTTGCAATATTTGTGAAGTATTATACTATTTTAACCCACATGGCTGAGGGTGTCTGTTCTTACATATAAAATCTTGTGATAGACTGAAAGAACGTGTGACGAATAGTTGATTGTAACTTTGAGCTGGCATTTTGAAGCTGATTGAATCATTGATGTGTGTCTTGTACAGAATTATTTTGCTTGGGGTAAGAGACAGGTGCTGTGTGTTTACTTAGCCACACCACACCCTTTTTCTAAATGTTCTACTGTGGTGCACATGCTTGTATGAGACTGTATATATGCATTGATCAATGTTTCTTGCATGATTACTCCGGATAAGCTCGACCAGCCGCTCCAATTTTGCACGTGGTAATCTCAGCTCCTAACGTATCGTGTCAATTTCTATCCCCAGGAAAATAAGAGTAGTACTGGGACCTTCCTGCTTCTCTGGCGCGAGGGGAACGCCAAGTTCCCTGCATGTTCTTGTCAGGATATCCAGGTACCGCTGGCAGGCTTTGGAGTTCGGGGGGCCAACAACTGCAAAGTCATCCAGGTAGTGGAATATGAGGTCCACACCTTCTTTCACAATGATCTACTCCAGAGCATCCGCAAGGGCATTAAATATTTTGGGGGCCGATCGGAGCCCAAATGGTAGCATGCCATTCACATAGACCTGGTCTTTCCATTGCATCCCAAGCCAAATCCTGTCTTGGGACCAACCTGTAAGCGGACTTGATGTCTATCTTCGCTATTTGCGACCCTTTACCCAGTGCCACAGCTGTGTTTGCTACGTCATGCACAGACACATATGTTAGCGAGCACAGACTCTTGTCAATAGCATCATTGACACTCTTTCCCTCTGGGTATGAGAGGTCTGTAATGAGCCTCCATTTACCAGGTTGATGCTTCTTGGAGATCATACCGAACCCGTTTATATGAAGTGATCGGAAGGTACCGGGCATGAAGGGCCCGAGTATATTGCCTTTTTCCACTTTTCTTGGATGTATCTCTCGATCACCTCCGGGTTCTGTGCTGACGATAGCATGTTCCTAGTAGCTGCAACAATCCGTGCGGATCCATCCACTCCAATGGGAAACCCATGCTCTATGCCATGCACTATGAAGTGGGCGAAGTCTTGGTCTGGGTGCGACTTTAGTTTATGCATCCAGGCCTTTAGCCGCAGGGGTGTGGTTATCCTTGACAGGTGATGATCAACAACAGGCATGTTCCTCCGGGGCTGGCCGAGACTCATTAAGTCTGCCATATACGCGTAGGAGTAACCTGTGAAATACAGGCAGCACTGGCTTATCCACTCTACCCCAGTGTTAAACCTCACCTAAGCGGTGGGTGATCACACCCATGAGGGTGGAAGTGCGTGTGTTACCACCACCCCCCCTGTGTTATAACTACCTAAGTAACCCCCAGTCCAATCCCATATCGTAAACATAATTGGCGAGCGAGCGTAGCGAGCGAGACACTTACAGGGGTAACACAATCGAAAATCGGGGATGTTTGTTTATTTATTTATTTATATATATGGACGTACGTACGTCATCGCGCTTTTGTGTTAGTTATGTGGTCGACCCCGTTCCAAATTGCACTAAACAGATACTCTGGTTTATCGATCAGTACCCGTATCACCCTAGAAATTGAATTGTTTACCGTTTGAATTCTTTTGCGGGTGCAGTTTTTCTATTAGAGTTAGTGGCGGTGGTAAGTCAATGCGCTCTTTGTCATGGTTATAACAGTGGCAACAGTATTTACTTGAAAATACATTGTCCACTAGACTACTGCGAAGGTAAGTCTGTGTAGGTGCATGTCCAGTTGTGTCAAAGCAATTATGTGTTACAACCACTACTTAGCTAAAGAATATCACAAAGAAATAACGTGTATTGTTTTGTTGTTGTTTTCTTCCTTCAATTCAAGCAGTTGCAGAGAGTTGTTACTATGGCACTGAAATCCCTTTACCCTGTATGAATTTAAAAACTGGACCTTATTTTCAGTAGCTTCAGTGTTAGAAGTCAAAATCATTCATATAAAAATAGTATAGTCTTTAGGCTCGCTCGCCATTTGTGCTCAAGCACATCACTAGTTATTGGTATATATATATATTTATTTAATATATACGTATGTACATGCACAAGTTAACCACTATGGTTTGCTGTTCATGTCAACCTCATCCAGTTTTTTTAAGGTCTGCGCCTAGGGGACCTTGACCTTGGCCTTGATGATGGAGGTTGCCTACGTTTTCCGCAGTTGCTCGCTGGGTGAGTCCCCTGGCATTCCCTGCACGCATGTCGGAACTTGCATGGTGAGAAATGACACCTGTCCCCATGTTTGCCATTGTATAGCTGGCAGATCGCATTGGCGACCTCGCTGGCCGTGAAGGGGCCTGTTGCGACTCTGTTGCCTGATCCGGAGCGTAGCTGCATGCGTGCGACGGGTGGTGTTCGCTTGAGCAGTGACGGCAGCGGGGGAGTACTTTGGCCCGTCCTGTAAATGTCTCATTATATAGGGTGAAGTCCACCACCCCCCAGTCCAGCGACTTCATTAGTGCAGCTTTCCTCCTGTAGCACGTATCATAGGTCACCCACCCTTCCCCTGTGAAGGCTCTGTGAGCTTTTAGGATGGTCCTTTGGTAGGCCATCAGTTGAGGCGTTTTCTGCGGGTACTTGGTCGCCAAGACCGATACCATGGTGGCATAACACTCAGACAGGTGCAGGACCGTCAACGGCAACCTCCGTGATGGCCATCTGACATGGATGAACTGCTGCCAGACTCATGGAGCACACAAGTGGAGGAGCAGAAGTGCTGCCATCAGAGGAGAAGCTCGAGGAATGGGCCAGTATCGGATATCCTGCTGTGGGTGGCACCACCATTCTGCACAACTCCAATGCAATCCTAGGATGAGGGGCCAGTCACCCCGCATGCTATCAACTGAGGGGCCACGCACCCCGCATGCTATCAACTGAGGGGCCACACACCCCGAGTGCTATCAACTGAGGGACCACACACCCCGAGTACTATCAACTGAGGGGTCACGCACCCCGAGTGCTATCAACTGAGGGGCCACGCACCCCGAGTACTATCAACTGAGGGGTCACGCACCCCGAGTGCTATCAACTGAGGGGCCACACACCCCGAGTGCTATCAACTGAGGGACCACACACCCCGAGTACTATCAACTGAGGGGTCACGCACCCCGAGTGCTATCAACTGAGGGACCACACCCCGAGTACTATCAACTGAGGGGCCACGCACCCCGAGTGCTATCAACTGAGGGGCCACGCACCCCGAGTACTATCAACTGAGGGGCCACGCACCCCGAGTGCTATCAACTGAGGGGCCACACACCCCGAGTGCTATCAACTGAGGGACCACACACCCCGAGTACTATCAACTGAGGGGTCACGCACCCCGAGTGCTATCAACTGAGGGACCACACACCCCGAGTACTATCAACTGAGGGGTCACGCACCCCGAGTGCTATCAACTGAGGGGCCACACACCCCGAGTGCTATCAACTGAGGGGCCACGCACCCCGAGTGCTATCAACTGAGGGGCCACGCACCCCGAGTACTATCAACTGAGGGGCCACGCACCCCGAGTGCTATCAACTGAGGGGCCACGTACCCCGAGTGCTATCAACTGAGGGGCCACACACCCCGAGTACTATCAACTGAGGGGCCACACACCCCGAGTGCTATCAACTGAGGGGCCACGCACCCCGAGTGCTATCAACTGAGGGGCCACGCACCCCGAGTGCTATCAACTGAGGGGCCACGCACCCTGAGTGCTATCAACTGAGGGGTCACACACCCCGAGTGCTATCAACTGAGGGGTCACGCACCCCGAGTGCTATCAACTGAGGGGTCACACACCCCGAGTGCTATCAACTGAGAGGCCACGCACCCCGAGTGCTATCAACTGAGGGGTCACGCACCCCGAGTGCTATCAACAGAGAGGCCACGCACCCCGAGTGCTATCAACTGAGGGGCCACGCACCCCGAGTGCTATCAACAGAGAGGCCACGCACCCCGAGTGCTATCAACTGAGGGGCCACGCACCCCGAGTGCTAGGGTCACACACCCCGAGTGCTATCAACTGAGGGGCCACACACCCCGAGTGCTATCAACTGAGGGGTCACACACACGCCGAGTGCTATCAACTGAGGGGTCACACCCCCCCAAGTGTTATCAACTGAGGGGCCACGCACCCTGAGTGCTATCAACTGAGGGGTCACACACCCCGAGTGCTATCAACTGAGGGGCCACGCACCCCGAATGCTATCAACTGAGGGGCCACACACCCCGAGTGCTATCAACTGAGGGGCCACGCACCCCGAGTGCTATCAACTGATGGGCCACGTACCCCGAGTGCTATCAACTGAGGGGTCACACACCCCGAGTGCTATCAACTGAGGGGTCACACACCCCGAGTGCTATCAACTGATGGGCCACACACCCCGAGTGCTATCAACTGATGGGCCACGTACCCCGAGTGCTATCAACTGAGGGGTCACACATAGAGTTGCACCGATATTGGAATAAGCCGATATTCCGATATACCGATATTAATGGCAGACATCTGCCGATACCGATAACTGATCCGATATTTAATTAATTTTAGTCAAAGCATAATTATGACAAAGAAATTAAACAAAACAATAAACATTATTTAGGATGACAGAAAACTGAAATTGTTCTTTATAAAAAGAAGAGTTTCTGCTCTTTCAGGGGCAAGGCGGTTTCTTTTATCGTCATATATTTCTCCTGCTCCAGAAAAAAGCCTCTCAGATGGCACGGACGTGGGAGGAGCAGAAAGATACTGCCTGGCCAGGTTGGCTAGATGTGGAAATCTATTTCGATTATCATTCCACCAGGAAAATGAATTATTCTTATGAAACGAAACCAATGGTTCAGAGAGATATTTGTCCACCTTGCTCTTGTCTGTGCTGTCAGTGTCAACAACTCCAGCTTCTTCAAGAATGTCAGAAAAACATTTAAGGACAGTTGTCTTTTGACGTTTAGGAGATGGCTCCCTGACTTCACTTTCTTGCTCAGTGCATCTGTCAACTTTCTCCTCCAGTACCTTCCGAGCTCTTAATTTTTCAATTGATCCACTGAAGAACTTATCTTTGAAGCGACAATCGAGAATTGTTGCTAATACCAAAGAACTATTGCTTTCAACATCTGCAAACCTTCTATTTAGGGCTGACAACATGTGTTGTTTCATGGTTTGTACACCTTGATCATTTTCATGATTTTCCAAAGTCTTGCGTAAAGCCCTAATAAAAGGAATTATCAGCGAAGCAGAAGCCTGTTCAGTTGATATAGATTTCGTTATCTCTTCAATTGGATTGAGCACAACAATAGCCTTGTTAACAATGTCTAACTGATTAGCCGTTAACTGTGAAATACTGTGGCCATGATCACTACAATATGCACCTAACGCCATTTTCTGTTCCTGCACACTCATCAGCATGTACAAAGTGGAATTCCACCTTGTTGGTTCATCCTGCTTGAGATGATGAACTGGAAGGCTGAGACTCTGTTGTATTTGTTTCAGTTTGGAATAAGCCAATGGTGAATGTTTAAAATGGCCAACAATTTTGCGGCAGACAGCAACTGTATCTTTAACCAACCGTTGTGATAATACACCTTCATGAACTATTAGCTGGAGTGTGTGGGCAAAGCAACCCAAGTCAGCATATCCTCCATCCTTCATAGCCTTGACCATATTGGCTGCATTATCCCGAACAATCAGATGAACTTGTTCCTTTTCAATAGACCATTCCTTGAACATGGTTTCAAACATGTTCGCAATGTTTTCTCCAGTATGAGACCCAGGAAATGATTGTGCATGCAGTACTGCTGACTTCCTTTCAAATGAATCAGTTAACCAGTGTGCTGTTAAGCTAAGCAGAGAATTACTACTAATATCTGTAGTCCAAATATCTGTTGTGAAACTTAGATACTTTACTTGTGCAAGCTCTACCTTCACTTTAATCCTTATCTCCTCGGTAATTGTAGGGATGACTGTTTCAGTTATGTAACGTCTGCTTGGCAAGCTATACCTTGGTTCCAGAGCTTGTAAGAGAGCTTTAAAACCACTGTCTTCAACAATCGAGAATGGTTGATTGTCCAATGCCACCATTTCAGCAATTTTCCTGTGAATTACCTTGGCTCTAGGATCATTCACATCCCACTTGTTGACACGGTCTTGGCTCTCAAAAAGAGTTATTTGCTTCGTCGTTGGAGCTGGCACTGGCTGTTTCCCTTCCAATTCCACTCTCTTCTTCTCTTCGTACTTCTTAAATTCCTCTGGATGTCGACTCTTCAGATGGCTTATTAAGTTGGTGGTGTTGAAACTTTTAGTTGTAGCTCCGCCACGTGACACTTTTAGCTTGCAATTATTGCAAATAGCGTACTTGGTGTCGTCAGCTAAGGAAAAAAACAGCCACAGCGCTGACTTCTTTCGGGAACCACTCGCACTCGGAGTAGCCATAGCTGGCTTTAAAAACTGAACCACACGGAAAAGAGTTTCGAGTTAGTTTGACGAGACCAAATGTGACAATGATCACGTCACTAATGTGCACGTGACCGAACGCATATCGGGAACGAATCGGCTCGTTTGAAATCGATGCCGATACCGATATTTTTCTGGCATATCGGTGCTATACCGATAGCCGATCCGATTATCGGTGCAACTCTAGTCACACACCCCGAGTGTTATCAACTGAGGGGTCACACACCCCGAGTGCTATCAACTGAGGGGCCACACACCCCGAGTGCTATCAACTGAGGGGTCACACACACGCCGAGTGCTATCAACTGAGGGGTCACACCCCCCCAAGTGTTATCAACTGAGGGGTCACACACCCCGAGTGCTATCAACTGAGAGGCCACGCACCCCGAGTGCTATCAACTGAGGGGCCACGCACCCCGAGTGCTATCAACTGAGAGGCCACGCACCCCGAGTGCTATCAACTGAGGGGTCACACACCCCGAGTGCTATCAACTGAGGGGTCACACACCCCGAGTGCTATCAACTGAGGGGCCACGCACCCCGAGTGCTATCAACTGAGGGGCCACGCACCCCGAGTACTATCAACTGAGGGGCCACGCACCCCGAGTGCTATCAACTGATGGGCCACGCACCCCGAGTGCTATCAACTGATGGGCCACGTACCCCGAGTGCTATCAACTGAGGGGTCACACACCCCGAGTGTTATCAACTGAGGGGTCACACACCCCGAGTGCTATCAACTGAGGGACCACACACCCCGAGTGCTATCAACTGAGGGGTCACACACACGCCGAGTGCTATCAACTGAGGGGTCACACCCCCCCCAAGTGTTATCAACTGAGGGGTCACACACCCCGAGTGCTATCAACTGAGGGGTCACACACCCCGAGTGCTATCAACTGAGGGGTCACACCCCCCCCAAGTGTTATCAACTGAGGGGTCACACACCCAGAGTGCTATCTACTGAGGGGTCACACACCCCAGAGTGCTATCTACTGAGGGGTCACCACCCCCCCCCCCCCCCCCCCCCCTGAGTGCTATCAAAGTGTTATTGGATGAGGAGCCAGGGATCTTGTTCCCAACAGCTGCCCCCTATTGTTGTGCCTACCACTCCCCCAATCCTTCACCTATCAATCAATATACGTTAATAACAACTTATGCCCTGGCTTCTCACTTTGTGATAATTTTTTTTTTTTTTTTTTAACCCTTGACTGCTCCCTGTTGGTATAGTAATTTGCTCACCAGTGGTATTTCCGGGCATTATGCTGGCTCCAGAATGTCCCAGTGTGGTCCCAGCAGGACCTACAGGCTGTCCCAGTGGGACTGCAGATGAAGTCCCTGGTGGGTCAGTGGGAGGAGCTGTCAGAGTGGTTGGCCCCTCTGCAGGATGGCCAGCTTGGGAGGGCTCCCTGTGGGTGACTCCAGTGGCCTCCAGCTTGGAGGCAATCAGCCTGTCTATCCAGTCTAGCTGGGCTTCCGTCGATGATGGAGGAGGCTCTGCACCTTCCCACTGTGCCTCTCCCTGGAGATTTCCTTCCATCCTATATGTGGCTACTCTCTTGTACCGTGATACTCTGATGCTATAGGATTCCCTAGGATTTCGCTCTTTATGGCTTCTCTTACTATTCTTCGTTTTCCCTGCTACAACCTCCTGCGTGTAGCTTAGGTGCCTGCGCGTGGACATATAGCAGGTAGCTTGGCCCCTCCCTCCATTAACTCTGTTTAATTATTATTCATTAACCTTCATTAAAAATTAGTCCACGCGATCTTTTGGCAGAGACTTGATTGCATTCAAACCACACCCACAACTGATTCAATTGATTCCCGTGGGAAAGTGAGTTCCAGATAGAGGTGCTCTCTAACTTTCGGGCGCCTACCGGTTAGCAAACTGGTTTTCTGGCCGCCTCTCCCTCTCGATGATAAGCCCTACTGAAACGAGTGTGAGGAGATTATTGTAGTCTTGTTAATAGTGTTTTTCTCGGCATGGTCAGGTAAGGGAAGCCTTTTATCAAGCTAGCTAGATGCATATTCAGTGTGTGTATGTACCTATAATAGATTAGTGAACCATTTTTGCTGCTGGAAAACTCTACAGTTTCAGTTTTGTGTACAGTTTTCTGTACTTAGTTATTCACTTCATTTGTTTATTCATCCTTACTTAGCTAGCTACATCACAAAATATTCATCTATATTTAGCTGGCTATTTCAAAATATTTTTTATATAAAATAAGTATCATATACATTCATAAAAATTATCACTGGTCATCACAATACTGTAAAATAGAAACATCATGAGTGATATATCAGGAAGAAGTTTTGCACAAGAATAAAAAATTAAAATAATGGAGTCATTAGTGAGGTATTATTTACCTGTCAAAGCTTGGAGACAATCTGGGAGCCAGTGTCTGCTCTAGGGAGAAACAATACTGATAAATTAAGCCAAGAAATACAATATCAAACAGCTGCGCTCTTTACAACTTATAGTGGGGGCGCAGCCTCTGTTAGTTTCATCAATTGGTGGGCGGGAAGCTTTGAATTACCCGCGCAAGCTAAGTTAGCGGTCGTTTTACTATTGTGAGCACAGCAGATTTTTGTGGTTATTTGTGGTGCGCGCGTGTTGCTATGTCACAGCACCCTCTAATTAGTCTCGCCGTACCAGAGAACTTCAGGTTACTGCTAGCAGCTGGACACCTGGCCTTCAATACTACTAGAGGTGAATAACTATGTTAGAGACTGTAGCTCAGCGAGTTCTCTCTGGTTTTATTAAATAATTTTATATTCAGAATAATAACTTACTCCTATTTTAAATATTACATACAGCGATGCAAGCTCGACAGTACTAAAGTAACAGTTCCTAGTCTCGCCTAGCCAGACCTATGGTGGCTTTTTTGGGGCCATTTCCTTCCGTCCTACTTCCATCACAATTTCATACTTCCATCTAATTCCATCTACTTCCATTAGTTCGATCCTGATTCCATCTTGTTTTACCCGCCTTCCATCCTATTTCCATCGTACTGAGCGTGCGTATTTTCAACCGGTTACTCTCCACCTATCAGTTACTGGAATACAGTCTGGCGCAGCCAGACCCTTTACCTAACCGCAAGACTAACTGGAATATGGGTGACAATCTCAAAGCTTTCCACTTTTCTGGACATACTTTAAAGAAAAATAGTTCGTTTTGCAACTAGCGGTATGCAAGCATAATAAGAACGATTCTATTCCGTCTGAAAGATTGGCCGAAAGATTAAAGCTTATTATGATAGCCAGATAGGTAACGAGAACGATTTTGAGACCACCTAAAAGGTTAAAGCTGGATGATGTAGTCTTATTTTATGATGGCTGGATAGGTAACACTACAATAAAGGTTATTAACTTCATGCATGTTGTTACTCCAGCACTTGTCATGATTATTATGTGTATGCTATGGTTATTATTGCACTACATTCACTGTCAATAAAGGAGAACTATCGACATAATTGTAGCAAAATAGCTAGATCGAGCATAATACTATTTTGAAATAGCTAGATAGACGGCAGGAAGTGGCCCAAGAAAGCCACCATACTGTTCAGCCCAGACTCCGGTAATATGTGTAGCTATGAGTAATTGATCCCCACCCACCTTGACTAACCTACAAATTTGGCACACACCCTAAACCTAGGAGATATTTTCTCACTGTTTACAACACTCCCTATTTTCTACTTTAATTCCATCTTAGACATTATGTTTCCTCCACATGAAACACTTTAAATCTTTTTTTCCCCCCATCAATAAATAAAAACCTCAACCTTATTAAAAATGTAAGGTTAAATAGAGTAAGAAGTGATGAGCTGTACATTTAGAACGAAAATGATATAAAAATGTAGAAATTTAGCTAATTAAATTAAAAATCAAAATCTAGATATTTGTTTCCAAACTGCAACTCCAGCTTCAGAACAGACTCAATATCACAGTCTGAAAAAGAATCTGTAATAAGTTCTAAATCGATGTCCAGTGGTGAACTGCTGCAAAATTTGGAGGTACTAGAAGTTGCTGTGGCTGTATCTTCTACCGAAGTCCAGTAATGGCTTTTGCCGGGATTAGGGTTCTTTATTTTCTTGAACTTTCTTTTATAGAAAGACAAGTTATGTCTGATGGAATTCTATATTGTAATACATTACAGTAAAATAATGCAGGTCTATAAATAGTAACACACTTCAACAATATTTAAGCCCTACATACAAAAATGATCAGAGCTATGGCTGGGATCCCAAGTTTACCTTAACGCTGTCTTTCCTGAAGTGACTACTGTATTCTGTGAGCCAGTCATATATTTGAGACACAGTGAGCTGTTTTTCTGGTGAAGACAGTATTGCCTGCGAGATTAGTTGGGAGTATGTCTTGTTTCCCCAAGGTTTTTTCTGATTGGCGTCCATGCTGGATGAGAGTTTCTGGTTTCAGAAAGAGCAGCAGCAATGTAACATACCATTTCACTTAGCAAAAACTCAAAGATTCTACTTGAACTCACATTGTAATATAGTTACTTCAAAAATATCTTCTTTTGCGTGCTGTCTTCTATCTCTGCTTTAACTTCTAATAGAACTACTCAGGATCAATATAAGCCCTCATTTTTATATGTCACCCAGAATCAAGTGAAAGGGTGCACCCTCACCACTGAAAGGAGCCATTGAATAAGTGTTAGGCTATAGACTACCTTGAGGAAAAAAAGTAATATGAATAATAATCATTCAACACCTATTTATAGCAACATGCCTATGGGCAAAATGTTGTAATTTGAACTTAACCTTAAAATATGTACTTTTGACCACATTTATATGCACCTCAATTTTCAGGTTATCACATCTTTCTCAAGAATAGACCAAAAGATTCTTTTCTTACTAAGCCACAAGTTGGCTAAGTTTTTCAGCCTCTATATTTAAATTACCTGGAATGCTATTGATTATTGGAATAGACTGATTAATTGAACAGATCATATTACATTTTTAGTCTCCAATAAATTGACAGAGCTTCAAAGGCACTTATAGCTACTAAGCTTCTTGACACAGCTGCCTATATGTGGTAACAGAGATAGATATTTGCCTCCTATGGAAATAATTAGTTCGGATTATATGCATTCATCTGCTGGAAGCATTTTGAGCATTTCCAAAAGGCAGTTGCCCCAATGCGGTATGCTTGTCTTATCTCTCTGTTGCCATATTGGATTAAATATAATGCTAATTGTATGTTACACTTGGCTAGAGGCAACCCTTACCACATTATTTATGTCTGGTGGGAAACCATCCAATGGAGAAGTTACTATTAAATCAACCTGGAATAACTTATGATTAAATAGTTGCATAGCATTAGTGAGTAATGCATGCAGGGAACTCTTAGCAGTAGTGATGTTAAATAGAAAGTAAAGTATAATAAATATAGATGTGTTCATTTTAATGTGCTTTTTTTCCTTCAATTCTGCTTTTCAATTGTGTAATTAGACAGTCGATGGATTCCGTCACACAGTCTTAACTAGGTTTTAATGTGTCCCTGGCCAATACAGCTGATTCACTGGCCTCTAGGAGAACAGATGCTTTATCACTGAAATCAACCATTGAATAAGTGTTAAGCTATAGACACAATTTGATAATTGGAGTTGACACTTATTCAAGTACATTTATATTTTATCTCTGACAAGGCTACTGCAAGGTTTTCAAGCCATTATTAATACAGCATAGTTACCCTTCTTACAAAAGAAAAAAAATCGAATGTTTGTGGCTTTGTGTTTTCATTTATCTTGATTATGAACTTCAAAACAAAGAGTATTATCTTCAGGCTTATTTAGGAAAAAAAAGATAATTTTGTACCTCCATTACTGAAGCTAAATTAAAAGAATACTTTGTACTTTTAGATACTATGGGCACTACCAAGCCCACTATTTTTGTTTAAGCCAACAAATAATTTGCAGTTAACCTTCTAATGACCATTAAAAGTATTGAAAATAGGATATGACAATATATCACTCCATCAGTTAGTCGTCTGCGGACAGCTAAAAAAGACATCAAACTCATGATGTTCAATTTTGAAGCACTTAATGTTTTGTTTGATGAAATTAACTGTCTGGCATTTGCTGCACAAATGTTTCATGCTAGCAATAGATTGCTAAAATGAGGCCTTGTTTGCTAAACGGTATGCCAACAGTTCTTTCTGTCTGAATAACACTCAAATATTGGCACCATCAGATGCTCTTAGTTTTTTTACAAGTCTCCCTAAATAGTTATATAATTGGTATTAGATCCGCTGCCTACCTCGGAAATCATTAATGAATGACTTTCACAAAATGCCATTGTTTTATCTTACCCAGACATGTGGTTAGATATTACCTGCTCGAGGTGATCTTGCTGCTTTTAGTTAGCATTTTGAACTACCCTATTTGCTTAGAACCTGGCCCCTGTTTGCTGGTCTAGGAAAGCAAGCATAGCCCTATAACAACTTCATTAAGACGCATAGCATATAGGTAAAAGGTTTCTTTGAAAACGCATGGGCATGGACAATTACCGTACTTATTCCAATTACAGTACCATAAATAATAATTTGAATTGGGGATGGTGTATTATTAGAACAAAAAAAAAATTGATGGCCTCCAATGGTTCTTATAATAGGGTGGAATGAGAAATTGGAATGAAATCAGACTGGTTGATGATTAAACATGAATTTAGGACAAAAGCGGGCACAGCTCTATACTTGTAGATTGCCGGGTATCTCATTTGCTGTTCTGTTACGTGTATAAAACGATATTAGAGATAATTTCTTAAGTCTGGAAGTGGTATTGCTGTTCGTTATGACTGAATATTCCGCGGTAAGGGCCACATGCATATTCTATTTAGCTGAAACCACAAGAAAAAATTTCCCAGTTGATTGGGTTATACATTGAATGAGGAAGAAAATGCTATCACTGAATGATTCTAATTAGATCGGAATAAAGACTGTAACACTGCCCGTCTGCCACTTCATAAAGAATATTCACGATATGCAACCTAACAATGACCTTACCGGTCATGCACTAATCCACATTGATCTTTATCTCCCATTTCTCAGCCAGGTGAAAAATGTTGGTCACTTCATGAGCATTCGTGAAGCACTCGGAACAAAAAAATGCAAATGGTCCACAACGTTGACAGCGCTGACTTGCTAGCTCACTACAAATAGAGCATATCTGCCCTTTCTCCAAAGCTGCTCTTTCAGTGGCAGTAATGAGTATCAAATCTCGTATTTCATTCCATCCTTCTACTGACGACTTACAATGATTCTTGTTGGTCTTGCACATCTGCACTTGACTCAGATACCAGGAAGGTGACCAAGTGAATCTTCCTCCATAACAATAACAAACTGGTCCCTCACATCTTCATCCACATGAGGCTTTAAAACTACATTACTTGGCTTTCTGGAAGATACTGTACCCCTGTGTACTGAACTAATACACTTGGGGCCTTGAGTTGGACGACTAATATGCTTTAGAGCTGGAAAAGAACCCTTTTTAAAAGACATACTGCAAATGAGGCAGGCAACAAAATTTTAGTTGTAACACGTGAGGCGGACGTGTACTCATAGACCAAGGGGGTGGAGCATTTGTTGGAACTCGTTGCTAGAAGACTTAGTGAAAAAGTTCCATTATTTTTTCTGTTCTTGATCTGGGAAAAAGTTCGCGAACCGGGTGAACAGAATTCCCTGTGACACCAGAAGTAAAGAACTGGCGTGCGGTCTGAGCTCACTTTTGGTCGTATTTTCCAAGCTGTAATTATAACTCTCCAGCAAGTCATTCTGCAGCGACGGCGCTACTTAGGGCCTGAAGGACCCTAAAAGTGGTAGTTCATGACGGCTGCGCAGCGCCTAACTAATTTAGAATGTAGCGACTGCTCCTAACAACGGGACACTAAGCACAGTCGGATGGACTCTAAATCAATAGTGTTACTCTTTGAAGGACCTAAGCAGTTTAGAGTTGCTCTGTCACGATTCAAAAACTACAGTAGCTATGTTCTAATTAGTGGCCCTTGAAAAAAAAAAAACAGTTTTGCGTCAGGAATGTCAATATTATAGTCAAGGTGCTAAGTTTAATTCATTAAGTGTGAATATTTGAAAAGGTGTGGTTAACTATGATGCATGTACATGAACAATATAGTTAATGCTTACATTGAGTTGGTACTGTATGTATTAAATATTTTGATTTGTGAATTTTGATGTCCAGAATCACTGTTTCACTCCAGTGCTCAGAACACTTCACATAGATGTCACCAAGCAGTGACATGGTGGATGTGAGAAAAAGCATGAAATAACATTGAAAGTTGTTGATGAATATGGTGAGCCCGCTTATTTATAATAGATGCAATTAATTATTATATATTACCCTGGTGATGTTTGTTTTTCCAGGATTTGAACATGAAGTAAAATTTATGTGCTGTACCTGTGAACCTGTTCCAGTGGCATTGGCTCGAGCTAGATTGTGGCCAGCTACACCCAAGAATCCTCGTCTAGCATTTACATTTGACCTTTTAAATTTGGTGGAGGCCTTCATGCTAGAATGCCAAGTGTCATTGAAAGATTTTTGCCAAGCACTTGATGTTTTGTGCCCATTCATAGGCAAGCACAGGAGGGACATATAGCCTGTCATAATTGACAGCTTTGAGGAATACAGGTACCAGTAGCTTATGTGTCAGAGTGACATGTGTAATGTGTAGTCCCTTGGTTATTAGATTCTTGAGACATAATCTTCGAAACATGAAATACCTGTGTAAAGATCTGGATGAAGGCAATAAATGTTCAACATGTCCTCAAGAGTTGAAAGAGGCTGCTAGGCAAGTATTAATTTTAGTGAAATATCTAAGGATGGGCGTAATGTTGTTTTGTTTTACTTCTGGCAGGAAATGAGTTGGCCAAATCTGTTTTTGCACTGGATGGAATTTTTGGTCTGCCTAGAAAAAAATCTGCAGGTACCAGTTCCCGACCACCACTATTTGGAGATTTTTTTTTTTGCCGATCAAGTTGCTGTGGATCAGTTCGTACAAGAACATGAAGTCATGAAGCCTGGTAATATTAAGGAGGTACGCATGAGCTGTTGTTGGAAAACGTATACAATTTTCAAAAATTGTATGGAATTTTAGGATTGCAACAACTTCATGGCTGGCAACATGATTCGTAGTGCTAGGAGATATCATGCATTGGATGAGACTGGCATCTTTGGATACTGTTGTCAACATGTTTTATTAATATGAAGCATGGTGAAAGGTAATGCACTTGCTGGAAGAATGTTTAGTGTAGTGAAATAACTCATATTATAGGCAGCTAGACTATTTAGTAGAACTAGCTACCCTGATAGCTAGCCAGGTGTAGCAACTTTCAGAGAATTTATTTCAGTAGAATAAAACCATAATATTTCGGCTTGTGGAGCCTTCTAGTGGTTACTGAACTGAATGAGGGTGACTGAACAAGGAACTTTATATAAACAGATGATACAGAACATGAGATCATTGTGTAGTGGGGCAGCCCCTGGGAATGTTAGTTGGTGTTGGGAGGTGTGAAGGTGTAGCCCTAATTGAGCCAATTAATTAGTGACAGTCATTCTGAGGGTCCCTCAAGAATGACTGCCACTAATTAATTGTCTCAATTAATAGCTATAATGCTATGCAACTATTTAATCATAAGTTATTCCAGATTAACTTCTCATTGGATGGTTTCCCACCTGACATAAATAATGTGGTAAGGGTTGCCTCTACCCAAGTGTAACATACACAATTAGCATTATATTTATTAAATATGGCAACAGAGAGATAAGACAAGCATACCAATTGGGGCAACTACCTTTTGGAAATGCTCAAAATGCTTCCAGTAGATGAATGCATATAATCTGAACTAATTATTTCCATATGTGGCAAACGTCTATCTCTGCTACCACATAGGCAGCTGTGTCAAGAAGCTTAGTAGCTATAAGTGCCTTTGAAGCTCCGTCAATTTATTGGAGACTAAAAATATAATATTATGATCTGTTCAATTAATCAGTCTATTCCAATAATCAATAGCATTCCAGGTAATTTAAATATAGAGGCTGAAAAACTTAGCCAACTTGTGGCTTAGTAAGAAAAGAATCTTTTGGTCTATTCTTGAGAAAGATGTGATAACCTGAAAATTGAGGTGCATATAAATGTGGTCAAAAGTACATATTTTAAGGTTAAGTTCAAATTACAACATTTTGCCCATAGGCATGTTGCTATAAATAGGTGTTGAATGATTATTATTCATATTACTTTTTTCCCTCAAGGTAGTCTATAGCCTAACACTTATTCAATGGCTCCTTTCAGTGGTGAGGGTGCACCCTTTCACTTGATTCTGGGTGACATATAAAAAAGAGGGCTTATATTGATCCTGAGTAGTTCTATTAGAAGTTGAAGCAGCGATAGAAGACAGATGCAAAAGAAGATATTTTTGAAGTAACTATATTACAATGTGAGTGTTTCAAGTAGAATCTTTGAGTTTTTGCAAATGGTATGTTACATTGCTGCTGCTCTTTCTGAAACCAGAAACTCTCATCCAGCATGGACGCCAATCAGAAAAAACCTTGGGGAAACAAGACATACTCCCAACTAATCTCGCAGGCAATACTGTCTTCACCAGAAAAACAGCTTACTGTGTCTCAAATATATGACTGGCTCACAGAATACAGTAGTCACTTCAGGAAAGACAGCGTTAAGGTAAACTTGGGATCTCAGCCATAGCTCTGATCATGTTTGTATGTAGGGCTTAAATATTGAAGCGTGTTACTATTTATAGACCTGCATTATTTTACTGTAATGTATTACAATATAGAATTCCATCAGACATAACTTGTCTTTCTATAAAAGAAAGTTCAAGAAAATAAAGAACCCTAATCCCGGCAAAAGCCATTACTGGACTTCGGTAGAAGATACAGCCACAGCAACTTCTAGTACCTCCAAATTTTGCAGCAGTTCACCACTGGACATCGATTTAGAACTTATTACAGATTCTTTTTCAGACTGTGATATTGAGTCTATTCTGAAGCTGGAGTCGCAGTTTGGAAACAAATATCTAGATTTTGATTTTTTATTTAATTAGCTAAATTTCTACATTTTTATATCATTTTTGTTCTAATTGTACAGCTCATCACTTCTTACTCTATTTAACCTTACATTTTTAATAAGGTTGAGGTTTTTATTTATTGATGGGGGGGGAAAAAAGAAGATTTAAAGTGTTTCATGTGGAGGAAACATAATGTCTAAGATGGAATTAAAGTAGAAAATAGGGAGTGTTGTAAACAGTGAGAAAATATCTCCTAGTTTTAGGGTGTGTGCCAAATTTATAGGTTAGTCAAGGTCGGTGGGGCTCAATTACTCATAGCTACACATATTACCGGAGTCTGGGCTGAACAGTATGGTGGCTTTTTTGGGCCACTTCCTTCTGTCTATCTAGCTATTTCAAAATAGTATTATGCTCGATATCTAGCTATTTTGCTACAATTATGTCGACAGTTCTCCTTTATTGACAGTGAATGTAGTGCAATAATAACCATAGCATACACATAATAATCATGACAAGCTGGAGTAACAGCATGCATAAGTTAAACCTTTATTGTAGTATTTTACCTATCCAGCTATCATAAAATAAGACTACATCATCCAGCTTATGATGAGCTAGGTCTTGAGCCTCACCGGTAGCTGCCACCAGAGAAGTCACTGTCAGAATACACTGCACTCCAGTCAAGGAGCTTCCTAGTACAAGTGTCAACTTAGGTTCGGAACAAGTTGAGGCAAGCCTTTCCTATCCTTAGGTTAGTCAGCCACGGATACCTCCCAGACAAAGTTCTAGTTCTTTAGAGAGGAAAGTTAGGCAGAGCCTTTGGCTAGTGTATTTAGATAAAGTGAGATCTATAATAAAGTGAGACTGGCCAATATATACCAAACCTGCCAAAAGGTGAGGTGGGAAATAACGTGGATGAACTTGTGTGCATAGGTATTGCATGAATAGGATAATGGTGAATGAATGAAAATGCATTAAGGGTAGGGTTGCTTGAACAAGTCTAGGGTAGCATGAATAAGTTAGCTTCATGTGGGAGAAGTCATTCTACCACAGTCTCAGTTCTCGTTACCTATCATAAATAGCTTTAATCTTTCAGACGGTATAGAATCGTTCTTATTATGCTTGCATACCGCTAGTTGCAAAACGAACTATTTTGCTTTAAAAACTGTCCAGAAAAGTGGAAAGCTTTAAGATTGTCACCCATATTCCAGTAACTGATAGGTGGAGAGTAACCGGTTGAAAATATGCACGTACGATGGAAAAGGGATGGAAGGCGGGTAAAACAAGATGGAATCAGGATCGAACTAATGGAAGTAGGATGGAATTAGATGGAAGTATGAAATTGTGATGGAAGTAGGACGGAAGGAAATTGCCCCAAAAAAGCCACCATAGGTCTGGCTAGGCGAGACTAGGAACTGTTACTTTACTACTATCGAGCTTGCATCGCTATATTTAAAATAGGAGTAAGTTATTATTCTGAATATAAAATTATTTAATAAAACCAGAGAGAACTCGCTGAGCTACAGTCTCTAACATAGTTATTCACTTCTAGTATTATTATTATAACTTTACAACCACTATATAACAAAGAGAATTAAAAGAGATGAAATGTGACATAATGGGTGGATGAAGGACAATCTCTATGTACAAGAGAGCAGCCTAGTTAGCTAAAAGAAAAGAAAAGGTATAATAAAACAGCTAAGTGTGAGAACGGAGTGATACATTAATAAAGTGACCGTGACATCTGGAGCAAGGACATAATATACAACAAAATGTGCAGGAATTGTCTGAATCAAAGTGTGCAATTTAGATCCCAAAATTTTTGCTTGAGAAAAGACCTATTATTTTTTTGTTAAATGTCTTAAGCATCCATCTGATTCATTTAATGTATTAATCACGTCACTTTTCATTCTGGGTCCACAAAATCTTCATCTAATCGTAAATTAGAAATTAATTAAATTATCCAATGAATTAAGAAATAACTAATGCTCCCTAATAATTATTGTAATCCATTACTGACATAAATTAACCGCCTTTCTGAATATTTATTGCCACAAAAATGGGAAAAGAATACAATAACAAAAACTATGAAATTAATTTGTGATTATAGCACATGTAAAAATAAATAATGTTGACCTCTTGTACTCTATTGATGATTCAACCCATGACAACCATCAGTCCTACTTTGCTCTCATCAGTCCAGTGATTCATCTGAGCACTAAGAGTCAGTGATCCAGGAAACGGGTCCAGAGTCTTCTCGGCTAGTGCTGTAACTGTTCCCTGTGAGCTGATGGCCCCACGAACATTAACTCCACCCTTCAACTCGTACACGAAGCCCATGTTGGCGTTGGTTTCGCCCTACAAGGAAATCACATGTAAATTTTTATTCCTGTTCAGCTTCACATGCTAGGAAACTGTGTTAAATTAGACTGCCGAACTTTACTGAACACTTGGGACTTCTAATGAACATGCTGTTATAAACACACACACATACATACACACTGTAGTATAATACACAACAATCAGATGCAACTAAAGACTCAAGAGCATTAACATTAGTTTTCCAGGAAGGACTCCAAACTAATTTTTACTTCCTTTCTTTTTTTCTCTAACCGCTTATTTCATAGCTCAAGATGACACTTGAATGACGTAGAATGTAACTGCAGAAGTTACCACAGATGAATGAGCTCATCATTAAAAACAAATGCACCCATGAATGCATTCTTAATCTTTTCGTATTTAGAATTGGTAGAAAGACTATCTATAGTAGGAGTTTATAAACTAGTACTTGTTCAGCCATCTTGCGAATATCTTGGTTAAGAGTTATATGAACCATAAAATGTTGATAATAACTCCATTAACCTTCTGCTTTAATTTTTTCCTCATTGGCATTGGTACCGAAGCAGCTTTCTTTCTATTGGTACTTTTTGACATGCCTAAATCTTGAACTTGTTAACAGACAACAGAAGAAAAAGGCTCCTATTAATCACTGGAAGTGCTACACTAACTTTTCAGACACCAGTCACTTTAGTTACAACCAGAGGTGAGAGGCTAGCTAGCACTTTCTAAGCGGTGAGTTGAAAGAGATAGTTGAAACAGGCAGCACATCAGAGCAGCATGATGGTAAGCTAGCTTAGAAGTGGTAAGTACCTTAGCCTAGTGATGGATGTGCTGCCAATTGAAAAACTTAGCTTAGTTAAGCAAGGGTAAGCTAAAATCTTTTGGTTTCCACAATGAATAGCAATTTAGGCTCAGCAAGATTTTTTTATGCGTTTAATGTGATTATACAAACAATCTGATTTTACTCAGATAATTGGTATTCCACTGTATATTCATACAACACCTGTATTTATACATGGCTGTTACATTAATTGAGAAACCCGTGGCAACTTTACCACTCTACACAAGATTAAAGTGAATGTAATTATCAGCAACTCTAAAAAAGACAAAAAAAAAAAAAAGTCCTCTAACCTGCATCATGCTTCCCTCCATGTCGGCTACAACTGTCAAGCTGCTGTCTAGTTTATGTAGGTAGGTGGCTTGCCACGCATGAAGCCCAACTCTAGCAGCCGCCTCCCACTTAGGAGCAGTATAGCTCCCACCCAACGACAGCATTGCTCCTTGAATGCCTTCTGCCTTCTGGTATACCATTTCAGTACCAAGAGATAATCTACGTAGTAAAAGACAAGAAGTCTGGTAAGGAATGGCTCTTACTGAGAATGTGCATAGAATTACATTCCACAGTGCACAGCAAAGCTCAACTGATAGCACAAAATCTTCCACAATATAATAACTCCATTGGAAGACAACATTAGCATGATAATAAAACATAATATTTATATTGGTTCCATATCACACTGCGGTCTTTACATTATGACGGAATCTATATAGTAAAACACTTGTGTGTCAGTAACGACAACGGTGTGTATTCATGGGCTTTGTATGGATTTGGTAAAGTATTGTCATCTCCTGTTATGTAAAGTGTCGTCACATTCAGTTGAAAGTGCTGGTTGTTTCTAAAAAAGCGGGTACAATTGACGATGGAAGGCGGTGTAGGTTTCAAAAAGGAAGGAAAAAGTATGCAGGGTTTGATACAGAGGGGGGAACCCTGGGATCCCCCCCCCCCCCCTATGATTTTCACTTAATTATTAAAACATACAAAAAATACGTTTTCCTCCCAAACTTTTCTTGTAGGTAAGCCTAGATTTGTACAATTTCTTCAGGCTAGCCTTTGAATGCTTTAGGTTGGAGATAGTGTGGATGCCACTCCGCCATCATCTTTTGATATTACGTCTATGCCTCACTTCTTCCCTCTGCTGCACTCTTCCCTGCTGCTGACCACTTATTCCCTATGCTGCACTCCTTCCTCTGCTACACCTCTTCCCTCTGCTGCAATTCTTCCCCTATGTTGCACTTCTTACCTCTTTGCTGCATTCTTCCCTCTGCTGCACTTCTTCATCTGCTGCACTTTCTTCCCATGCTGATTTTCCTCATGCTGACACTTCTTCCATCTGTGCTGCACTTCCCTCTGCTGCACTTCTTCCCTCTGCTGCACTTCTTCCCTCTGCTGCACTTCTTCCCTCTGCTGCACTTCTTCCCTCTGCTGCACTCTGCACTTCTTCCCTCTGCTGCACTTCTTCCCTCTGCTGCACTTCTTCCCTCTGCTGCACTTCTTCCCTCTGCTGCACTTCTTCCCTCTGCTGCACTTCTTCCCTCTGCTGCACTCCTTCCCTCTGCTACACTTCTTCCCTCTGCTGCACTTCTTCCCTCTGCTGCACTTCTTCCCTCTGCTGCACTCCTTCCCTCTGCTGTACTTCTTTCTTCTGCTGCACTCCTTCCCTCTGCTGCACTTCTTCCCTCTGCTTCCCTTCTTCCCTCTGCTACACTTCTTCCCTCTGCTGCCCTTCTTCCCTCTGCTGCACTTCTTTCCTCACCTCTTCTCTCTTCCTCCCTCAGCTCCTCACTCTCTCTCTGCTGCACTGCTCGAATCTGTTCCTTTGATCCATAAAATGATACACAATGCAATACGTCAAACGCCACTATGTGGCGGGGTACTTGCTAGTAAATAATAATAATTATTAATAATATTAATAACTAGCAAGTACCAGCCACATGGTGGCGCTTGACGTATAGTAAAGTAAGAATGCAGTAGCACAAGTTATCTTACTCAGTTATCATTCTCTACGATTGGTTAAGGTTACATAAGTTTCCCTCTCCTGCTCTCTTTTTTCTGAACTATCTGAGCTATTCTTCTACCCACCTCTTCTAACTTCAGCTCTTTTTCTTGAGTCATGGAGCCTCCTTTTACTTTGTCTATCTCTCCTGCTTCTGAATTTCTGTCCTCAGAAACTTTTGTCGTATTTCGTACTTTAGCCTTTCTTTTGAACACTAACCCCCGCCTTTACTCGTCGATTCCATCCGCTTTTCAGTTACGATTAATCGCCTTTTACCTTCTCTTCCGTACTTTCACCTTCCTTTTTTGAAACCTACGCCGCCTTCCATTGTCAATTGCACCCGCTTTTTAGAAGTAACCAGCACGTTCTACTGATTGTGACGATACTTTACCTACCTTAAATGAACGATGCTTTACCGAACCATACAAAGCTCATGAATTATTCATGAATACACACACCGTCGTCGTCGTTACTGACACACAAGCGTATTATTATCTAGATTAATAATAATAAAAAATAACATAATAACCCTTTCACCGGCATATTACGATGACCAGTTTGGTAATATGAAAAAGTATGAATATTCTTATTTTATTACTTCTTTTCTGTAAATATATTTACTATAATCTACTATGGGTGTGCATGCAGTTACGCTGTGACGTCACGTATACGTAATAATTGAGAGGCAACAACTTTATATTTTAAGCCAAAATAGAAAAATAAAAAGTTTTTTTTTTGTGTGTGTGACATTTTCTTTATTTGTCCACAGGTACAGTTGTGTGAAAAGTTAGACATCTAAAATTTCATACACATATTAATCAATGTTCATTAGACCTAGTTAGTAAAAAATGTGTGTATTAAGAAGGAAGAACTGAATAAAAAATCAATAAAGTATAAGACTGCAAGATATGTGCAGAATGTAGACTAAGATGTGGGCAATACGCATGCAACATTATAATTAGGGATAAGTCTTATAGAACACATCATTCCTCATTTCTCTGACCTGTTGGTAAGAGCCTGCAAGTACTGGCTCACAATCACACCACTACCATCAATTATGTTAGGGTTAGCAGCTGTAGCCGACGCAGTGAAGTCTGAACCGGAATAGTCCACAGTACCTTGATAGCCGACCCACTTGGACTTCTTAGTCTACACACACACACACACACACACACAATTTCAATGAGAATATTACACCCGATAACACTACAAAATTCACATCGAATAATTGAAAAAAAAAAAAAAAAAAAAAAAAAAGACAGCAAAAGGTATTGTTATTTTAGAATAAATAAATAGTGCATGACAAGATTCATATTTAGCTGTTTCAAGCACATAAAACATTATTCATGCATACTATTACAAGAATGATAGCCTGAGAGTACACTGTGATAGATAGATGTGTACTAATACTACATCACATACGGAAGTGTCTAACCAACTAACTTCGTAACTCCTTACCTGACCATTTAACTTCATCTTCCAAGGACCACTCTGGTGTAAGAAGAGACCGTTGAAGTTAGCGGAATCTGTTATTTCTCCCAACATCACTGGACGAAACTAAACACACACACACACACACATCATATTTCAGACCATAAATCTTTAGGTAAGGTAACAGGTTGTCTTATCAGTGAAGTCTGGGATCATAGGGTGTCCACAGTCAGGAATATTCCGAACTCAAATGCTTTAAACGCATTACTGTCAAACACTCATGGCCATGACAAAAATCTGTAACAGTGCATTCATTAAAAATAAAAAATAAAAAATCTGTAAAAGATCATGTGACAATCCACTATCTTGAAACCACACCAGAAGGTCTCTTCCTCGAACACTAAACTTGTCCAGACACTAACCTCACTGATGAGCCTTTCTTCACTCCTTCTATTACCTCCTGCATTATTACCATACTGTTAAGTACATACACAACACCTGAGTCTAGGTACTGGAACTTCTGAGTTCACCTGCGCTAGTCACTGAGTTTGTTTGTTTGCTTGTTTTAATTAGCAGCGGAATTAAAAGATTGCAAGGGCAGAGTTTAATATATTGGCTCGGGGGGGGGGGGGGGGGGGGGGGGGGGAGGGGGGAGGGGTGGGGGATGGATGAATGGATGCCCCAACCCTATGCCCACTTTCAATTTCCATCTTCACACAAGTAATTCATGAGCTAAGGAAGAAAATGGTATGAGCTATTGCCAGCTAAAAGTATTGTTTCTCACTTCGAATTCATGTGAAGCGCTTCATAGTGAAATTGAAATGTGTTCACCTTTCAATAGTGCTACTGAGAAGCTTAACTTCATAAGTTCTCAATTTGAAGCGCAAGTACAGTGCTTAGAATCTCACCTCCATTTAAAGGTGCTAAGTCGAAGCATATTCGTAGGAGTAACGGCGTCTCCCCTGTGGCTCTTTAAAACACTTACAGTCTGCCATGCTATGCATTATATATATCAACAATAGACTAGAATTAGTACTAACCAGATAGTGTCTAGATTCGCTGTGCTCACTAGCTCACCAAGATATGTTAGTATTAATCATAGTATTTACCGGAAGATTAATGACAGGCTTAATTGACTAGTTATAAAACAACAACAAAAAAACAAAAACAAAAAACAAAACAAAACAAACAAACAAATTATCTCACTTAGCAGGCCATGGTGCTAAAAATAGCTAAGAGCGTTATAAACAACTCTTTCAAAATGAAATGGGTACAACACTTTCACTCACATTACATAAAGAATGAATGTGTATAATACAAAGAAGTTGCATTAACATAATAATGTTTAAAAAAAATAAAAAAAATCAAGGGGAATCCCCTTGATTAACTACATTAACATGGGAATCCCCTTGATTTTTTCCCTTCATTTTTTAAAAAATTCAATTATTAACTACATCTCACATCATTTTCTCCAATTCTATAAGTACCAATGTACGTCGCCCCAAAGGCCCAACTGGACGGCTGACTTTTGCTGGTACCAAGGGTCAGTGTGTGGGATGTCTGCAAGAAATTGGAGAGTCCCTTCTGGATCACCACTTTACCACCTTGTAGTGCAGTGGGTAGCAGCTGGTCTACAAAAAAACACAGGGTAATGTGAAATAATGCACCCCACCTCCATTTAGATATATTAGCAAAGCAAAAATTAGGGGGACAGGAAGGAATGAACAGGGCAGAGTGAAGATGCATTGTGTTGCATGGTGGAACTGAAAGGTGGAGTCTTGTTTAAACTCTGACCTCTCACTTTCTTGCAAAGGTCTTCGTAGTCTCCTGGGTTCTTGACACCTTTGCCTTCTCCAGATTCTGTAGCAACCAGAGGAGGAACAGGAAGAGGAGCGGGAGCACCTGCATGAGTGGGTTTAAAGCAAACTAGTTCAACCAATGACTACTGATAAAACCAGCACAGTGGTGGGGAAATATTGTGATGGAAACTTTAAGTGATGGAAATAATTAGTGAAACCCCTGGCAATTAATACCCACAGCAGTGAAACCCCCAGAGATGGAAACCTTCAGCAACGAAAACTTTGAAATGAAACCTTCAGCAACGAAAACTTTGAAATGAAACTCTCAGCAATGGAACTCTCAGTGATAGAACCCAAGCAATGGTACTCTTCTTAGCAAAAGAAGAGCTGGAACCAGCATGGTGGTTCAATTCATTAACAATTTGATGTCAAATCGCAACATTTGCAAAAATTAATAATTAGTTGTATCTAATAAAATTGCTTTTTGTGCACCAGGAGAATTACTGAGGGATTCCACTGGGCTGGTGTAGCCAGATCCTTTACCCAACTGATACGAGGAGAAGGGTCTGGTAACATTGTCATACCTAATTGTTTTGTTCCCGATTTCGGGCGGCAGTCAATTAAGGCCAGCAATTTCCCCTGGAATTTAATGATACAATTACCCTACTTGGGCCACACCTCCAATTGAGAGTTCGAACAAATGGAGGCATGCATTCCAAAACTATTTTTTCATCATCTACCTCATACGCTGCTAATAGTTACACTAGAATCATAGAGGTCAAGGTATTCATGTCTTTTCTTGTTGGAGACGATGTTGCTACCCTCCCAAAGGGAAATGGAAGAAGTCCAGTTCTTCCTCTTCTGTTTCAACCAGAATCACTTCTCCAGAGATGCTGGAGAGAATTTTTGACAGCCAGTGCTATCAGCAAAGAGTATAAAAGGCTTTGGTAGCCATGAATGATTTGTAGCGCTGTTTTGTTTGTGTTTAATGCACTCTGGAAGAATGAAGAACATATTAATTGTGATTCACAACCACTTCTGCATTCCGGCAGATGTTATCAGACCCTTCTCCGTGTAGAGGATGGGTAAAGGGTCTCGTTATGCCCAGACTTCGCATTAGTTCCTTCTGATTTATATAATAATGGTTGTTGTATCATTAAGAAAAAATTCATTAAATTTCATTTAGTGCAGCAGAGTTAGTTTTATTTGTTTTTTGTTGTTGTTGTTTTGTTTCTTAATACTCATTGCACAGCTCTTACACATTTGTCCACAATGGCATAATAAAACTTGTAAAAGCCTCATTTAGGACTGTAAGCATGCAGTCTTCGGTACATACATTTCGAGCACACTGAACTCGATCAGGGTAAGATACGTGGTCGAATGTAAACAAGCGTGAGACTGGCTGTCAGAAATCGTTAAGAACACACGCAAAACACCTCACCTGTATTGACGTTTGGTGGAGGTGGGACTTCTGTTCCAGGACCAGTTGCACAGCGGGCTGACATTTTTGACCCCATTGCCACGAACAAGACACCTTTGGGCTCACAAACACTACTCCTGCAAAAATTTCCAAAGGCACACCCACGTGGGTAACGACACCGTACCTAACTATTCAAAGACTGGGCAAGGTTATAGCCAACACATTTTTTAAAACGATTACACTTATACTTTGTACAAAAAGCATTACTGAAACTGCAAAATTCATACATGTACAAATAGTTACACAGACTAAAAAGAATTGATGAATCATGAAAATATAATGATGTATAAACTTTCTTTCCAATTGTGTGATAGCTATGCATTTAAAATATTCCTGCCTGGGAAGGAAAGGAGGCCAGAGAAGAAAGTCATAAAAAAGAACAACACAAACATTGAGTAGATCTACTGCAAACAGCGCCAGTCGAAACGAATATTAGGGGCGTGGGTGAGGGGCGGGATAGGAGGGTCGATGTAGTCCCACGTACTGTTCTTCCCAAATTCACTCTCTTGGCACACACAGAGCCCACAATACGGGATCTTCTGGACTATCTTGGTGAGTTCCTGAGCACTGCGGGGCGTGGCTCCTATGAGCTGGCGCGTGCACGCCTCCAGAGTTGCCGCATGCCCGACGAACATGATGTTTCCGCATCCAGGGCCAGCTGTGCGGAGAATGAGGCGAGTGATATTATACATCCTCTTGTAGAACTCCAGGTGAGTCTCGTTGTGCTTCAGGTCCTGCAGAGCCACCTGGGAGAGGTAGGAGGAGTCGACGGCCATCCCGCACTTGCCCAGTTCCACTGGAGTCATGAAAGTCGGGAATCCTCCCCTGCACCATGCAAGCCACTCAAAGAGCCCGTTTTCAATCTTGATTTTAGTAGTCGGGTTTTGGAGGCCCTGAAGGATGGCATTAGCCGTCTGCACACAGCGAAGGGCCGGAGACGAGTAGACGTGTGATATCCGTATGCCTTGCTCCCTCATACCCTCTCCCGTCAACTTGGCCTGGAAAAGACCGCCTTCAGTGATGGGTGAATCTTTCAAGAACTCTGAAGCTCCACCTTTCCGCTTGGGAATCTCCTTGGGCATGTTCAGATTTCTCCGATGGTAGGACCCATCAGAATCAAAGGAAAGCTGGACCCACTGCTTCCCAAAAGTGACGTCTACTCTTTCAGCATGCCTGAAAATAAAAACTCGGCGTGGACCCAAATCCTGTGGGGGAATCGGCGGTGGGACCTCGTCTTCCCTGGGGAGGGTTCCATTGGACACTGAATCTCTGTTTTTCTTGTGACGCTGGACTCGAGCGTAGAGTTCTTCCACATTTCCTCTCTTAGGGAGCAGTCCTGCTGAATCCTCATAAGACGGTTCATCTTCACGCCGGAAGCTGTCGATACGTGAAAGGGAAGAATTCCGAGGAATGTCGGTTTTGGAAGAAGGAAGGGAATCAGCTCCAGAAACAGTCCAAGACCTGTACAGTTGAAAGAAAAACAAAATTTTTATTTTCAAGCCCGGCTTAGTACTCATTATGCAGTATTCAGACATCTTTGATACAAAATTGAATTAATGTTAAGAAACTCAACAAGAAATAAACACTCACACACACAAAAACAACAACAACAACAACAACCTTGCTTGCTTTCAATTTAAGAGACTGCCTTTTGCTTTGTTCGACCCTTCATAATCTTCTGTTTGCCCAATTTATTTCTAAACTAAAAACTGCAGTCTGTTTCACAGCCTCTTGACTACCACAAAATACGTGCTATACATAATGTATTAAAAAGGAGTGAAATACGCAAAAAAAATTTTTTTAAGTCAATCCTCTTTTTCCCATTTGTTTGTGCAACATTTCCATCCCAATCTGTTGCACTGAACTAGTCTCCATCCACTCACCTGTGCAGTGTCCAGCAGTCAGAGTCTTTAGATTTCTCTACATAGTTCCCCGGATAGAGACCAGCCATGCCCGTCCTGTGCGAAGTACCATAGAACCAACCCTCGTTATCTAATTTAAAGGAAATAGAGAGTAAAAGTGAGAACACGGTATAGAATCAATTACAACACTAACACGAAAGATAACACGCTATCCAAGGCAAACTACCGTAATATAACTTCAAAGAAGTATGGAGATGATTCAGATACGACAGAAAACATTTATAAACTTGTGTACCTACACTACATCTCCAAGGCTTACTACTAAACAAGCAGTTTTAACAAACAGTAGCTTTCTACTGAAAACAACTCCACCATGCTATACCTTTTTTCTTGTCTTTGGAAGATCCCAAAGTTAAACTCCCTTTGGCGCAAGAAAACATTCAAAACAAAAACAACAACTACAAAGATGGCTACGGCAGCTAAAGCAACAAATGAAACATCAGCCACAAGCTGCTGCCGGTATATGTAAGAGTAATGTCTTTATATGTAGCTATAATGTCCTGGCCAAAGACCAGCTAACACTTCATTTCCTGACAGGCACTACAAGCTTCTGTCTCTGAATAGACATGACAGAAGCTCCAGTGCGTGTTCCACGACATCGCTAAATAATAGCACACCCTTGTAGCAACAAGACTAAATGCCAGCAAACCAGGCAAGCAGGTGTCAACTCCCAAGGAAGCTCCACGTGCCCACAGGCTATAATATGCCTCCACAAAGCTCACTAGTAGGCATAGTAGCACTATAAAGTCATGATGGTGTGAAACACATTTCCTGGGATTGTGTAGTTGCTACAAGAATGGAAGCAATTCTGACTGAAGTGAGTGAAATATTACAACAAATTGAGGAAAAGTTACCAATTGATGGTAATATAAAAAGGTGTTTAGGACACTGTTTGGTCGCTATACATGCTTGCAGTTCAGGACTGCCTGCCAGAGCTTTCTTACTTCTTCCATAAAAGTGTTGTTCCAGAAGAAGTCAAGTGTTAACTACTACCAGTGAAGAATCGTTCTCATCACCAGTTCGCCTACCTCAATTTTTAAATGAGCTTTCTTAGAAATTTTTCTTTTAGGTTTTAGTCTCTGACCTTACTATTTTTTTTTTTTTTTTGGTATTGCCTTATATCATACTCCTTAAACCTTTCGTGATGAAAATTTATAAGGGTGTGGCTAAAATTTTAATATGAGAAATTAAGGTGGTAGCTGAATAACAACAACAACAATAAGAACAATAATAATAAGAATGGAAGCAATTCTGACTGAAGTGGGTGCAATATTATAAACTGTACGATTATTTCTTAGAAATGGTTGTTGTTTGTTGTTTTTTGTTGTTGTTGTTTTTCAATTCAAAAAGGATGCTGCATGAAACCCTCTTTCGGATCAGAGCTACACCATCACTCAATGAATTTTGAGGTTATATCAGCATTATAATAACAGTAAGTATAAACAACAACAACAACAACAACAACAACAATAATAATAATAATAATAATAATCTCACCTGTCTGTCCTTGGTCTGAAGTGGAGACATACACAAAGTCTCCATCTTGCAATTCTACCTCATCATCCTTCTGGGGTATGTAAGGGAACAATACCTTATACACCTAAGGTAGATACATACAAATAATAGTTTATTGGAACATAGTGACAGTGATAATTGTCAAATAGTTATAGAAGATAGATTATATATATATATATCGAATATGAACTATAAAAAGTACATTGTAAGTGATATAATATGAATCTAGAAAATTGATGAATGGAAAGTTGAGAAAAGACCCTAACAAGATCATAAAGGTAGAGGCATATCTGGCATGCCACTCCCACTAAAACCTCCGACACCTACCAAAGTTCTCCAATATATAAAAAATCGTATCCAGCTCAATCCCGCCAACACATGTGCCACACCTACCTCAGAAGAGATGAGCCTGTGGTCCCTGGAGTAGAGATGGATCTCCCACCTCGAGGGTGCCTGGGGGTCGATCATGGTGCGAGCCAGCTCGTCCAGGGTTGAGTGATGCTCCGGGAGATACTGATGGGCCAGAGTCACATGTAACTGGCGCCTGTGTGGCTCTACAGTGACTCCTACAACAACAACAACAACAACAACAACAACAACAACAACAACAACAGGCAATCAATTGGTCATTGAATCAATCAATTCATTTTATATACTTGTATAACTAATCAGTATGCACAATAGGACAATGAGAATGCATAATTCAATTATTGTTAAACTTTTGCTTGATCTTCAATTTCTTTAAAAAACAACAACAACAACCACACACACAACAAAAGATAACATAAGATGTTGTTCATACAAATGCAAAGATAACTGAACGTACAATTTAAAAAATATCCTGTCGAATATTATAAAAAAAACTGCCAATGATATGAACCGTCTTAGATAATACCCACTTGGTCATTGTTATGTCTCATTATAATGATCCTCAATTTTTCTTGATTGTGTGCTGACGTCAATTCAGTTTCACCCCACCCAACGTCAATTTTTCACACATGCACACAAACACACATACAAATGCACACAAACACACATGACAGCAAATAATAAAAGAAAGTTACTACTCACCGTGCTTCTTGATGTCTGCAGAACAGTCCTTGGCCAACTCCCTGAACCATGACGCTGCCTCCTCTTCGAGGAACAGCCCCATGTAGCTCTGAGCCACAAACCTCCTCAGACGTATCTCCTTGGGAGCCGACGGCAGGCAGGCATCGATGCACTTGCGCAGGGAATGGACAAGGTGAGACACTGCAGCGTCTTCTGCCTGCAAGTGAGAAATACCGTGCTAATATGTAGCTAGGTGCACGTATATCCTATTCCACTAGACTACAGTATATTATTGTAAATTCAAAATAAGTTTTAATATTGGCTGTTACAATGAGAAAAATTTGCTATTATTAGAATAAAAATTGAATATACATATTAAAAATATGGCAAATGTAATAGTGCCCATTGTGATCTAGTTTGCCAGCTACTACAGTGGAGGAGTAATCATAGTAACATTACAGTTGTGGGTGTGTCCTCTATGCTCAAGATAAGCCACTCTAACAGACAGACATGAAGCCAGCTGATCAGGACAAAGATGGCTGTACCCATACTAATAACTAAAAGCTGACTGTGGCTTATACACTCGGAGTATAACACATTATAACAAGAGATACACAATATACAACCAGTTGTTTCTAATACAAAGTGGTGGAGAGATACTAGGCACAGGTACAGTAGATGGTACTAGTCAATAATACTTATTTCATGATGACAAGAATACCTAGAACATTTCTTTAGTCTGGATCATGATTAGGTGCAATATTCAAAATTCCACTGTACAGTAACACAGAAGGTTGATGTCACTAACTATTTCTCTCTGGAAGCCATGAGTATGAGTCTACTCTGAGGGTTAACACATTGCAAAGTGCCTACGTGTTCACATTGAACTTGTACCAAAAGAATCTAAAAAGAAGTACACTTCTGGTTAGACTATTCCAAAATACTGATATGTACTTAGTGGCTGCTAATGTTATGTTTGTAAACGAATGTTACATGGGGAAAAAAGAAAGAAGGGTGCACACACATGCCCCACCCTCACACCCACACAAACCTTGAAGAATTGGCACAGTGTGACGTGGGGGAAGGACTTGTGTGCTCCATTCCTGCCGCAGCGCAGGAGAGTGGTGTCCATGTACTCCTCCACCTGCCGGCCCAGAGTGCCCTTGGGGCATGCGTATATCACAAAGTCTCTGGGACGGGATTGGTCCAGCTCCGGGTCGAACACATGAGACAATAGCCTGGGGGTGAGGGGCATAAAAAAGGAGGAAGTTAAAGAATCAAGAAGAGAGTCAGTTGGCAATATTTATATTTCAAATGAAAAATGTTTTCGATTGGACTTTTATATTTTATTCTTAATTTGACTTGATACTTAGGCAAGTGCAAAAAGAACCTTCCCTTTGCTTAATGTCAGCCAACAGGTGAAACTCTGCTGGATGGACATCAAGACACTACTCTGTCTCATGAGACATGCCAAAGCTAAGTATTGTCCTAGAGATTTACAATTAGGACATATCGGGAAACAAGCAAGTGAAAGGAAATCTAGCTCCTTGTCACACATGCACACACACACACGTGCACAGACAACACATGCACACACACACACACTCTCTCTCTCAACTTCCTAGAAAAACTTCCTCCTATTGTTAGCAACTGGCTCGCTAACCCAGTGAGTCAATGCCTACACACACACACACGGTCCCAAATAACACTAGTTATTCTTTCCCTTCAGAAGATATTATAAATCTAACAGCACAAACATGAATATGGTGACAGGTACCAAAATGAAGAATTGCTCTAAACAGCAAAATTAATTCTGATCTAAAGAAAAACATACCAGTCGGCCGCCACCTGCACGGTAGTGTCTCCTGTGGCTGCTAGAGCCTTCTCCCTGCAGGAAAAAACACACACACAAACATACACACATCATTGAAAACTTGCAATGGACACCTGCTAACATACTCATTGTTGATTTTTGGCTAATTAGCAAGGGCTCTTTTGCCCATAAAAAAAAGTCTTTTACTAATTAACTAATTAAGTACAATACATACTTTCTATAAATATGTACATGCACTTGTAGGATGACAGCAGAGAATAAATTACAGGTCACAAAAATTAATTTTAAAAAGCTGGTGGTTGAAATATTACAACATATTAAGCTGAAGGATCATCCACACTGCAATAGAAAACAGCTCCACTGCAAGCAAGCCCCAGGCATCCCTGGATTACAACTTGACATTAATTAAGTTTCAGTAATACTGACAGAGGCTATCAATACCACACAGAATATCAATGACAAATAATGCTAGCCTGTTATAATGCTATTTTTCAGAAATACACTTTCCCTCAGCTAGGATGCATTTTATCAATGACTCCTTAACACACTAAATACCCTATCATTAACACCGGCGGAGCTACCGCCCACACACACTCAAAATATGCGCACAAACACACACACACACGAAGCAACTTCCTGTTTTCACTACAAAAACACAAACTATACAATATTATATTCCACAAATAATCCTCTCGAATAATCCTATCAAATAATCGTCTCCATAAACTCTCTCAGATATCTGTCACCCGACACTCACCGAGCCTGTGAATAATAGTGGTGCTTATTGTCACAAGTTATTGTAACACACACGCGCGCGCACACACACACACACTACCGTACGCCAGTCTGCTCACCCACCTGGTGCATGCACTTATGTGTGTACGTGCGTAATTAATGGTCTAAAAAAATGAAACGCACACACACAAAATATATTCTCTCTCTCTCTCCTCATTTTCTCCCTCTCTCTCTCTGCTGGCATAATTCACAACTTTCTCTACCAATAATTTGATCAAAAGAAATGACAAAGAGGAGAAATTTTATTTTATTTTATCACATGTTAATGGCAGCCCACAAAAGAAAAGAAATCAATGGAAAAAAAGAGAAAATATAGCAGGAATAAAATTACTGGTCTAAAAAAACTAAACACATGCACGCACACACACAGGAACATGCTCTTTCTCCCTCTCTCCCTTTCTCATAAATATATTATCTTATATATATATTCTTTATTTTTTGGAACACATTTGTTCAGGGCAGCTCACCAAAGAAAAGAAATCAATGGAAAGTCGCCAGAGAGAATAGAGCAGTAGCAAAATTTCAGGGAACGTCAGCTTCTCTGGAAGTGTGCCCACAATGTGTGCATGCGTACATGCACTTCTCTCACTAAACTACAACTCATGAGTGAGCATATAACAATTTTTGTACAGAAATTTATTTTAATAATATCAGTCATTGATGCTCAAATCCATCCTGACTGACAACAGATTATTAGTTGAAGTATTACACACACTCACCTCCCTCCACAACGAGCATATCTATCATCTATCCTCACTACAAGCACAATAGAATGAAGATCATTGTTTGCATACCTTGGGGTACCAGACAACATAAGCAACCAAGACCAACTTTGAAGATAGCAAGATACACGAGAAGACAGCAAGATACACGAGAAGACAACAAGACCCACGGAGAAAACAACAAGACCCACGGAGAAAACAACAAGACCCACGGAGAAGACAACAAGACCCACGGAGAAAACAACAAGACCCACGGAGAAGACAACAAGACCCACGGAGATGACTTCTTTTTTTTTCCAAACATAAGGTCAGTGCCAGGCATAAAAAGTCACACAGTTAAATATGAATCTCATGGGCTCATAGAAAGTTCTAGAACAAGCACGTAGCTAATGCAGGGCTACTGTTTCGAGTGACTGCAGTAAGTGCAATGTTAGTATGTTTGGAGATTCCTGGACACTTGTTCAGTCTCCACATCAGATAAGTGGGAGATTGAGGCTTCCAAGAAAGAAAAAAAAATACCCTATCAGATATTTTCAACACACATACATGTCAGCAGACACACCCCTCTTCTATTGACAGAGTAAATGACAGAATTACAATTCTGAGTGGGGAGAGAGAAACTTGTCTCAGAGACAAAGAGAGAAAATGAGACCACAGGTCATTATTTATAAATATCCAGTAACTGTTGCATGTTCATACCATCACAAAATAGCTCCTTTCACTTTTCTTTTTCACCCCTAGATACTTGGCGCATGTAGATAAAGTTCAGTAAGTCCTCCTGTCTCAAATTTAGGGCTTCTTTCATGTTTTCGCCCTATTATACGGCTTCAGCAAATAATGTATAAATATAGGGTTTAGTCAGGAAGTCAAAACATTAATTATAGGATGTCATATTGTCTACTCAGTGATTGCTCGTTCCCCCGTCATTCCAGCCAGAACTGACTATACTGGGTCCTTGTATACAACTTGTATGCACACAAAGATCACACCAAAGCACAAATGAAGGGGCGTGGTCAAGCAATTTCTTGTGTCTGCATGTGCTACTATAGATTGTTGGTGTTCTGTTAACTGAAATGTACGGGCAATTGTAGTTTGGATAACTTAAGTTCTACTGTATTAGTGCTTGCATTGACAAGTGACCTTTAGCACTCGAGCACATACTGGAACTGCACGAAGTTCGAGTCTTGTGTTATAATACATTTTCGATGTGTTCACCTCTAGGTACCCAACATGTTCGGACAACTGAAGTCCTACTGTACATGCACGTACATGCACACACACACACACACACACGCGCACACACACACACACACACACACACACACGCACACACACACACACGCATACCTGTACAATGCATGCACATACCCACAACTTCATTCCCAAACATTGAAACCTGTTCCACAATAGAGAACAAACATTGCTACATGGATAACAACATCAAAGTTACAAAACTGAGCGGACAATACCTAGAATTGAATGTATCCAAAACCAGCATCATTCTGAGAATGAAACAAATCAAATAGGAGTCTCCTAGTCATAATTAGGTTGATTATACATCTAATATCATATTAAAGTCTCTTCCTGTGCCTCATTCTCATACTCTGGCTTCAACTTGAGGAACTTGCTTCAAGACATAACAATCATACCATTCACCGGCAATCATTCTGTGTAACAACCAAATAAAACAATAGAGGTGGGGAGGACATGCCGGCATGGATTCTCGTGAACTGAGCGACGTCATAGACCCAAATACACACTTTCCCACCTTATATCATAATATTTAGTATGTGATTTCAGTATGACAAACTCACAACTTCCATGTTAATGACAGATTTGCTGGCTGCTGGTGAGAAACTATACAACAATGGGTAACTGCCCTTGAAACTTCGACTCAGCCACCTCAGGGGTCACTAAAAATGAACTCTCCATGGTGATTTTAGTAAACTAAATAGAGACAATATTGCTGGCATGTAACTTTTAGAGTCAGGAATTTTGAGGACTAAGACAATATGAGGCAAAGGATAAAAATGCAGCTGCATGACTATAACTAAGAGTTGGCTTCAGTACTTTAAAGATTACTAGTCCTATCCTAAAATCATATAAATAGAGTATTCTATTAATATTGTCAATCATGACTACAAGAAAGTACTGATCTTTCAATGATTCTGTCACTCGACTGAAATAATTATAATAATAGCAAGTTTTCTCCATTCTAACTGCCAATTCTGTTAATTAAAAAACTACAGCCTTTTAGAATGACTTTAATAATAATACCAGTCTGAATGTGAAAGCGACATGTAATTAAATTGGGGACGACTAAATCAAAACAGAAAACACCTCAAATTAATGACTTGATACTGTGACCTGACCCAAAAATCAACAGATTGCTACAGGCAAGTGAAGAGTCATAACATACTGTATTGCTGCCGGTACACATGCCTGAGGAGAGCATGCTGACCAATACAACACTTCACAACAGTAACAAGTTAATGCCATTCAAGTTTGTTTTTCTTGTTGTTGTTTTTCCTTTTTTACTCTAAACTATTCTTTCCGTGCCCCTTAGCATTCCAAGAGGCGAGTCTAATTAAGTGAAATGAGGAGAACATGACTAAACCCTATTAATAATAGTATCATAATAGTAGTAGTAATAATAATATATAATTATAGTTATTTTATTATCATTATCACCATCACCATATCTTCACCACCATCATCTTCATCATTATCATCATCATCACCATCATCTTCATCACCATATCTTCACCACCATCATCTTCATCATTATCATCACCATCACCATCATCTTCATCATTATCATTATCATCACCATCACCATCATTATCACCATCATCATCACAATCATCACCATCACCATATCTTCACCACCATCATCTTCATCATTATCACCATCATCATCACAATCATCACCATCACCATCATCTTCATCACCATTTTAACAACAAAAACAAAATACTCTTGCTAACCACCACTAGCAACTATCATTCAATAATATTCTCTCTTATCATTATATTCTTTTGAAAAGCTCTTTAGGAGCCAAATTATAAAACATCTGAAATTATATAAATCATAATGGCAACTGATGTAGGAATACATGCACTGAAGAAAAAAATTTTTTTTTTTAAAATCAACAATACGGAAGTGAAAAAGACTCTCCGATTTGTAAGGAAACTAGACAATCCCTGACTAGTACGAGCCCACCTGTTCACTCCACAAACTCAACTTCCTCTATGCAAACCTCGACATACCAAGTGCAAAACAAACACACATACATACATGTGAAGCACAAAATGTGTACACACTTATTAACACTGACACTCCACCTAAAAGTGTATTCGTGATTATGTGTGGTCTTGCACATAATGGGCTACAGTCAACTTATACTTGGCAGGTGTCAGAGTTTATTGGGTTACCATACACACCGTACACGCCTACATACATGCCACTTGGGCAATGCTTGCACTTGTGACTCTACAAACTTTGAGCTGCATTGAAGAGACAGAGGACAAAGTGTCTGCCTATCATCTAGACATTGTACAATAATAAAATCAGTATGTTATTAAGAAAACTGCAAAATATCTCTTAAAACAGAATGTGCTTGTACCATTGCCCCTCTTACAATAGAAGAAAGGTATTATTTGCCTTCTTAGATCATTTTCACAATACACATATTATATATATATTACATAAATCTTTAGAGCAAAGTTCAATATGCTAACTAAATGAAACTAAACTTTTTTATTGAGTATTATTATATCAGTGATCAAAGTCATAACTTTCTTCAACAACAAAAAACCAAACTAACCTAAATACATAAACAACCACAAAAGAACTGGTTGAAAAAGGCACATCAAAGCCCAACAGCAGCAAAAGTTTCCCCTCGAGGGTTGAGGAAGTAAACACTGGCCATACAAGACAGCTCATCTCAGGCTTCTGGTGCTCCAATACAGGTAAGGCACAGAGAAGACAGGAAAATCTAACTACTAGATGGAGATCTCACAACAGGAGTATGTAATGTACACATACAGCAGAACCACAGCACATGAGTACGTATCCCAGGTCTTGTCACTCTGTCATGAGAGAAGAGGTTGTTGCTGTGTTGCTGTACTTGTTGGATTAAAGGCATTTATGACTGTACTGCTATCATCTGCCCATACGTGGCTACAATTTCTTAGATCCACACTGGCTGAAGACAAAATCTAAGAGATAGCATGCATTATTACTATACTATGTTCTAAGTGCTTAGTGTACTCAGTTTATCTAACCACATAAAAACACATACATAATGTGTGTGTATATATATATATATATATATATACACACACAAACTTAGTTATCCCAAACAAGTTGCATATAGCACTGTAACATACGCATAGTTTAGTCTCCAACTTATGCAGGCAGCCAAATGGAATCCATTGCCATATAAAATATAAACTACTTAGCAGGACTGATTCAAATGTACCTACTGTGATACCTTCTAAGGATACCTGCCATGTTGCTCGACAAGCTAAATACAAGCAACCATTTCCTTCTGCCCATATGCACAAGATAAATCAACTAGCCAGCTAAATCAGCCACTTCTGGTTTTGTATAGTCATTCTTTAGATTTCATTAATTGCTTAATTTAAAATAGAAAACACATTTGGAGATATTATTGGCCACCTATAGGAACCTCACCACACAGAAGAGCAGTACAATCCAATGTAGAATTAAGATTCTTTATACTTTAGCTGAGTCAAAAGTAGTAACCATGACTTAAAAAAAAAAGAACACAAGCAGGGGATGACGGGGGGCGAGGGGGCCAGTTCCCCCCCCTCTTTGAACCAAGTTTATTGAAATATTTTAATGTACAGGGTACTAAATGGCAATTTTGTTAATAATACAACTGCATACTACTTTGTCCTTATCTATAAAAATAAACGTCCAAATGATTCATATATTAATTTAATAAATTTCATAAGTATTGACCTAAATGTATTTGGACCCCTCCCTCCCCATCATTAGCGCTGGATCCGCCCCCGTACAAGTGTGAATTAAGTATTCAACCTTACACACACTGGGCGCCTGTGCGTGTATTATTTGCACAGCTCCCAACAGATAGTTCACAGCCTGCTAAAATTAACACGCTATGTTGATAAAAGGGCATCAAGGACTTCGTGTTAATGGCACCTACGTACAGAGTCGAAATACACACGACGTTGATATAAGCACTTCAAGCATTGGTAAGTTACTGTGGGCTTTCTCTTGTTACAGGAATAAATACAATATAAGCCGCACAAATGGAAGTGCGTAGGCTTCAATATGTACAATAAATACCTACAACTCATTGAAAGAATACGCAAGCAATGATTTCGAGAAGAAAAACACCAAATTGTCATCTCAGCTGATTCTACTACTCATGCTTTCTACTCACTCAGCAATTTTAGTCTTTCCCAAAGGATTAGGTTTAGCAAGCAAGTTTACCACTGTCAGTAGCACCAGAATGCCAGGAAAGACAACATTACACAATACAAACTGAAAGGTAATCCACACAATGTTATGGACATAAGAGTTGTCAACTAACGCCATTCCATTTTCGTAACCAACACGACTGCTCAAGGAGCTAAATTGTTTCTTCCATCCCTACCGTAGAGACTCCGAAATGTTCACTAATTAAAATAGATCTTCAACATTACAATAGATGTCCAACAACTACTACTCTGATAGCAAAACAACCCCAGGTATGTAACCTCACCTCTTCACTCGCTTGAACACATAACGCACAGTAATAGAAAGTACATATATTCATTCATCTAGACAAAGCATAATGAACAGTTATGACACACCTCCCTGCCAACCCATAAAATGCAAAATTAGACAAGCAAAAGGAAATTTTTTTTTTATAAATACAGCTATATACGTAGCATTAATATGGGAATCAAAATCATTTTCATGCTGAGTTGTGACTGAGTGAGTGGAGACTCAGCAATTATTAGCCACCAGTGATTGAATTCACAAATGCTACATGTATGTAAGCACAAACCCTGTGCTACACGTCACTATAATCATTGGCAATGCTTCCTCATGTGAAGGGCGAACTGCTTCTTTTAGAAAAATGTTTGCTGCTCATCCAAGACATCATTTAGGATTCTACCGGTACGTACTTCAAGATCCGTTCCACGTTATGGTACACAAATGTATAAACTAGTACAAGAAAGCAAACGATACTTAGCCACAAACGACGTGTGAAACATGAAGTTGTCCTTGTCGGCAGAGAACATGGAAGTTCTTAGATGCCAGACTGTGGGAAAACATTGCTACAATGTGTGAAAGTGAGTGTTAATGTGCGTATGCACACACACACACACACACACACACACGCATGTGTGAATGTGTACATAGGCAAGTTGATGTTAATACAGTACCTATGTGATAGTAACATACGAGAACTTAAAGCTATGAGGTGTGAACAGGAATGAGATGCAAAGTAGGATGTTATAATAAAAGCCACGCACACGTAGTAGATTAAAATAATACTAAATTCTGATCTTTCTTCCGCAGCTTGAATCTAGCAAATAAATTCAGAGTTGGTCCTCTTGAATGTACTAACATATTACTAAACCTGTTGGTCATGCTTATAAGTATGTACATACCTAACAAAGACTTGCCCCTGATGGGGAAAATCCATTTCTTAGTTTTTTATTATTGAGAAGTGGATTTTTCCACAGAAATGCCATAGTTACCGTTTAAGTATCTCATATAAAACCCCAGCTTGTAGACATTCAAGGGTTCACTAACACTGATGAAGGACTAAGGAGTGAGGGAGAATTTTAACAAAGAATTGGCTGTTTAGTTCCAAGTTGACTAACTTATCAATTGAGAAACAGAGAAGGAATGCAGGAGATCGCGCCAATACAACAAAATATAGGACACATCAAAAGTGTTTGAAATTTAAATCTAAATTGAAGTGTGACTATATACAATATTGCTGATGTATTTCATCAGAAAGGGGTAGATATTCAATACCAAAGTGACGTGCCGGCCACTTTCACAGTCTAGAAACCACCACTAAGAAACACTGTAACATGAGAACCCCAATGAAGCTAAGCCCTGTAAACATAAGAAAACTGAGAACATAAACATTGGTATCCGCTGAAGAAAACATGTCAACACAAACATACACTGGTGGGCGGTGAAGAAAACATGTCAACACAAACATACACTGGTGGGCGATGAAGAAAACATGTCAACACAAACAAACAAACACTGGTGGGCGATGAAGAAAACATGTAAACCAGACTTCCAAATCCATAATAAAAAATAAAAAATAAAAAATACTATAACAAACATAAACTTAGTAATACACTGTTCCTTGCTGACCTTCAAAATAATCAACATTATCTCCCTGACCAAACTTGGAAGAAAAAAAAAAAAAAAAAAAAAAAAAAAAAAAAAAGAGTAGAATTCATCATTTACTTTCGAATGAATGGCTTTGACTTCAGCATCAATATAAGACTACAGTTTTTAGAAGCTAAATTATTCAAAGAGAGGGAAAATCTTCAGTGCTTAATGTCTCACATAACTACCAGCTTGATATAACTGCTTTAGCCACTACATCTAAATCTAATTTGAACTCACGCTCTATTTTTTGGGAAGCCCATGCCAACTAGTAACTGCTTTGAGTCCATGTTCCTAGCAATGGTCTGTGATCTTCCTCTACCAGTGCCTGCTGCTCTAGGGGGAACTGCTACTGGCATCTGGGGTGCTGGGAAATGAAAATAACACAAGAAATGATTTACATAGCTTCATTGTTGACCTCCAGCATACTGAGAGCTCACACCACGACAAAAATACATTGTACATAGCCAGCTAAGCTCTCTAGACGCACCTGCTGTTGCTGCTTCACCGCATGCCCCATTAGACACCTTGCTCTGGCTTTTTGAAGACATTCTCTAGCGCCCTGGCCAGCAGTGACGACAAGGAAGTGACAGCGTCGAAATTGGAGGTGACGGAAAACACAACCAATGGATTTAATAGTCGCACTAAACAGCCACTCTCCGCTTTTCACAAATTAACATTTGGAGACTTCCTTCCTTTCCCTGTGTATGTAGTAGTCAGTATACCAGACAACAAACACCGACGCACTAGGAGGGTTCACACAGAGCACAGCTGAGGAATTAATTGGGGATTGATAAGCCCCCCCCTCTCTTTGTGTACATGCATACCGGAATTGTTTAGGAGAGGGTGGAGTTTCAGCACGTGAGGTATATTACATTCTATTTAATACGCATTTACAGATAGTTGTTGAAGCCTGCAAACGACGGCTGTTATAGTGTAACGGTTGCAACTACCTGTCATGTCTCTGCGAGTCCTAGTGGGTTGTAAAAGAGTTATAGACTATGCAGTGAAGGTAGGAATGGTGGGAAAACTGTAATTCACCTCATCTTTAAGTTATTTATAAGACAGTATTTGGTTGTCATGATAGTAGCTAATTGTGAAACTATTAGCTGATTTGCATTTCTGATGTCCAGACGGTATGATTAGTTCCTATGATATGTTTGTTTTTCAGCCATATGGCTTCATGCTGAGCACTTAAGCACGCTTGATCATTGTTCTATATACACAATAAGTTCCCTTTCATGGTGAGCAATGGTGGGAGGATGTCACAATGGACTGTACCCATTCAAAATTCTATAATTGAAATGCCCACAAGGCTAGTGGGTCAGATATGCAAATGATAGAATAGGCATCGTTATCTTGCCATTTAGGAGTGGGTGTGGTAGGTTATAGCATGATTGGCTTGCATAATGTTACATCATCTAGAGCTGGCTATTAAAAGTGGGAGGAAGGGAGAGCAAGAGGAATTCAGTGTATTTACTGTATTTCCTCAATTAGAATAATGTGTTCAATTGATTTCATTAATATTATAGGAGGGATATATTCATAGCCTAACTGATTTATGTAGAAATGAAATAAAGTGTAGCTAGGAATATTGGTAGGTATTATGCCAGGTGACTCATAATAGCAGTGGACACATGATGAATACATTGTCTTACAAATACACTATATTATTCCCCCACACACCTCATACACACACACACACACACACACACACACACACACACACACACACTTTAAGCTGGAATAAACTAGCATGTTTAATTGTGGATACTAGTATATTGACGTTGAAATACTCATACAATATCAACAAGACAGAAGAATTCTGTTTGACTATCACACTGCTCTGGTATTATACACACGTACACACATAACTATCACACTACTCTGGTGTTATACACACACACACACAAACTACATTGCTTGTCCTACTTGTGTTGAGAAGCTTGTGTTGAGGGACAAGTGACTGACTGTCTAGTCAGGTATTACTTCACCTTGTAATCACGAATTCTTATTTGTCAGTTGCAGTGTCAAATGCAATTAATGCAATACTTATTGCACACTTGAGGAAGCAATTAGTAAGGAATTGTCGTAATGAGTGAAAGTTAAAGCACACGTGTAATGTAGATTAGTTCAACACAGGAACTGAAGCATGACGTTATCGGTGTGATGGCAGACATTTGTTTCGTAACTCAGGATGAGTGTGTAAATATAAATACTCATTGATGTGGTATTATAACGCAGGAATTGTTGAACTCTGGTGTGCCTTTTCCAGCAAGTCTGCTTTCCTTCTATAAATGCTAGAAATGTAGTATCCATTACAGCTGTGAGGGTGGGGTAGAAGTAGCCTTGCCACTTACCAACAACACAAACCTTAATTCTCAGTTATGTGAGTTTTTTTTGTTTTCTGTTTGTTTGTTTGTTTTTGTTGTTGTTGTTGTTTTTTCTCCCTGACATTCTGATTATACATAATTGTGCCAGAGTGTAATTTGGAAGTAGCCACAAACACGTACCAATTATGGCTACATGGGGATGGTCATGTCGCAGCTTGTATGCTGACAGAAAGGGAGCTGGCCATCCACCTACCTACCCACCCAGATATAAGCCTGCCAGATAAACTTTCCCTAATAGGAGTCAACTGTACCAGATATGTCCAATGTAACATGGATTCAGTTTCACACATCATAACCTCAATAATGCTAACTTTATTTAATGTATTCAATTCTAATACACTTTTTTTTTTCTTCATTAGTATTATTAGAAGTCAGTAGTACATCATAATTGGAGAAACACTCTATGTTATAGCATGTTCAGTATGAATTCCATCGTGTGGTGCACAAATAATAGAATGTTCTCAACTGTACATATATTTTATACATACTTGTACACACATACGTGTACGGAGGACGATTTAAAATCACTAGTGTGCCGTGCATGAATTATTGATTTATTAAATGCTCAGTAACTAAAACCGAATCTGAGGGTACTAGAATTTAATGTTCAAATTTTCGGTTCTCATGTTTTGAGCTGACCTTGAGTGCACATTGGTTTGCATTCACTTGTGTATGACAACTTCCTTATGCTTTCATTGTTTGTGATAACATTAGAAGAAAGCAATTCTTGAGATGCTTTGTGTCTATCATTCCTTCTAAGAAGCATAGATCTTTAGAAAAGTCATTTTGGTACACACACTGGGGTGTTTTTAATGAAAACTGAACCATCTTAACGAAGGAATTTAAAATATGTGCTACCATACTGTGTTGCGTTCAAAACTGATGCCTTGTGTTTGTACTCTACTTCTTTCAGTTTTGTAATCAAGGTAATACATCATCTCCAAGTCTGTATGTGTTTGTTCATACATTGAGGGAGAAAGAGTTGGTAAGAGTGCCATTAGTATGAAAGAGAAGTAAAGTTGCTACAAGTTATTATGTCAAGTTTTCTGAACAGGGATTCATACAGGATTTTTCGCTAGGGAGGGGAAGGGGTGGGGGGGGGGGGGGATTTTGTAGAGTCACAAAAACAGTTTAGCCACATGAAAATGGTGAAGTCACAACTATGAAACATTGTCAGATGGAGAAAAAAAATTGTACTAACTATTATGAATTTCTAAGAAAACAAGAGCTAGAAAGTGGTGTTTTGGCTTTATTTAAGAAAAATTGATGAGTAAGAAACTCATCATTAATTTTTTTTTTTTTTTTTTTTTTTTTTTTTTTTTCCACGAAGTATTTCAGTCAGGGTAAAAAAAAAATTTAGGGGGGGGAGGGAATCCCAGGGCTCCATAGTCTGTAGGAAACCCTGCTGGAGGCAAGACAATGAGTTGTATGTAGTCCTCTTCCAATTTATGAATTGTGTCATGTAAACTCTGCTGCCAGGAAAACTGAATTATGTTATTTCACTTTCCACCAATTCACAGCAAAATACAACAACTAAAAATAAAAATTGTGTTGTTTTAATAATTTACATGATTACTGGAACCAATTAATTGGTTAATAGACATATCATTGTGGCTTCAGTCATTAGTTGTCACAACCCTCATAGTGATGTCCTTTTGTGTTACAGATACGGGTGAAACCAGACAAGATGGGTGTGGTCACCCAAAGTGTCAAGCACTCCATGAACCCATTTGACGAGATTGCTTTAGAAGAGGTAAGGTTGGTAAATACTTATAGCTAAAAAGTGGCACATTATTATGTAGCAACTGGAGCGAGTGAGATGCTATTAGAATTTGTATACATGATGCCTATTTAGTCACACCTGTGCCCTGCTAGTGAATAGTGGCGGCGATTGTGGAACCCTTTACCAGATAGAATATCTTTGCTCAGTGGGAATGAAGATATACAATTCTCATTTGTGTATTCAGTCAGGAGTAGGCCAGTAGAACTTTATGCTAGGAATTATATAATGATGATGATATAATAAATATTATTATGATTATTACTATTAGTTGTGGCGAAAACTTATTTTATTGGTCAGACTAATTCACACCTTAGATTTTCTAATTGACTACTACATACCTCATTCCTTGTTTAGTGCATTAAATACAATTTTACAATGATTTGGCTCACTACCAAAAGGAATTGGCTATGATGTGGAATTTTAAAAAAACCAGTTAGGTGTTTAGCTATGCAAAATACATGTTTATTCTAGTAATGCATTGGCAACTATGACTATGGCTTCTATGAACTAATGCCCTCCACTGAAATATCACTACCCTGATGCAAGTACACAAAATTTCCATTTTTCTACCTGCTATTGTCTACAAAATTTCTCCTCCATTTTTTTAATGGCGTGAAATACTATTACAGTATTAACTGATTCATCTTTTTCCTTGCTTGTTTGCAAATTTTCTCTTCACTTTGGGAATTGAAATAATTTCTCGGAGCAGTATTGCTCCGATAAAACTGTTTTCACCAGGGCTGCTATAATATAGAAGGATGAAGCCATATACCGGCTTCATTTGCACTCAGCTGGTAAGGTGATGTTGTAAATAGACCAGTAAGCCTTTATGGCAATGCAGCTTGTACTAGCGGTCTGAAGAATATATAAGTCTGGCATTTGTCAGGTCTGCTGGGCCAGTTCTCTATCACCAATGATTATATGTGTGTGTGAGAGTGGGCACAATGTGGCCCTTACAGTCTTTTTTTTTTTTTTTTTAATCATTCGTCAGCATCACGATGTTGAGCTCTCCCGGTTTTAACATCATGGCTTCAACCATTACCTACATACAGGACCTAACAGTTTCAATCTACAGGTTCCTTTAAATACATTTTGGAATTAATCTTTTCTCAAAATTTACGCACACCACTTAGTGCCTGATTTTCCTGTGCATGGTCACAGATTTATATGTGTTTATAGTGTCATTTTAAGCTAATTGAGATTGTAAAAGCCCTAGTATTGATAGGGAAATTTTCAGCTTGTGTGTGTGTGTGTGTGTGTGTTCACTTGATGGCTACAGGCTATCAGATTGAAGGAGAAGAAGTTGGCCAGTGAAGTGGTGGCAGTGAGCTGTGGACCTCAGCAATGCCAGGTTAGCTTATTAATGTGGGACTAATTAATATTGATCTGTGACAGGAGTATGTTGGTGGGTGGGTGTCCTAAAAAAAATTGTATGCATGTCAGTTTACTCAATGGATCGTGCTTTCAAATTTTTAGCTTCTTGCTTTTTTATTGTTTTGAAGTTTGTTGATTTATTTACTTGTTTGCTTGTTGTTGTTTTTTGTTTATATATATATTATTTATTTATCTATATAATAATACGCTTGTGTGTCAGTAACGACGACGACCGACGACGGTGTGTGTATTCATGAATAATTCATGAGCTTGGTACGGTTTGGTAAAGCATCGTCTCTTTGCCGTAGGTAAAGTATCGTCTCTTTGCCGTAGGTAAAGTGTCGTCTCTTTGCCGTAGGTAAAGTGTCGTCTCTTTGCCGTAGGTAAAGTGTCGTCACATTCAGTAGAACATGCCGGTTATTTCTAAAAAGCGGGTGCAATAGAGACGATGGAAGGCGGCGTAGGTATCAAAAAGGAAGGCGAAAGTAAAGAAGAGAAGGTAAAAGGAGATTAATTGTAACTGAAAAGCGTAAGGCGGTGTAGGTTTAAAATGGAAGGGAAGAGAAGGCAAAAAGGCGGGCGATTAATTATAATTAAAAAGCAGGTGGAATAGACGAGAAAAGATGGGGGTTAGTTTTCAAAAGAAAGGCTAAAGCGCGAATTGGTTCCAAATCGGACAGAAATGCAGGAGAGATAGACAAAGGAAAAGGGGGCGCCATGACTCAAAAAGAAGAGCTGAAGATAGGAGAGGTGGGGTAGAAGAAAAGCTCAGATAGTTCAGAAAAAAGAGAGCAGGAGAGGGAAACTTATGTAACCTTAACCAATGGTAGAGAATGATAACTGAGCAAGATAACTTGTGCTACTGCATTCTTACTTTGCAATACGTTGAGCGCCACTATGTGGCGGGGTACTTGTATTATATATTATTTATTGATTGTATTGAATTGTATTTATCATAACATTCACTGTATACATTTTTTTAAAATAAAGTTCCATAGATTTGATACATTAGGAGGACATGCTAGTGGTGGTAGCAACAGGACTTGGAATGTAGATGTGTGTGTGTGTGTGTGTGTTAGGAGACCTTACGGACAGCATTAGCGATGGGAGCAGATCGTGCTGTTCATGTGAAGTGTGGTTCAGAGGATATAGCAGACCTGGGCCCACTAGCTGTGTCCAACATCATTGCCAAAGTAGCACAGCAAGAGAAGGTGGATCTCATTTTACTAGGCAAGCAGGTTAGCCCTACATCATTGTGGATTATAATTTTACTAATTGTGTATGGTGGTATATTTCTGCTGCTTTCTCTATTTTCCTTGCACAAAAACAGCTTCACCTTTGATTAATGTTGCTTAATTTGAGCATTTTTTTTTAAAGGTATTAATATTATTGTTTGTATTCTACTTTATTACCTTATGCTGTACATGTATGTTTCTAAATTTAATTTTACACCATTCCTTTAAGGACAACAACAATCACTTCAAAGATCAGGTCATCCATAATGCACCAGTTCAATTCCTGCTAACTTGTACTTTTATTTAATTCTAATAGTGGAGCATCATGAGAAATATTTGGAGTGTTGTTGAATATGTTGGAGCATTTTGGGAATAACTGAACTAAGCAATAGGCCAACCTCAGGGAATCTAAGCATAGAATATAGACAGGGAGCAACAGAATCTCATGTTACAGTAAATCATGGCATGTTTTTATCTTTGAATGATTGCTGCCTGGAGGTTTCTGTAGACAATGGTATCCACAACTTTGAACTCACGGTGGGGGTCCAGTGATTATGTATGTAGTGGGCTTGTCATCAGTAAGGAAGGGTAGATATGCATTGTGCTTACTCTCTCTCTCTCTCTCACACACACACACACATACACACAAGCTCAAACACAAACACAAAGCTTTTATGTTCTTGGTACAACATCATATTGAGCTTGCCTGGTGACACTTAAAAGGTTTCGGTAAGGAATCACCATTGCCATAAACTTAGACTCAGTTGATAAGACCTTTTTTCAAGCTGAATAAAGAGTACTACATGCCAGTATGCAGTTAGTGAAGTTATTGTATATAGTTCCCGTGACATCGATATCTTTTACTTCATAATTTTCACCCTTTACCTTACAATGTCAATTTATACTGTTGACGACACTTTACCGCATATAGTTGATTACCTTGCCTCATAACTATCTTTTACCTCCATAATTGCATGGAATTTAGAAATTCAAGTGTTCCTTCCCCTAGGGATACCCACCAAGTCTTACAATATTTTTATTTACCCACATTTTACCAATCTCACATAGGCTATTGATGATGACAGCAACCAGACAGGCCAGATGGTGGCAGCTCTTCTGGACTGGCCTCAAGCTACCTTTGCGTCCAAGCTAGAAGTGAAAGGGGAGGGGCTGCAAGTGATGAGGGAGGTGGATGGAGGGCTGGAGTCCATCAAGGTCACTCTGCCTGCCGTGGTCACGGCTGACCTCAGACTCAATGAACCGAGATATGCCACTCTACCCAACATTATGGTAAGACAGCTCGGCTACAGCTGAGTAGTCTGTAGTTGCTGTTATTGTTATGCCGTTATTGTTAAGCTGGTGTTACTGTTTCTGTTGTACTGCTTCTATTTGTAGGCAGTGTTAACTTACAGTTCATTTCAGTCTATATTATTCGTATTTTACGGTGTACAATGGTATATAGTCAAAAAAAATTTTTTCCAAGACTATACTCTCGGCATGCATGTGATGGTTACAAATAGTCATCCATGATAAACGTTCATATTTGAGACATATTCTCATAATCAGCTACTTCCTCAAATGTGGTTACCACGCAAGCATCTAGAGCGTGAATCTTTTCATTTATATTTGCGTGCTGATATTTTCTTGATTTATTTCTCCTGAAGAATTTGGTCTAATTTTAGTCATTAGAGTTTGCACTCTGGTATTTTCCCCTTGCATCACAGCTCAACAGGGTGACCTAATTATCCTTCCTCATACTGGCCACCATGATTTGTTATGAAGTGAGTTTTGTTGTTATCATTGGTATTTTGGTTTGTTTGTTTTCATTTATTGTGTGTATTTTAAAGTCTGTATGACTAACAAAACTGACATATTGCTGCTGATGCAGGAAAGTGAGTTTGCATTGGGAAGTGAGATATCTCTAGTCCAATGCCTTCCATCTGTGCCTTCCTGTGTGAAGGAAGATGTGGCGAGTGAAGGGAAATGTGTCGTGTGAAGGAAGTGTAATGTAGCTTGACAGTTACCACAGTGTGGCTACCAGTGTCTGTGTCTGGACTAGGGTGTTTTTCTGATACTTGACCTGCCCATTTCTGGGTAGATTGGTCTATTGTGGGTTGCCCCTTAGTAATTTTTATTTTGTGGTTTCTTTGTTTCATTTCTCTGGTATGGGTCTGATTGTAGTAGGACAGGTTGTGAAGTTCAAGGGTTTTGTGTTTCCAAGATCAGACATTAGCAATTAATTTTTATTCATGAGTATAAGATGATGTGGTCTCCCTGAGAAGTAATGGGGTATTGTGTACTTACTTTTAAGCCAACATCGAGCTTAGAAAAACAATTATGTACCTAGTAAGATGCACGCCTTTACTCGCCTCCTGGCAAGTTCATTCCCCTCCTCCCTCCACCACCCTTCAGACCGACGGTTAGAACAGCAGTACCCCTTAACATTATAAATAAAGAATTGGAGTGTTTGTTTGCCGGCTGGTTGTCGTAGCTCAGTGGCAGAGTGCTTGTGCATTAAGCAAGCAGTCTTGGGTTCAATTCCCGGTGGTGACCTAATATTTTTAATTCTGTATTGTTTAAAAAAGTCTGTCCACATCTAATGAGTAAAAGAAGGCTGAGAAAGAAATTGTGAAACTTTTTTTTTTTGTGGACTATGTGGATCTCACTGACTCCTTCTATTGGTTATGTTCCTTTGTCAACTGAACTCTCTTCTGATTGTATGCAAACAAAGTAATGCATTGGTAATGTGAACCCACAGTAGCCGTCGTTCAGCCACCACCACACACAACTCAGAACTGTAGCTAGATCACACAGTTTTGGTTAACTGTGGTGCTATTAAGGTGTGAAGTACATTATTTTCAGTTGCCACTTCTCTAATTGTAGCTCGATCATACCAGTTGCCTTTTCACGCCTTCCTTTTTGTTTAACAACTTTGGTTTGATTGAAGTGGTGTGTGTGTGTGTGTGTGTGCGTGTGTGCCACATTATCAGATGAATCAGTAAGCGTGTACTGTAGTAGTATGCATGCTGACTGGCAAGTCAGTACTGGCACCCTCACTATGTGTGTGTTTGTGCGCGCGTGCACTGAGGGATAGGATGGGTTAGTAAGTAGATGGATTTAGCAATATGTTGTAATGACTCTGCCTTACACACAACCTGACGTGGAAACTTAATTTTGTGCAATAGGTTCAATGCATCATCACATGTCCTGCCGCCCACAAATTAATAAAGAGTATTGGTATGGATGATTTCCTATGACTTTTGTAGTAGGCTTTCCAATGACTAATTCTAATATCTGTATCCCATTGTTGCCTAACTAAACAATTTTGAATGTTACCTGTTGGCGTAGCAGATAAACAACCAACAACAGTATTGTGTTTATGGAATTATATTCCGAGAAATGCATGTATCATCAGCTATGGGATCCCAGTGACTCCATCCTCAAGAGAGAGGGAGGGAGGTATTGTGTATTCAAGTGTTTTTAATGCAGATTTTGTATACCTGTAATCAAAGGGTTGCAAGCTGTATTTATTGAATGACAGCAATTCAGCAATTAACTGATAGATCATATCATCTTGTAGTTACAGCTTGCAACCTCCTGAACAGAAAAAGTATTTTACTTTTATATATACTAGTTTGTGCATTCAAAGTTTCATACTGGGGAGGGGGGGGGGGGGGGGGGGGGGGGGGAGAAGCTTTGAAATCACTCCCCCCCCCCCCCCCCTTCTCAGAATTTTTAGAAGTGCATTAGCTCAAGTTGAATTCTATGAGTAATAAGGGAGACCAAACACTGATCTTGTGAAGTATACTCTCTCGTTAGGCATGTCCATCGGATGTAAAAATGGGAGTGGCTAAGTGTATCCCACCCATGGCAAAAACTCCTGTATGAAGCCCTGACATTGTATATTTATAGACTACCAGCCAATCTGATAGTGTGCATTTATTTAAACTGCCACTGTGCATCCCATGGAGGACAACATGTGTACACTTGAAAGAGTCCTATCTGATTATTTTAGCTTCATTGGAGTCCAATGATGAGTGAAGAAACTCTATTGACCATAAGCACTTATGATTTATGTTTGGACAAGGTTTGTCAACAGCTATGTTATCGCCCAACTGTCACACCAAATCCATCTCCTTAATGGAACTTCACTCTGGTGTTGTGCTGTAATTACCTTTAATGGAAGTGTTCCAACCAGGCCAGGATATCTTAAGGCTGGGCTTGATGTCCGTGTGTTGAGATTCTGGTGTTAAATATTGAAGCATATAGTGAAGCTGTGTGTTTGCGTCAAGTGTGCATAATTGGCCCATTTTTACGATTAAGACAACCTGTACTTTTACTATGCAGCGAATGGTATTTCCAGGCATGGAAAAGTGAAAAGTACTTTTATTCAGTCTTTGCTTTATATGGGAAGGGGGGGAAAAAAACTTGAAAAATGAACCAATATCAGTTAGTTATTGTTGTTGTTGTTGTTGTTGTTGTTGTTGTGACCCCAGAAAGCCAAGAAGAAGCCTCAGTCACAAGTTGATGTAGCCAGCTTAGGTATAGACTTGAAGGACTTGACCAGCAGACTGACTGTTCAATCAGTGGAAGATCCACCCGTCAGAGAGGCAGGTTCAAAGGTTGCCGATGTGGATGAACTTGTCAGCAAACTGAAAGATGCTGGAGTAGTATAGATTAATAATTTCTCAATAATTTCTCATAGCTTAGTTTTTATTCATGGCAGGTAAAATGTAAAATTATTGTAGTATTATTCTGATCCAAGATATTAAGGCAATGTTAGCTGGTTTTACGATGATCTTTACCTGCTATGAATGTCGGTGGGGCGTGGCAACTAAGCTATGAATCTCATTAAACTGGCGTAATTTCCTTGCCGACCTGCAAATCACAACAAAAAGCAGATCCATGGAGATAGTGATCATTTTGAACGGGTAAATGTGTAAAACTTGTGGGGTGTATTAAACTTTGAATTCGTTTCTTATAAATCTATAGATAGTCGCCGTCGCTGTAAAACAACTGTGTGAGAGGATGGAAACTTCTAGTGGTCAGCCGCCGAGAAGGAGGCCCAGTAGTTTGGCCGCTGTGCCCTGCCAACCTCTTTCCTCAGTCAGCGAAAGCACTCTTCAAAGTTTGAGTGTGTTTAAGGACGTGTGCACACGTATTCGAAGCTCCTTGCTGGCCGGTCGCAACGAAGTCATCTCCCCGGCCACCTTAAGCCGGGAGCTCATCAAAGATGCCGCCGCAGGACGGGGAGATACTGCAACTACATCGAGCCAGACCGGTAACGGTATTGTTACGGGAGAGACCTCTGACACTTCGGCCATGGAGGCTGGACCAGTCGAGGCATGTCCGTTTCTGGAGCCAGCGGATGGATGGTCCATTGAGTATGGCGGTGCTTGGTGTGAAGTAAGTAATGTACTCCTACTATTGTCGGTTAGCTCGTCTGACTAGGTGAAATTATAAGTATATCTGCAGTTAAATCTTGGTCAGCTAGTTGTGACAAGCAGAAAATTGATACCTGCTATTATGTTATTTTAATAGTCCATGAATTTGGTTAATTTTGCATACTATTTTTTTCATAGTTTTAGTTGTATAGGTGTTTTTTTTGTTTTTTTAATTTTTTTATTAATGGTTCCTATTGTTATAATTATGTATTGAAGCACTGTGGAAGAGATGCTCTATGTGTGTGTACTAATACCAATCCATCGTACCAACTTCGTCCTTTGGCTGAAGCTGCCTACAATGAATTCTTTTTTGAGAAAAGTCACACCAATTACTTCCAGGATGACCCGGACATTGGCCCGTGTGTGGTGTCCATTAAGAAAGAAGATATCAGCTTGGACAGTTACAGGTACGCAATCTTGTTTGTTCGAAAATTTAACTGTAAATGGTTATTATTGTTTAATTCAATTGGGTGGCCTGCCAACAATCCTTTATATGATGGAAAATTGGATGTGGGTGGCGTTTTGTATTCATGTAGACAAATATAAGTTAAATTACTAATTTCTATTAACTGGTAGAAGGTTTTCTGTCTAAGGTGGTTAAGTGTTGGTACTCTAATGCCAGGATATATCACTTTAGATAGAATTTGTCACTTTGTTGAATCCTTTAGAAATACCAGACAAGTGCCACCTGGTCCAGCTGGTCCTTGGTTAGAAACCTTGGGCTGGCTATGGATAATTGAGCCAGTGGCATAGTACTGGCCAAGACTGGGACTGGAATGCTCCTAATTGGCCCAGTTCTAATTGAATATCCTGCCATTTTTCTCAGGATGGACCGTGCAGCTGTTCAGTTGAGACTAGATATGGCCTTAGGTGGACCAGGAAAATAAAAACAATATTCTCTTTCAGTTTAGTCGTTTACTTTTGTGTGTGTGTGTGTGTGTGTGTGTGTGTATGTATGTGTGTGTGTGTGATGATGAGTAGTCTGTACCTTGAAAATTGAGCTAAGACCAAGAATGTAGAACTTCCCTCTGTCCCTTGGTCTTAGGATTTATGGTTGATGGGGAGAGGGGCTGAAAGAATATTAAGCCAAGGGATTTATTTTTGTGGTTATTAGTCTCTTCTAGATAAGAGGTAATTAGCCATGGTGCCACCACTAAAATGTAAGTGAAACCGATTGGTCAATTCTGTCATAGCCCTCTTTATTTTCACTTTCCCTCCCCCTTGCCTTTCCCTCATCATCAGTTGGCTAGGACTGGGAAAGCAATTGTTGTGCAAATTCCACCTTTCAGCAAGTTCACCCCCACCTTTCAGTTCACTCAATGGTAGATTCTTAGAAGAAGCAGTCTGTTTTAGCTGCTTGAAGATTCTGTAATTATCACAGAGCTATGAAGGCTCTCTTGCTCTTGGCATGTCCTTTGCCCAGGCTTTTGAGTGCATTCAATAGCCTGTGGGCCTGACAGACCTATATCAGCCATAAACTTGGCTGCCTATCAAATGGAGCACAGTTCTGTAGTTTTGCTGCGATGTTTCAGGATTGAAAAGGAGGCAAGACATGCCTAAAACATGAGGTTCTCTTTTATGGACTTGTTATTAACCAGCCATCATCTTGTCAACTTTTTTTTATTGTGATGTTCTTACCAATTCGTTCAATTTGTTAACGATTTATTTCCCTAGTTCTTGGTCCTGAATAGTGTTTTTGTTATTTTTCGAATCTCTCTCTGCTTTAGACTTGTTGCAAGTTTAGTTTTACTGCTGTCAGTGTTCATTCATCACGACAGGTCTTTCCCTTTTTGTCACTTGCGTCGAGTTCCATTTGTCAATATTAGCACATCGTTCCATGGACAGGTTGGCGGCAAATGTTGAAGTGCTAATTTTGCTGTAGTATCGTGAATGTATACAAACTATCTTAGCTCTTTCTGCTGCATTTGTGGCCCGCCTTCAGAACCATAATTCAACTCAAAACTGGACTATCCCCAGCTATCCATTTATTAATAGAGCAACTTTAATTTTAGTAACCTGCTAGACAATCCAATTTGTAAATGAGCAAGACTTCTCAGCCAAGATTTGAAGGAGTAGACGACTGCAGACAGCTTTCTTCAGCAGTTCACCCCCCCCCCCCCCCCCCCCCCCCCCCCCCTCCCCAGGCTCTGTAGGGGGAAAGAATAAAACTGTTATTTAGTATGTGGTCTGTCTTCACCAGTGTGAGTAATGTGCAGCAGTTCACCATTTCTCAGACTCTGAGTGTTGACTTGCCATCTGTTCCTCTGTGAGGAAATAAAGGAAAGAGAAATGAAAGCTGCTTTTTCAGAAGAGTGTTTTGACTGGACGTCCTTTTGAATGTTAAGTCTACCTTTGTTCACATTTGGCTGAGTGGCAGATGTAACAGGAAGGGGTCAAGTCCTAACATGTAGATAATGCCTTTAGGAAATTAGACCAGCAAAGAGGGATTTTTAGAGACAACAGGTTTGTTGGTTGTTGTTTGTTTCTTTCTGTTGTCAAAGCCTCCATGAGCTACAATGGACTTAAATATGAATCCTTTGAAGAGCTACAAGCTGGGTTTGTATTCATGTTTCTTGATGGAGTCCATTGGCTGTAGTTTGTGAGCCAACACAGAATCATGTCTGACAACATTGCAGTCCTTTCCTCTAACACTGTTTTGTTTTATGAACAGCTAGTTGGTGCTTCACAGTCATGCAGGGACACACACTCTTTTTCACTCAGTACTAAACAGTAGATGGTTCTTTATTATTTTCTCCTGTTTTTCCCTGGGTGCTCTGAATGTCACAACTCTTTATATCAGTTTGATAGATACCTGTCTATTGATAGTAGTTGTAGTTCTCTGTGTGCTGTTGGGACTATTTGCTGACAGTTGGATTGCTATTATCCATAGCAAGCAGCTAGGCTGCTGAGGCGGCTCCATGGTTGTATAATGTTTATTTCAAAATGTTTGTGGGTGACCCAATCAGCAGGCAGGGGAAGTAATATGACCAGGATGTGATGACACGTGTGGTGTGTGTGTGTGTTTGTGATGGAGCCATGTTTGCTTTCATTTCACTCTATTCAGGAATCTGTTGACTACTTCTCTTTCTCTCTTTTCAAACATTTTTAAGGTCCAACTGGTATCAGGACTTTTAGACTGATTGTTTAGCAGGAACTCAGAGAAGGACTTGGCCCGTCTGTTGCATCAAGTGCAGATTTATTAGCTTTCATGATTGAATATATCCAGTTGACCCTGGATACAGACTTTTCTGTTGGCTGTGAAAGAGAGATGGAGAGGTGGAGGTACATGTATGGTTTTGTTACATCTTCTGACTGCTGGTTGCTTAGGTTATGACCTGCAGTGTCAAAACGATTTACGTCCCCGAGTAGAATAGATGCTAGATGGAGATTCCTCCCTTAGGAGGAAGCAGAGGTCAATGCACTCAGGGGCTTCAACAACCACACCCACATCAACATACACACACATACATACATACATATATACATACACACACACACACACACACACACACACACACACACACACACACACCTTGTCAATGCTCATCCTGGCCATATCTTGGCTACCAAACTATGAGATGGGGACTAGTAGTAGTATGTAGTGTCTTTGTGGTATTGGATTGATAAGAAGAGTGGTCACTGATAGCTTGAGAGATCCCAGGCTTTTTTCTTATCTAGAACTATTACAAACCACTTTCTTCTTCCTCTTTAATTAACTCCCAATAGCAGGATAAAAATATAAAACGTTATTAAATTATTATTGTTATTGTTGCTCAGGATATTGGTGCGTTCTTCTGAGCACTACCTTCACGGTCTACTGGCAGCCTCCATGTTGTTTGAAAAAGACAAGAAGTTGTTAGGTTCTCCAGACAACATCGGTGATGTCTTGAAGGGGGTTGGGCGCGTAATGGGCGTGTCTGGGTTCAGGCAGGTCCACTCTCCCAACCTTGCAAAGGACTTACTACATATGGATGAGGTGTGTGTATGTTGTACCTGCTTGTTCGTTAACTTATTTTTTCCGATGGTGACTCGCTCCCGAATGTCTTTAATAAATATAATTAGTGTACTTTACACTGCTGCCCACATTTTCTCTCGATTGTGTAGATGGAAAATACTAGATCAACTTCAGTCGTAACCTTTTGTGGTACTTGTTGGTTGTTATATGCAATGTGTTTGTTTAGTTGGAGGGGGTGGAGGTGTGTCATATTGGGAAATGGTTATTCTAGAACTGGGCTAGATAAGACTATCTCCATATTCAGATATGTCGGTGTTTAGTGTTGGTTCTGGCATGAACTTGCAAGAGGAGTGAGCTGCACATTGTCCCACAGTCTGTGTGCTATTGTTAGCCAGTTGATGCCTTACTTGGACACAGACGTGAGGTTGAAGCTAAAGTTAACAGCTGAGGCTGTAGGTTTAGACTTCAATAGTGTGGTGGCTGTAGGCTAATAGGATTATATATACTGTGTAAAGGGTATTCATTGAGTTAGACCTCTATTAATTAGTTATAAGTAGCACTAGGTGAACTCTCAGTGCGAGTTTAGCTCCATGAGTTATTGATAGTGACATTATCCATACAACTGACTAGTGACATCAGCTTTCTGGAAGTTAGCAATCCATTGCTACACAACTTTCAGGGGAAATTAGGAAAGAATATACGTTTCATTCAGACATAGTGTAGGATTCAGTATTGCTTAATTATTAGAATCTCAGAGAGATAGTGTAACAGTCTTGACGCAACCAACGAAGCAGAGGGAGCTGTTGGACAGTACATTTGGAAGTTTTGCTCAGACAGAATAGTTGTCTTAGAGCTTGTCAGTAACTGCCTTATTTATTTTAGCTGTTATAATCCTCATCTTTATGGTTGATGGTATTGTTAGGCAAGTCTAATAGCAACTGTGTCACCACATTAGGCTCCATTTTACAAAGAATAAATTCTTTTTTTTTTTCCAATATGTATTAATTCTTTTTTTATTTTTGTTTATATATATATATATTTTTTTTTTTTATTCCTAATATTTTTTACAGACTTTTGTGAAGGCACACCACAAGGTTGGTGTCCTACAGGTCAGAGAAGGCCAGAGGAACGAAGAGGACATCTTCTGCAACCGCCATGAGCCAGGCTGTCCCTTTGACGAGTTTCTGAATGTTTTGGGTGAGCAATAGAAGCATACAAATATTGACTAAGGACAGAAAGAATAAAGGAATTGATACATGTGTTTGTATTCTATATCAATGGCCAAGTTACACGACATGTATTATGAAATGTTTAAGTGTACTACTATCAGGAAGCAAGGAACATCAAAACCCAGTTTATATGTAGTGTAACCTTTTTTTATATTTCTGAACCATACACTTGCCTGTCGTCATCAGGAGGAGCTAATTGGTGTTAATTAGATTGTTGTGAGCTGGCCCCTGTGATGTCATTTCCTGATGACTTGGAATGGTCTGTGTCCAATCTGTTGACATATTAAGTCAGTGATTATGAAAGTACGCATGTATGTGTGGCATACTTTCAATCAATCCGGTACCAGCCAAGGTTACTGTGGTCAGGACATATTGGGTTATCTCAACAATTACATGGGAAATCCAGTTTTATTCTTCATTAGGAATGGATCTGATTCATTAATAGTGTGTTTCCATTTTGATTTGTAGGAGGTAGAGTTCCCCTGCATGGTTTCAAGGGATTTCTAGGTGGCTTGGACAACGAGAGAGACTTGACGGGAGAGCTCAGCGTATATACCAAATTCGAGGAGCTGGAGATGATGTTCCATGTGTCAACATTACTGCCTTTCTCTCCTAAAGATTCACAGCAGGTGAGCTAAAGTAGTAATTGGAGGAGGCAATGGTTTTAGCAGAGTCTAGTCCATTCTCTATGGACCATGTATCTCAAGTTTTGTATGTTAGTTTGTTTTGCTTTGCTTGATTGGTTGCTTGATGATAGATCATTCAACTATGATGGTCACACGATCTAGTGCTTCTTAGCAGTTTTGTAATTATCAGAACATTTAGAGTGGGGCTATTGACTACCCCCACAGTTGCTGGCGTGGGGCCTCCGGGAGGGGAAGTAGGCATTGTGTGGTGTCACAATGGACGGGGATGTTATAGAGGTGTGCGTGAGTGTGTTTGTACCAGTTCATTGTCTCCCTCACGTCATCCAACCACCTGATTCTTTTTCTTACAACTGGCAGAGTAAATGTATACTGTGCTGAATTGATAATATTAAATTCATGTGGTGCATTGGATGTATTTTAATTGTATGTTGAGCTTCTGTTTGTGGTCCTGCTGGCCTCTCTTCCCATATTACATCGGAGGTGTTGTGGTGAAGTCACAGGGAAAGCACATCACACGCATAGGTTTACGCAACCAAGCCATTGAAAGGGTTTCTTGGAGCATGCTCAGTTAGCCACAGGCCTAAACCACAGTGCATGTTTGTGCTTGTCTATTTTTATCTGTGCTGGTATATTTAGAAGTGGGAGCTTGCCTGTCCAAGTTGTGGGAATTTGACTGTTTGCTTTAGGGAGATACAGATCTATGTTACGGGCGGCTGTATAATCAGAGTCACAACTCTGGCTTTATGAAAGTAAATATGAGCTTCCGTTGTTTTTGTTTATTTTGGAGTGTGCGTTCACATGACAAGCTGGTCTGTGGTCTGTTCTAAATGGTTGTTAGCCGTGTTATTGAGTAGTCCAGAATCATGCCATTGGTGGTACAGTGGTTCTTTTTCTTGTGTATTAGCATTGAGTGCTTTCCTCTGATGCATTTTTTTTTCCCCAGGAGTATTTTACAGATCTGTAGAGATACACATTGAACTTAGATATCAAAATTGGTCTATGTTTACTTAAATGGCTTCACTAGCCTGTCTTCTTCCAGCAATAAGATCTAAGGCTTGAATGTTAGTTTTCTTTTGATGAGCCAATGGATGAGCCAATGGATATGGATGAGCCAATGGATGTGCATGCACGCACACACTTGAGGTTGTACGGAAGACTGAGCATTTGGTTTGCATTATACATTTTTGTGGGGTTTTTTTCACACTAAAAACTTCACAGTTGTTTCAGCCACGCTCCAGATGTGCTGCACGCTGCAGTTTGTTTGCCAAGTACAACGCTGAAAGATGTTACCGTAGTGAGAATACTTCTTCTAGCTGTTGTTGTTTTCCCTTCCAACTCATTGGAATGGAGCTTATTCTGTGTTTGCAAGATTTGGATGTGGCAGATTTCGAGCTTGCCCCAATTTTTTCTTAATTGCCATTAAACCCTAATGTTGGTACTGTTTCCACCGATTATATTACCAATGTGCGATAACAAATACTCCCCTCCAAGACATAATGACCTCAATGCAGCTTGTTCCCTCTATGTTGTCAGCTTGTTGTATAGAGTGCTATTGAAAAACCCATCGAGACCTCTCCCTTGTGCCCTATACCTCTGTAGCTACTGCTCAACTTGTATTCAAGACTTATATAGGTACTGAAGTTCCCTCTACATCGACCTCTAGCAGACCCACATGTCCAATCAAAAATATAGGACTTCTTTGTCTGCCTTGATGTTTTAATATAATCCTTTGTGTTGGGTGAACTTTGGATTTTTAGCAAGCATATTGAAGTAGTTTTATATTGCATAAATTAGTGCCTTGGAAATAAGAGATTTTTGTTATTGTTTATGTTATGCCATAGCAGTGTGAGGTCATCCTCTTGAAGGGGTTGCGATATTAATAGTTATCCTTTCTTGGTGCAACACTTTTTTTAGGTGAACAAGAAACGTCACATCGGCAATGACATAGTCTGTGTTGTGTTCTTGGACAATGCTCGCACGACCTTCAACCCCTCCTGGATACGTTCCCACTTCATCCACTGTTACGTTGTCATCCAGTACGTGACAGGATCTAATGGGCACCCGCTCTACAAAATGGGTGTGGCACATCGGACCAACGTGCCATCGTTCCAGCCGAGCCTGAAGGAGAGGTGTGTCTTCTCACACAGCCACACTTTCCAGCGGATGCTCCTCACCAAAATCGTGAACGGGGAGAGAGCCTCTTACCACGCCCCTAGGTTCCTGAAACTCACAGTGAGTAATGTGAAGTGTGCTTGTTGTCCTTTTCACCAAGTATGTTTAAGACTGCATTAGTAATCTGGTGCTCTGTTGCATTACATTAAACTAACGTACATACAAACTATTGTTAATGTTATTCAACTGCAATCCATTTTCAGATTTAGACATAATCAACTTCACCATTTATAATCTTTATAACCGACTATATATTTTTTTAAATCAATAACAAATGTTTGTGTGATTCAGTTCTTACATCTGATGACATGACATGACATGTATGCAATAATCAATCAAGCACACATGCTGTAAACATACTCTGATCTTGGGCACGTACTGAACTGAAAGCCGCACACACAAACAATAGGGTTCAAAAAACACTCATGACCTATGAACTTCATTTAGCTATGCTCACAAACTGGAAGTGAGTGCAGAGATAAAGTTGGTCCACAATGAAACTGTTGTGTGTTGGGACCACTATCTGTTTGGAGTCGAATCCCGTAACATTCTCACCGGAGGAAATTTATATGGACGAGCAATAGTGTATATGTGTGTGTGTGTTTGGTGACCGTAGCACTTGTGTGTGGTGGATGCTTTAGGATATAATCATGTATGTATTAATTGACTAGGCGTGTATGATACTGTGGGGCATGTGTTATATTACCAAACACCTTATTTACAGGAAGCTCAATGTATTCTATAGCAAGTGTATTATCAGTCACTTATGATGGAAATAATTACAAGAGATTACGATCATATTCTGGTTTCACGAAACCTGCATCATGAAGATTCTTTTACATACTTTATTGTGTGGAGTTTTATTAAAAGGTTTCCTGACAATATCTTCGGTCATTATTTTGTTACTTTATGTGTGAATAGAATCGGTCCAGAGGTCAGCTCTTGACAGAGATTACTTCTACCTTTTGTGAAGAGTCGATCAAGCAAGGAAAAAACCCTCGCAAGATCCTCAAGCGATCCAATTGGCTGCCCATTGGAGCCAGCAGGTCAGTGATATGTCTGCTGCAGTAGTCTGTGTGTATGTATACGTATTTGATGACGTAGTTTCTTCACTGGTTTATTCTAGAAAATACATCTCACTCAGCAGTTGCTTCACAGTAGCCTAAAAGCAAAAAAACAGCATTTTTTTTGTGATGTACTTGAAATCAGTTGGGAGTGCCTTAATGTACAATTCAGTGTCCTTCCCAACCCCCTTGGAAACCCTGCTTATATTGTACGGCTTAAGTCACCGTATTGGTGGTTAGTCAACAAGTTGTGCAGGTTTATTCAAGCCAGTCTGTCGAGCTGGGTTGTGAATGGAGTCGATTCCAGTACCCCCTTTGAAACTCAGTCTTCCTTGGCAAGCTTTCCCCTGTGCAGTGGACTGAATAGGAGATTTGTGTGGCCTTGAATTACAGCACTAACAGATATATGCGGTCAAAATGTTTAAAAAAAATTCTGAATGTGGCGTGTGTGTGTGTATGTGTGTACTAGTGTTGTGTGTGTATGTGTGTACTAGTGTTGTGTGTGTGTCCCTTGCTGAGGTTTTCTCCTGTGTGAAATGTTTTCCTCTGTGATCAGCTGTCAGACCACTATTTCTCTAGAAGCTAAGCAACAGCCTCTGTCTACAATACATCCAGTGTGTACAGTGAAAGGCAACCTATACACACATACACACACACACAGGCCAGACAGTTGCATTGTAGTAGACAGGAGTACACTAAATCAGACCAGCAGTTCCCAGCTCTTCCTTCCTATAGAGTGTATGGGTTGTCTGGCATATTCTCAGTGTAGCAGCCATACATGCACAATGGAAGTTAATCAATGGGCCTACTGAAACCAGAGGTCTTGTAACTACACCTACACAGCGTGAAGACTTAGCAAAAGATTGACTTTACTCAGTATTCTAACAGGATACTACCCACTACCAGAAACTGACTGCCCTTGGGATATCTTTGTGTTCTTTGTTGTGGTGGAAGTGGTTCCTGGCATCTCCCGCCATCACATGAGTTGAGGTGTATGTGTTCCCTGCCTTCCGGTCCCTCTGACACAGCTCTTGTGGTCTATAAAAGTTGATTTAGTGGCTTTGCTAGTGTTTAATGAATACCAGTCATTTGTATCAGGCCACTCAAACTCCCTCCTCATAAATACACTGTATACTTGGAGTGGTTGATCACCACAGATAACAACTGTTCTCACAGCCTCCTTATAGCTTTTCTGCTTGTTTGCCCAAGTCCTTAGAAAGCAATACAACCCTGGATATAATGTAATATCCCCCCCCCCCCCCCCCCCCCCCACCACCACCACCACCCCCTCTCGTCCGTGACCTAACCAATGGGCTCATTTACGCTCAAGTCGTTTTGAAATGTTATCATTTCCCTGACACTTCAGTTTATTTATTTTCATTCTATTAGTTTGTGTATTTACTTACTGTCTTCCCTCCTCCTCCCCTTGCTCGTGCACAGACCTCCCAGTCCTCCTCTGGATCCAGTACATGAGAAGTATACTAATACAGACAAGCTGGCAGAAGATTTCTCCATTGCCCTGCGAGGGTGCGAATTGGCAGATGTCATGTTCATAGTTGGGGAAGATCGGATACCTCTGTATGGAGTCAAGGCCATCCTGGCATGCAGATCAAGGTGTGTATGTGTGTGTGTTAGACAGTAATTATGCTGTAAATAGTAGGGGTGATCAATTCTATTTGAATTTTTTTTTGTGTAAAAGTCAAGAGAATTTTTTTCTGTTTAGTTATTGGTAGCAACCACTCTTTCTTGGTAAATAATAACTGACACACTCAAGGCTGGTTTGATAGTATTCAGAATGAAGTCTAGTGATAAAAAAAATTTCAAAAAAAAATCATCATAATGATATTGTGGTTTGTTCCTGTAATTGCGCATCCGTTGGTTGTTAGCATACAACTTGTTCATGTAAATCTGTGTCACTCTACAAGACATGACCTAGCCAACCGTCGGTAGGGATGGAGGGGGCGTGGTCAGTGGGAGTTGGCTCCAAGCTTTGTGTTCACAAAGAATGACTTAATGCATTGAGAATTAATACTTTGTTGATATCAAAGTGTTGTTGGTTTTTGTTGAGCTTGGCTTTTTGTTTTGTTGTCCAACGGCAGTTGCTGTTTTACGTTTTCAAACTTAGATGTAAGGAAATCTATTATATTTTTATGGAGCATTTCCTAAGCTGTCATGTGTGTTAACATGTTGTCAAAACATCCGCTCCTACCACAGTTATTGCTCCTATTCCTCCCTCCTCTCTCTCGCACACTACACACACACACACACACACACACAAACACACACACACAAACACTGGATCTAATTTCTGTGTAATTAGGAAGCAGTTAATTAGTGTATAGACATAATAATAATGGGAATTGTCCATAGTGTGAATTGCTGAGAGGTAGTGGTATGTGTGGAGGATGGCCTAGTGGTGCTGGAGTAGTGAGAACTGTGGTCAGAGTATTTCTGCAAACCTGGCACTCTTTTCAGTGATCTAAAAGACTGGATCAAAGCAATAACACTTTCAAGTGTAAAATTCAAGCCCTTTGTCGTGGTACTTTCAAACACGGTCATTAATCTCTTCCCTTTCCCTCTATATAGAGTGTTTCGCACGATGTTCAAAGAGGTAAAGCCTTCCTCTGGTGGCATTGGCCGCCTCTCCAGCCCCCTCCTGCGTCGCCGAGTGCCCACGGTCAACCACCAGTACATGAGCCCCCCAAACAGCCGCAGGACTCGGATCCTGGGCATCGGCCGCCTCAAGAAAAAGATGTCCGTTCCTGACAATATAGCCAGCAAGGTGGAGTCAAACTCTGACTCTACCTCATCAGGGGGTGTGGGTGCCACTCCAACCTTTGCCGATGATCCCAGGAACACACAAATCAAAGAGCAGGTAAACTTTTGTTTGTGTTTTGTTCAGTTTAAAGTAACAGACTGGTTTTCAATTATTTTCAATTGATACATTGAGGTGGGTTTTTTTTTTAAAAGATTGTTTCGACTGAAGGGACAAATGTTTACCAATTATTTTTATTTTTATTTTTATTTTATTTTTTTTTTTTTTTCACTTCACCTCTACAGTATGTGGTAGAAGACTTCTCTGAAATAGTTTTCATGGAGCTCCTTAACTACGCCATGCTGGGAGCATGCTCGATCAAGCCTGCCAATGTGGTGGGTTTGGCGTGTGCGGCGGAACATTATGAGATCATGGCCCTGAGGGAGGCGTGTCATGAGCAGCTGCCCAAGTGCCTGTCGGTGACCAGCGTGTGTGAGATCCTGTCTCAACTAGAGAAGCATCTTGCCTTCTCCGCTGCCAAGACAATGATTGTACAGAGTTTGGAGTTTGTGGACAACAACGCTCATGAACTTCTTGAATCGGAGAGGTTTCTCACTCTGTCAGAGAACATGGTCCACTTGGTGCTACGAAGAGATACTAATGTGACAGAGATTCTGAAGGTAAAGGCTGCCTTCGCGTGGGGACGAGTCAACGCCAAGCCACGGGGTGAGTCTGGCATAGGTTGCCGTAGTCTAATAAGTATAGTGTGGTAGGTGAGTGTGTAAGGTGGTTACTCAGGTTGTAGCGTTAGAAATAAGGAACTCTTTATCTGAGGTAAGTAGCATTGATTAAGCCACAAGTTTGTAAGTTTGTAATGAAAGCAGCCGTATGGTCCACCAGTTTACTATTGCCATATCAGTGTAGATTAATCCATTCTACTTGTGATCTGATCTTTCCTGGCTGGCTATAGAATAGGGTAAATACCATTTTGGTAATTTAAAAAATGTGGTCTCAAATGCATCCACAGAGTTAGTAATTAGTAGTTCAAGTGCTCCTTTTGTCGTGTTGGCCCTTCATGTGGTTGGAAGGTTGTCACGGCAGCCAATGTGAGTAACACTGGTATGAGTTCAGATACGGAATTCGTCTGCCAACATTTCCTGTCGGCTTGGTCGCCATCCAAAACTGTTTCACCTGTCCATGCATGCAGAGACCTTCACCCCATGCATGTACATAAGAAGAAATTTTTACTATGGAAGGATTATGAAAGTTCTATTTTGCTCGTGGAATTTATAGCATAAGCAATATAACAGGATAGTGAGCTTGGTTATCGCAGTATTTCCCCCTTTTAATATTATAATGTTGTTGCTAACATTAAAAATAATAATAAAAGTGATCTGAATTTGTTTACTCCTGTAATGATTGCATGGAATAGATGGCCTCCACTTTAGTGAGTGGACAGATCCTGGATCTGAAGTATTTTAACACACGTCAAGAGTCCCTATTTGTATACAAGGAAACTTTGAATTATAGGCTTCATTGGTTGGCTGTCAACTTGTTGTATGAATGATGTTCATGTGTTTGTTTTTTGTGTTGTCCTTGTTCAGGTCCAGACTTCAAGACTCTGGTGACACCTTTGGTCAAGCATGTCAGACTGCACCAAATCAATCCCAAGGATTTAGTGGAGGTATGTATGTATGTATGTTAGTTTACAAGTACTTTTTTGTTCTCTCGGCTCTCCTTCCTAATCTTTTACTTCCGGTTTTGTTTTTACTTATGGATTAATTGAATGACTTTATTGTAACTGTGGTTGTTTATTCTCTGTAGGTTCTTGTGCCTTCTGGTATATTTGACATTGACAAGGTCATGGCTGCTTTGGCATACCAAGTAGACCCAGAGTCAGTGGAGCCTGATGACTATTCTATGTTCAGGCCACGGAAGAAGTCTAATAATGTCTTGAGCTCACACTAAGACCAGGACAAGTAGACTTTTTAGTTTTTGTGTATGTACCCAGTGATGATTTTATTACTGCACTTATCAACTGAAATCCCTTGTTGGGTTTGACTAAAGACTACATTTTTGCCAACAAACCATTTATTTATTTTTGTGTGCAAGGGCTATGGAGGGAAGAGTGTTTGCTTTTTTTTTCTTTTTTCTTTTTTATGCTGGAAAAAAACTGTCATTTTTTTGTGGCACATATTCAAATGTAATTCATTTCTATGATCATTTTATTCATCATTTTCTGTTTAATTTTTTGGGGCAAAAATTTTATTTCTGCATAGTATCACCACTCCACCACTATTTGTATTCAACTTTGTCACAGCTATATACAATATAAATTACAACAACATGAGTGAAAGATATTTGGTTTTATGTGAAGTGAGATAATTAGGACATTATGCCTCAATAAAACAAAAATCAATCTGATAAGATGTATTTTTCGTGTTCACAGGCTTTTAAAGAAATTTTAGGCTGTTTTTTGTTTTTGTTTTGTTTTTTCTTTTCTTTTTTTTTTTTTTTAATATTGTTTTAATAAAGCCTGTGCAAGAAAGTACATCTGTGACTTAATTCATGAGCACACTCATATAAATGACTCTGTGCAGTGGTGCATGGCTTACTACTTGTAGGCAAGGAAACTTTACCAGATACTGATATAGGCTATGTTGAACAACAGAGCAAATTTTACAAAAAAAAAACTAGTCCTCTGGCTGCATATCTAGGTATAATTTCTTCAATTAATCAGCATGTTACAGTGGAGTCTCCGGATAAAGGACACTTTGGGAGCAATATAAATTCAGCGCATTTTGTCCCTTGTAGAGGGATTGTCCTCTTTAGGAGATTCTATTTGTATTATTTTGGTACAGGAATTAATTTTGGGGGACTTCAGGTTTGTCTTTCTAAGAGAGATTATCAATACATTGTTCCTTCGTCGAAGTGTCCTTTATCGGAGACTTCACTGTATTTAAACATAGGGAAGTTCACACCTCTAGATGTACCAAATCAGCTTTTGATACTTCATATTGTTCAGGTTTTGTTTGGATTTTCTATTGCATGTGACTAGCAGAAAGTTCACAATTACTGGTAATTACTTGCTAGTTAGAGAGTCCACTATCAGAGGTTCCACCGCATTCAATTGCATGATATATTATGTAATTCCTTTGTATAATAATTCCTCTGAGCATCTTAATTCATTGATAGATTCACATGCACTATCTGAATCTTGTCAGCTGCGTATATAGCATAGCCTAAGGCTACACCTAGTGAAGTGTAATGTGAGATCCTAAAATAAAAATGTGTTGTAAAATAAGAAGTAGCTCCCTACTATAGCTGCTATGAAGTTCGTTAATAAGACATATCTTTGCAGCAACTCTAGATCCATGATTTAAACTTGTATAGTGTCATGATGAAGTGAAGAAAAGAAAAGAAAATACAATTTATATTTTCATTTAACAAATAGCTATATTTTGATGCAAAATTTCCTGAACACTACTGGTAAAATTGAAAATATCTTAAAAAGCTAGCAAAATAATGTTCCACATCATTTACTATCATAATCAAATAGCTATAATATCAAAATTTAGTAAATGTAAATGGTGAGAAAAAATAGACCCGAAAGTGCTTAAAATTTGTGTGTAAACACTTAATGAAATTGTGATTATGCACATATGTACTTGACCAATGTATAAGTTCTTGTGTTAGTGTAGTCTCGCATAGCTAGACCCTTTACCTACCGCTATGCTGAAAAGGTAGGTAAAGGGTCTGGCTACCTGAGACTAGTGTTAGTGTGTAATTGTAAATCAGCAAATATACAAACAGCATCCAATTCTTGCCATAATTGTTCTCCTAATTGTATAATATCAATTATTTATTTCTACCTGTCACACCAAATATTACACACACACAAAAAAAAATTATTAAGAATGCTGGCAAACGTAATAAATCCATTATTCTGTCTTGGTATAGTCAGTTTGTAATTCTAAAATTTGCAAGCATCAGCAAAAAAAAAAAAAATCTGGTTCTGAAGTTTCAAGCCTCTTAGGACTTATCATTTACCAGTTCAGCGATAAAAATTAGAGTTCTGCACGCTGCAGAAAAGATCGCATTACATGTTTCATTTGCATGAGACATATTATTTGCTGCATTGTTAAAACAGATTACTTAATAAACGGAATAAAATATAAGTGTACTCTTCGATGTGGACATCCTGAGAAGAGAAGGGGGAAAATGCCAGATATACATAGGGATTGAAAATTATATTTTTACTATACATTTCCACACTCCCAGAAACTTCAGTTTCTACGAACAGACTATGACCACACCTTCAGCAAATTGATGTAGTGGGCTCATGAATTGTACTCTTTTCGCTAGGAAATGTCCTCTACCAAATATTATTAATATGTCGTACGGCTTCCTACTGAAAGTGGTTGTATATTTTCGTAAGTTTGAGAGAGATAATAGAAGAAAATAAAAATTCTTAAATCAATCCTAGCCGCTCACTGAGATCTCTTGAAGTAATATTTTAAAACATGAATAAGTAAAATTTTGAAGAATAAGGAATCTCATTTGTAATTACATATAACATGCAGTGTGTGTATATTCCTTATAATTCATATTATTTGTCCAGTTCCTGAATTGCATTTGGCAATAATACCATAAAAAACAAACCTTCTACAGAGGATAGTCTCTGAATAAAGGACAATTGCTGCACAAAAGTGTCTTCTCTTCGGACCCTCGACTGTAAAAACGTTCATCTTTTTTTAAAAATACATTCCAGTCCTCTAATAAATATCTATTGCTATTCTACAAATTACAACATAATAAGCCCAGCTAAGCAAATTTAAGTCAATCCTAACTATACATAAGTTTTCTCATGCCTCACAGATATAGCCACATACTGGTGGCAGTCTGTGAATGGAACTAAGGCCTATAGTAAAATGGACAGAAAAAGATTGAAACGAAGGAGCCTGCATTTATCAGTTGCACTTAATAATAAAGCCACAAATAAATAATATTTGCTATTTCAGCTGTAGAAGTCACATCTCAAAATAAAAATATATAGCTATATTAAAAAATAATAATAATAATAAAAATTAAAAAAAAATTAAAAAAAAAAAGAAAGGAGAAAAATAATCTAACCTTGACCATTTTGGGTTTGTAGCGATTACACCCAACTCCTATGCAGCACCATTCCCCAGCTGAATAAGAGTAAGACGAAGAAGAAAACTATTCTCCTTCTCCTCCTTAGCTTCTTCGACGGTGAGAGGAACAAGACCTGGGAGAACGGGAACGATGCCGGGGAGAACGGGAATGAGCCTACGAGCATCGACTTGAGCTCACATATCATTTACTCGTATCTTTCATTATGTAATCCATGATGGCAATGGTTGTTCTATTTAGGTGCATGGGTTGGTACAACAATGGATGTCTTAAAATTTCAAAGGCCCTATTAGTATTACCAATAATTATGAAGTAAAATATTTTGCTACGATAGACTGACCTACCCTAGTCCAGTTATAGCCAGACCCTTTACCGAATCAAGGAAAGGGATCGCGGGCATATCTATAAATAGCATTGGCTGGCCTATAATCTATTTTTAGGGCATATTCGGCTAAAAATAGACTCGGCTTGGACTATATAAGCGATTCTCCCCGCCAGCGACGTTAGAGTAATGTCGGTGACTGAGAAAGTGGAAGAAATTACTGGTGTGAATCAAAAAAATGATTCATGTCCAAGTGAGAAATATGATAGGTTCACCCAGCAGCTTCAGTCACACCTAGAGACACAAGATGAACTAATAATTGATTTTTCCAGTTTAAAATCTTGCTTAAACCCAACTGGATTTATCCCTGAGAATAAACAAGGAGAAGAGATTTCAGATACGGTATAATTTTAATATATAATTGGATTTTACCATTCTACACCTGCAGATTATTTATATAATATGTTTGTATTTATTTTAATACAAATAGGATTTTGACTATGAAGAATTTACCTGGAATTTGCTGCAAAATCAAAAAGAGTCACTTTCCAATTTGAAGAAATTGAGTGTGACAAGAATATTGAAGCTAAAGCGTTCCATTGTCCTTTCATTAGAACACCATGACAAATGTGAGGCTTAAAACTCTGTAACATATATAAATATTGACTTGGCATGTTCTCAAAACTACAGATGCGAAACTGACTAACTACATAATACAAATGTCTTCACTATGCGAATTACGTATAGAGAATTTACCTCCAGAATTCCACAGGTACTTACAGTTCTGGGGCCTTCAGAACCTGGAATCATTGTCCATCACTTCATCCCAACTCTCCCGTCTACACAGCTCTGTGGGAAGCTTGAGGAAGCTTAAATTGTTGAATCTTTCCACCAACCTTTTAAAAACTCTGCCTATTACACTCTCCTGTTGCAGTAACTTGGAAACTCTTGACCTACAATACAATTCTTTTACCTGCCTTCCGAGTGTATTGATGCAATTGAAGAACTTGACAGATTTGAAGAGGTATGAATGTCCATGGAGTGCTAGAAACCCCTTGAATGCCCCAAAATACGTCAACATAGAAAAGCCAACATCTGATTCAAAGCAGCCACAGGTTTTCCAGCCTCTCACTCTTCAAGAAAGCTGCACTAAGGAAGTCTTTACCTTAAAACTGGACTACTGGGAGACAAGGTCGATTTGAGCAATGCAGTGCCGAACTCTAGACCATCTAGCTGAAATTTTTTTTGCCTGCGATAACTGTCATCGGATGCTTCAAACTGCCCACAGTAAGTGATACATGGAGTCAGTAGAAATTAATAGCTTTTTTTCTTTATATTAGATTTAAGATATACTGTTCGAGTCCCTCTGCTCTATTCTGCGGTCGACCATTAGATTTTTCCGCGCGCGTAGAAACAATTCCAGAAAGGAACGGTTAAGTTTGATAGTACAGAAGTTACTCACGTAAGAGAGTAATTTTGTATTTGTTTGCTAAAATTAATGATCAACTGCTCTTATAATGTTTTTGCATGAACTAAAATATAGTAACAATACAGTGTTATCTAACTAGGCAGACTCGCTCAATATTTGGGTTTTTAGGTTTGACCCACTTTCTTCTGATACTAGCTACATCATTAAGAAATTCTTACTTGAAACTTGGGCTCCAAATTGTGAGATATTTCCTGGAAACGCTTTCTTTTTTGAGGTCCCAAAGTTTCTATGATGGGTTACTAACTGGCATCTCAATCATCCCCCAATCTGTTTTCACCTTCCACCCCTATTCTTCTGTTCACCTCCCCAATTCTTGTCCTATCCTCATTCCCTCCGTATGTTCTCACCGTTCCTCCTTTTTTCTTAGTTCCATCCCCCTCTGGAATTCTCTCTCTGAGAGCTTGGTGGGTCTCTCCTCTTACCTAGCATCAAGAGGCACCTAAAGCTCTTTCTACAGGTGTAGCTCACTGTTCGTTTGTATCATTCCTTATTTGCTTTGTTTCTTGTTTTGTTGCTGTTGTTGTATTTTGGGTAGCCTTAGTATTAGCTTGCTAAAGCTAGTTGGCAAACCCTTTGCTATTTTGCAGGAATATATAAAAATAAAAAAATAAAAATAAAATAAAACCTATGGCATTGAAAGACCCTTTACCCAATGTATATACTAAGGAAGCCACTATTACTCGGGAAAAGCTAAAGTAAGTACCCTTCCTGGATGCTGGCTATCTATGCTGCATGCAAACACCCCTGAGGATATATTAAACAGTAAGCATGCCCAACAGTTATCTTGCTGTATATTGTGTTTATAAATCATCACAGAGAGTTTGATCTCATTGACCCCTGAAAAGGACTCCCAAAGAAGTCGCAATGTGTTGGGTTAAGCTTTAATTAAACATTGTATTGGCTGTTAGAAGTGAAAATATTTGATAATTATTTCAACCGAGAATGACTGAATTATAATACACTTGACTCACTTGGTAATTGTAAACAGTAGTAAAAAGAATATAAACTATAAAACATTATTGAAAGGTATAAAAACACACTTTAAGACATCTTTAGAGCTATTTTTAAGGTGTTTGTGGTTGACCAAAGTTTCACGTGTTCAAGTAATTTTATCAATCCCTTCCAAGTTGAAGAATAATGAGGAGATCCATCTTTTATCCAGTCTATTAGTACATCTCGACAACACTGCCTGACATCTCCCCGACGATGGCTTTCAATGCCTTGTAAGCGAGCTGGAGCTAGTCCCAGTAAATCTCCAGCATCTTCCCACTTGGCACTCATTTCATCTCTCACCCTGAGAGTCTGTGGCTGGCCATCTTTGTCTGTCCACTCTAGGAATGTCAAATTTCTTAAAGAAAATTCAAGATCTGAAATTCATATGGCAGGCAATGATGAACAGTTAAAACAATAAAGACTGAGTTACCTATGGAAGCAACAGCGACTAATGTTGTTGGATATTGAGTCATCACTGACGAACTGTTGTCACTGAATGTATGCTGGTTTGGAAATTTTCCTTTTGAACTTAAAATTTCCATTGATTTGTTGCCTATAAGATCGTAATAAATAATTTATAACAGTAATGTATATTTTATTCATAGCTATGCATGGACTTACTTGACATAATATGAGCAGAATCCATTTCTGTTTGTGACGGAGATGAAGATACAGAATTACCTACATATAAATATCCTGTGGTGTACATTATTAAACTATATAATACTATTTACCTTCTTTAAACCATAGACATCCAGATGCTGGAACTATCAGCTTGCCATGTTTTCTGCAGCGCATATAGAGAGAATGTTTTCCCTTCTTTACTTCATGCAGTAAGCCACATTCCTGAGGGCATGTCAAACTAAATGCAGCGCCCACTTTGTCACAGCTGTAGTGAAGCTTCTTTAGTGATAGTTCAATACAATTATCTAATGTTACTCGAATGTTGTTACAGACTTCATTAGGAGTAGTTGCCCTAGGGGCATACATTGCAGAGTTATTTGAAGGATTTTCTAAGGTTACACTAACTTCCAGGTGAGAAATGAAACTTCTGAGGCAGATTTGATCGACATCCTCAGTGGAACTTACTTGTAGAGATATTTGGTCTTGATATATGCGGTCTTCCAACAAGTCAAAAGTGAGCTCCTGGTTTCTTTCTGGATTCAGGAGATAAGAAATGAGCATACCAAAGAGACCTTTAGGACAGTGACCAAGCTGGAAAGTGATAGCAAGAGGAGCAATATCAGAGTACACTCTTTCTGATGGTGGAGACTTTGGGACATGGTTCAAAATTAAAGGAATGAAATATTTCTTCAATCCACTCCTGTCTGTGAAAGGAACTGCTATACGAAGGTGAAGAAGAAACAAAAGAAACTGTTCAGGTGTAATTTGATCTTCCTTGCTCAAAAGGCTCTCAAAGGTACAAATATCTAAAATGCCTTTCTTGCAAAAACTTTCTTGTTGACTCAATGGAATAGATCCAGAGGACAAGAACGTCTTCAGTATGAGTTCTGTAACCTTTTTAAACAAAACATCAGGCTCTTTAATAATAATTTTTGAGATTCCTTGGACATTGTAGTGTTGAATTATTCCTACTCTGAAATGTAGAAAGTGTAGAAGTGAGTCAATCTCCTTATCTTCAATATTGAACTTTGCTGCTAACCTTTTGCATTCATCCATTGATAAAACAGTCTGCTTGATGTTGTTCAATTCAAGGCTGAAAAGGAGAAAGCTTACACGAAAATTAACCAAGAACTTGTCTCTATCTTTGATATACTGGTTGATATCAGAACGAAGACTTTGAAAACTTGAATCATCTTGACTAGTATTATCTACCTCATACATTACTTTCACAAGACTATTTGGAAAGTGGATCAAATGATTGAATTTCTTTTCGTGAATCATGTTAAACAAGGCATTATTAATGCTTTTAAGTTTAGACTGAGGCTCTAAACCAAGCTTGTCAATGTGTGTACCTACTATAAAGACTATAGGTTTGTGGCACACAGAAGTACCATCTACTTGAAATACACCTTCTTCAGTGGTGTGAATGGCAGATACACTGGTTAGGAATTGAATGAGGGCATCCATTGTAGAAATTGTAGATTCATATTGATTGATAATTTCTCTATTGGTCAATCTGTATTGGATTTTGATCTTATCATGGATATCTATGTTAGTTTTCAAGACAAAGATGAATATAGATGGACCAAATATCAGAAGGGAAAGGCTCTCTTGAAATTCCACCTGTCCACCAGTATCTCTGATATAAATTGAACTTTTTCTCTGCAAATCAGCAATGTTATTCACATTGTGCTTTGCAAGCACTTCTCTCACATGGCATTCAATGTCAGATGCTAATTCATTAGTATCCAACTGTGGATGTTTTTCAGGCATGCTATGCTGTAATACTTCTTCACGAACAGAATTTGGAATAAACCCCTTGCAACTGTCCAGTTGAGAAACCATTGACTCTTTAAAGTCTGTGACTTTCCACTTATTGTCTTCACAGGCGTGAACTGTAGTATGTGTGGAGGAGGGGTCTATTTCAACTAATACTATTTTTTCACTAATTCCAGTAGAGGAATAGAATGCACGAAATGGTTTGTTCAGCAGGCGATCCAGCAATGACGTTTTGCCAGACCCAGGAAGTCCCTGCAGGAGAATGTTGGCTATTTTTCTGTTGATGCTCTTTTTTTGCATTATTGCTGCTGTCACATCACTTGAAAAGTCACTCTTCTCTGGAGTCATGATACCTGAGTAGTATGAATTAATATATTAAAAATGCAGACTAAATTTCATATAATTTTTAACCTGAAGACAATCTCATTGCAAGGCTGTAGACAAAATATATTACTTGGAGGTGCTAAAATAAGCTTTATGCTAACATGCCCACAGTTGACGGACTGTTAAAATATCATAAGTATATAAGATACTTTCATAAGAAGGTAGCTAATCACAATGTCTTGTAACTTTGCACTGGAAAAAATTGAATAAATATTAATTGTATACTTCAGGAGACAGCTTGAAATCATACAAATAGGGACATTTTCTAAAACGTTATAAAAAAACAGCACTAATGTTCTTCCAGATATAGACCCCCTCATTTCTTGAAAATTTATCTCTATTTTCAAATGATACATGTTGTATCATTTGATACAAGATTCAATCAAAAATACTGTGAATCAATGAGTATAAATACACTACCAATGGTTAGAGACATCCAAATCAGACACGTTAATTTAGATCGAGATACATACAATCATGACATTTTTTGTACAGAGTTAAACATTTATCTTAGATCTGGGTCACACAAAAGTTATTTAAATATTGATAACAAGGGATACAGTCACTTTAAATCTAGAAACTGTATTTCAATACATATAACTTAAGATAAATAAGTGTGGTGCTGAGAGATCCTATGAAACATTAATGGAGTAATATTCAGCATTCACATTTAAACTGTATATAGGATATTTCTTTCCACCACTTGTACATTTTTATTAATTATTCCTTTGTATACACTAATGGCTAACTGAAAGAGAAAAAATATTTATGAACTTTATCTAAGTCTCGTAATACATCGAGCAATGAAAAAATAGTCAACATATATTTGATTATCTTACTACCTATCTTACTTGAGATGGTCTTGGATATTGCTTCAAGTCCATCTTGAATCTTGCTTGTGATTTGATCTCCATTTTGAGTCTTAGTAGTGGTTTGAACTTTATCTTGAATCTTGGATGTGGCTTGAGCTTGGGTTGTGACTGGAACTCTATCTTGTGCCTGGGTTTGAACATTATCTTGAATCTGTGTTGTAGTTTGAATTCCATCTTCAGTCTGGGGTGTAGTTTGAATATCATCTTGAGTTTTGGTTGTGATTTGAATTTTATCTTGGATTTTGTCAGTGTGTTGAACTTTACTTTGAGATTTGGTTGTGGTTAGAACTCCATCTTGAGTCTGGGTTATGGTTTGAATTTCATGAGTCTTGGGTGTGGCATGAACTGTATTTAGAGTTAAGGTTGTGGTTTGAACTTCATCTAGAGTCTTGTTTGTAGTTTGGAATCCATCATGAGTTGGGGTATAAACTCCATCTTGAGCCTGGTTTTTTATTTTATCTTGGGTCTTGGTAGTATGTTGAACTCTATCTTGAGTTTGAGTTGTGATTAGAGCTCCTTCCTCAGTCAACGCTGTGGTTTTAACGCCATTTGATGTCTGGGTGGTGATTTGAACTCCATATTGAGCCTGGGTTTGAATTCTGTCTTGAGGTTTTATAGTAATTTGATCTCTATCTTGAGTTTCAGTTGTGGTAAGAGCTCTTTCTTGGGTCCTAGTTTTGGTTTGACCTCCACTTTGAGTCTTGTCTGTGGTTTGAACTTGATCTTGGTTCGTGATTGTGGTTTGAGTCTGGGTCATTGTTTGAACATCATCTTCAGAGTTAGTCTTAGCCATTGTTTGAACTTTATCTTGAGTTAGGGTTACAGTTTGAGGTCCATCTTGAGTCTCAGTTGTAACTTGAATTCTATCTTTAGTCTGGGGTGTAGTTTGAATTTTATCTTGAGTCTTGGATGTGATTTGAACTTTATCTTGGATTTTTGTGGTGCTTTGAGCTTTATCTTGAATCGTAGTTGTGATTAGAGCTCCATCTTGAGTCCATGTTATGAGTTGAATTTCATTTTGAGTCTTGGCTGTGGCTTGAACTGCATTTAAATTTAAGGTTGTGGTTTGAACATCATGTTGAGTCTTGGACTTACTTTGAACTCGATTCTCAGTCTTGGCTGCGGTTTGAACTACTCCATCTGGAGTTTTTCTGATGATTGGAATTCCACCTTGAGTCAGGGTAGCGGTTTGAACATCTTCAATCATGGTCGTAGTTTGAATTCCATCTTGAGCCTGGAATTTAATTTTATCTTGAGTCGTGGTAGTATGTTGAACACTATCTTGAGGTTTGCTTAAGCTCCCTTCTTGAGTCCATGTTGTGGCTTGAACTTCATCTTGAGCCTGGGTTTGAATTCTATCTTGAGATTTGATAATAATTTGAACTCGATCTTGAGTTTCAGTTGTGGTAAAAGCTCCTTCTTGGGTCCGAGTTTTCGTTTGACCTCCAATTTGAGTCTTGTTTGTAGTTTGAACTTGATGATTCATGGTCGTGGGTTGAGTATTGGTCATTGTTTGAAAATCACCTTCAGTCTCAGTTTTAGTCATTGTTTGAACTTCATCTTGAGTAAGGGTAACAGTTTGAGGTCCATCTTGGATCTCAGTTGTAACTGGAATTCCATCTAAAGCCTGGTTTTGAATTTCATCTTGATTTGTGGCTGTGTTTAGAAGTCTTGTGGTTGCGGTTATAACTTCATCTTTTGTCTGAGTTGTGATTTGAACTCTATCTTGCATCTTTGCCATGGTTTGAACTCCATCTTTAGTTTTGGTTGTGATTAATTGAACTTCATCTTGATTCTTGGTCAGGGTTAAAACTTTATCTTGAGTTGGAGTGATGGTTTGAACTCTATCTTGAGCCTGGGTATGAACTTTATCTGGAGTTTTGGTGGTGTTTTGAGTTCTATCTTGAAATTGAGGTTTGATTGGAGCTCCATCTTGAGTCTGCGTTGTGGTTTGAACTTCGATCTGGATTGTGGCTTGAATTTCATCTTGAGCCTGGATTGTGGGTGGAATTTCATTTAGTGTCAAAGTTGTGAATTGAACTTTATCTTGAGTCTGGGTTGTGCTGTAGAATCCATTTGTCATTGTTTCCATATGAATTGGCTCATTAAGATGACCTTTCGCTATATGAAAATCTTTAACCAAAGAGGAAAATACAAAAAAATTTTTTTAATACATTTAAAATAACCCAAACTAATAAGTTGATATGGATTGGGTGGTAAGGTATGGCTTTTATAGAAAGGTAGCTGTAAAAAACACTGAAAACTGGAATGCTAGGCTAGCTGATATAATACTAGCTGCATTTAAGGGTAATAAGCTTGCCAATACAGATAATAATGATATTGTAAAATATTTCACTGGTCAAGTACCTAAAAGTAACATTGTGAAGGTATCTAGCTTGGAATATATATATATATATATAGACATATTATTATTGGGGGGGAGGGGGGGGGGGGGGTTCATTGAACCACCCCTAGAAAATAAAATGAGAAAGATTTAGAGAACTAGCATGCTAATTTTCACTAGGTGTGCGGTAAATGTATGAATCAAAGTAAACATGTCTTGAAATAACTATTATAATAGTACGACACGTAAGTTGCCCATTCAAAAATGAATGGGAAAAAATCGCTGTTCAATTGAAATTGCACGGGGAAAGTGAAATAGCGCGTAACTAATTGAAATACCTCAGTAACCAAGTGGAAACTAAGTGAAATACCTCGGTAGCTAAGTGAAATAGTGCGGGTAAGTGCGCATGCATGCAGCGTTAACCTTGGAAACGTACAGTTTGAATAGTTTCTAGTTGGAGACAATGTCATTCTTTACCACAGAACTACCCGTATTAGACGGAATGTTTTACAACAGATTAGGAGGGGTCGTACGTTGGAAACAAAGTTCCAGCGGAAGCGAAACCTGAAATAAGGAAATAGTGACTGAACAAAACAGTGTAGCTACAATTGCAAAATACTTTTTTAAAAGCTGGCCTACTATTAGCGAGTGATAGCACGGGTAACCTGTGCTATTAGGGATCAATAGCACTCGTAAAGTAATTGAAATAACACTCGGCTTCGCCTCGTGCTATTTCAATCGCGTTACTCATGTTATTAATCCCGAATAGCACGGTTACCCATGCTATTACTCATACTATGATAAGTTTGCTTTGATTTATCTATAGGGTACTAGGTGGTGATAGCATTGTAAAACCCTAGAGAAAAAAATCAAAATATACATATTTTGAATTGTCTAAGCAATTGGATTCTGTTGTCATTGTCTAGTTTGAGTACTATATCCTCCCACTGATTATGGTCACTGGATTGGTATTATGACAAGTGAATTTGATTGACAATGAAAGATAAATATGTATATGTAATATTTATGCTTATATATACTCACCAGTAAATTCTCGATATTCAGCTTGAGATGTGTCTTCATAATTCTTCTGAAAAAGAACAAAGTATTTAATTTGTACTCTTCTTGGACTGATAATGCAGAAATTGTGGTTTTTTATTTTATCATTATGTCTGCACATTAGCTAGTGTGTCAGCCTGATGTATATTAGACAAATTTACTTGCTCAGTGGCATAACTGAACAAAAAATGATGGAGGGCCCAGTCCAATATTACGACATCCTCAACCACAACTTCAATTTACACCTACATGTACAGTTAAGTATGTATGTGGCTATGCTATAGTAATGTAGCAGTTCATAAAAGAGTTAGCTTAAAAATTGGAGGAGCCAGCTTCAGCCAAATTATGTTTAAATAAGCAGCAATTCATTACTGATTAAGCTATAAGACATGAAACTGTTTTCAATCATTTACTCCAAAATAGTCCATAATCCAATCTCAACTTCACCATTGCCCAGCGAATAGAGAAAAACCAATAATGAATGACGATGATTGAAAGAGAATGGTTAAAAATTTGAACAGTCTCTTTTTCTGCCATGCAGAATACAGAAAATATATGCTCACAATAGGCAGAACTAACAGCCAATGTCAAGAAGTGATTTGAAATAGTTTTTTTAAGGTTGATACATACACCAAAATACACCAAAATGTATGTGCTGTATAAGAATATAAACCATGTAAAGTGTGCCAAATAAAAATTATTAAACTTTTGAATTATTGATGGGGTAGGGGAAGAAGTGGGAATGGGGGGGGGGGGGGGGGGGGGGGGGTGGAAGGTTCTCCTAGACTCATAGGCTCTCCTTAGTAATGCCACCTTGCTTATCATGAATTAAATTTAGTACAGCTATCTATCAATCTACATATCAGGGCCGGATTTGGGAATTTTTAAGGGGAGGGGCTCTTTTCAAGAAGGTGTGTGTGTATGTGTATATAGCTACGTATGATTAAATGTTGTAAAAGTTGGCTATATTGTATTATTCATTCATGCATTAATTAGCATTATAATATGACTGTCCAGAACTGAAATGAATGAACTGCTAAAATCAGAAAGGATGAAGTTAAAAATGAGTATAAAACTATTTTACTAAGGTATTTTTGTCTAGAATAAAGAATGAGTGAATAGTTAAGTTAATAATAAAAGAATGAAATTTATTTATGAGAAAAATGAAAGTAATTTACAAAGCTAAGGATGAAAGTAGTTATTGATAGTAATTGTCAAATTCAACCAAGAAGAAAAATTGAATAGGCAACATCCACTATATATACAATAGTATTCTGCCAAGAATTAAATATTTGCTCTGCTTTAGCATACAACGAGCTTTGTCTGCCATGTTATACAGACAAATAGTAAAAATCCTGACTCAGCATATTAATTAATAGAGGTACATTCGCTAAAAGATCACAAATACAGGAAGACAGGGAATAATAACGATGAATAAAAATTAAGTGGTCTTATACTTTTATTTCCACTTACAGGTAAGAAATGAAGTGGAAAAAATGTGGGCTAATTCTGAAAAAAGCTGGGCTCATATAACACCAGTCAACCCCCACCCCTAATTTTGCTCCTGCATATTTATCTCATTTTTATCATTTGTATTTCATCATAGGTACTTTTATAGAATTAGTTTTTGTCCATTTGGCCCTATAATGACTTTGAACTAAGGTACTTCCAATAAAATACATACCAATACAATGATGCATGATTTCTAACATTTGTAAACTTACATTGATAACATGGCAATCCTGATTGCACATCCCAAATGCTGACAAACCATCTTCGTTTTGTAGATTCACCCTGGCACCATTTTCTAGTAGTAGTTTCAACACTTCAGAATGACCACAGTGTCTGGCTCTCATCACAGCAGTACATCCTGAACTATCTAACAGATCAATATGAGCTCCATATTGTAGCAATATGTTCACCACACTGACATTGCCATGATAGCTAGCTATAATTAAAGCTGACAAACCATCTTTCTTTTGCATATCCACACAAGCCTTATTGTATAATAGTAGCTCAACGACTTCATCATGACCATTCTGGCTAGCCACCATTAAGGCAGACCACCCATATCTGTTTTGTAAATCTACAAAAGCGCCATATTCTAGCAGTAGTTTAACCACTCCAGCATGACCAGATTTGCTGGCTATTATTAAAGCAGATCCCTTATCATTTCCTAACAGATCAACATGAGCTCCATATTGTAGCAATATATTCACCACTCTAGCATGGCCATGAAAGCTAGCTATCATTAAGGCTGACAAACCATCTTTCTTTTGCTTATCCACGCAAGCCTCATTGTATAATAGTAGCTCAACTACTTTGCGATGATCATATAGACTAGCTAACATTAACGCAGACCACCCATCATTTTCTAAAATATCTACACAAGCTCCATATTGTAGCAATATATGCACAACTTGAGCATGACCATTCTGGCTAGCTATCATTAAGGCTGACAACTTATCTAAGTTTTTCCTATCCACCCAAGCCCCATTGCGTAGTAGTAGCTCAACCACTTCAGCATGACCATTCCGACTAGCTATCATCAAGGCAGACCATGAATTATTTTTTAGTAAATCAACTACAGCACTATTTTCTAGCAGTTGTTTTACCACATTGACATGCCCATTTTTACTAGCTTTTACTATAGCAGATGATCCACTGCTGTTTTGCAAATTCACCTCTGCGCCACACTCTAGTAGTAATTTTACCACATCTATATGACCATTTTCAGAAGCTAACAGTAATGAAGATCCCTCAATTTTCTTTAAATCTATAAAAGCTGTCCGCTGTAGTAGTATTTTTGCCACTTCAGCATAGCCATGAAAACATGCCAACATTAAAGCCGAATCTCCTTCTTTATTCAACAAATCCACTGGTACCCCAGATTCTAACAATAAGATAGCAATGCCTGTGTGCCCCTTACTGCAGGCTGTATGGAGAAAGTAATTTTCCTTATTAATATTCAGCAAATTACCTGACAAGTTCTGCAGTGCTATTCTTGCAAACCTAACATCTCCAGTCTCACAAGCGCTTTGCAGGACAAGTACAGTATACTGTTGGGGGCTGCTTTTGAGGATAGCAGAGACCGTTCGGTAATCTTGATGATTAATAATTGATTTTAGATGATTCGCCATATCTTCACTAACGGAACATCGATTGACAGTTAAGCAGAGATTCTAGTGGGAGTATTCCCCGCAGTGCCAGTAACAGATGGTTCCGTCGGGCACTTAGCCTTGCATGTTTAAGGTACATCCTCATGAATTCCGTACTTTGTTCGGGACTGAAGACATCTCGGAACAAGAAGTAAAACTCATGACAATATTCATACATAGTGTGCTGGAAATTCATTAACATTCCATTGGACTAGTTGCGCACGCACTTGAGTATGGGAGGTGATTACTGACGTCTAATAATCTTAGGGAGTCGAGTCCCTGGCGTTCGGAGGGGGTGCGCGTTGTATTTGGAGGGGGTGCGCGTTGCATTTGGAGGGGGTGCACCGTGCAACTGGAGGGGGTTCACCCTGCAACAGGAGGGGGTGCGCCGTGCAATTGGAGGGGGTGCACCCGTGCAATTGGAGGTGATTACTGCCAAAAAAGTGGACGTCTAATAATCTTAGGGAGTCCCTGGCTTTCGGAGGGGGTGCGCGTTGCATTTTGAGCGTTGCATTTGGAGGGGATGCGCGTTGCATTTGGAGGGGGTGCACCCGTGCAATTGGAGGGGGTGCACCCGTGCAATTGGAGGAGGTGCACCCGTGCAACAGGAGGGTGAACCGTGCAATTGGAGGGGGTGCATCCTGCAGTTGGAGGGGTGCACTCTGCAACAGGAGGGGGTGCACCGTGCAATTGGAGGAGGTGCACCTGCAATTGGAGGGGGTGCACCCTGCAGTTGGAGGGGTGCACTCTGCAATTGGAGGGGGTGCACTGTGCAATTGGAGGAGGTGCAATTGGAGAGGTTTGGAGGGGTGCTTTTGAAATAAAACTTTGGAGGGGTGTACTGTGCAACTGGGGGGGGGGGGGGGGGGGGTTGTAATTCGTTTCAATCCTAAAATTGGTTGTGTGAGCAATTTTATTCAAAAACGGTAAAGGATCGTTAAAGCTCATACGCGACAGACAACATGAGTTCTCAGCAGCCACCATTTCGGTTTGGGGCCCAGTCCGGGCGTGAATGGCGTAATGAATTGATTTCTTCTACCAATCAGCTTCAAAAGACACTTCTTCAAGCAGTAGAAATTATTGAAAGCTTTCTAGCGTCAACTCAATTGGCACTATTAGTGGATCTTCCTCCGTCGCGAGTAATTCTTCTGTTTTAAGTCAACCAGTATCTGTTAGCAACAATTATGTAAGCAGTTTTTCTCCGAATACCTCTATGGGATGCTCGATGGAGAGAAACGTTTCGAATGGAATCCCAAAGTCGTTGACTCTAGGTAAAAAGCGAAGGCCCTCAAAATCAAAATCTCCCTATAAGAAGCTGCCCACATGGACACATGTATTCATTTGTTTGGCTAATCCTGAACAGGAAGCAATTCCAGATTCCTCTGAGAGGGAGAGGTTGCAAGCAGCTGGTTTAGGCGAAGAAAAAATTTGTTTTTTGGAAAATGCTGAAGCATGGGAAATTCTACAGAATCTAGAGGAAAAATTTCCTAAACTATGTGGATGTGGTGGTTATGAGTTTCTTAGATGCTCGGAGGGTGGTGCAAAAACACTATAGCCTATTGCAAGGCCAAAGAATGGCTATACCGTTAAATATCTAAGAGCTGTAGTGCATCATGCAAAAATTTATATTCGGCCACTTCAAAAAAGTTTGGATACTGATGAATATGAGCAGGTGATGGTCATGACTTTAGTTTGTTTTATTTTTGTTTTTTGTTTTTTTTGTTTTGTTTTTTACCATGAAAGTTACATGTATTTTATAGGAATCTAGCAGGCTCCACCAATAGAAGAATGCCTTCAATGTGGAAATTTTGTGTAGCTTCTTTGAAGGAGCACATTGAGATTTGTAGAGAGATGCAAAGGTAATTGCTGCTTTACTGTTTGATTATACAAAATATCATCATAATTTTATTGTAGAACATCCCCAGTCAGCATATCACCGGATTTAAAAGTTAAGTTGATAAGTGGAGTGATAAAAATAAACGTGTGCATGCTTGTCACTCTGGGGAGAATAGGGTGTTTGAGAGGAACTCATTTTGAGGGAAAATATCATTATTTCCAAGCTAAAGCATCTTAATACAGTTCATAATATGTTAACACAAAGTTAAATTGTTGTGAAAAAAAAAGTTTAAATACAAAAACCTTTTGTTTGCCTTCTTGTCAAGATAACTAGGGACCAGGGGTGTCAGAATGGGTGTGGCCGAGCGGCAATGGTTGCACCAATATTTTAACAAAAAGGGGCATTTCTATTCTTTACCTGAACTTGTCCTCGTTATCAAACTTGGGCGGTCGAAATCGAGCTGTCAAAATGACTCGATCTTTTGTAAAAATAAACATAGTTTAGAAACCCTTCAGCAATGTTGGTCTGCAAAATGGTAATTTTTGCTACTAGGAGTCATCCCATTCAGTTATTTGCCACACATATTAGAGGAAAATAAAGCTATGACTGCCGCAATGGCAGGCATTTGTGTGCTGTTTACTTTATATGCCAAGTAGCTATGTTAACTATACGATATAAATAGTCTACATAATGGCTATAACTAATTTAACATTATGTATTTGAATGAACCTACTGATTGTTATGAAATCATTTGCTTTGTAATATAATAAAATATGTCATGTACTGAATTGTTTGATGTGATTACAGTGGCATTTGAATTTATTAGATACACTAGCATAGACTTAAACTCTTTGGTTCATTTGATAGAAAAATCAGCTTTTCTATTAATAAAACTCATTACTTGAACAAATGAGTGGGTGTGGTTATAATGGCCGCACCAATAAGATCTGGCTTCCTACTCCCTGGAACTGCTCAAAGTCAGCATAGGCGAGCTAGTCCAGAGCTGTATTGTCAATGGTACTATCACTTAATAATGCTTAAGAAACAAAGAAACACAATGACTGTTGCTCAACCAGGTTGCTCACCATGCTGTACACACTCTTCCTAATAATGACACCCTGTTTGGCAATCATTTTGGTATACCTAGGCTAGCTTACTCACTACAATATGCTTTGAGCATAGAATGGAGCTAATTGACATCAAGACATTATTTAGCTATATTCTCTAGTAAATCTGGCTTAGAATATTCTTGCACACACTGTAGCTATCATGGACAAAAGCAACTACTAAAAAAAATTTTAGAAACTTTATGGAAAAAAAGATAGTTATCTTAACTCCTCCTATTTACATAAAGAAAAGTGATGTTGACATAGGTTTAGAGCTTCCAGAATGCTGGCTGTCCATGCTGCTTGCAAATCACCCACCAGAATACAATAAACAGTAAGCGTACCCTCCAGAAATGTTGCTGTCTACATTGTGTTATTATACCACCACCGAAAGTTCAACCTCAGTTGACTCCTGGAGAGGACTTCGGCAAGAAGTCGAAATGCTGGGTTAAGTTATAATTAACAATATTGGCTGTTAAAAAGAGAAAAATTTGCTATTATTATAATTATTTCAGCTGAGAATGACTGAATTATTTGAAACTTGTCATTGATCTAGACCCAAGAGTGTTTCACTTGCTTTGCTCACTTGCCAATTACTTGTACAACCCAAACATTATTCTATAGTAGTTTTAGTGCATATTTTACTAATAGGATGAGTACTCGGTGAAGGGGGGGATATCTACGATGAGGATGAGTATTGTGCAGAAGACAAGTGTTTAGAACAATCCGACGCTACTCATAAGTAAGTGATAAGTTATAAGTCTGATATTACTAGCACAACCAAATTAGTGCCAGATTTATGCATCACAATGCACTTGGTATAAAATGTAACATATCAACGTGGCATATCATCTAACGAGTCAAAATACTATTAATATGTTTTTTGTTTGTGTTGCTTGTTTGATCTAAACTTAAATTCGTGTTTTTACTGTTCCTGAAGAAGCTGGTTGGATTAATATAGAAATAATACACTAACTTAACACCCTGCAATGTGCATATGTTGTATATATAAATATATATATATATATATATATATATATATAATATGTGACCGTCTATGGGAAAATCGGGCACAACGCGGCATGCGTAGACGATTTAGTTCTTAAAATTGTATTAAATAAGCCTAACGAAGGGAACGGTTAGGTGATATATAGCGGGAATGGCTAAAGCTACGGCGATAAAACTTGGAGAGCTTAATATCTGCTTCCCGAAGAGTCTGTAAGTGTAAAAAAAAAATTTTTCGTCGGGGCCGCGTTGTGCCCGATTTTCCTGTAGACGGTCACATATATATATTTATATATATATATCCATGTGTTTATGTGTGTGTGTGTGTGTGTGTAAAGCTGTTAAGTTGTGGTCAAGACTTATAGAGAACTATATTATGTTTGCTATATGTCTGGTAACTTGCTCGTGCAGGGTTTCATTTAGGGGGGGGCGAAAGGGGGCATTTGCCCCCCCTTGGGTTCTAAATGCCCCCCCTTGGATTCTAAGTGCCCCCCACCATTTTGAAAGAACCGATATTTATTAAGAGAAAAATGTAAACCAAATTAATAATAAACAATATTCACACAGCAATTCGTCTAGGTTTTTTGTTCCATACTGTAATAATGTCATTTAATTGTGTAGATGAGAGCGTCTCGGGTGTCTCCATGGCTATTTTCATCAAATAGGATAATTGTGATTGCCCAATTCGATTTCGAATTCGTGTTTTAATTAGTTTCATTTTGGAGAAGCTCCTTTCCACTGAAGCAGTGCTGACAGGGATAGATAGACATATGTTTGCCAGGGTGCTAATGTTTGGAAAAATTTCACTAAGCATATCACTTGTGGTGAGCTCTTTCAACTGCAAGTGCAGGTTACCTTTCGGCTTCTTCGATAAGTAGCTTCGAAATGTTTTCCACTCCTCTCGGGTTTCGCGGGAAATAAGAGCTTCTTTGGTGTATTCATCTCCACCAGCAGTCTTAGCAGGCAGCTCTGCACCATAGTGAGCTAATAGTACATCTATTAAGTCCTCACCATATGTATGGAAGTCAGAAGAGTCAGCAGCTGGCACTTTCTTCGGATCAAAGATGCCAAATGAGGAGACAATATCTTGTGAAATAAATCTGCTGGATATGTTTGCCTTCAGCATCCTGATAAACGGTTCAGCCACTTGTCCTTGGAATGTAGCAATGCTTTCCGTGGTTAACGTGATGTCAGTGACTTCTTCGATCTCATTCTTTGCATCCATCAGTTCTAATACCCAGTTAGCAGCAGGTAACATGGCATCATCAAGTGTATTGAGAGTGGCATCAACAAGAGGGGTGATAGCTGTCAAGTCTATTCTCTCAGTCTGGAGAGCTCTGCTCAACTTCGCCACTTGTGGCAGAACATAATCAAGGAGGTATATGGCCACTAAAGTTGAGGGCCTACATAAGGCTTTACTGATACCTAGAGCTTCAGGTGCATGTGTCTGCTCATAGATATTGTTTAGAGCAGTCACAATTGCACTGTAGCTAGCTTTGACTGCCTTCACACAGCGTTCATGGGACAGCCAGCGAGTATCTGATGGTTTCACAACTTTCAGCTCAGGTAAGTCAAGCACCTGCTGTACTGCTTTGAGACTCTCAGCTCGCTTAGGAGAATAGTGGAAAAATTTCCAGAGGGTGGTGAGTGTGATGTACACATGTTTTATCCCACTGGTAGCATTAGCTGCTTGAACGCATGCTAGCTGTAGCAAATGGCAATGGCAGTGTACGAAAAGTGCATGAGGTGAAATTTTCTTCAGGAGACTCTGCACACCATTGTGTTTCCCAGAGAAAGTAGCTGCTCCATCGAATCCCATACCCACCAGCTTGCTAATCTGTATGTTTTTATCTTTCATGAATTCAACAAGGGCAGAATAAATAGTCTTTGCATCAGTAGCTTTCAATGGAACTATATCCAAGAAGTGCTCAACAGGTTGACCGTCCATGTTCACCCAGCGGAAGAAAATTGAAAGCTCTTCTGTGGTCGTCACATCAGTGCACTCATCTGCCATTATGCTGAAATGGGAAGCTTGGCGAAGCCGTTTCAGTAAACATTCTTCAGCCCATAAGCCAACTGCCTCAACAAATTCAACAACAGCAACTTTAGATGTGTAGGTTGCATTTAATCTAGCTCTTTCAAGGAACCCCTTTAAATCTTCTGCACCACAACTTACGATTAGATCAATAAGTTCATCAAAATTTGTTGTGTGGGGAATGTGGCGACGAGCTAGAAAATGGGTGCAACGAATTAGAGCTTTAATGGCCATTCTGTTCTTCAACTTTTCCTCATCATTAATTTGTTGGAGTTGCTGAATGACTGACCCTTCTTGTAGTGCTGTAGCTGCAGCCATCTCTGCTTCACATGATAGGAGGTGAATATCACTCTTTGCATGAATTTTCATCTTCTCTATTGCCTTCTTCCAGTTCGTGAAAGGTTTTGAGATCCATGTTCCTCCTGTTCTTTGAAGAGAAATTCCTCTCTTCCTGCAAACCTTACAAAAAGCTCCTTGGAAATTTTTATCAAACATCAGCCAATTGAAGCTCTCTTCCCATTTTTTGTTGTATTTTCGACTGCTTGCAGTGATTTTCTTGCTTTTCTCATGTGTAGTTAATCTTTCCTTTGCATGCTTCTCATGGACAATTAATCTTTTCTTGGCAGGACTTGGCTCCAAAAACTCAGTATCAGATTGATTGCTGTCAATTTTATCTTCTGTGTCACTGCTACTTGAGTGGCCAGGTGACTTTGAAGAGCTTGCACCACAGAAGAAAGAGCGAATATCCATTTGAGACTATCTTAAGCTGTCAGGGACTACGAGTGCTTAGAGTTCTGGTTCTGGAAGTTGTAGAATCTGTATAGATCAAAACTCAACAACTGCTACGGTGAGCTGAGGGCTGGCCTTTTTATAGCCAGCCAGCAACCGTAAGTGTGAATCAACGTGTGATAAACCTAAGGGGAGGTGAGAGTCAGAGTTGAATAGTGTGTGAAAAGCATCTAAATAGTGAATGTCACAGTTGACTGAAAATTGCTAGACGGTGGAGGTGAAAATGAGTAGCTGAATTAACTTGTCAGGATCTGACATATGCAGACCTCATTAGATAAGATTATGTTTTTTTAATGTAGGACATAGGCCTTCCAATAATTCTATTTCACTCCCATGGTGACCAGTGCCGCCCGCCCCCCCCTTACATTTTCAAAACTCTATTTTGCCCCCCCTTGCAAGAATGTCTGGATGAAACACTGTCGTGGGATACTTTAGTGAGAATAGCAAAGGTATAGATTTTTTAAATTCAACTACTATAGCTCAACAATAGATCTACATATGATGCAAGTATAACTTCTTTTAACCAGAATCAGGGAATTTATTGAACAGCGATCATGATTTTCTTGTCATTTAAGTGTGAGTATGATAAGCAATAGTCTGTCCAAGTAGAGTTGGCCAGAAAAAACTTGAATAACTTTTGAACGGAAGCAACTATGCATCTGGAATTTGCACCATTAGAAAGCTCGCGTCGAAGAAGTTAAAAATATTTCGTTAGTATACTCCAAAACGGCAGGAAAAATAGTGCTATTCCAAATCTCAATACAAAAGTCTATGGGAATAGGAAAAAAAACAGGTTTCCCGTTCAAAACGCAGTCACGTGGTACAGCTCCATTGATCACGCAGACTATCTTCATTAAGAATATTGTAAACGATGAGCAGCTTCTTCTCACATTGCTGCGTGTGGGGGAAGGGAGAACGACGTGTCTCAACACGTTAGCACCAAAGGTAGGGGAAACGTTCCTTCCTCTTTGTAGGTCACTGCCACCAGAGTTCGTAGCGCAGAAAGGCTCCCTGCAGGTAAGAATATCTCAACTAAGTTAATATTTAATTAAGATACGCACTGGTCTGGGGACCTGAAAGATGGAACATAAAACGAACTGAACAAAAATGACTCAACCAATGTATATATAACATAACGCGCAGGCCACCTGAGTGGGCTCAGAGCACACAACGTCAGACCTGCCACGTGTACACAAATGACACAAATCCAGTAAGTTCTAAAAATAACACACATCTAGTTCACATGCGCACACACAAACACATATACAATGTTCCAGTGTCTTTCTTCTCTATCTTCTCTCCTCTCTCTTCACGTCTTGTTTCTCCTCTACTCCTCTCTTCTCATTCGTGGAGGCCGGTCCCACACTGCGTTTCTAGCTTTATATCGCGATTAGCTTTGGTTGCTAGTGTGGAAACAGGATAGACGGAGTGTCCTGTTGTCGCAGAGTGTACAGGACCACCTGATGGGATGTTGGTAATATTATTTGTCTACCTGCTGTTCAAAACAAATGCCGTATAGCCAATATATTTCAGAGTGATATAGCTGTCATTTAGCTAGCATCATGTAATACAGCCACACTTAAGCTTTTCAATTGATAATTTTATTTAACAAGAAAGTCTTGTAACTTTATCTACAAATTAATAGTGCTGTACTACTGAATTATGTGAATATCAGAATATTTCTTGGGTCACAGTTGGTCTATAGAATCGACTGCTTTTAATTTTGTCTCTTTAAAACAACTCCCCACCAGTTTGGTTCGCAACCTGCTGTACATTATCTGCGAGTAAGAAACATAAATATAATTGAAAACAGACTAGATGAGCTGTACAGCGCCTGAAAAACTCCATAAACTTAACTAAATTTCTTTATTACAATAGTTACAGAATTAAGACGCACCTGCATTACCGTCCCTTTTCAGTGCAACGTGATGTTTGCGCACTTAATTGACTTGGATTCACATGACTAAATAGCTTCTGGTTAAGTACTAAATGCATTCCTCAATTACCGCACTTGAGATCGTGCCAACTCAACCTGGACATACTAGAGAACAAGTATGAAAATAATTCTAACTACAGTAAATCCTACCACTCTCTTAAAAAAAAGCAAAAAACAGAAGACAATCCCACAGTTGATTATCAAAACTAACATTGTCTAGACCATAACATGTACTGAATTCTTCTTCTTACTATTTAACATCACTGGTACAAATTGAAGCCACAGTAACAATGACGGTGCCTTCTACAGGCTATTTATTAGTTACATACACTGCTAGTGCTAGAACTGTTTTACAGACGACCGGGTTGTAAAGCCGGCACAGAACTAATGTTGAGTTGAGGAACGACAAGGAGTGTAGCTATTCCCCAAACTAAGTTAATTATGATAGCTCACTTTAACATTCATACAATCAATCAAAAAATGAAAGTGGGAGGGAGGCATAGAAATGCATTATGTAATGTTCACGTTCAAATGTTAGCTGCCATCAGAGAGTGCTTCATCACTCCCTGGACATCACCACATTCTCAGTGAAAGACAATAGAAAAGAGCTGTCATCTGTGGAAGAGAAAGAAGATATAACAAATGCAGGGAATTTAAAATCACAGTTATGTCAGATTGGAAGGATTTAGAAAATAAAATTGGAAACTCTAGTTATTAAAACCTCAATTTGACTCTAGCTTGTTTTTTCATATTTTGTATATGGATGATGTTATATATAATATTATATATCTTAATTATTGTTCAGTTATCAGAAGACTGAAGTATGTCCAAGTGCCTCTACTTTTCCAAGTAACCCAATAGTAATTGAAGACAATGGAGAGGTTTGTGAATTAAATTATTATTATAAGGAAATTTTTCTCTTTTTAACAGCCAATATTTTTTATTATAACTTAACCCGACGTTTGTAAACAGCAAGATTTCTGGAGGGCATGCTTACTGTTTATTATGTCCTGGAGAGTGATTTGCATGCAGCATGGACAGCCAGCATCCTGGAAGCTGTCTCTATTGAACTTGTTGTTGTCAGGTGTCATCTGTATGTGTAGAGCTTCCTTGATCTTCAACTCACGATTCTTACTGGCTCTCCCCATTAAATGGGAAGCGGTAAGAGTTGTAGACAGAGCCAGTAAGAATCGTGAGTTGAAGATCAAGGAAGCTCTACACATACAGATGACACCTGACAACAACAAGTTTAATAGGTTTAGAACTTCCAGGATGCTGGCTGTCCATGCTGCGTGTAAATCACCCTCCCGGACATAATAAACAGTAACTGTAACTAGTGTAATTGCTTAACCTTAAAATGGAAAAATCAACGCCATCGTCGTTCTTTTGGCCATAACTCAATATCTGTTTTTGCGCAATAAGGTCCCTTTTCCCAAATTCGGTCATATATTATAATTACATATGTGACCGTCTACAGGGAAACCGGGCACAACGCGGCGTGCGTAAATATCGAGAAAAGATCGATCGATTTCTTAAAAATGTATTGTTTCAAGCCGACGGAAGGGAACGGTTAGGTCTATTATAGTGGGAACGACTTAAGCTACGACGATAAAACTTGGAGAGCTCAATATCTGGACGCCGACAACTCTGCAAGTGCACAAAATTTTTTTTCGAAGGGTGCCGCGTTGTGCCTGGTTCTCCTGTAGACGGTCACATATATAATCAGCCTTGATTTTTTTATGAAGATTTCTGCATCATGCGAGTGGTCTGTATTGTCCTATATTGTATGCTTGTAGTGTGTGTAGCAAGTAAAATCAAAATATTACTGGCTGAGAAAATATCATGGCAGTAATAAATCACTTCTTACTGCACTGTACAGTATTGGAAGAATATTTATTTTCATGCCACTTTTCACTTGACAGGACTGACTGACTGTGAAGATGTTTTGCATGCATGCTTATACAATACTATCCTGGTCTAGTCTGTTATCACATGCCACTAGATGGGTAATGATATAATCATGTGGGCAAAGCTGTGTGAAACACAGTGCAAATGATTATATAATTGGTTTTTTTTTCAGAGTGATAAAGATGACACTGAGCAGTCCATGGTAGAATATGCTATTCAACTTAGTTCTTCATCATCTCAGGCATAAGTATACTTTCCTTTTAACTACATGGTACAAAAAGAGTGGAACTAAATACTTGTGCATGCATTTCCTATGTGAAACAAATTATTTACATTTCAAAGTAACGGAATGTTGTCATTTGTGTTCTTTTAATCATGCATTTACACAAGTCAGATTACAATATTTGGAAAATATTTTAAAACCAGCTGGAGGTAATCGATAACTATGTCAGAGTAAAATGTTAGCCCTATATTGTGTGCGAATTTATTTCTCAGCTGGTTACAATATTATTTTATGTAATACACATGCACTACTGGATGTGTGTGATGCAGAAATTTTGAAGCAAAAAATATTTTTGCTACGATACTGCATCAAACTGCAAATGTGTGTGTATCTTTCACCATAATTAACAGTCCCATACACTGAAGGTGCATCTGCTTTTATGAATATAATTACACCTCTGATGTTTGTATTCGGTGTTTAGAGAGATGGATTTTAGTGAGATTGAGTTCCCGTCTGGCCTGGGTTTGAAGGTGCTGGATAGAATATAATGTTTATAATTAATGGTGCACTCAAATATAGTCAGGGCATGCAGATATGCTAAAAACAAGTGCTGATATTAGGTTAAATTGTTCCCCCCCCCCCCCTATATGTCTGTGAGCCAGTACACTTCTAAATTAAAGCCCTCTCCCCTTTTGGAGATTAAGAACGTTAATGCAGTTTAATTGTGGTCTCACATACCCACAACTGATCTCCCATATAAACTTTACCAACAATTACATTTTACATTATTAACAACTTACATTCTTAACAACTTACATTCATACACATGCACACACTTTCATTCATCCATTGGGAATAGCTTAACCTATCTTTGTAATTTATCTTTAATTATATTTGGTGATGCATTCTTGCCTCCAGCCAGCTGAGGGAGCAGAGCCTCCTTTCTATTGTTGTGCATGTGTCTTAGAACAGCCATTCTGTAATTTTAGATATTTTGCTACTTTGAAAGATTAGGACAATTTGTGTCCATGTCATTGGCACAGGGAGGAAATGGATTCCCTTTTTTTGCAGAGAGTGTGTATCAATACATTAGTGGAAAGTCAGTAGATGAAATTGAAGTTAATTTTGTTGATGTCCCACACCACGAAGCACATCACTTTTTGTCACAGGTAGCTAGCTTGATTGTTTACAGAAAGGAGTAATCTTACTTATTATTTTTTTAACTTTCTTTCAGCTGTCTGATATTCAAGATGACAGGCTAGTGACAGAATTTTTGCTGGATTCTAGTGATGTAATAATGAATTCAGGATACACGAAGCCTATATTTACTGCAAAAGTATCAGATATACCTGAAATAAAGCAAGTGGTTACACTGCATTGTAGCATACTGGAAGTATTAGCCGAACTAGATCAGTTCAAAAAAGGCCTGCAATCTCTTGGTGTATTAGACATCATATCCCAATATCCTAAATTGATGGCTCCTTTCTTTACCAACAAAGGTCACCAGAAATTATCAGCAGGTAAAAGTGGTTCATATGTCAATAATTCTTTGCTCAGGTTTATAAGTGATGTATTTAAAGTATTTAGAAAGGGAGAGAAATGTTTCTTGCCTCAGTGGGTAGAGCACTGGTTGTAAAAGCAGAGCCTGGGTTCTATTTTCAATAAAGACTAGAAACAAAATAATTCTTTACATTATTACAGCCATTTTTAGCACAAGTTTGTTTTCCGTTCCATTTTAGGCACTTTTGCTTGACAAGTGATGGGCAAGAGAATTAACGTATATTACTCATTACTCTGAATAGATGCTGCTCTTGAATACTAGCTGCTATTGATGCTTACCTTTACTGAAATTTAGTAAAGAAAGCAAAAGGAGTGAGTGGTGTAATTATTAAAATTTTAGCTCCTACTTGTATGTGGCTATTCTCAACACAAAAGTGTGACAGGCTTTGGGAAAGAGTACGACTTTTGCGCTAAAATAGGAATTTATTTTTACCTTGTTATAATCTTTATATTTTTCTTCACATCTGGGTCACGTTTGAACACTGTATTCAGATTCAAATGGTCCAACCAGCCTCCACGACATAAAATGGGTAGTAGAATCTGAACAGAAAGTGATTGCTTGAGAAATTTACTTGAATTGATGGTAGAAATAACTTGTGGTTTTTAAAGTGCAAAGCAGATAGCAAATACAATTGACTGTTACATAAAAGAACTATAGATAAGTAAATTTCAGTACTATGGCTAGATAATACAAAATAAAATTTTTTGTGAAGTTGTGCATTTTCCTAGAGCGGTGCAATGACGACCACTGCCGTTGTAAGCTGAAATAGTATTGTTGTGGCATCCAATAGTGAGTAGGTATATTATATGGTACTGAAAAATTACTCATCCTGTGATTGCAAGATACTACATATAATAGTTATTGAATCTAGTGATCATTTGGCAACCATTTATTGAGTCAGAGTTTAAGTAAACATTTCAAGCTTGCCATTCATTAGCACTGGACTACTATCCTAAGGGATATGGCCTCATCCTTCAATTGTGATGTGCTACATTGAAGTTGAAGTTGTTTTTGATTGGTCAACTAAGTCTGTATCTATTTCCTTAGAAGCCTTATGATGTAAAACACCCAATTAATACCTATTCCTTTTATGCAGATCATTTGCAAAATCTACTAAAAACTGTGAAGTTTTCCGAGTGTGGAACGAGTTCAAGGACATTGGAGGAGACGACTTATATGTATTTTATTCGTTTGCTAAATGATTGCGAAGGTAATACATTTAGAACAGGTATCAGTGAGAAAGGCAGGAAGAACAGTCATTAGCTAGTGCAGTATTTGATCAATGTACATAGAAAGTAAGCGAAGCTTAACTGAAATTTTAGACACAGTTAGTGCAATAAGCTAAAGTTTGTGTAATTGAAAAATTGCCTCAGCATTTCAGTATAATTTACTTACAATGGGCTATAGCTATTTTTCTAAAGCCTGATGATAGGTAAGGTTACACTGGGAAGTCTCTAGATCTTTGTTGTCAATTTAAAGAGATAGAGAGAGGTTGTATTGTCCACTATAGCTTCCCACTGTGGCATTGTGGAAACTGTAAAGCATTAGTATGTTATACCTTGATCTATTTTCTTTCTCATATAGGTTCCCAACAACCTGAGTTGACTCTCGAAGATATATTAATTTTTTTAGTGGAAGTGATGAAGTTCCGCCAATGAGATTTTTGCCTTCACCCACCATAACTTTTAATGGACGGAACTAGTATTTATCCTATGGCTTCAACTTGTGCACTTACTCTGATTTTGCCCACAAAATATGATAATTACTCAGAATTTAAGGAGAAAATGACATTTGCAATAAAAAACAATGGAGGATTTGGATTACTGTAACTTTTTAAGTAGCTAGCTATTTGCAGCTATTAATTTTTTTTTGTGTTCAACTTGTCATACCATTCATTTTACATTCTAATTCCATTTCGATTCTTTTGTTCGTTTTGAATAGAACTATTATTGATCATTGACTAATACAGCAATACTAACACAGAAACTGAGATTAAATCTCTCACTGAGATCATTATTCCAGTTAACTCCTGATATATAAATGTAAATAATTATGTAGCACACTCTCTCTCTGTAAAGTAAGGTCAAAAGCGGTCAAAAGAGTGTACTATGAGAGTTGATAATTATAGTGTTGCAACATCAGTAAAGAAAGTTATTAATGGAAAGGGCTTAGTTTAAGAAAAGTTTCACTAATAATAATGACAAACCAAAGCTATGCCTATTTGAAGTATGTGTGTACACCGTACATTAAACTTTCCATTAATAGACAACTCCACAAGTCAACACTCTGCATCAGACATTTTGCTATATCATCATTGGACTAAGAATATCTTTGTTTAAATCATCATCATCAACATCATCATCATTATTAAATGTTAGGTGATGTTGGGCTATCATCCAAAGCTATAGAGTATAGAGAGTCTGTATGTATGTATATATAGGAGGTAACATTAATATATTTAACTTCTGAAGTAGAAACAAACGGTAGTTTACCTTTTCTGGATGTGTTGGTCAGTAGGTTTGATGATGGCACAATGAAGACTAGTGTTCACCGAAAATCAACACACACAGATAGGTATATATCTTACAATTCCAACCATGCCCCACATGTGAAGAAGGGTATTGTAAAATGTTTAGTTAGAAGAGCTTACAATCTATCGAGTGAATCCTCCTTAAAGAATGAGATAGACCATGTTAGAAGTGTTTTGTCAATGAATGGTTATCCTAGAAGTATTGTGGATAAAGTGAAAAGTGAGCTAAAGAAGAAAGAGAAGCAGGTTGACACAACTACCCTCAATGAAGATCCAGTAGCAACAGCAATTATTCCATATGTTTCAACAATGAGTGAGAGAAAAAGAAAGATACTCTGGGATTATGGAATAAGGACTTCTTTCAAAACAAAAACCACTTTGTCAAATTTTCTCACAAAAGTAAAAGATCCTACTTCAAATGAGAACAAAGTAGGAGCTGTGTACAAAATCATGTGTGAATGTGGAGATTTCTATATAGGTGAATCAGGAAGAGCGCTAGGCATTAGCATTAAAGAACACAAATCAGCCTGTGAACATGGATATTTCACCAAATCACCACTGGCAGAACATGTATAGCAAGAAGGGAGTCATGTGATTCATTGGAATCAAGTAAAACTTTTGGATTTTTCACAAGGCATGGTTGAGAGAAAAGTAAAAGAAGCCATCTACATAAATATGTCACCCAACAACTTAACCATGAATAGGGACTCTGGAATGGAGCTTTCCCCTTTAGTATTGAGAGCAGCTAGAGGCCACTCACATAAATAAACAAGAATCAACCTTAGGCAATAGATTGCATTTTGTCAAGCATCACCCTTAGGCTAATTATAGCATTTTTGTTTTTTGATTTTTATAAATCAGCCATGATGATGGCAGAAGCATTCTTCTGAAACATTTGGCATTAAAAATGAATTGTTTGGTATAAAAAATCAAATTGGTATAACATGAACTATAACCAGCAAGAAAAAACTTTAAAACATCATATCCTTTGCTTGTTTATTTGTACATGCTAAGAATTGTGATTGTTTTAGTCAATTATTTCCTTCTTGTAGCTATATTCTAGCAATTTAATCATTTGTCTAGAATGCTGTCGTATCTTGCATTTTTTCCTGTGAAATTGTTGTGTCATTGTCTCTTTTTGCTTTGTATGCCATTATGTCCACCTCCCCTGGGGATCCTTCAACTTCTGCAATACCCAATCTCGTACTGGTGGAATTTAGAAAATGCTTGACGACTACAGCATTTTTGTAGAACAAGCGGCTACTTCTGTTGGTTGTGTTTTAAAGCAAGAGCAAGCCAATGCAATTAAGCGCTTTGTGATTGGAAATGATGTTTTTATAAGTTTGCCAACTGGTTATGGCAAATCATTGAAATCATTGTGCTTCTTATTACTTGCTCGAGTTTTTGATTTGCTAAAAGCAGTACCAGGAAAATCTATTATCTTAGTTGTATCACCACTGCTAGCTTTGATGAAGGACCAGGTTTCATCAGCAAATGTTTTAGGATTATCAGCTGCGATGATATCTGACAGAGAATCAACCCCCATTTCCATGAATGACATAAAAAAGGGTAACTATCAGATTATTTTTATATCTCCAGAAGCTCTTTTTGTCTGAACTGAATGGAGAAATGTGCTTTCCTCAGATGTATTTCGAAGTGGTTAGTTATTATTATAAATAATTATTGCATCTGCATTATATAATATTAGCTATTCAAATTAGTTTTTTTAAAAAGGTTTGACTTATAAAGTTTATTCTTCATTCTTGTGTTTGTGCCTATAAAATAAATTGTGTGTGTAGGGGAGAAAAGTTCAGAACCGAATTTCTACATTTAGGTGAAGTTCGCAGTATTGTGAGTGAATCTGTGCGAGTAATGGCTTTAACTGCTACAGCCAGTCGCCAGTTCATCATAAAGAGTTTATGTATGCTCGGTATCACCTACAGAGATAACATTATATATTCAGTACTGGAAAAACCCAAAGAAAGAGCTGAAGTTTATTTTAAAAATATTGCACTAAAAACTGAAGGGACAAATATGGACAGAGTACTCATATTTTGTAGAACTTACAATAATGTTATAGCCATATACCAATATTTCAGGAAGGAATTGGGTGAATATATGACATATCCTCCAGGTTCCCCCAACTTTGTAGTAAATAGAACTGGATGTTTACACCCATTGCACACATGAAACTGTCAAAAACAAGATTGTTTCACAGTTTACACAACCCTCCCAACTGAGAGTGGTGATTGCAACGATCGCATTTGGTTTGGGTATCAACTGTCATGACATTCGACATGTGATTCATTAGGGAGTTTCTGCAGATGTAGAAATGTATGTGAAAGCGGTAGAGCAGGGCGTGATGGGAAGTTAGCATGTGCAACAATTCTGAAGAATTCTGCTGATATGGATGAGAGGTTTACCACCAAAGAAATTATTGACTATTGCATAAATAAACCTTCCATTTGTCGGCAAAAGCTTTTATTTCAATATTTTCATGAACATGTGCTGTCATCAAACGAATGCAGCTGCTGTGATATTTGCAGCAGCCAGTGTGTCTGTGGAAAATGTGATACTGTCATAAGACCATTCTAGTTGGTTTTTGTTTTTGTTTATTGTATTTATTTACCTTTTTTGGTTGACCATCATGAATGTTGGATATAATAAATACATGATTGTGAAGTTTATGATACCTGATTTTGTTGCAACAAACATTAAAAAAATATATAAAACGACAACAGTCGTGATACGAAATATACGATGTACATAAGGTAAAATGTGTTATGAAAAAACAACAAACAATAATAGTTGAAATAATTTTGTCTAATATTGTCTTGGAAAGTTCTCGATTATCCATTTTTTCAGGTCTTGCAAAGATAGTGTCTTCATTAAAATGCTCTCTCAGTTCTGAACTTCACGGCTACGTGCGAGTGGCCCCACATATATATATATGAGAAAGCAATACTATTATACTATTGAGGTTGTTGTTCTCTACTCCCAGCATTTAATTAAAAATATGTTTCTGGTAATATCTCTGAAGTTCATATGCGAGACAGATAGAGGTACAGACTTTCAGGCCTGGCATCGCCAATGGCTGACATACCCTCACTCTCTGGGCTAGCCGATGAACTTGCCGCGAAACAAGTACAGGCTCTCTAGCTTTGCTTTTCAAGGGAAATGCTAAACATCGTGGAAAATCTCGCACTTACAGCAGTGGAGAGACAAGATCAAACAAAAATTATTGCAGCACTTAAACAAGCACGTGGAAGGCCTGGTCAACGAAACAGTTGAACGTTGAAACCTCCACCGACGAACGCAACAAGTAGGTGAATCATTTGATGACTTCCTTGTTGCCTTACGTGAGTTAGCCAAGACATGTAACTTCTGTAGTAATGAATGCTTACAGAAAGCCATACGTGACCAGATTGTCGAAGGGTTACAAGACGGGAATACATTCAGGAACTTTTACGGACACATGACCTATCTTTGGATCAAACTGTTGTTAAATGTCGTAGTCTCAAGGCAGTCCGCTAGACAAGGTTTGAGCTGGGGGGGGGGCTGTATTCTGTTGGGTTTGTGTAACAGGTTGCTTTTGACAGCAAGCTCTACTAGAATGCCCCAACTGACACAATTGCCCGACCCACCAGGGCGAACTACTTAGAGGTTGTCTTTGAGTGAATAACATTTATTTGTAATGACCCTTCAATGTCTTTTCTTGATTTTTTGGCTGTCTAAGTTCACTTCCCATGGTAGATCCACCACAGATGATGTACACATTTATGGCTCAGTGGTTGGTGCGCTTGTTTCTTGGAAGACTGCTAAAGGTTAGGCATCCTGCCTGAAACTTACCCACACCCAACAAACTCATGTCTGAATTCCCTACTGTTTTTGATGGCAGGATTCGTTTAATGCCAGGAGAAAGTTTCACATCTCTTTAAGGGATGATGCAAGACAATTCTGTGTTACCGCACCAAGAACCATTCCCTTTACTTACCGTGATAAGCTGAAACAGGAAATTGATCTTGTAAGTCAGGGAATTATCACACCTATCACAGAGTCGACAGAGTGGTGTGCTCCCATAGTTGTAGCACTAAAGAAAGATAGTGATCGTATATGTATGTGTGCGGATTTGTCTAAACTGAATAAGTTTGTCTGTCGAGAGCGCTATCCCTCAATTCCACCAGCTGAGGCAGTAGCAGACATACAGGAATCCAAAGCCAAGTATTTCACAGTGTTTGATGCTTTAAAGGGGTACCACCAGTGCCCTCTGGATGAATAGAGCCAGAAGCTGACAACATTCATCACACTGTTAGGCCGTTTCATGTTTCTGCGCGCTCCTTACGGGATCTGCTCTATTAGTGAACATTATAATAGGATGGATGAAGCACTTGAAGGAATGCATGACTTTTGTAAAGTTGTCGATGACATGGTTGCCTTTGATAGTGACCCACACGTTCATGTTCGTCATGTCCGACAGCTCCTCCAATGCTATCAGGAAAAGAGTATATCACTCAATCGAGAGAAGTTAAGTTCTGCCAGACTGAGGTTCAGTTCACTGGCTTCAAGCTTATATCAGAAGGCTACTCAGTTAGCTCGGAAATAACAGATGCAATCGCTAGTTTCGCTTCGCCTAGTAGTTGAACAGATCTTCGCTCTTTCTGCGGCTTAGTCATGTGGACTTCAGTACATGAAGATTCCTTCAAGCAAGTTAAGCAACTTCTCATCTCAGCACCGACCCTCACGTACTTCGATGCAAAGAAAGAAACTTGCTTGCATACAGATGCCAGCACAGTTGGTATTGGATTCGTCCTCTTGCAAAAGTCAGCGGAGCCCGAAGCAGACTGGAAGATGGTTCAAACTGGCTCTTGATTCCTTAGTGATGTAGAAGGCAGATATACAGTAGTGGAGCTTGAATGTCTAGCTGTGGTTTGGAGCATCAACAAATGCTCCCTGTTCCTGTCAGGTCTGCCCCATTTCACAATCGTCACCGATCATAGTTCCTTAATTCCAATTCTCAACACACATCGTCTGGATGAGATTGAGAATCCACGGCTACAGCGGCTTTGTACTCGCATTTTATCCTTCAATTTTACTGCACAGTGGCTTAAAGGGACAAAGAATGAAGCTGCAGATGCCCTTTCTCGGCATCCACGCATTATACCTGGGGACGAGGACAACTTAGCAGAGATGGAAGTGGACATATTTGCAGGAATCAGTTACATAGCACCCTCAATTTCCCAACTACGAAATTCCATGCTAACTCAATTTCCCAACTACGAAATTTCATGCTAACTCCACAAGAGCAGGATAGTATCAGAATTCAGGAAGTGCGAGAACATGCTGGAAAAGATGATACTTATCAAAACCTGAAGCATGTGATATCCAACGGGTTTCCTAACCAACGAGGCAAACTGTCAGACACACTAAAGGTTTTCTGGGGAATTAAGGATGTGGAAACAGTGAGGAGCCTTACACCTTCAATGAACAATAGAGTAGCCCTGAGAAATCCTGAAGGATTGAAAGAACTAAATAATTAAAACTTTCATTCATAATGTTGTAGTCTTGTCATGCTAGTCTTTATGTCATACCACACACACACCAGCTCAGTTATTTAAACCCTGGCTAAGCACAGTTCTGTTGGAGATTTTTAGTCTGAGTGTAAGAGTTGCTATTGAGACAGAGGTTACTAGTGACATAAGAAGCTCAACATCCGCTCTACAGCCTGTCTAGTACTGTCAACCTGGGGGACTTCTGGGAGATTAGTCTTTAGCTAAGTATATCTCACATACTTCCATTAGTTTGCTCCACGCTCAACCTCCCTGGTGGCAGCGTGATCCTACCCCACAAAGGACAATTTGACAATTAACATCCTCCGAACAAAATAAGAAAAAAAAAAAGCAAGCTGGAGTCATATTTGAGGTTTAAATGAATTGAATTTCCAATTTCTATGTTCATTTAAAAAAAATGCAGGACATTTCTTACATACACTATCCAAATCTACAACAAATTAACAAAACTGTAGGACAATTTCCTTCTTAGTTCCCAGGATATACAAATTCCACTGTCAAAATGCAGGAAAGATTCTTCATATAATATTTACAATATGCAAGAATGAGAGTATTACAAGCAAAATGTAGGAAGGAACGCTCATAGAGTATTTTCAATATAAAAATAAGTGCATCAAAATGTAAGATATTTCTCACATTGATACTCTTAATATGAAAGTGATAGCAGCCATGTCTTGAAAAATACTTACCATAATTTTCATAAAGTAAAAAGGGTTCTGCAAATGCAGACCATTTACCTCAATAAGATACCAAACTTAATGATAAAGTGAAAGAAATTATGATGAAGACAAAATACATAAAGGAGAGTATTAAAATGTAGGAGTATTTCTGTCTACTATTTGTTTGAAAGAACCCACACATAATGGTTACCATAAAACTTTTCATTTTGGTTGTAGGAAGTTTTCCAGCACCATGAAAGTTTGACGAAATATATCCCTTTAGCATAAAATTTCCTCTACATATTTTTCTAGAAAGATATGTGCACTTGGTGCGCCAGAAAATTTCCTGCATTTTTTTTGCAGGAAATTTTCCTGCACTTATTATGCCAGAAAATTTCCCGCATTTTTTTTTTGCAGGAAATTTTCTTGCACTTATTATGCCAGAAAATTTCCCGCATTTTTTTTGCAGGAAATCTTCAGCCAGAAAATCTTCAGCCAGAAAATTTCCCGCATTTTTTTTTTGCAGGAAATTTTCCTGCACTTATTATGCCAGAAAATTTCCCGCATTATTTTTTTGCAGGAAATTTTCCTGCACTTATTATGCCAGAAAATTTCCCGCATTTTTTTTTGCAGGAAATTTTCCTGCACTTATTATGCCAGAAAATTTCCCGCATTTTTTTTGCAGGAAATCTTCCTGCACTTTTGCCAGAAAATTTCTTCAGCTTTTGACAACTGCAGAAAGACATTGGAAAAATGTAGGAAATATTCCTGCATTCCAAAATGTAGGAAACATTGCTGCATATATACAATGTAGGAACAATTCAAGCTTTTGACAGCTGCAGAAACACATTTGAATAATGCTGGAAATGTTCCTGCATTTCCAAAATGTAGGAAACATTGCTACATTTTTAAAATGTAGGAACAATTCAGCTTTTGACAACTGCAGAAACTTACTTGAAATGCTGGAAATATTCCTGCATTTCCAAAATGTAGGAAACATTTCTGCATTTTTAAAATGTAGGAACAATTCAGCTTTTGGCAACTGCAAAAACACAATTGAATAATGCTAGGAAAAAAAAATTCCTGCATTTCCAAAATGTAGGAAACATTTCTACTTTTTTTAAAAATATAGGAACAATTCAGCTTTTGGCAACTGCAGAAACTCATTTGAATAATGCTAGAAATATTCCTGCATTTCCAAAATGTAGGAAACATTGCTACATTTTTTAAATGCAGGAACAATTCAGCTTTTGACAACTGCAGAAACACATTTGAATAATGCTAGAAATATTCCTGCATTTCCAAAATGTAGGAAACATTGCTACATTTTTTAAATGCAGGAACAATTCAGCTTTTGGCAACTGCAGAATGAAACACATTTGAATAATGCTAGAAATATTCCTGCATTTCCAGAATGTAGGAAACATTGCTACATTTTAAAAATGCAGGAACAATTCAGCTTTTGACAACTGCAGAAACACATTTGAATAATGCTAGAAATATTCCTGCATTTCCAAAATGTAGGAAACATTGCTACATTTTTAAAATGCAGGAACAATTCAGCTTTTGACAACTGAAGAAACACATTTGAATAATGCTAGAAATATTCCTGCATTTCCAAAATGTAGGAAACATTGCTACATTTTTAAAATGCAGGAACAATTCAGCTTTTGACAACTGCAGAAACTCATTTGAATAATGCTAGAAATATTCCTGCATTTCCAAAATGTAGGAAACATTGCTACATTTTTAAAATGCAGGAACAATTCAGCTTTTGACAACTGCAGAAACTCATTTGAATAATGCTAGAAATATTGCTGCAATTCCAAAATGTAGGCAACATTGCTACATTTTTAAAATGTAGGAACAATTCAGCTTTTGACAACTGCAGAAACACATTTGAATAATGCTAGAAATATTCCTGCATTTCCAAAATGTAGGCAACATTGCTACATTTTTAAAATGTAGGAACAATTCAGCTTTTGACAACTGCAGAAACACATTTGAATAATGCTAGAAATATTCCTGCATTTCCAAAATGTAGGAAACATTGCTACATTTTTAAAATGCAGGAACAATTCAGCTTTTGACAACTGCAGAAAGACATTGGAAAAATGTAGGAAATATTCCTGCATTTCCAGAATGTAGGAAATGTTCCTGCATTTCCAAAATGTAGGAAATATTCCTGCATTTCCAAAATGTAGGAAACATTGCTACATTTTTAAAATGTAGTAACAATTCAAGCTTTTGACAACTGCAAAACACATTTGAAACTGCTGGAAATATTCCTGCATTTAGCATCTTTTTTTCTTTTCTTATTTACTTCGGAGGATGTTAATTGATGATGACCTTATAGTTTACAGCTATTGTGTTTTCATTCCCACGAGCCTTAGGCCCACCATGTTAAGTCACCTTCATGAGGCACATCAAGGTATATCACAGTTTAAGATCGCGCTCGTCTCACTATGTACTGGCCTGGGCACAGCAAAGAAATTAACTGAAGCTTTAAGGGATCAGTTTGTCGCACAGCTGTCCCTGATGTCCTCTGGTCTGTTGGTAGTCCCCAATTTACTTCCAAACTTATGGCAGACTTCCTCAAAAAATGGGAAGTGACACACCAGGTATCATCACCTCACTATCCACAGAGTAATGGGAAGGCTGAAGCAACAGTGAAGTCAATGAAAAAACTTAACTCATCAGCCTGGACTAGTCGTGGAGTAAACTGGAATCGTCTGTCATGCTCTTTGCTACAATATCGCAATACTCCATGCAGAAAGGACAGTCTTTCTCCTGCTCAGAAGTTATTTGGACATCCTGTTCAAGATACACTACCAGCCCATCACAGAGCATTTAAACCAGAATGGCACAAGCCTGTCTCAGGCATTGAGGATGGTACCTTGTCTACTCAGAAGAAAATGGAGCTAGCATACAACCAGCACGCACATGACCTCTCTGAGCTACATGTGGGCCATCACGTAGCAATACAGAACCCCTTATCTAAGCTGTGAGACATCTATGGAGAAATTACTGCTGTAGGGCTGTATCGGAGATACTTTGTCAAAACTCAGAATGGCAGAGTGCTGATTAGAAACAGACGATTCCTAAGGAAAAGAACACGCATATCTATTTTTGGTCCTAGTCCTGCAACAGTATCTTCAGGCTCAGACAACCTTACATCTCCAGACATGCCATCTACATCCGCTGACAGCTCGACTCACTCCCACTCTACATACAAACTGGCCCTCACAAGTCAACATGAAACAAAAGTCATCCTGAACTTAATTGAAGACCCCACATGGCTACTCAGCTCCTCTATTTCATCAACAGATAAGCTTGGTGGGGAGATGTGAGAAAGTAACTAGTGACACTTGAACTCTAAACTTTGTACACTGTTATGTATTATTCATTGTTGTGTGTAGTCATGTGATTGTTCTTGATATCTATCTATTGTTACTGGATAAATTCGAATAGGGTGCTTTGTTGTATGCTAGCTAGATACCTCACTAGCTGAGTCTCGTTGCTAGTCTGCCTCTGTCAGCAGTTCCTCCCTGCCCTACCGGAGATCATACAAGTGGCACATTAAACTAGGATTACTGAATTATCAGAAAGCCTATGGCAAAGGCGTTAGCTAGTGTGTAAAGGGAACTGCGAATGGGTGGAGAGTATTGTTAATCAGAGACATGGCTGATTGATGTGAGTTAGTAAAAGGCACTATAAATTGGTAGAGAACCATCTGCAGCACTCTCAGTACAAAATATTTGAATAATAGTTATGGCTTGATGTAGACAAAACTATGAGATTGATTATTGATTCAGTGATGGCCTATTTTCCAAGCACAGCAAATGAGAGCACGCAACAACCATGTAAAAGTAATTACAAGTTACCCTAGCTCCTATTAAAATTTTATAGTAAATCTAATTTATTCTGGAAACTGCAAAGACAAAAACTGAACAAAAAAACAGACAAAACAAACTGACTGAGTAAATGTATGGACTGCAACATGTATAGCTATTCATAAAATTAATAACAAGTAAACAATGACTATGATTATTGTTACTGACACCTGCTGTGATAAAGTCTTTACATTTCCTCTAACTATAGCTACTAAAAGGAAAAAAATTCAAAAAAGAAAAAATGGAATAATTTTTATTTATTGTAATAACTATTATTATTACAAAGACAACGAATAGCTATTGTAAGTCAGATAAAGGAAAAATAAATGAATACACGAATAAAAAAGGAACAATGAAAAAATAAGCAAAAATGCATGAATCAGCTCATTTTGAGTTCTTTCTGCTAATATGTTTAGTAGAAATTAGAAGTCAACTTCTCACATGATGTGTCACTGGTTGGAATGGCTGAAGATATCACAAATATTAAGAAGTTAGCACATAGCATTGATACAATTTTATTAAACAGAACAGCATATCTGAAGTACATACATTGACTGTTGTACAATAAAATTGAGTGTGACATGAAATTAATCCAGCCCTATATATTTACTCTACCCAGTTCCCATCATCACTCTGCTATTCCCATCTATTAATTAATCAAGCGACAAAATCAAAATCGATATGGTTGATTTAGTATACATACAGTATGTGGTACATTTAAGACTATCTTATCGTTTAACTATTATAGTGGTCTCAATTGAATTCCTGTCTCTGTTTCGAGTCATTGACATGCGTTGCCACCATCAAATTAGCTGTGTATCATTTTAGGAGACATTGAAAGACAATATTGAGTGTAACTGTGTTTTAAATGGCCATATCATACAAAAAGAACATTAATATGTCCAACTAATGATAAAAGAAAGGTTGCTATGTGGGATGGCTACGATGTCTTTCTTCAGACACAATCCCTTAATGGTATATAGCTGGTTAGGTATCTTGTTGCCACTTCTCAAAGGCCAGATAACTATTCCAGTCAAGATGCAGCAGGAACATTTAAATTATGTGTGCATCACGTGTGCATTTAAAATTTTCCCAGCAATGTAGGTCTAATTCCCATTGCAATACTTTTTGCCCAGCAATCTAGGTCCACTGCCTTCCATTATGGTTATAGAATTAAGTCACAATGTTGGTCTACCTCCTTCTACTATGGTTACTATTAATTCACCAGTGGCAATTGAAATTTCTTACTTAGACCACATGAAAAGCAGTTATAGCTTTGGGGTTGAACTGTTTTATGTTTAGCTTGCCTCTGGGTATGTCTTTCCACCAATGATAATTAAGAAAATAACTACTGGCATGCATGAGTGGGCATCCTACAGAGAGTGTGCACAAGATAAGCACTGCTGTGCCTGCACAAATACACTGTGGTTGTGTGCGGGTAACCGGTGTCCTGCAAGCTGTGGGCAACAACTACCACATTCCTCTAGAACAGCCAAGTTGCATGATTGTCCACAGACCTTTTCTCCACTCAGCAGTATGGAGCTACTTTCAATATGCAAGCATTAACAGAGATAGTTAGTTATCATTATTGAATCAAAGGAAAACTATATAGTAGCCAAATCGTCAAGTTTACTCAACATCACCTAACCACCAAAGTGCAGAAGATGTACATGAAGGAGAAGGCAATATGAAATCATTGGACATATTAAGCAAAGTTATTTGCAGAAAACTTTTCCTATGTTGGTTAAGATTCATAGTTTACTCCAGGAAAATAAGCAAGCCACAAGCTAGTAGATAAAAACTTTTTTTAGCATTTACGAGTGTGTACATGTGTATGCTTTTTGAAATGTCATCATTCTATTTCCCCAATATAAGCTTCTTGAAATGAAAGACACATTATAGTCATATGTGAAAGCTTGAAAGGTTCAATAAATCATGATACTTCCCAATTTGAACAATAATGGCCCAGCTAAATTATCTGACCAATAATTACCGGTGTATCTTTCTTAAAGTATAAAAAATAAAGTATTTCTACTTTATTAAAGTTTAAAAAAATTAAAAAAAGAAAAGAAAAGAATATATATATATATATATATATATATATATATATATATATATATATATATATAATGGCCAAATTGATTCCAAAATACCAAGACATACATTTTAGGCAAACTGCCCCTTAATTAACACACTATATTTCACTGGGCCCAAATTTGTCTGATATTTGAGAATTGATGCAGTGGGAATTAGATCAAAATATTTACAAAATTTCATCAAATCTGAGAGTGTGGTGTAAAATTAATTTGACAGGGAAATAACCCAGTAATTTGAATAATATAATTGAGTCAATATTGTTCAACTTACTATCATGTACTATGTAGTGTCAGAGAAACTACTAAATCATTAAATTCACAAATTTTCAGAACTTCACAAAAATCTTCAAATGCTTCTATTTTTGATGAAATATTCTGCTCTACATCCACCAGTAACTTTCTTGTCTTGTCTGCATTGGATATGTTCAAATCCATTATTTCACGGCAGGTTTGTCGCGATATGAGCTTCTTACTACGACAGTGGTCTGCAATAGAGCTGATGCTGAATTGTAATCGTTCCACCAATGTTGGATAGAACTTCAAAAATATAGCTGAACAATCTGAAAAAAATATAAATTCATTGTCAATGTCAAAAGTATATAACTAGTGGTGCGCTCGAATAGCGCAAATGCATGGCGAGCGAGTAAATATATGAGTATAGGTAAAGATAATTTGTGAAGGAAATCGCTAAATAATAGCAATGATTAGGCATGAAGAGTTAACAATAACAGAATTACCTAATAAACTTCGAACGCAGTGGCAAAGAAGCGCAGCTTGACAATTTGCCATTCAGTCTTTCGCCAAGAAGAGAGTAGCTATAAACTTTTTGGTTGAAACTTAGTTGATTCTCCGTGCTCGTTAATTGAAAAATACCGGAACTGTAAACGCTTTACCTAACTTACGTAATTAGAAGCGCGGGCGAAATTTTTTGACGTACGCATACATACCTACATATATATATATATATATCTGAAATCTCAATTGAACACGACTGATAGTCAGCTTCGCTCGCTTCGCTCGCTCGCTGAATAATTTTGTATATTTACTTACCATCTGGTTTTGATTGGAGAGTAGGTGTCTTGGCTAGTGCTTCCACAGAAAATGTTTTTATAGAGCAATTTCCAAGTACCTAAGGACAAAACAATAATAAATGAATAAATGAATTGAATCCTTTCTTAGATAGTTTCCATTCATTGATTTTGTGATATTACTAACTAGATTATATATATATATATATATATATATATGTATTTATTTATTGCAGCTTTGATATTTTTACTTGAATATTTCCGCATCACGCGAGCGTTCTGTATTCTCCCATATTGTACGGTTTATATTGTACGCTCCTTGGAGCGCGCGCGTAGCGAGTAAAATCAATGAAAATTGTAACCGGTTGAGAAAAATTTCAAAGAAGCAATAAATCACTTATCACACTCGTCGTACAATATGGGAATGATATTTTACTCTCACGCCATATTTTCACTCGCCTTCGGCTCGTGAAAATATTTTGCGTGCTCATAAAATATTTTCCCATATTGTACTCAGACTCGTGCTATAAGTATTATATATATATATTATATATATATATATATATATATATATTTAATTAGTAATTCCACCCTAGATATCTTCACAATATTATTTTTAGGTAAATAACTCAAGATATTTCACAGTTGTTATTTCACCTGTATTGCTCAAGCTCATTGTTCTAGTAGTTATAGCAATCCCCCAAACATACCACTTTGGTTTTGGTTTTTACAGCTACCTTCCTCTATAGTGCAACATACCCAACAGGGTTAGAGCAGAGGGAGGTGGGGGGGGTTACACACTGTGAGTTACCAGTCCTAGTGAAGATTTATTACACTCGTCAGAGTGATATGGCAAGATATTTCACTTTCAGGCTTTATTTTCACTGACTCTGGCTCGGTGAAAATAAATTAGCCTGCTCATGAAATATTTCGCCATATCACACTCTGACTCATGTAACAAGTATTATATACATATATATATAATATATAAACTCTGAAATCATTAAGAATATGTTATAAGCAAATTGGCCACTAACCTTGGGGTCCCTTGACCCAAATACACTGTATTTGGCAAGTGAGCACCTGAAATCTTGGTATGTTTTGCTTTTCCAAGTATTTATTACTTCATTAACACTCACACAATCTTGATTTGAGAGTAACTCAACCAATATTTTATCACTATTTACAAATGCCTGTATCTCCTTTTCAGATAATAGAGTACTTTGATTTGCATCATCAAAAATATCTTTAAAAGAGCAATATACAAAAGGTTCAAAATGTAGCAGTTCAGATAACTTCAAATGATGAAATTGAGGATTATCGCACCTTATTGCCTCAGACCTCTGACATACAGCTTTGGCTATATTATTGATACTGTATAAAGCCATTTCTTCACAAGGCTTAGGAGGATATTGTACTTGATCTGGATGACAGAAATACTCTAGTACTTTCAATACTGGACATACTTCCTCAACACATTTTAAGGTAGTCCTTATTACAGAAGAACGCACCAATAGAAACTCCTTGAGAATATTATCTTGAATGATAGCACGTAAAGAACGAAGCATCACCACAACTGCTTGGCTTTGTTCAGCTACTTCTAAAAGACACTCTGTTCCGACTTCATTTCTCCAAAAGATTCCATTCTTCCAGACACAACAAGAGCGACAAACACTAGGGCATTCAAAGCCACGATTCCAACTCTTCATGGGAAAAGCATTTTGAAATGCCACTCGAAGTAGCAATATTTGAATAAGACGAGGTGTGAAAAATGAAGTTGCATCTTGTACTCGCAGTATCCAACCATACTGCACTACTGGTTCTGCAAGAGAATTCCACACATTCTGTGGTTTTTCTATACTCACTAGTCCTGGGAAATAATAGAATTCATCAGAACTAAATTGAAACTCAACAGAGAGAAGCTCAAGAATCGAACCATCAGTAATTTTCTGACAATACTCTAGATGTAGTAAAAATCCTATCAACATTTCAATATCATAGTGTGGGAAATGTTTTGCTATAGTAGAAGAAGCTACTACTCCAGTACTGGTGCTAACTATACCACGATGATGTTGAAAAGTAGACGGAGCAAACAAAGAGCCATTAATTTCATGTAGAAGAATTTCTTTGTTGATGACAAGCCAACTATGTATGATGTTTTTGTTATTTTCTAGGAATATAATATGTCCTCTCTGATGCAATTTTTTTGACAATTCCATGAAATTATCACTGTTGTCGGGAAGAAAGTAAGCTGGATTCTCTTTTCCAAATGATGGTTCATTTTCAAAATCAAATTCTTTATCTGAGCTCAAAGAACTGTCACTGTCCGAATTTGGATTATTATTAGGATCAATTTCTGATGAAATCCACTGTTCTTTTATATTTATGATGTCACATATCTGTACTGCAGGTTGAAGTTTGAAACTATGCAACAAAAAGGCATAAAAGCAGTGCAGCAGAAAGTTTAATGGAGCTGAATTGTGCAGAACTGAAGCACACGCATTGATATTTATACGAAGTTCTTTCAATTCCTTAGCGTACGAAATTCGACAGTCTAAAAAGTAGCTGTGAGCTAAAAGTAACCCACTATTTCTAAAAATATCCTTCATAGCATCTTTGCTGCAATTAGCTTTCTTTTGAATCAATTGATCCTGAATCTGATCAGCAAAACTAAAAATAATTATAACTTGTGGCTGACGATCTTCTGAATTTGATTTTAGTTGACATTTAAAAAAATGGATCCAATATAAAATATCTTGTTGAATGAGGCCTTGATCATTCCTGCTGTCAACTAGTAACAGAATGAGTGGAGTTGATGAAGCCATGACTGTGTGTAGTACTGCCTCATGGCTGGCATAGTATTCACTCTGACCTGCCAAGTCATAGAAGGACACACAACCTAATTCTTCACTGTCATGAGAAGAAGGAATGATTCCGGCAGTGTGGGGTTCTGCCTGTACTATAGTTTGGCTGTCACCACTACATAAAGCTTTGATTAGTGTCGACTTTCCTGATGAAGGTTTCCCAGCAACTATTATGTTGAGAGGAGTGGGTGGAGGATTCTCAGACTGATATGTTTTAAAGAACTCCTTGTATGTGTCATACAGGGGAGTAGTGTCTGCTCCATGTTCAATCAGTAATTTGATGATGTCATGATTGTCCAGGGAAGTCAACATTAGTGGAGTACATTTACTGCCATCCTTAAGATTGGGGTCCAATCTAAGCTGTGTTAAAATATAATTCACTAGTCGCAAATTTCCATTTGTGCAGGCCAAGTGTAGAATTGATCGACCTTTTTTGTCTTGAACATTTACTTTACTTTTCAAATTTATGATTAAGAATTTTACAGCCTCCATATCATTGTCAGAGTCATTCGCATTTCGGCATGCTTCTAATAGAGCAGTGCTATCAAATGCATTAGCAGCATTAATATCACATCCTTCACTTAACAATTTAATACATTGCAAATTACAATGAGCTGATGCTATGTGAAGTGGTAAATTATGAAGCATATTTTTTTCTACGTTTAATTTGTGAAACAAATTTGGAAATAGTACTTTCAATTCTTCCATCAAGTCCAATGAGCCATTTTCTGAAGCAACATGGAGAACATTGTTTTGTATCTTGTGATGTCTTACTAGTTCTTTATAATTTAGATCACGCAACCACTCAGTTGAAACTAATTCTTCTTCTTTGCAAGGTGAAATTTCAGGAATATAGTAAGAGCATCCCATAGCACATGCCATCAAATCATGCCTGTTAGGATGATGTTTGTAGAGTAAGTCTAAAGAAGTATTGCCATCGATATCTTTGTGAGTTATATCACATTCTCTCAATAAGTGAATAGCTTCTATGGATAAACCAGATTTACATGCTACATGAAGAGGATATTGCTTATTAGAATTTAAAGTGCTTACTTTTATCCAATGTAAAAGGAATTGGATGGCATCAATACTTCCGCTAGCTGCTGCAACATGCAGTAAAGTATCTCCTGGTACGATTTCTGTAACTTTAAATAATGGTACTAAAATTTGCTCACATAAAATGTTAATTTCATACTTGTTTCCATAATAATAAACATCACATTGTTTATCGAGCACCAGCCAACGACATATGGGATAATTTTTATTTAACCAAGACTTAATAAGTGGACTTTGTCCACATTTATTTCTGGTATTAATCTCACACTGAGAAAAATATTCTGCAATGTTTTCATCACTACTATAGTGACAAATTAAATGAAGAAGTAGGTTGCCATCTTCATCTTCAATATTGCACCAGCTTCTCCAAATTTCTCGTGCAAACAAATTATACTTCATACAGAACTGAACTAAACCTTCAAAATTATTTTTCATAAATTCATGACAGAAATAGGGATTGCATTTCATAATATCATTTAGAAGAGTAACTATATCAGAATTCTTTATAAGAGTTTCAATAGGAAGTCGTCCTTTGTCATTCTTCAATCGGGCATTGTACCCAACATTAGCTACAATTTGAGTATAATTTATTTGTCTACAGTCATGAGCAATATCTGCACACTCTTTCAAATACTCATCACAAAATTCTCCACTAATCACTATATTATCTGGTGTCCTTTCTTTTTCGCAAAAAGGTAATCTCTCTTTACTGAAAATTTTAATAAATTCTTTGGAATTTAGAGATATTTGAAATTTAGGAAGATTGGTGATAATTCTTACACAACAATACTTTTCAAATTTTAATGCAACTTGGAAGGGAGTTAATTTTTCTTTATTTTTGAAAAATAAACATGGGAGATTCTCACTAATTAACCCATTCCCCTTGCAATCCACCCATCTTTTAATCCACGTATTGGATTGGAGTATTTCCTTTTTTTCAGCAACAATTTGGCCAGTAATATACTTACAGATATCTTCATGACCCAGACGACATGCTATATGAAGTGGAGTATCTCCATCTTTGTTAGTAAAATCAAAGCTGTATAAAAAAGACATTGTCTTTACCAGGTCAAGGTCTCCCAGTAAACAACCTATATGTAAAGGGTTGTTGAGATTAATACTTAGCTCTTCAACTAATTTGTGAGAAGAAAGAGACTTAATTCTACAAGGAGTATCAGGTTGAGATTTAATTGTGTCAAGTAGCTCTTGAACTAACTTCTGAGAAGTAATGGATTTAACATGGTAAGTAGCATTACATTGATATTGAACTAGTAGCTGTTCAAGAAGGGATCCAATACAGCCAATAGTATCACGTTGTCGAAGTAAATTTAATAGCATTTTATGTAACTTGGTAGGAGTTAGGGGACCAATACTGCAAGGACTATCATGCTGAGACTGAATAAAATGGAGTAACTTTTCAGCTAACTCATGAAATGTAAGAGTGCAATGAATATTATTATTATGTTGATAGTCAACAAAATCCAGTAGCACTCTAACTAATTTGTGAGAAATAAGGGATCCCGGAGAATGAAGTTGAGATTGAATAAGCTCCTCAACCTTATTTCCAACTTCCACACCCAAACATTTCAATGCTATTAATAAGACTAGTAGATAGTCCTGATACACCTCATATTGAACTGGAAGTATTATCTGTTGAAACTTTACCTCTAAGTGCGACTGTTCCATCCAGAGCCAGTTATCCGTTGCGTACGTTGTAACGTTGTTTTTTTCCGGACATCAATCGTCTCCTGTAATGGGCGTAACGCAAGTTTAAACAAAGGGCGTGGCTTAAGGTACGCGTTTCGCGTAGCCGAATGGTACACCCCGTAGTTGTAACATCCCCCGCCTGTCATAATGAATTCTGTCCTCCCTCATGAGTGTCTCCCAGGGTACTATTCACTAGTTAATACTGTCCCCTGGGGCATATTACTCACTATGAATATAGCTCCCCTAGGACTAGTGAATACAGTCTCGCCTGCGGAATAAATTTAATTGCACAAACAGGCCTCTGAACCTGTAGAGCACAATTTTAGTGAGATGCTATCTTCTATGGGAGAGCGACATTGGCTCCCGGTAGTGTGAGTCACTTTGAACAAAAGATCTAATTTAGTTATTGTATATTACCAGGTATTCCCCAACTTCCATCAATGATTTTCAGGGTTCTATTTAGGGGAAGCTTCTCCCTCAAACTTGCAACCTTCCACAAACTTTCCCAGCTTCTCCCTCTGTGCATCCCTTGCATACAGCGTGCATATGTTGAAGATGAACCCTGATTACATAGCAATTATCTCTTACAACGTCGGTCATTAGTCCATTAGCTATATCTAAAAGGCGATGAACAATAACAAAATTTTCTTAAAATACTTACTCTGGAAGGCACTAAAAAGGTGAGATTTAGTGCAAGCAGTGTGTAGTGTTGTTTTAGTAAATTTACTATGCTCCAATTTAGTTGTGGTTAGCTATAAAATAGTTTCCAATTTATTTATAGTAAGATTTTTTATTTAGTTATATTCCTTTACAGTCTAGTTATAATTAGATGTATTTTCTCTCTTTCACAGGCTTTTCTTTTTAAACAATACAGAATTAAAATTTTTGGTACCAGTCAGAGTAATTCTGAGGTTTGTAAAATTTTGAAACTTTAACAAGCAGCAAGAGCAAAACATCAGCAAAAATGTTCAATTAATTGTGGCTGTGAAATTTCAAGTGAAGTTTTTATCGTTCCCAGTTCAGTGATAACATTTGAGATTCCCATGTTGCAGAAAAGTTTACATCATGTATTTTTCCATGCTAGGGACAAAATGCTAGTTACCAAAAAAGTTCTATCCACACTCATGGAAGTGACCATCTCTGAAATCTGGACAGCTAATCTGTTATATGCAACCTTGCAGAGGAGTAGGAAACCAAATCGGATTGGCATGGTCACAACCACACAAAGACTGAATATGTGTGCCAGCCAAACACACTCCCCCAAGTCAATGATAACCAGCACCAGGCAGAAGCGGTCACGACTCTTTACTCAGCAAGGGAAAACCGGCAAGAATTTGCTATGCCAGAATACAAGGCAGCCGAGTCTGCTTCTTATGACGTTGTTGTAAACCTGAGTTTGCTTAGTCAATAAATCAGTTTCATCTTTTTTCGTGATTAGCTGACTTGCCTATTCATTTATTTTCTTCATTCTACATTTGTAAACTTATGTTTTTAGTTTTAATTTTCCTTTCTGATTTTAGCAGTTCATTCACTTCAATTCTATATATAGAAAGTCACATTATAATGCTATTTATTGTGTGAATGAATAACATTACAATAATAATCTTGTAGGAAATATAATATATAGCTAGCCAACATATTTTCCATAAGTAGCTACAGTCGAATCTCCGATAGCGGACATCCCGAGAAGCGGATGTACTCTCTGGAATGGACAAAGCGCTAGTCACGGATTGAATATTCTATTCTTACTGTACATTTACAAACTCCCAGGAGCGACCATCTCTCAAATCCGGACAGCGGACAGTATATACTACTACTGAAATCATAACGTACACTAACCACGCCCACTGCAGAATGCAGGTTAGTCAGCTCAATAAGATCAGCCACACTTTCAAGATCCTTTACCGAATACCTAAATTGTCAAACCGAACGGTGGTAGTATGGCTTCCCACAAAAAGCGAGTGTATCTTTCCCTGGAGAAGAAGGTGGAATTGATAAAATATTCTCGAAGTAATCCTGGCACTTCTCTAAAATCTCTTGAAATGGTATTTGGATGCGGTAAGACACAGATAGTAAAATTTTGAAGAATAATAAAGAGTCTATTTTAGCTGAATATCAATCTAATGCTTCTGGAGACAGGGTATACTCCAACAGCAAGGCTCGTAAATCTAAATATTCTGATGTCAATGATGCTCTCTATGAATGGTTTAAGTTAGCAACATCCAAGAATATTCCTGTTGGGGGATCACACCTAATTGCAGGGATGGAGACAGCAAGTAAAAAGTGGGGGGGGGCTGACCAGGGGTGGCCAGCCAAATTTAAAGATGCAGACTGCATGGCCATAAGGCCACACGAGGGGGAAGGTGTGCGAGGGAGATGCGCCCCCTTCCACACGAAGTAAAATTGACATTTTTTGAAATGCTAGATTGACATGAAAGTATTCATTACATAATTGCTATTAAAAATACCCAAAATACTTGTTACGTTCATCATTGTTCACAAATTCTCTAGCTACAGAAACAATTTCTAAAGAGTCGGTGAGATCTTTGTGAATGTGTAAAAGAAGGCAGTTATTTAACCTAATTTCTGTCATAGTAGACCGAACATAGGTCAAAACACGCTTTAGAGCTGAGAATGTCCTCTCTGAAGTTGCTGATGTAACTGGAATTACAAGATATAGCCGAAGAAGCTGATGCACAGTTGGCAGCATCTTCTTGAAAATGTCAGATTGTTTATTCATCGCATCACAAATGGTTTGGATGGAAGTGACCCTCTTGATTTTTGGACTACTTTGCTTGATTACATCCTGTAGCAATTGAAGGTGTCTGGTTAAGCTAGGCATATCAATATCATCCTTGTAGCAGGATGTTCTTAGTACCTCCATAGGATCTTCAAAGTCCTGACCATTAGCTGCACATATGAGCGCTTTTTCAATAGCAATAACAGAAGACATATGCTTGTCCTGAAATCGTTTGTCTAGCTCACCATGAAGTAAGTCACAGGCTTCAAAATACATTTGACAGAAATATGTCTTAGCTGATGAAAAGACATGTGGGTCACTACCATCCTCGTATCTTGCAGGACGCCTTCTGTAACGAGGCAGCTCTGGCTGACCAATGCTATGCTCTTGGGCTATCGTGACTGTCTTGTCATAAAATCCGTTAAAACTCTCATCAGACCTTGTTCTCTTGAAAAACTTTTTGGCTACTTCAACAGCACTTAGAGCTTCATTCAATGCTATATCTTTCTTTTGCAGTGTGAGTGAGACTTGCTCTGCTGCAGCAAACAAAAGATGACTTAGCCGAAGTCCGAATAACGTGCTAAACTTTTCCAATGACAGCAACAAACCACCTGCTTTTTGTCCATATTCATCATGTGTAGTTTCCTGTATTTCATCCAAAGCCTCCAATAACAAAGTATAATCAGTAAGAATAGCTTCAATAGCAGCAGTTCTTGCTGTCCATCTAGTTGGACAAAGTGGTTTCAAAGTAACACCATCGCCAGATTCTTGCAACTTTGTCGAAAATAGATGCGAGCGTTTGGGTGAATACCTAATGAGTTTGCCTATTTCTTTAGCTGTTTCCAGAGCATCACGAATACATGTTAATTTTTTCCAGCATCTTGTAAGCAAAGGTTCAGTGAATGTGCACAACAGTGCACAGCTATAGCAGCTGGATTTTCATCCTTGAATCGGGTAGCTACTCCAGTTTTTCTTCCCAGCATATTAGAAGCTCCATCGTAAGCTTGCCCACGGCATAGTGAAATGGGAAGGTTACACCGAATCAATAAATCTTTTATCACTCTGAAGAGAGTTTCTGCTTTGGTATCAGGCACACGAAATAATCCAACTGTATCTTCTCTAACTATGTAGTCAGCACCAACCCAACGAATGGATAAATTCAGTTGTTCACTGTTTGTCACATCCGTTGCTTCATCAGCAATAACTGCATACCATGAAGGCTGATTATATCTTTGATGCTTTTCAGGAGTTTTCGAAGAACTGCCTGTCCCAAAAGACATATCTGTTCATTAACTGCCTGGTGTGAGGTATATCGGTTTTCTTTTATCCACTCCTTGAGACAATCATTGTTCTCACTCCATGCTAAGAGAAGCTGGGAAAGATTTCCTTCTTCTTCATCGTTACCTCTTAATGCAAGCCCTTGACGGGTGAGATATTTTATGGCTTTTAGTTGTACCACAAGCCCCTCTCTTCGGGTTTTTTGAGCTTCTGCCATTTGGGAGCTGAGCTGAGTGGTAATAGTAGGCATACACCGGGCGATCCATTTCAACTTTGCTTCCTTGTGAGCATGAGAATTTTCATGCACTCTAAACTTTTCCAAGGCTTTTTTCCAATTATTGAAACCTGATTTGGTGAAAGTATCTTCAGCGCACTTGCTGAAAGCCAGCAAGCCATGACTACTGCCATAACGGCAGTATAAGCAAAATACTTTCTTGACAGTAGCACAAACACTGAGCCACTTGTACCACTTTGATTGAAAATTTCTCTGGTTAAAGGATAGCCCTGATAAAGTTTGCTTATCTACAGGCTGAAATGCTTCTTCATTATTGATACAACATTGAGCTACACACTCCACATGTGATTGCTCTGGATTATTTGTTACCTCATCAAGAGAATCAAGAGAATGACTTGATTGCTCAGGGCAGGAGGCAACTTCAGCACTTGCACTCTCAGTAGGTGTTGGGTTACCACCACCAGAATCTCCAGGTGTTTCATCTGACTGTATTCTTGCTTGCTTCTTCCAAGCTGACACCAAAGTCATTTGTCTAGTTCTCTTAGACATGGCTCTGCTAGCTAAGCTAGATGGAAAAAATAATAGATAATGGCCATGTGACTAGCAGCTGCATTATGACAGGCTTGAGTAATTATGACACAGTGACATTCATGCTTGTGGCTTAGCTACTAGACTAGCTGCTTTATAATATTATTGTTATGCTAATGTGTAGCAATTGTATGCTAGACTGTTTAGTTATAGTGAAAAGTGGGGGGCTCTGCCCCCCCAATTCAGAAAGTGGGGGGGGGGCTAAAGCCCCACCTGTTTCTCCCCCCCTGAATTGAAAAAGGAAAGATGATTGCGGAAGCATTAGGGAAGTCCGATTTTAAAGGATCAGTGGGATGGCTGGAAAAATGGAAGAAAAGGTTTTCCATTAAGTATTTTAAGATTTGTGGTGAATCAGGTGATGTCCAGGGGGTAACTATAGATTCCTGGAAAGAGCGTCTGCCAGAATTGGTCCGGGGCTATTCAAAGAATGATATTTGGAACATGGACGAGACAGGTTGTTGTTTTTTTGTGCTCTACCTGATCATGGCTTTGCCCAAAAAAGTCGTAGTTGCAAGGGAGGAAAGAAATCCAAGCAGAGGGTTACAATTGCTTTTTTTGTGTCCGCTTCAGGACATAAAGAAAAACCTGTTTTCATCTGGAAATCAGAAAATCCGCGGTGCTTGCGTGGCTTTGATAAATCTTCTTTACCTGTCACATACTACACCCAAATAAAGGCGTGGATGTCTGGAGAAATTCTTACTGATTTCCTAACTAAACTTAATCGAAGATTGATCAAGTCTAATCGAAATATTCGATTATTGATGGATAATGCTGGTTGCCATCCTCAAGAGTTAGTGTCAAAATTTTCAAATATTAAAAATAATCTTTTTCCCACCAAACACAACCTCATGTTTGCAACCTCTGGAACTTGGAATTATTCAGACCTTTAAGGCTTATTATCGTAAACACTTTTAACTTTTGTTTTATCAAAGATCTCTTGTGACCGTGCTACTGATGTGATTAAGTCTGTGAATGTTTTGGTTGCTCTTAGGTGGGTCGCCCTAGCATGGCAAGAAGTGAGCCCAGAATGGACAATGAGAATTGGGAGGAAACTTTTCTTAAAGAACTAACCGAAAATGAAGTTGAGAGTGCAATGGAGGTAGATGATGAAGAAGATGAATGTGATGAAGCAGCTATAGTGGTTCCAAAATTGAAATCATACAAGGAAATAATAAATGTTTTGGAAGACGTTTCCCAATTTTTGGAGTTTAAAGGCCACTGGTGAAGCATTGTCTGTTGGTTCTTTTATTGATCGCGTTGCTGTGATAGCGTACAGTACAGCAAAACAAACTACACTTGATCAATACTTTCATAAATAATATTGTATAGCTAAGAACATGCAGTTGTATTCATCCGCAAAAATGTTTTCATTAAACTTTATTTGAATTATAACTTTGCTGATATGTTTCTATTACTCTGTCAATGGTAAAAAGTGGATTATAAAATCAAACTCCCAACAAAGGACAATTGCTGCGGCACGAAAGTGTCCTCTCGTCGGAGACTCGACTGTATAGCTATTTCAACCCTTCTTAAAAATCCTAGATCTACTCCAGGAAGGCACAGTAGAAAAAGTGCAGGAAAGTTCGTCTATACTGGTGCAGGCCAGGAACCTTCCAGTCTATCTGGAAGGTACTGTAGTAAAAGTACTGGAAAATTCACCTGTACTGTTACAAAATAAATATGACCAGCTGCTGTAACGATATTCATCTGACCTAGTAGAGGAAAAGTGAAGTATAGGCCATGCACTCCAATTGTCCTTTACAATTCCTGAAGTCAGGTAATTCCAGGTTTTTTCTAGTGTTTTACTGAGCTTGAGGGCACCTTTAGAAGTTCATGTTGACCATGGTTGAAATGTACAAGGCATGGCTATAACATAAATTTGCTCTGCTGTAAACTAGTTCTATGAGAGCCCAGGGAAAAATAACCAGTCAGTACTAAAAGTTACCCCCCTTCTCCCCTTTGAGCTATTTATACTGAGGGTTTCTCCAACAAGTTCTTTAAGCAGAGCAACTATTTCATCCCACTTTTGTAGTTCTCAACTGATGGATATAATATTTCTAGGATTATTATTGATTTAACACCGGGAAACAGGAAGATTCTGCTGAGGTAAGACTGGAAATGAAATTTTATTACTTTAATCATTTATTTTACTTTACATACATGTACATGTAAGATACATACTTCTGAGACACCAAAGTGACAAACATAATTATTAGAGGACAAGTTAGCACAACAAATTGAACGATTTTAATGCATGTCTAGTAGAAGTGAGGGTTAAAATAGTTAAACTAAGACTAAAAGTTAAACTAGGTTAAATTTACAGGAGAGTCATATAGTATACATAATACATAAAAATAGAAAAGTTTATCAGTTATCGTATCCACCTTCTTCGTTAAATTTAGAAATGGCTTCCTCATCAATCTTCAAGACCTGAATATTTTTATCATCAATTTCTGTAAGTGGTATTGGATTTCCTTCTTTTTTGCAATTTGATGTGTGTGCTTTACTTTCTCGTTTTTTCACACAGATCACAGTGGTGAAAACTAGGCTGATCAAAATGGCAACTACAATCAGCACAGCAATGGCACCCACTACAATGATCCAAACTCCTGCAGTCAAAAGGGTAACACTCAATATGTAACAACAGAAAAGTAACAATTATAAAATTGACATCTGCCAACAATCTTGGAAATTAGCTACATATGGCTACCCCCATCTTACTAAAATATTGGCCAAATTTCAATAGACAATGATTAGAGATAGCTAATCAGTATAAATACACAAGTTCACACTGTAGAAGGTAGTTTGCATGAATTTGTTCCGTAAGAAATAGGTATCTTAACTAAAAAATTTGTGTCACACTGATATTTATGGTTAACTTAATAAACAGATAGCTACCCATTATTTCAGCTATCCATAACATACTGTACACTATATAAAAAACAACAACAATGAAAACAGTTGGTGTTGTTCTTTATGTAAGAAAATGAGTAATTATAATGGTAACAATCTGGCTAGTGCATGATTACTGGTACTAAAAATTCCCTTTCCTTCTTCTTTGTACTGGCAACCTTGGCAGATATCCTGCGTATTATTGCTGGATTCACCAATATAATAGGTGTCAGCACAACCTTGATTATCACCTCGTAATTTAATGTACCAATTTTCTACAAAACAGAATGCACCTTGAGTAACTTGCACCTTTGATTAGGATGTGTGCACAAATTGTTTCCAGGTTAATAATCGGTACACATTTAATAGGAGTGCACTCAATCCAGCCCCACCCTATTTCAGCATTGATCACACCCTAAATACCAGTAAGCCAACAGTATTGTCATACTGAGCTTGATGAAAGACAAGATTAAGTACGTGACTGTTTTCTATAATTTTTGTTAAACGGTTTGATGAGCACGTCAAGGGTTGAGGAACTTGCTCTGTTTATTACGAGCTACTACACAATTTATGCACTATGTATGCCTGGGAATCCAATTTATGCACTGTGTATGCCTGGGGAATCCAACTGCAAATTTTCTTCCATTAAAGTATGCTTAAATCATGGGTCAGCAAGTACTTAACTTGCGCCCTTGCTTAACTCATGCCCTCAAATAAACCTGAAAAAATAGGCAACACACGAACTGGATTGCATGTTAAAATGATTACATACTTTTACTATGGACAGTAAATGTTGACATAAGGTTTTCATACTCCCATCCCTTACCCCTGCAACCTGACTTCTTGAAATCTACTTCTGTTCTTACCGTTAGCTTCCTGACTTGTGACATCTAGCTGACTAGCAGTAGTTCTCATTCCAGTGGTAAAATGGGTGGAGCCACCATCAGTTGTTCTTATGTCAGTGGTAATGTGGGTGGAGCCACCATCAGTAGGTCTCGTGTCAGTGGTAGTGTGGGTGGAGCCATTAATAGTGGTGTCAGTGGTAGTATTTTGTGGTGTTCTACTAGTAGCTATCACTCCCTCTGTAGTCATAGTAGTAGCAGTTGTGACACTCATTGTAGTCATATTAGACTGTATGTCAATGACCAAATTCCTGCGGCGTACTGCTCCTTCAACCATCGCAGCAACTTCCAAAGAAAATTCTCCCACAAAGTCATCTGGTAGCTTCAGTGTGACCAGTCCAAACTGTTCAGGGGTAAATACCCATCTCCCTCCTCCAGTGTTATTTCCAGAACTGAAATTGGCAAACTCTGGCACATTATCCACAATAATTTCTACACCTTCAGTTTGGTTTGAGCCAGCAACAATAGCTGATATTCTAATTATGATGGGCTCATTGTCAATGACTGAAATTGCTGGAGGAATCTCAAAGACTGGAGGCTCTGTAGGAGGTGTCACTAAAAATAGGAAGAAAGAATATCAGGAAGATAAGGGAAATTTGCTTTAAGGAGCAGTATGTTGGAAACTTCAGAGAGCCATACTATAAACAGAACATAACCTCACTTTTGCTCAGTACACAACAATGGGAAAAGGGAGGCTGAACAGTGTGAGCTTATCATAGTATATGACAATTGTTAATGTCAAGCCCATTTTTGAGATGCCAAAGATACAATATATTCAGCTTGACTAGTAGTACTAAAGAAATAGTATACATACTATATTATTGAATATTTATACTATGTTTTCCATAATATAATTCCACTTAAATCTTAAAAGGGATAAAAACTGATGTGATGCAAACTTATAACCAGCTGCTTACACTCAGAGTATCATGGGAGGAAGCTGGAGTGTAACTAGTATAGTAAAACCAGTGGCTTTTAATAATAATGCTTAACTACAAACCCTCCTCCCTTTCCAAGCTGTACAATATATACTAGAATCACTAACTATCAGGTTCATTTTAATTATTTATTTTTATTGTTGTTGTGATTTTTTTTTTGCTTTATGTTCTATTGGAACTGGTCATGTTCTCCAATACTTACACTGACTACAGTCATTTCCATAGAATCCTTCTTGGCACACACAATCTCCAAACACAGTACAGTTGCCATTTCCATTGCAGTCTTCAGGACAAGTGACCATCACTACAGGGAAGTTGAGCTGTGTGTGCTGCTCCATGGCTACTTGGAATGGCAGACGGTTGTCTACATAGTCCACAGAGGAGCTGAACAGTGTAAAGTTTGTTCCCTTGTCCAGTTGCAAAAGAACCACATCGTCCACAGTCCCCAAAGCCAACGGTATCAATTCACTGGTATCTACAGTGGGACATATAATAGCCAAGATACAAATGATGGATTATAACATGAAATAACTTTTTTCAGGGCTACAATAAAATTTCAAGTGTTAGCTACAAAAGAATGAAAATAATGTCTCATCTAATTACACACACATGTAAGTGTCATAAGATGTAATTATATACGTATATAATTATAAAATTGTACAAACCTCCTTAAGTCAAAAATATGAGAAAAAATTGACAATAGGATAAGCAAAAGTAAACGAGAAATTAGAACAATACACGGGGGATATTTTAAGCATTTCAATTACAGTATTTAAATTAGGACCACTAGTATGAACTTCAGCTCATTTAAAATTAATTTTTTATAACAGTAGAATACATTCTGCACACAACAGTTCTACTGAAGAACATTCCTGTTGTAGAGATAATATTAAGTATAGAATGAACAATAAGTTACCTGGCATGACTCTATAGAGGTCCACTTCTTTTATCCCTGAACCAGTATCTTTCTTGAGCAAATTAACTGCCAGTACTCCAGCATTCAGCAACACTTCATTAACAGTCAGGTTCACTTCAGGATAACTGCTGTCAATCTAAAGAGGTTCAGAAAATACATAATATGTTCTAAAAACGACTTTGCAGACTGTTTGATAGAGATGCTAGATCCACCATTAAATGCAGTGCAGTCATAGTGTTTGTGTATTTACTAATACTGCTCAATCATTTGAGTTTTAGAAATCATTAGCCAAATGTTCACAAGATGTATCTCCTTAATTTACTTCTTATATAGCAGCACTAGCTTAAAAATCTGTACTTGATATCGACTTAGATATAGTGGCTTCTCATCTGAATGACTCATTAAATAATACCCCCATAGGGTAATTTGTGCCATAATATATCTATGTGTGTGTATCACATAAATATTGACACAACTCAGTCTTGTAGCCTTTTTTAATTACTACTTCATTAAGAAATTAAGCCAAGTCTATGCTAGTGCTCTAGCTACTGAGTTATCAAGAAAATCATTATAAGTGTGTGCTTACACATTTACTACTCAATTGTTCAAGTGTACTATAGAAATCATTAAATACCGTTGCTATATTGTTGTCAGGTGTAATAACTTGGCAAGTGTGCAATAACACTTGCCCGGTATTTAAACTAGTTAAAGCATGAGCGCTTAATGCCTAGTACATTTATCGCACTCAGTCCTCGGGCCTACGGCCCTCGGGCTGTCGTGCAATAAATCGACTAGAAACTAAGCGCTCATGCTTTAACTATAACTTAGAACCCGTTGCTATATTGTTACTAGGTGTACTAACTTGGTAAGTGTGCACTATTTTTTGCCTTTAGGTATATAAACTGTGCATACTAACCACCCTTGGGGTATTGCTATTTTTGAGTTTTAGTTTAATAGAATAGGCCGGATAAAGCTGTGTGAGGCCTGGATATGATATGTGAGGGTCTACTACCCTCTCATATCCGACCTACACGGGACCAGCCCTAGTTCGGACAACTCTCCTGCTGACTCTCATACCACAGGAATTTACCATAGCTAGCAGCTTAACTGTTTACCACAGAGCAGAGCAACCCAGGGTAGAGTTAGATCTGGAGATAACAGCTGGCAGCTACAATGCTAAAGTAAACCTGCCAGGTGTGCTTCAATTGAATTGTAATTGAATTTTAATTTTGGGCCGGAAATTCGCTTGACACCGCCATATTTGTGCGAAAATGCTGATAAACCAAGTTGCTAGTGGAAACTGGGCCGGCTTTGGGTAAACGGGTTCTAAAATAGTTAGAGCATGCGCTCAGGTACTGGTGGATTTAGTGCACAAAGCCCTCGGGCCTACGGCCCTTGGGCTTCAGTGCACTAAATCCACCAGTACCTAAGCGCATATGCTCTAACTATTACTTAGCAATCGGCAATATATATATATATATAAATAGTACTTATTACATGAGACAGAGTGTGATATGGCGAAATATTTCATGAGCAGGCTAATTTATTTCTATAACTACAAGGGTAATGAGCTTGTGCAGTAACAGCGTGAAATAACAGCGTGAAATATCGTGAGTTATTTCACGGGTCATGTACCTAAAGATATCATTGTGAAGATATCTAGGGTGGAATATATATATGTTATAGCTATAAACCAAAATTGAGGTTTGTATGCGATTTATAAATCGAAATACAAACCTAATGATTTTGGTTTATAACTATTTTATAGCCAGAACATAAACAACGAGCAAAGTATAGCGTTAGCTATCTTAGTAATTGTATTAAAGTACCCAAACTCTTCATTATTCCATTTTGCTTTGATCTGCCTTCTACCATAATTATGGTTGCTAAGAACTATATCAGACTTTTCCCCGCTAATACATTTTCTTACGAGCATACCAGACTGTATCAGATTTATAGTTCTTAACGACAAGTGCGGTCGCTCGGGTAACGGGCTATAAATATAAATATAATATATATATATATATATATATACATTATCTCTATATTAGGGCTGTCACCACTGGTGATGGTATCTATTAGCTGGAGTCATGAGTAGTCCAGTCTAGCATACAAACTGGCTTAAAATTGTTTTCCCATCTATAATCACATGCAGCAATGCACTTTGACACAATAGGTGTGATGTACTTGTGCTATATTAAGTCTACAACATTTTACAACCTGTTCTAGTAAGAATGGGATGACAAAACTGTAACTGTAAAATTTATGAGAGATTCTTGGGCAAATTCTGTCATAACACTCTCATAGCTGCAAATCTAAAGTTTAATATGATAGAAACTTGTTCTTACAATCAACAAAAATTTAAGCTCTCCTTAATGAACTTCAATGTTATATAAGCACAAAAATGAATACTGTCTCCAGATAGGTCATGATAATTGTCATAAGGTTATTGTATTCTTTAGTCACACTTATCTTAGCTATTTGCACTACTGCTAACAAAAGCTGTTAACTCACAGTATTGAAGATTGGTGGAGTATCAATGGGTGCATTAGTATCAAAAATAATGCTGGCCTCTGCATCTATTCTGGCCAAGTGACTGACATTACGATGTGCCATGATGGAATACTGCAGGAACCCTTGACCAGATGTCCCATTGTTTGGAGGAAGAAAACCAGTACTGGCATCAGATGGACGCAGACCTGAAAGAGTATGTAACAATTCAAAGATGCAAAATTTTCTGACTAGAGAAAAAAGAAAATCCATTAAATTTAGCAGACTTTGAAGTCCTATTAGTAGTGAGAATATAATTTTATGTACCTGAAGCTGGGTCCAAAGCCTGAAGAGTCCACAACGCTTCTTTCCTGAGAATGTCCAGTCCTCCTCTCACTCTCACAAATATTCCCAGAGTAGAAGTGAAATTCAAAATTTCCTGAAATTAGCATAATCAGTATTATTATCACTGTGACGTGATGTGTGAGAATGAGGATAAAACTATAAACATGCTCAACTTTAACTTCTAATTGTTTTTATTGTTAAATGTGGCTAGAGTATCTCATTTGCCATTTGTGCTGAACTATATCTTTCTAATTCTCTGTACTCAGCCTTGAGACCTCCTACATTCCATATACCTGTATTATAGCAGTATTTTCAGACACATTCCTATTGAAGTCTCCAAAGCCATAGTTCCCAATTCTGAAGGTCCTCAGATCTAGGTCCTGATCTAGAACTGTCCTGACATACACCCTCTGGGCTGGTGCTGTTGCATTAGGGTGGTTTTCAAATCTGATGGTATAGTGAAGGCGAATATTAGGTGGAATGAAGTGAGCATCTCCATAGCCAGCTGGCCCAATGATATCATTCTGAAACAAACAATAATACAGTTGCAAATATATTATAAAGAGCAATAGTTCCTTATGTATCCCTCAGTGCACATGTGGGAGAGGGCTATAGTACTCAGTTTATCTGTTCAGTCAGTCAGTCAGTCAGTCAGTCACACAACAGCAGATCTCAAAGATGGCAGTTTCCCAATGATTTAAAGAGCATCAAAATGTTGTACTGGACAATTTAATTCCCTTTAATGTGCAAGAATTGTTTGTTTTGACTATGGTCACGTAATCACGTGAGCAAAAAATTCTTGTTGCCCACGGTAGTTAAGTTTAACCGATTACGCGCGAATAAAAATTTTAAATGCGCCTTACGTAATGCGGTCACGGGCGCACGCGAGACACAGAGGATCGATTGCTTGGTGGGAGGGTGACACAAAGCGAGAGAAAGAAGACGAACGTTTGAAGATTGCCTCGGGGACAGTATTATCGAACGATAGAGTACGCTCTAGGCTATTGGGAAAGCATAAATTCGACGCTAAGGAGCTGTTCCTGACTTAAAAATAACAAAGTACTCGCACCGTTTGGCAAAAACTTTTATAGGCATCACACTAAGGCTCTTAGTAAGCACTCTAGTAAGGTTGGAAGTATGGTTTCATGGCTGAAGCAGTTTGCTACTCGATCATAGAGGTAAGAGAAAGTGTATTTGCACACATCTGTCTTACATTCAGGAAGAATTTGTTGATATGTATTTAGGGTGTGGTTTATTTTGAACTGAGCAATCTGTTATAAATTTTGTGAACAGAGTAGCTTTTTATGGCTTTTGTGTATGAAAACAGGTACATCACAAATAAATGATAGAATATTTGAGTGTATTCAGTTTGGTACTGAAGGGCGAAATGGACGCGAAGACGCATTTTTGACGCATTTTCGCGTCCTCCGCGGTTATCGATTTTTCTTAATTGACACATTTTCGCGTCCTTCGGCATTAATCGGTTAACAGTCTCCATGGTCTACCAAGTGCTAGAATTAAAGTTTCTTGTTGAAACTACTGGTGACATAAGTGTCTCTAGCATGTCTAGCTTCACTTATGAAGACTGCATTTACATGCAAGGGCTACATATCGACAATTGATACTACCCAAATGAATTGTTCTCTTTTAGTCTTTGTAATATAGCTAGTGTGTATAGTAGCTAGCACTGAAGGGTTCACACCTTTGTTGCTTCATTTTTTTTTAGCAATTTTATAATTGAAAACAATTGAATGATTGGGACAGGCAAGAGAAGGAAAGTTATGGAGTTTAAATTCAGAACTATCTGAGAATTACACACAATAGAGTTGCAGCGCACTCAAAATCAACACTTCACAATCACCTATAATTTTACCATTTTCAAGCATGTGTACTTTATATAACAAGTGTGCTTTACATAAACCAAAATAGTCCCACTGTATGTACTCACTGGATCTCTTGAGTCAATCCACCATGCTGTACCATTGCTTGTATTGCTAGAATTGTTTCCAGGTCCCTGAGTGGGTCCTTCAGTAGTATCATCCATGGAGTCTTCTATCGGATTTTTCATGTCTTTGTCTTCTTCATTCTGATCATCACAGGATAACTTGGACACTAAGTCTCCTAAGACAGTCTTGCTCACACCGTTCAATGCTGCAAGATTATTTTTGGAATTAAATGTATCATGTATTTAATTTAAAAGTGTACATAGCACAATATGGTAAAATATGTTCATAACATGGCAAGGTATTTTCACAAGTTAAATAATAGTAAAATAATGTCCTCCCTAATTTAAAAGAATTTCTTTGTAATATAAATATTTAGTTAAACTAAATTCAATGTTGATAGCCTTTATAGCCATAAATTTACAATAAAATTTCTGCATTCAATAAATGATTCCATGTGCATTATTAATGTTCCATACAAATAAAGAAATACTCAAAAATCAATAAAAATTGTAGTACAATATTTGTTTCTAAGCTGTCATTATCATATAATGTGTAATGCACTTACGCTGAGTGAGGAAGAAATCTGCAATGTCACGAACTATACAAGGATACAAGAACAAGTGTATTAATATCTCGTCAACTTAATCTATAAACTTACCATTATCATCTTTCAAAATGTCTTGAATACTGTTCGCAAACCTCCCTATAAACATGGCAAGGTATTTTCACAAGTTAAATAATAGTAAAATATGTCCTCCCTAATTTAAAAGAATTTCTTTGTAATATAAATATTTAGTTAAACTAAATTCAATGTTGATAGCCTTTATAGCCATAAATTTACAATAAAATTTCTGCATTCAATAAATGATTCCATGTGCATTATTAATGTTCCATACAAATAAAGAAACACTCAAAAATCAATAAAAATTGTAGTATAATATTTGTTTCTAAGCTGTCATTATCATATAATGTGTAATGCACTTACGCTGAGTGCGGAAGAAAGCTGCAATGTCACGAACTATACAAGGATACAAGAACAAGTGTATTAATATCTCGTCAACTTAATCTATAAACTTACCATAATCTTTGAAAGTGTCTTGAATACTGTTCGCAAACATTCCTGGCAAAATGCTCCATATGACGTCATAAAGAGCATTGACTAAGGTACATCTGACATCAAAATCACCCAAATCTCCATTCCGTATAGAATCATAATGGTCAATTCCATGCTTGATTAGATCGCCTCCAATGGATGTCAGAAGGGGGAGCACCACAGCTCTAAGAATACCTGTAGTGGAAACATTGTGATCCAACAGAATGGCTTATATTACTGAAGTAATTTATTCAAATACTAATAACCGAAACCATAACTTGCTCAAATTTGTATTTGGTTTATAATAATTAAAAACACATCAGTGGCAGACTGAATTTATAAGTTTTCAACAAGTCCGGTAAAGTGTTCATGCATATTGACAACATATTTGTACATATGAGGCACATGGAAAAACAACAATAGCAGGAAATATCAATAACTATTTAAAAATACAAATACAAAAGGTTGCTTACCTTTTCCAAAATTGCCAGGAATCAGTCCAGAAAGTCCTGCTTTAACATAGCCTACACATAATAATACACACATTTGTTAATATGTCATCATGATCATGTACCATATCGACACACAATAAATACACCACTCTCAAAAGTGTTTTCCTTCCAATTTGTTTCATTTTATGCCTATGGACAGAGTTAATTTCACTCTGACAATACATTAACTTCAGGTCACAGCTTAAAATTACTATACATCTGGACCGATTACAATCACAAAGTAAACAAACCTCCAACAGATCGCTGATGAGCCGGGGTACTGATGTGGTAGAGACCAACACTTAGTAGAGCACTCAGTACTGGAACAATAATCTTTCCTGTGGGGTCTTTAGCACCGAGTGGATTGTTGACTACGTATGCATAGAAATTTGGACTTCGTCCTTTCAAACCTGAAATTAATCCCATTAGCCATGTCACAAGTAATAAGTTTCTTTAAAAAGTGTTCATTTTTGTATTCTTCTGCTTATTTTCATGTAATGAAAATGTAGAAAGAAATCAGTAGTTCACCCAGAATCACTTTTAAGTTCAAGTAACACTAAAACTTCTTCCACATCTAAACTCCAATTAATTATGGTAAAAATTTCTTACTTTTGGCATTTGAATTCAAACACTACTGGGGTATTTTTAAATGGTAAGTGCACTTTGATTTCAGAAAGCTGCTAAATTTAAACTTCAATGTGGCGCACTACACTTGGGCTCAATAAACTAGAGGTGAAAAACGAAAAAAATATGTGCCAAGAGTTGTAGCTCAAAGCTTCTTTTGTTTATCCTATTAATTTAAAGATAAAAAATTTGAATATTTTTGAGATTATAATATTTAAAAAAAATCCTTAAAAATAGCTTGGCTATCTCACTAACCATAGCACACACTAGTAAATAGAGGAAGTTTGATCGAGGAACATTGTGTGCTTTGCAAAGAATTCTCATAGCACAAAAAAATTAACTTCAAGAATATTCATTGTCTTTCACATTCTGGCTATTAAGTTGCACCAATAAGTCCAATTATAATATGGAGCATGTATCAGTAAAAAAAAAAACAATTAAAATTCTCACCAGTAGGATCCATGCTGATGAATCTTCCATGTTTGGCGTCATAGTGACGAGCCCTCATCATGTACATGTCCATCAGTTCCTCGTCATGCATGACTCCAAGTATACCAACATACTTGAAGATATTCCGAATACGCTCCGATCGATACGTCATCTTTCCAAATACGTCATACTTGTAAGAGTTGAGAACTTGCCCATCTCCATCCATGATCTTCTCTACAGAGCTGCACAATGAAAGGATTAACATTCAAATATAATGGATTGTTGAGGATTTCAGTTATAATTACTTATTTCTCTTGATTCTGAGACAGGCACAAAATACATGAATATTTGTTTGAATTTGTGGGTACAAGTGGAAGTAAGTGCTTCAAGACAACAAATTTATGTGTTAAAATTTATTTTCCTTTTTTCTACAGTTTATGTGATATATCCGAGGTTTCATTTGAGCTAAATAATACATAAATGAAACTAATTTTTTTTTAGTGAAAGTCAGCCAGAATTAATGAAACGAATATTACACTATCATACACTAGATATCAGCAATATACCAAGCTTCTCCAAAATTTCAATAGAATAATCACAAGCGTTAACCACAAAATGAGCTACATTTTACTATGACTACAATATGATTCAAAAGAGTTTGTCACTCTTTATCTTACTAATATTAAATAATAAGTACCAATAGACAATTAAATGTTTCTGAAATAATTGCTGTCATCAGTATAGTACACAAATAATCACGAATATATCAGAGTACTGAGTAGACAACTGGACACTAGTAAGTGATAAAATACAAAATATAGCAGCTTGATACTGTTTGGCTGATATAGTGGTGTAAAAAATGAAATAAACATTTACTAACAACTTGGTAATTTCCCTTATTATAGAATAACGCATATAGTCATATGCTTCAGTTTTAATTTAAATCAAAATATTCCGTCCAAATTATTGAGCCATTTTATATAGTATAAAGATTGTCATATAGCCAATCAATACCCAATTTGCCTATTATAAAGTTTCCTCCTAACTTACCCATCAATGTTGAATTCATAGTACAGACTAGACTGGCCATTGTTGCCAAGAGCTGCCATGAGACCTTCCCCATAGGAGTGAACAAAATATGTGGCCACACCGTCCGATATCTATAGAGGAATCAATAAAAAAAAGTCATTTAATCAATTAAAATATATATACTCATCCCATTCCTTTCTACATATGTGACCTAGGAAAATTAAGCCAAAATCAAGTTCATGAGGCTTACAAGACTTATTATTCTACTGAAATCATTTTATCACTGCTTAATCATGATTTGTATGGGAGAGTACAACTTCAACATGGTTAATTGCTTGTTAGAAATTCATACAAGAAAGCAAGCTTCATACACAAGATTTTTTATTACTGTTGAGGGAAAATACAGCAGAGATCATGTAGGACAAATACAGTATGTCATGCAGCAACATTTAAAAGTTAGAATTATGAACAAACAATGAATGCTAAAATTAACTTTTTTAGCATAGTTAAAGACAATGCAACTTGATCTTTAGTGATTGCAACTTCTGGACATAAAATAGTATGGCCAGATTTTGATAAATTACCCAAAATAGGTAATACTACAAGCATATACAATATGTGAAATATTACTAACTGAATGTATATCCCATTTTGTTCCCATTTTGAATACCTCAGCAATAATGCTAGCTCCATAGGCTCCAAAAGGGTCTATAATATACTGCCTCACACCACTTGTGCAGTTCTTTTGGTGCAGGTTTCCAAAAGCATCATACAAGTATTGACACCTGTCATGCATATGAAAAAAAAAGGACATAAATTTCAATTATGAGACTGGAAATAAACCAAACCTGTTATTCAGTGTTTCAGTTGAGATGAGTTTTCCTTCTGCATCAAAACGATATTGTTCCATTGCATTAGGGGCAACCCTTCTTATTAAATTCCCATTAGCGTCGTAAGTAAATTGTTCATTACCATTATAAGACATGTATTGATTCATTTTGTTGACTGAATATTGCTCGTTGCTTGACCCTCTCTGAAGTAGCACCCTGTTGCCACGATAGTCATAAGTATATTGAATGTTATCTCCTTCAGATGAAGTCCACCCCACTAGCTGGCCCAAGGTGTCATAGGTGTAATGCCAAATATGATTGTCTTCATCTGTCATCTTCATCACAAAACCTTTCGTGTCATATTCATAGCGATTGGAGCTAGAGAGAGTTGCATTAGGGTAATAGTTAGACTGCTTAACGAGCTTCCCATTGGAATCATAGGTGAAAACCGTGTATGCCCCATTTCCTAGTGTCTTTTGCACGAGCTGATCGTTGGAATACTCAAATCTCGCAATAAGAGAGCCATCACTTGATTTCCTAACTTCATGAAGTCGTGATTGAGGATCATAGCTGTACGATACATTGTATGAGTTGTTATCAGCAAGAAACACACGCTGCTTCCTGGCATTGTAACCATAATAGAGCGTATACCCTGATGAGTACTGAACTTCTACTGGTAACTTTTGCCGATTGTAAATGACTGACACTCGACCATTTTTGTTAAGAGCTGATTCTAGAAGATTCTCAGTATTATAAGCAAAATAAACTTCGTCATCTGGAGTTGTTCTTGATAGCTATCAATAGTAAAAAATATTTATCAATCTAACACTACTTTTATTAAGGAATTGGTAGAATGCATATATAAATTTTGGGTGTTGTGAACTCACCAAGTTGTCATCCTCATCGTAGGAGAGATTAATGGTTGAGTTGTCTCTGTTGATAATGGTGGTAATAAGTCCAATGTCATTGTAAACTATACTAGATTTGGTTCCATCTGGGAAACCAGAGGAGTTTTGCAAGCCATTCTCATTGTAAGTGAAGGTGTAGTCATGTCCCCCACCATCTGTGAATCTCTCCAAGTTTCCAAGCTCATCTTTTTCATAAGTGTAAGACACATCACCAGCGTCAATGCTTCGAATAAAATTTCCCTCTACTCGATTTTCTGTCACAACCTAAATTAAACCAGAGTATCATAACATCAAGCGAATACTATTTTATTTCTTTTGCAATTTTTAATCCTAATGGCAATAATGTCACATCAATAGCCTCAATTAGTTGTTTTCTTAAAACAAATATGCATACCTGGTCTCCAATCACACGGATCCTCCCATAGGGTAGCTCTACTGCCATTTCTGGAAGTTCATTGTTGCCAGCTTGTGATACAACATGGCCGAGGTGATCGTGGACCAAGGTGGTGGTCAAGTTGGCTGGAGTAGTCACTAACTTCATATCCCCATTAAAACTTATCTTGTATTCGATACTAGACTTGAAATCAGAATTGGCATCATAATTATCAACCTTCTCTATCCACCCATTTTGGTCATAATGAAAGACTTTGCTTGCCCTAAATCTCCCAGTAGCGTTGATGAGATCTCCATCTTCATTGTAATCATAGTAAAGTGTGGTATCTTGGTTGACTACAGAAGTCAAGTAAGTCTCTGACTCATCGTAGTTATAGTAGCTGGAACAGAATAATCACATTTAATTAAAACATAGTAGTTCAGTTCAGGTCATGAAATTAAATTATGGCAATTGAATTTTTTAGTTCTATATCATTAATTAGGTCATCTAATGAATAGTTGTAGTAAATAATCCACATTCCTGGCAGTATGATGTGAAATAGTCACACTCTTAACTTGATATGCTACCTCCTAATTTATACTGCCTTTTAACTTGATTGATGAACTGCCCTAGCTTGATTGATCACCCATAAAGCATCAAGCCTATACCATCCCACTTCCCTGTGCCTAAAAAAACAGACTACTTGATAAAGTCAAATGCAACATTTTTAGTAATTTTTAAACTATTTTTTTTACTAGTAAGATCAATCAAATGCTATTTTAAGAAGTTCTTCTCGCCAATGTACATATCCTGAATAATGCATCACTAATTCCCAGCCCAAAAATATATGTCATTACTTGACCTAACACAGGGCTGTTACACTATATCAGTCTGAGAAGATGATGTGTAAAATTAACGCCTCTATTAAGTGTCCTATTATGATTCTATAGCATTATGTACTCACGTTGATTCTTGAACAACTCCTTCAGCATCAAGAAGTTCAATTCTCTCCACTAGTCTGTTAATGGAAGTGTAGTTCATACGAAGTCTCTGGCCATTTCCAGAATGTACAACAGACGTCAGTTTCCCATCACTGTCATATTCCAAATTGAGAATTTCATTATGAATCAAACCTCCTACTTTAAGCAGCCTCCCTGATGCCCTGTCAAACTGGTACCGGAACACTTTATTGGAATCAATGTAGTATACACCTGACAAAATCATATGTATCAATGTAAGTCTGGAATGACTTCTTTTTAAAGATATAACTGGTATAATAGCAATATATTTGCCCATTATTAGAGTAATAATGCTAGCATTATGTAATACAGACTAGAATACATGCAAGAAAATGTTTTAGTATGGAACTGTAATGTATAGATCACATAGGAACTGTAAAAAAAATGGATATAATTAATTGACATATTTTTCACCAGTGGCTGTATATGTATAGTTTGTATACAATTCAAAATCAGATAAAAATTGGATTGAATAGGCACGCAAAATAAACTAATACCAAATCAGCTAATATTACTACCACTAGAGTTGTAATAACTACCAAAACAAGTAAAAAACATAATTACAACACATTATACTAAACAATCTATTGTGTGCCATATCTAAAATAATAAATATTACATGCATCTACAATGTGCCCTCAATTTTTTCCATCTGAATAATCATCTATGTTTTTACAAAAGAAATTAATTAAAAAAACCTGTCTTTTCATACTATTGTTTGCAATGGTGAGCTTGTCATTGTCAAAGGTGTAGTAAGATTCTCCATTTCTTTTAAAAATGTAGGCCTCTCTTTGCCTCCAAAGAGTAATGCTATTTTCCGTAATGTCACTCAAATGCAGTTCCCTATACACACACACATACATACATCCATTTGCAGAAATCATTATGTAATGTGTAAGAATTGTAACTTATTGCCATCTGAAGAGTTTTTGGTCAGAATTTCAGCCATAGCTATTATGACCATTGACATCTAGTTTGATTGGTTTATATTAGCAAGAAATGTCAAATAACATACCACAATCTGAGAAGCCATCCTTTACCCATAGGTCCCATGGTCCTGCGCTTGTGGATATAAGCAGAATATATCCTGATCACTTTTAACTGCATGAATGTCCCCTGCTGGTCTTCGCCTAACTTGTCTTCCAAAGATAAAACTGTATCACCTATAAAAAGGCAATAGAGCAAAAGTACATTTAGACTACATATTATGCAATTGTAGCCAGTAACCATATAGTTCATTGTAATTATCAGTGACTGGAGAAACTTATGCATTTATTAAATATATGCTTTAATATTGGCTTTGTTCATACATATAAAATTGTATGACAGACACTAAAGTATATACACAGATTCTTACCTGACAATAGACCATATGACACTCTCAATTGGTACATGATAAGCTCATCAATGGAGTACACCTTCTTTCTGACAAGACTAAGTTCTGTTGCAATTTCTGAGAGTCTTCTCAACATGGATCCTCGTGTGGTACCCACTGATTTAATGAAATTTTCCCAAACCTTTTCCCAGATTTCTACAGGCACAGAGATTGATCTCAGCTGCTCCTTTCTAGCCAGATAAGGATGAGGCCCGTTCATGTCATTTTGGTGCTCAACAGTAATCAACACTGTTGCCATTCGTCCAGAAGTCAGGGCAATTTTGAAAGTAGTCTGAGTGCGTTTCCCTGGAGCCAAAATTCCCCCTGGACCTTCTAGTGGTAGTCCAAGAAAGTGTATTGTGCTTGCAAAATCAATTGGGCCAGAGTTATCTAACAGTTTGAAGTGAACGTTTCGATTATTGCTCTTCATAATGAGGTAAGGGGATAAGATGTCAGTGTTTCCAATATTTTCCAATCTTACTATCACCTCTCCAATTTCACCAGCTTGCAAAGGTCTTGGAGTTTGGAGGTACATGGCCAGACGTCCAGGAACTCCCCTAATAATGGTGAAACTGTTGTTAAGTTGAGCAGATTTTCCATCCATCTCATCAAAAACACGGAGAGAATACTGACCGAGTTCCATTCCAGTGATGTCAAAGGTAGCATAGAGAGTCTCAGAATTGAACCAGTAGACTCGACTTGGTTCAAGAATGGGATCATGGGAGGAATCCAGCAGTACTGCTTTACTAAAATAACTAATGAGAGTGCCAGTGAATTTGAGGGTGACATTTCCTAGTGGTGCAGCCATAGATGGGCTAACACTCTCCACTTCAAACTGAGCAATTCTGACGAGGATGTCTGTGGTGTAGCTTGACATCAAATCAGTACTGGTAAAGCTCTCTATTAAAATGTAGTAAGTTCCATAAATGGTGTTTCTAACAACTGCTCGTTGGTTAGGAGAGAGGGAAAATTGAGAGAAGGCGTCATGCTCTGCTCCAGTTGGTGCATCTCGGAATCTGAGGAACAGGTCATGGTATATGTTCTCTTCTTCTGTGCTGAGAGTAGCTACAAGTGACTGGCCTCCTATGACCCCTTGGGTTTGATAGAGCCTGGTATCTCCTGGAGTCAAGGTAATTCGTGTTTTCTGTCCCAGCACAAGGATTGGGGCGTTGATTTTAACAAGCTCTGGTGTAGCTGCAGTATTGTCACTCAAATCTGGATCTCTTATGTTGGTTCTGGTTCTTACTAAGCCATAGTATCCACCATGAGCTATGAAAGGTACCACAGCCCTTCGACTTTGTATCAGGTCATTTCGAGTGTTTTGTTCATAAGCGTTTAGAGTAACACTTCTACATAAAGGTATACCAATTTCAAAATCTTCAATATCCCAATTATCATCCTTAGAAAGGTAAATGGAATCACATTTGTAGCCTCTTGCCTGCAGTTCGCCTAAATTTCTAAGGGAGTAGCTATAGCGCAAGCTATCCCCATATGTAACGTTTATTGAATTTATCTGAACATTTAAAACGGCTATGTTTGTACTGACAGTTTCGGTAATATGCAAAAGAAATGTTCCAATGTTGCTGCCATCTCTCTCTACCTCTTCCGCAAGGTCGTTTCTTGTGTCTAGTATCACAAACATGTAGTAGTAAGCAGTTGGCAAGTCATAAGGGATTGATACCTCAATGCTTCGATAGTAGCTGTCATTTACCATCAGCCCATCATTGGCCACAGTTTGAGGATTCCTGACAGTGATGAGTCGAGTGTCAAAAGGATCTAACTCAGCATCGGCACTCAGGATCAGACTAGTGTACCAGAATCTCCTAGCTGTAGCCTCCCCAACATTGGTCACAGTGAAGTTGACAAAAGTTGGCTGGCCCGAGGTGATATTTTGTTCCACAGAAATGTCACTAAGCATCAGATCAGGAAGAGGACCTTGCTGAATATTGATAACTATCCCAGTCATACCAGCCACTGCAGCATCCAGTACCATATTCTTGTCTAACAAGATGGTGAGATAGAGTCGTCTCCTAAGATTGTGTGGCAGGGTCACAGAAGCTCCTGCCGTGTAGCTGTCTCCTCGTACCAGTTCCATTGTGTTTAGGATCTCAGTGAGAGGAAGGCCGTCAGTGAATAAATATGTGCGACTTGGGAAGCTGATTCCTGAGAGGTATATTCCATCCACCCAGGAAGAAGTTTGAAGGTCTACTTCTCCAGTGTTAACCACAGTGTAATTCACCATAAATGTCTGTCCTGTGAGGTATTCTAATGGCAGGGACTCAGTGTGAATGTTCACTGTTAGTACTGCACGGGGTAATTGTGCCACATCAAAGGAACTATGGCTCTTTAAAATATTATTGTTTTCTCCATCAAGTTCTCTCACATTTCTGGATGAGTCAGTATAAACGAATACATAAAATAGTCCATTAAAGGTAGATGGTAGCAGAAAGCTTTCTCTAAAGATGTAGGTTTGACCAGAATACATCCTCAGTTGTTGAGTTCTCTGACCCAAGCTGAAACTGCTAGTAGTACTAAACTCTGACCTAGAAGAGATAAAGATTTGATCTATCCATGACAGTTCATTGGGCATTGAGTTCCCCTCATTCTGTACTTCCCAGTTTACGGAGAGAATACGATTGACTGACAAGTATGTGAAATTGATTTGAGTTACTGTCAAATCTGGTGAAGGAGGTGGCAGGATTGGGATTTCCAATTCAGCATAATTGTTTTGGTCACGGCCATTTTCCCTAACTCGGAAATCACTGTTGGTGTGTAGTCTGATATAATGCACTGAGGAGTAGTCCAAGTCAACAGGAATACTTACAGGTATCCGTTCTGTGTATGTAGCATTTGGTTCGAGCACTAAGTTGCCACTACTGGAGATAACAATGTCGCCAAGAATGTGCTCATATGATGGCAGGGAAGTAAGATTGAGAGAGTCATGCCAATCGAATCCTTCAATTACCCCCTCTCCACTGTTCTGTACTGTCCACTGCACTTCAAGCATGCTACCACCAAAAATAGTTCCACTGGTGACCAGTCTCAGGCTTTGGACTGCCAAATCTGGATAAATTGGTGGCAAGTCTAATGGTCCTATTACAAAAACATTGTTGGCATCGTTTTCCTCAGCAATCTGCATATTGTAATCAACTTCTAATCGAATAAATAGAATTCCATTAATGTGCTGAGGAACATAAAGAGTGGAGTTATATGAATAGGCTTGGCCCACACTTAAAATACTTGTCTGGGTGAACCTTATAAGCTGAGTTCCTGCGATGTTACTCAGTCTTGATGAGGAGATACCAACTCTGTCACTCCAGTAGTACTCAAGGGTTGGTCCTCTTCCCTGGTTTTCTACCCTGTAGTGAAAGTATATGCGGTTCCCGCGGGAACTAGTCATAACAGAGTGGTCTGCATTGGTGATGACCAGATCACAGTATCTTTCAAGAATTCTGATCAGTATCCACCTGAGATTGTTAGCTGTCCTGCCTAGTTCAAATACCTGCCTTCTTCTGTCTGTTCGCACCGAAACATTGTAAGTCCCAGAAGAGAATCTTGATGGAACAATGAAGGAAACATTGAGGACATAAGAGGACTCTATGGGTAAGGGTGAGTTTCTCCTGAAATTGTAGTAGAGTGGTCCAAAATAGGAAGGTGTTTCAGAAGTCACAAGCTACAAATTATATATAAATTGTTTTTATATTAATAATGGTATTTGTAATAATAATGTAACAGAGTCATTGTTTAAAAAGCACTTTGTGAAATTTTTCTCATGCCATTTGTGCTATTTAGCTATTTTTATTACTACAGTTTTCTGTAATATCTCCACAAAATAATAAGTAGTAGTAATAGTATAATTATGAGTGACTTCTTTTAATTCAACATTTGTACTGTAATAAATATTATATATTTCCAAAGGAATGATGTGAATTTAGTCCTAACATCTAATTGTGAATGACCCTCTTGGCAGGAGGATAGGTTTATAATCCTAAGGATATTCACATGTCACCAACCTTGTGCTCATCTACATCTTTCCAAGCTAAGACACCATCATAATTTCAAAACACAATGTTAATTCATTAATACAATCTTGGTAGAAACTCAAAAAAGCTTATTTAACTCAGAAGTTGAGAAAGCACCAACAATATATTATTCTTGCAGTATTTAGTAGTACAATCACCTGCCAAATATTGAAAATGCTTTATTTACTTCATGATATAAATATGAAAAAAAAATATCATGTACTCATTAAAAAAAAAAAATCACACAATCTTGACTCTGTTCCCAAGAGTATCTCACTCATCATAATCGCACTAGTATCATCCAGTATTAACTTACAATTAAGTCTTCCCAGTGTGTTTCATAAGTTGGTCCTGCTCCTTCATTAGTAACATTGTAACTAACAGTGAAGATGTCCCCTGTTCGTAGTCGACTGCTACTTACATTTAAGGAAGTTACGGCAAGATCTGGAGGTGGAGCTAGAATCACCCGCACCTGATAATAACAACAATCCAGTGACTAGAATTCTCTATCTAGATTCTGTTTAGGTTGTAACTTCTAGTGCTTTACATTAGTTAGGACTCACTGGGGTAGAATTAGTGTTGTCATTTTCATAGACGTGCTCATAGACTTCATTACTGACATCAGTTTGAACAACAAAGCTGTAGTTTCCATCAATTGCATGAGGCAGTTGGTAAGAGATGCTCTCTGTGTAGCTTGCACCAACAGGAAGTATGCCATCATGTCTTCGACTTAAAATCAGAACTGAAATAGACAATTACCAGCTCGATATTTACAAAGTACTATTTAAACTATATTGCTACCTCTGAATGTACTGTTGGTAAAAAAGATGCGATCAGTCCACTGCCTGACTGCGGTAACTCCAACTCCAATGTTTGTTACTGTCCATCGCACAACAATTGTAGTCACTGAAGTAATATAAAACAATACTATAATGAGATACTATGAACACACTGGGCATATTTTATCATCCTTTCTCTAAACTAGCTATGCTAAAAGTAATTGAAAAGTTTGTGGGAAATCATTTTATCAATTTAATATACTGAGCATCTTAATCGCATCTATATATGTGACCGGATTTGGGAAAATCCGCCTAAACGCGGCAAACAATTTTTTTCAGTTTCTCCAGGTAAAGCCTTATGGGTCGATTTTTTCAAAAAAAATGTTTATGGCAGAAATGGATAGACACCAGTTAGCTCTAGCTTATGACGCAGTTGTAAGCTCTGGCGAGCTCTAGAACTCACGCTATGAGGCTAGAAACACTAGCCGGTTGGACTCGTGTACAGAACGTTGATAAGAAATTATTGGCGGGCTTTTCACTAACGGCGGGAAAAAAAACTGTAGCTAACTAATTCACTTACTATTCTACATAATCCACGTACTCACGCAATTCTCGCCATCATAGTTTCTCGAGGAGCCTTGCATTAAGCCATTTCGACTTCTTTCAATCCGCCTGTAACCGGGTTAGTCCGTAGTGTCCCGGAGACACGCAGTAATAGTATACGGATAAAAGGCATGCCCCCTGACCTTAGCAACGCCTTTACACGGCGCTTTTTCGAAATCAGCAATAATAAGTTTAGCAAAAATACTGAAGTGTTGTAGTGCGTAGGGCGAAGACGGCTTGTGCTACAGCTTCCAAATTTGGAGGACGACATCCCAAGTCCCCGTGCAACGTACTGGTAGAATAAATTAGAAAACTTTAGATGCCGCATTTAGACGGATTTTCCCAAAACCGGTCACATATTATACTTGGTTAGTATACCACTAGTTAACCTATGTTAAAGGTGAAGCTAAATTAACCACAACAAATACTCAAAGTAAGGTGCTCCTATACATAACAGAAAATAAATTTGACTAATCAATACTCTTAATGTCACTTGAACATACGTGAAAAAGCTGAACGTGGCGAGACAACACTTTCCACTACCAGGTTAGGAGGGGGAGTAATTCTGACTTGCATAGGAGCATTGCTGGTCCTTATGTTGTTACTCCTGTCTGGGTCATTGGAAACCTGAATACAGCAAGAAAGAGAGGAGTAGAGAGGCAAATGTCTAGAGAGTATTGAATGACAAGCACTTATTCATCAGCTAACAATTTTGACTACAAAACACTAACTCCTTTTGTTTTTTTCCTATACAAATTGTTTTTAGAAATGTCTCTATTACCATACATTCACTTTTTGGTGTAGCTACCCAAGTGTTATTTCTATAAACTTACAGCATAAGTGGCATCAGCTATGACAAATACATAGAACACTCCAATATCACTGTCAGCAAGATTCACTTCAGTGGTGACCCTGTACCCATCATTGGGATCCAAGAATCTCCGCTGAGTGACTCTCCTAACTCTTCTGCCATCTGAGATGGAAAGAGTGCGACTCAGGTAGATGTCATCAAAGTAGAAAAAGGTAGTGACACCTAAGGTCCCAGTGTTGAGTACAGTCCATGTCACATCAAACGATTGTCCGGAAAAGGCAGTTTCAGGAATTGTTACATCTGTCACATTGAGATCTGGCCTGTGTTCTGTTTCAAAACCCCACACTGGACTGGGTACTGTCATGTTCACATCTAGCACATACTCAATTTGCCATAACATTTGAGTGCCAGGAGGGTACTCGGGTGAAGGAGTATATGAACGTTGGGTGGTAACAATTGTTGGCCGGGCAGGTCTGTCTCCTTCCAATTCCCTCCAGATATAAACCTGGTATGAAGTGGCGCTTGGGTACTGTGGCCACCTAAGTTCCTGGTTTATTGGAGTGCCGATCTGCCCATTAGGTGGAGCATCAGGAAACTGCTGGCCCAGGACTCGAATGACTTGTGTAAAGACTGAAGTTCTGCCACAGTCATCTTGTAGATCCCAGACACGAGAAAAAGTGAAGCCACATTGAGTGAGGTTGGCAGAGTCTGTATATGTTACTGTGACTGGACGGTCACAGGGGTGGCTATATGCAAGCATGTTATGAGTAAAGCTTGCATCAGTACTTTCAATACTTCCACAAGCCACCACTAAGTATGGTGGAGAGGTGATTATGGGAGGCAACAGGGCAATGAACCAGATTGTTTGGGTCAAGTATGCTGTATTACCAGCACTGTCTTCAGCTGTCCATATGCGGTGAGAGGAGCAGTTGGTTGTAGGTTCATCTCTGTATGTCAATGTTGGGTTCAAGTCCAGATTGTCTGTGACAGATGGGATTTGAGCAAGATCAGTGGGTGTGTAGGCAGATCTACAACGTATGCTCACATTAAGTATGCTTCCAATCACTGGTGGAATTTGATCTGAAAGACACAATATTGACATTTTAAAGCAAGTGTGATAGTGAATCATCATTCAAACAGAACTTGGGTGTAACCATAGTAGATAGCTAATGTTTGCAAATAGACACTTTAATTATAGCAATATGGAAGCTACGAATGCATGCAACATTCAATCCTTTTCAACACAAAAATCATCTAAATTTATTTCAACACCGATCATGAAATTATTTGATCATCTCATTCCCAAACAATATCACTCTTGACACAATGCTCACTTTTTTCTTCACTTACCTATCTCCCAGATATAAGTGGTTGGGTTCCCAACATTTCCAACTCTGTCAATGGCATATACTGAGAAGACATAACGGATATTGCTGATAAGATTTGTGGCTACAAATGAGGTGGAGCAGGAAGTGTATCGTGGTGATTCTGTGGCTGTATGAACATCACATTGGTAGGTGCAGCCTCTGGCCTTGTCACAATGATAACCAAAGATAGCTTGATTCGTGTTGCTGACAGGTGAAGGTGTTAGTGTGAGGATGACTGTAGGCTCTCGTAAATCTAAAAACAAAAATCAAACTGTGTTGACCTTACCCACCTACAATGTCACAAAAATAATTTCACTGCTAGCTACATGAAAAGAGATGCATGGAGTAAAGATATAGCATAGTTCATCCATGCACTGGATGAGTGAGTGTATGAAGGAATTCATCCATGCACTGGATGAGTGAGTGTATGAAGGAATTCCTTATTTTCATCTTGGAAATGATTTTATTTTTGACAAGTAAATAATAAAGCCATACTATTAGCATTTCAAACAAAAATTACTATGTAGGAGGGATAGCTATACAATTTTGTACGAGTTATAAAATAATTAAAGACTTCCAATAATTAGCTGGTTGGTAACTAGAGGAGTGCTTTAGCATGAATGATATGAGCTGGCCTAGCTGAAACAAGCAAAAGAAACTTCAATTTATACTGCATTATTATTTAACATTCAGAAATTTCTACATATTATATCCCTAACAATTATGATTACACTTTGATTACATACTAAATGCAAGGAACAAAAAATAATTAATGTTTACTGTCTTCAAATAATAAGTGGTGAAGCATGCATAAGTACTACAGTGTGCTGTAAGTGTAGAAGAGCTATTAGGCATAATAAAACTTACCGCCACATTACCAGGAAAAACTATTTCTTACATTTTTTGAATATACAGCGTGAATAGCTGTTTGACTTACCTAGAATACCAGCTCCCATTTCCTATTCGACATAGCTGCTGGTATCTTTGCTATCTACAGTGCTCTAGTAGCTCTCAAATTGAAAACTTGTAGTTTCCTCAACTAGTAATGATCGAAATGACAGCTTTAGCGAGCAAGTCCAACTCTCTAGCCTCGGCAGTAGTACCTCTAAGCTATATGTCTCCTGTTCCCCTTCCCTCTAACTTTCGCCATCGGAAAAGTCGTCGCAGACAAAATCCACTGCCTCAGTTGCAGAAAATTTTCACGCCATTTTTCGAACCAATGACTACCTTAGTTACGTAGTTGCTAATTCTATTCCAAAAATATAAGTAATAAAACAAGACATTAGCATCTGGATGCTGCAGCTAAGCTTTAGCGTTTATTGTTTTAAGGGAAAAATACTTTTCCCCACATTACGTCGTCCTTGAGCCCCTATAGGCGCTTGTGCCAGTGAATGGGTTAACATTGCAAGCTAAATAAAGGTCCAATTCAATACATATCAAAACTTGATAATTTTACCACCTCTTGTTTCTTTGTCCCTCTAATCACTAGCTATTTAACTACAGGTGTAGTCCCCTTACCAACTGTCCAAGTATGCATGTAGCGTCCCACATTCCCTGTTGTATCAGTGGCAGTAATAAACAGAGTGTACAGGCCTTCACCAAGATTAGAAAGAGTCACTTTTCGATCACATGATACCCTATAGGCAATACTAGATGGTGGTTGCAGAGTGCACGTGCTGCTAGCATCTTCGGAATATGTCCATGTGATGGTGATGTTGGTTCTTGAATATCGAGGATTTGAGACAAACGATAATCGAGGAGGAGTTGTGTCCACTGTAAAACGATGACAACAGTATTTGAAATAATGATGATTTTTTTAATTGAATTTTAAAAATGAATAGCAGGAGCAATTACGATAATAAGTTAAAATTTATTCAAAATATTTAGAATATATTCATCAGGTAACTATGCCACTTACCCGATCGACATAATACTCCAGCATCTTGACTGTGGCTGCATGTGTTCACCTCTAACCCAGCATGTCTGCAATCTACCAGTCTGCTCTCTACACCTGTGCACATCACATTGTCCAGGATGATTGGTCCAGTGCCTTCACTGAAGGAAGAGCTGGGCAACACTGAAGCTCCTAAAAATATAAATGTATAGATGATGAATAGTAGAACTCATTGTAATGCAGGAGACACTCTATTTAGTTTAAGTGAAGCACATACCTGATTGCAAGTGGCCGAGTTGTGAGCACACAACACAAGCAGCTTCTTGTGTCCATATGCTATTGCATATGGTACCCCATACACCATCATGACACACCTCCACTCGCCCTTGCAGAGAGTTCCTTCCACCAGCCAATCGAATGCCTCCTTCCCGACATCCTGAATAGGGAACAATTACTATATAAATAATTTTGCACCTATATAGTCTATTACTTTCTCATCTGTTTAAACTTAAATTGTATAAAAAAAACACACACAACACAACAAAACTTACATGCAATTATCAGCCATTGAGTCATTGCAGAGTGGTTTATGCAATTCATTCTAATAATAGATTCTTCTTGCATGCTTAGCACAACACTATCAAATCATATGCATTAATAGCCTAATTGGTCAAATAAAATGTGGTTCTTAGTTAAGTGGTAAAACCCTGTGCTATGTCAAGAAATTGAGTGTAACTAACCAGACTCCTTACCGTAAAACATGCTAATACATTGTTAAACACACACACACACACACAAATTATGGGGTCCTTACTAGTAGCTCTTCTCACCCATTCTTTGTAGACACTGCACTCCTATATCATTGAGATGACTGCATCCAAGAGTAGGATCTGATGAACACTCACTGAGCATTAACTCTGTCCCTGTACAGCGGAGGTTGTTCAGACCAATCAACCCTAATCCAGCACCAAACGAGGCTCCACTAGTAGCCACAGCACCTACAGTAATACTCATGTAACTAGAGGTTATCAATACACAGTGTTACTCTAAATGTTCCACATATCACTTTGTATGTTATTGTTCACTTCAGATTTTACTTAATAATAAGTCACATGTTGATATTTAGTCACTCTATTCATGACTACTCCATCAAGTTATATAAAAAAATATCTTAGAAATAACTCGGTAAGTGATTGATAACGTACTTTGATAGTTTCATATAATATGATTTGTTCAGTAACATATTTGGGAGATGAATAGTAAGCAAAGAAACATGCTTTATTACCAGTTGAGGAGAATCCCAGCTGCCTGCAGACTACACTGGCATCCACTCTGTCCCAGCCATTGCTACAAACAGTAGTCCATGTGCTATTGAGACAGTACTCCACACGACCTTCGCTCATGGATGTGCCATTGATCAACTGAATGAGACCACTCCTACATCCTGAAATATACACACATGAATGATCAACTAAATCAGACCACTCATACATAATAGTTAGGCGCTGCCTCAGAGGGAACTACCATTTTCAGGGTCCCGAAGGCCCTAGGTTGTAGCATCCCCGAGCGCAGCGAGGGCGTTACTTAGGGCCTGAAGGACTCTAAAAGTGGTAGTTCATAACGGCTGCGCAGCGCCTAACTAATTTAGAACTTAGCGACTGCTCCTAACAATGGGACACTAAGTACAATTGGAGGGACACTAAGTTATTAGTGTCCCTCTTTGAAGGACCTAAGCAGTTTAAAGTTCCTCTGTCACAATACAAAAACTACAGTAGTTATGTTCTAAAGTATGATCAGATATACATCAAGTCAAGATACTCTAGTGCATATTCAGTCAGTCAACTTCACCAGTCAGATTATACTGTTAGCTCCCGTTTCTAGCACTGATACCATATATACTATAGCATCCCCTGATTCTCCGAATAAATCAATGTGGACGACAGATTTGCCTACAGCATTTACTCTGAGCAACTCAACAATGTTATGGTATTGTGAGGATACTGCATGTGGAATTGTACCAGCACTTCAGGATGTTTTTTACACAATACTTTTCATCACACATTTTGTAACTTACCACATCTAATGCCAGCATCCTGGGCATGCAAGCAGGAAGTTATCCCAGTTGAGTTTGATCGACACTCCAGAATTTCTTGTTCAGTTCCCACACATCTCACATTACTCAGCCAAATTCTACCTTCACCTTCACCAAACCTTGCACCTCCTACTGCATCCACACCTAAGCAAACACATTTTATTTAAACAAAACATTATTAGGATAATTCAGTCACTCTCGGCTGAAATACTTATAATAATGTTATTATTTTATTATGAATATTTCAATTCACTTATATCAAGCAGAAATTTAATTCTTATACCTTGCTGACACATAAACATAGCTTAAAATTACACAATTTGACTACAGGCCTTACTGTGCGTCTATAGGTTCTTGAATATCATAATGCAGTATTATGAAACCATAATATAATAATGATTCTATCTTATTCCGATTTTGGTAGACTTTCCCAACTTACCAACAGTAATCAAGCCTAGTTGGCGACATACTACACTTGCTTCTCTACTGGTCCAGTTTTGGTCACATACAGTGCCCCACTCTCTGCTTTGGCAAACTTCCACACGACCTTCAGTTTCACTATTCTCTCCAACCAAACGAACATCGCCTTGGACACATCCTAATATACAGTAACAAGTGATAATTTAATACTTAAGTTGGTGCCTGATGATATGTTTTCAAGACATTCTTCATGCCAAAATCTAATAGAGGAATATTGAATCTTGTTTTGCCTATTTTCCTATAAATAGCCATGCAAAAATGTACAACTTAAGCAAAAGCAACACGTGTTATTTTATTACCTGGTAAACAGTTTATCCTAACATCCTGACTATGGTCACAGTTAGTCTGCTCTAGATCTCCCTTGCTACATTCAGAGAATTGTGCCTCAAGGCCTCCGCACTGGACATCAGCATAAAAGATGGGACCAGTTCCTCTGCCATATCTTCCCGAACTGGTAGTAGTGGCTCCTATAGCAATCATTGCATTTCAAATATCAGTTAAGCTTAGCCTGGTGCTCTTACCTGATCCAGAGAACCCCAACTGCCTGCAGATGACATTTGCATCCTGCCTGTCCCAGCCTCTACTGCAGAGTGTTCCCCACACACCATCAAAGCACACTTCCACACGACCTTGTAAGGAATTCCTACCATTCACTAATCTCACCTCATCATTGGAACATACTGCGTAAAAATTAAAATAATAATCATAACAATTTATTTATTTAGCAAGTAGTCAGGCGTCACTTATTTTAAATTTGAATGATCAATTTGAAAAAGTATTTATAGTGGATCGCTTTATTGTACTGTAGCCAGCCTCAAGCATGGAATTATGTAACTGATCTAATGGCCTAGACTGGTCTTTAAGAATGGACTAACACGATGGAATAGATAGGTGTGTTGGTTTAAATTAGCTGCTGATTAGACTAGTTGGAATATATGGTCACTTATAGACGAGCACAGATAAGCTCTGCCTCCATAATAATCATCTTCAAATTTTTGATGGCTGCAAGAATTGTTGTCAGAAATTATTGGTATGATGATAAAAAGTCCATTGCACATGCTCATTTTTGTATTTTAACTTTTCCTCAAGGCCTGACATATCTAACATACTTGTTTGAAGGAGACACCTGACTCCTGCATCTTCACTGTGAGTACACTGACTGGTACTTGTACTCTGACAATCCACCAGTCTTGTTTCATTCCCCAAACATGCCAACTGGTTAAGCAAAATGGCTCCTCTGCCTTCTCCAAATGAGGCAGAGTAAGTTGGATAAGACCCTGTAATTAGAGAGATGAAAACAACGACAGTAGAATGCAATAAGCATAAACCTTCACAAGGAATTTTAAATTTGTTGCTAAATTTACTCTGTCTAGCTATCTGTGCAGCTATTATCCATAATATGTTGTGTCAAATATATATATATATATATATTTATTTTTTTATTTATTTATTTATTTGTGTGACCTGACCTGTTAACATCATTGATGGAGTCAAAGCAAATACTTCTCCTACTTTTCACTAAGGCTTACAAATTTACATGCATAGCTATTACCTGCTGTAGAATATCCCAGTTGTCTGCAGGCAACCTTGGCATCAGTCCTTTCCCAGCCATTATCACAGACAGTGCCCCATCTGTTATCCCTGCACACCTCCACACGTCCCAATAAGGCAGTCACGCCTTGAGCCAGTCTTAGAGCACCATCATCACACCCTACAAATGCCAGTAGAAGTAGTAGTAGTATCATAACTAAACAAGCATTACCTATTAGCTATTCTTCACAATGTCTCAAGTAAAACATTTGACAATATAACTTCTCCAAAATGACTTTTTTTGTTGGAGGTATAGCATAAATTACCTGGGAGACAGCTGACACTAGCATCCTGATTATGAGTGCAGGAGCCACTGTTGTTAAAAGTTGAAGTGCAATTTATGAGAGAGGATTCAGTTCCAATGCACTGAACTTCAGTAAGCCAAATATTTCCACTGCCTTTACCAAAGCTGGCATTGCGCAGTGCATCTAAAACTGAAAAGAAAAAAAAAGCCAGAAAGCAATTAAATACTATTCAGGAGAATTATCAGAATGACAATCTTTTAAACTACTGATCTGTCCTGTCACTTCTTTAAAAATAATCATTACACATTCTTGTATATACCTGTATGGGCAAGTCCCAGTTGTGAGCACACCACAGCAGCATCAGCCATATCCCACTGGTCATCACAGACTGTACCCCACATGTCATTGATGCAAATCTCTACTCGGCCTTCACTATTGTCAGTCCCTCCAATTAAACGCAGGGCACCCTCAGAGCAACCTATATTGCAATATATTCAGTACTAGTGGTGCGCTCTAATAGCGCAAATGCATGGGGAGCGAGCAGACTCTTTTTACTGAAAAATAGGACAGAAATTACATCTAACTGTAGTGCACAGTGTAACCCTTTCCATTCTCAGTTAGCATCAGAGAATCTAAAGTCTCTGATCCCAGACTAAGGAAGTGGACCCATGCATTGTAGTAACAATAACAGAATTACCTGAATAAACTTCGAAAGCAGTGGCAAAGAAGCGCAGCTTGACAAAGACTTCACAATTGTTTCGAAAAAATACTGGAACTGTGAACGCTTTACCTAACTTACGTAATTAGAAGCGCGGGCGAAATTTTTTGACGTACGTATACATACCTACATATATATATATCTGAAATCTCAATTGAACACGACTGATAGTCAGCTTCGCTCGCTTCGCTCGCTCGCTGAATCATTCTATCTTACTCTATGCAACCAGAAATTTTGCCTACAACCTCAGTGGTTGAACTCTTACCTGATTGACATGTGACCCCAGCATCCTGTGAGTGACTGCAGGACAATGAGAGAGCAGTGTTAGGACATTCCAAGAGTCTCTGCTCAACTCCAATGCACTGGACATTAGTCAACACAATAGGACCAGTGCCTTGACTAAAAGAGCCGTGAGTATATCCCATAGAACCTGCACAAGCCAAGCATAATACACTACAGTAATTTCTTCCAACTTCATATTGTCATTGTACTTCCCCTGACTTCTCAATTGTAAATGTCACTTCTATTGACTTGGATTTATGTAACCGTGATGCTTTTTCCCCATTTATATAAACCATACTAGATTGAAGACTACCTTTATTTACCTCACCAGAATGATATCTATTTAGGTGATGTCACACAATGTAAACCAAAAATATCCATGTCTTTGCGTGCAGTATTTTTAATCAAAAGTGCTAGGTATATAGCAACAGTAATGGCTGGATGTTTATATTAGCTCTTTTTTTTTTTTCTTTTTTTTTTTTTGCTGTTGATTTTTAGAAACAGCACTATTTTTTTTTGTTTATAAGAAACATATTTAATTTAGAGATAGCTGTACATTCAGTGCCTCTTTACACCGTGTGTGACAAATAATCTCTGGCTGCAGGTCCAAGCACAAGTGTTAGAATTTTTTAATAACAAATCAACGAATTGTGTAGCAAATTATTAAGTTCAAACTGTATGATGGACTAAAATAAGTGTACACTGAAGATCAATTTTTAACACATGCATCCATAAAATATGGTAACCTTTAAATTGGTTAATTTTTCATAAAAACTTTGCTAACCTCTTGTTGAATGTCCGAGCTGTCTGCAAACAACTTGAGCATCAGTCGTTCCCCATGCATGACCACAGACTGTGCCCCAGACACCATCATAACACACTTCTATGCGACCACTCAACAAATTTGAAGTGCCAAGTAGTCTTATATCTCCATGAGAACAACCTATATAAAAAGAATAATGTTATTTTTCAACAGTTAAGGACAAAGATTAGATGACTAGAATTTCAAGAAAAAAAAAGATAATAAACAATAATTATGATACACATACTTAGCTATCTACAGACATTATCTTTTTCACTGTAGAGACTTGAAATTACAATTCTTGCTAATTAATGTTCTATACAAAGGCCTGTTTTGAACTATTTCATATTGTACCAGTTTTTGGAAGGCATGTCACTCCAGCGTCATCTCGATGAGCGCAAGTTCTAGTGGTGGTCACTGGACAGTCTATCAGTCTGGCTTCACTCACTGTACACTGAACATTAGTCCAGTAGACTGGACTCTGCAGATAGCTATAATAGGTGGGCACTAGGCTATTTCCTCCTGCAAGAAAAGCAAAGTATGCTGATGGTATAGGGTGTTGTGAAATCTTCTAGTAACTTACCAGCAGCTGAAAATCCGAGTTGTCTGCAGACCACCTTAGCATCATTCCCATCCCAACCATCATCACACACTGTGCCCCAAGTGTTATTGAGGCAGATTTCCACACGACCATCAAAGGCAGTCCTACCATCTCGTAGTCGCACGTCTCCATGATGACAACCTAGAACAAACCAAAAGATATCATTCTTTTCTAATCTAATCTAAAAATTATTTTATACTCAGTGCTGGCTTACAGCTGTCACTGCAGTACAACCAGCTGAGAGGGGAAAGGAAGGAAAAGAAAGAAATGTAGTTGCATAAACACTAACAACAGAGAAAGCATTAGTTTCTTAAATAAATAATTATACAGCTTTTCTTTCTGTCAATAAAAAATACACTCTAAGAAAAGAAAATATGGTCAGGTTTCAATTCTCTGTTACCTGGTGAGCATCTGACTCCAGCATCTTGAGAGTGGGTACAGCTGTGAATGCCTATGGCATTAGCAAGACAATCTCCCAACTTAGTTTCATCTCCCATGCACTGAACATTGTCAAGCCATATTCTTCCTGAACGTTCACCAAAGCCAGCTTCATGGACACTGAACGAGTCTGGAAAAATAATAAATAGAGTGAGCTTTGAAGTACATTATAATGACTGGAAGCCACCAGTGTAAATAGAGTAACTGCTCTTAATCCAGTGCTATAACACACAATATTGCATGAAAAAATGTACTTCAATTTAATAATAAAATACCAAAAAAATTGTTACTTTTAATACTGTTGCCATGTATTTTTATTTGATAAGCAGTTTAGATTATGATAATTTAAAAACTAAGCTGTTAAATTTTATTACCTCTGTGATCATTATTTGCACTAACTTATGTGTTTCTATTTTTTTTTTATTAACCAAATATTCTAATAAAATTATAAACTTACATTTTTTAACTTCTTTTCATATCAATACTTTCATACTAATTTTTCAGACCGCAATCTCCAATTTATTAATCAAACATACCACTGCTTCCCAGTTCCAGTTGTCTGCAGACTACCATGGCATCCATGTTATCCCACATCTGGTCACAAATAGTACCCCACTCATCATTGAGGCAAATCTCCACATGTCCTTCCATATAACTGGCTCCACCTACCAGTCTGATTTCCTTCTCAGTGCAACCTATTTCATTCACACAAAGAAACATTGACAATCCACCTGGCCAGACCAAACAGCTTATCTTATTGATAGACGGTCAGTTGAGAATGCTAGTTGATATAAAAACAGAAAATGGGAGATATTAATTTGTAAGAGTTAAAGTAAGAGTTAAAAAAAAGAAAGCTATCCAAACATACATGATTTTTTAGTAATAGGTGGGGGTAGATTTTTATGTACAGCAATAGAAAGTAGGGAGTAATTTTATTATTATAATCACCTTCTTGTTGTTATTCTTTTTCATCATTATCATCACTATTACTGGTGGTGTGCTTGAGCACAAATGGCGAGCGAGCCTGTAGTTAGGTAACATAAAACGAAGTATTGTTACTGTGTTAGAACTTAGCCTTAGTTCGCCTAATCCACACCGCAATTGCTTTAGGAATCTAGTATCCAGGTAGCAATGATGACGTGGGTGCTCAGTTTACCTGGTTTTTATACAATTAAAAAAAATCGATCGCTGCGCAGTACGTGCAAGAGTAAATGGCGGGAGAAATGTTCTCGGCGCGACTACCATCGGTTTTGTGTAGTTTGCGCATGATCATTAGCTACTTAGCGGTTAGATTTGTCACCTGCTATCAGTATTGTTTTAATCATGGAACTGGAACTAATGGCAGAACATTTATTTAGGAGAAGAATTGTATCAGTTGTGATATATTGTGTTAGAATGGAAGACAGAATGAAGAGAAGACTGAGCCAGTGGCTCAGCAAATAAAAAAAGTTTTAAACAATAAAGTGAGTAGATATATAGTATTAAAATTCTCTTAATTTACCTCATTTTAATACAGAAAAAAAGAAGAAGAAGAAAAAGAAATAGGTAAGTCATTATGGTTTAACCTGTAGCTGTTTTGATATGATGCACTTTTTTCTGTAGACAGCAATACCAGAAGTTGAAATACATAATAGTTATTTTAAAAACTTATCTTAACCACTTATTTAAATAACTTATCTATCTTAACCACTTAAAAATATAATTATATTTAAATAACTTATCTATCTTAACCACTTAAAAATATAATTATATTTAAATAACTTATCTATCTTAACCACTTATAAATATATATTTTAACCACTTATGAACATATAATAATATATGCTTTAAAATGTGTAATATTTGTATTATCATGAAGAGTTATGTGATGGCTATCTAGCTAGCTCAAAACTCAGAAGTTTGTGGTTATGGGCATAGCACCCTCCATGGTTTTAAAAGTGGCCACACCTTGAACAAGTCTACAATATTGTTCTCTTCAATATAGGACCAAATGTAAATTTGCCATTTGAATGCTATCAGTTAGAAAATGAACTCAATAAGTACACAAGACGTAACTGTGTAGGCAAAAAAATCAGATAGGTCAGAGACAAAAACCTAACCTGTCAATAAAGTTAAAGATTTTTCATTAGCTAAGCAGTCCTTGTAACACACAGCACCTTCACATACACTTGTTCACTTGATATACCAACACAAGACTTTTCTTCAGTGATTTGGCTATTGGACAATGAATTTTCAGGTCAGAACAATACTGTTGCGTAGGGTTAACTATGACAAATAGGGAATTAACCAAGATAACTCACACCAGCCAGAAAATTAATTAGTATCTTCTCCAATGTAAGACTTAAGATTAGGCTAGAAATCAGACACAACTTAAACGGGTAAAATGGAGTGGACAATGAATTATCCAGTAAATGCTGTTGAGTAGGACTTATAACTGTGACAAATAGCGACTAACTTGAATAGAAATAAAACTCCCACACGTTTTAGAGTTTTAACTGCATCCGCAAAACAATTCAAAGAGGTAAACAATTCAATTTCTAAGGTGATACGGGTAATGGTCGCTAAATCGGAGGATTCTGTTTAGTGAAGTTTGGGACGGGGTCGAACGCGGAGCGAACACAAAAATACGTAGGGTCAAAGTACAAAATGACATACGTACGTCCATATACACAAATATCCCCGATTTTTTCATTTTTACCCCTGTAAGTGTCTTGCTTGCTACGCTCGCTCGCCAATTATTATTGCTATCTATATAACAATACGCTTATGTGTCAGTAACGACGATAGTGACTGATGACCAATAATGGTGTGTATTCATGAATAATACATGAGCTGATCTGAGTTGGTAGAGCATCGTCATTACGTCAATTGCAGAGTGCGCACACAAACCATTAAACCGTCAGGACCTAACCGTTTGGAGTATCCTAAAGTGCCTTATTAACCTATTTTTATCCTATAATGACTGAAGACTGGTTCACTGAACTGAGTTGGGAAGGAGTGTTCATCTGAGAAGCTAACCATAATGGGTATTAAAGAGCCAGAGAACCAAGAGAATGCAAGGGTCAATAAAAATAGAAGCAGGCGAGAAAAAGGTGGCTGATGTAACTATAAAGAAGAAGAAGAAGAAAATACACAGAAAGGACAGAGGTACTGGGGAGCAGGAGAGGTTAACAGAGAAAGAGAATGGGATCCATGACTTGAAAGGAGGAATAAGAAAAGCGGGGATGGCTGAGGAAAAAAGAGAGCAGGGAAGGGAAATCATGGATAAAAATACCTTACTTAGTACTTCATGTTCAGAAGTCGTAATTTACTGAGCTGGATGTTGGTACAGGGTCCAAGGACCAGAGCCCACCATAAGCTACGCCCAGCTCCCAGCTCCAGCAAGTTAACTTATCCGGTTGCTCGCCACACACTAGTCGAGCAACCGGATACTATGCCGGCATGGAAGGACTCAACCACAGCAACAAGCCACTAGCAGGTAACAGGAAGGACTCAACCACAGCAACAAGCCACTAGCAGGTAACTGGAAGGACTCAACCACAGCAACAAGCCACTAGCAGGTAACTGGAAGGACTCAACCACAGCAACAAGCCACTAGCAGGTAACTGGAAGGACTCAACCACAGCAACAAACCACTAGCAGGTAACTGGAAGGACTCAACCACAGCAACAGACTCAACCACAGCAACAAGCCACTAGCAGGTAACTGGAAGGACTCAACCACAGCAACAAACCAATGATGGTAGGGAGCGCAGCGGACCGAGGTTACCGGCAAGGGGAGGGCCAAGCGGAACTAGGTGGGAGGGCCACGGAAGTATAAGTGGCCTGACCTCGTGTAGTGGGCGTCAGTTGGAAAGTGATTAAAAACGGAAAGTAAGAAAGCTAGTAAGAAAGAGTAAGAATGGAGAGGGCCTCCAGGAGCAAAGGAAAAGCAGCGGCGGAGGGCACGGACTTGGAGACTGAGTTGGACGCGGAGTCCTCAGACGAGGGGAGCTCGAAGGCGGAGTACGCATCCGTCGACGGCGTGGAAAGGAACGCAAGAGTCATTGAGGCAATGTGCAAGGAGATGAGGGCGTTTCAAAAGGTGGTGATGATGCGCCTGGATGACAAAAAGGGTATGCCTTTATGGTGGAGGTAGGGGACATGGGGTAGTGTAGTTGAGTGCGGGAGAGTCATGAGTAAGTGGACAGGGTTGGGTTAGGCTATACTGGGTGACTATGGCAAATGACCCTGGTACTCATCTTCCGTGCTAGAGATAGCGCGTGACTCTCCTGAGTTCAGGTGTTTGTGGAGCGTCCAGTGGGCGAGTATTAGGATGTAGTCAGGGTGCAAGGGCAGGTAGCCGTGCGGTAAGCACAGTGGAGCACCCTGGGTAGTCTAGAGGATGGGGAGTTAGGTGGTTTGAGCCAGGTTGGGCTGGTAGTGCGCCATTAGGGCTGGAGTTGAGCCGCAAGGGCTGGTGTTGAGCCAAAAGGGCTGGTGTTGAGCCGTAAGGGCTGGCATACAGTGATGGGGCAGCGCCTAGTTGGTCGCGGTGCCATAGAATGTGATGGGGATGGCCATAGTGTTGGCCGTCATCACCGTAGGGAGCGAAGACTGTGGGTACAGTCGTGTAGGTCCCCCAGTGGCCGTGTTGGGTGACAACACGGGGAGGGCTCGCTAGGGCAGGCGTTGTTACACCTGTGGAGCGAGCAGTGGGAGCTCAAGGAGACACCCCCTACTGTGTGGCATTGGGGTGGAGCTCAGGGTGTAGGTTAGGGAGTGGGCTTGCTAGTTAGGGTAGTTACATGGGAGCATACATGGGAGGGGGGGTGTCAGAGGCAGCGGTTGGTCCAGTGTGGTGTAGTGACGCTGTGAAGCTGCAAGGATGGTCGCGGGCCCTGGTGTTGGGCATGCACTGTGTTTTGAGTCTGTGTGGTGTGTGTGCTCACAGACGAGGTGGCGGCTCTGGCTGGGTCGGCCTTGAAGAAGGGGGCAGCTGAACTGCCGGCTGTACAGAAAGGGGCAAGGGGACCACGACCTCGGGGACTGGGTGTCAGTCCGGAGAGACAGGAGTCGGACGAATCCGACTGTGAGGAAACGGTAGAGGTGGTGCATCTGATCAGGAAGATGCCCCCGTTGCCCCTCAAGACCGTGAAGCTGATCCAGAAGGGCATGTACGTGGACTTTGCCCTGTTCCCCGTGTCTGGTTGCGAGCCGGTGGAGGCTGGTGAGGACAGTACTGAAAGGAGAGAAAAAGATTTGGATGGTACTGGGGTCAGGAAGAAGTCGAGGCGCCTGAAAGAGGTGCCGGACCCGCTCAGGTGGCACGCCTGCTTTTCTTTATTTCAAGCAGCGTGGGCGTAGGCTAAACCCTCTATGTGGCTACCATTAGCCACTTACAGGGAGTCCATCAATAAGATGGCAATGTTGTATCCGTGGAAGAAGGTGGTCACCTACGACCGAGAGTTCCGAAAGGAAGCAGGAGGAAACAAAGACACAAAGTGGGAAGTAGAGGACCTGGCCTTGAGGATGGATGCTCTTAAGCATTCCTCGGAAGGCGGCCAGAAGCCTGTGGTAGTGGAGCCTCCATTGGATGTTGGGAGCATGGGAGCCAGGAGGAGAGGCACCTGCTTCCGCTACAACCGTGGGGAAGGCAGATGTGGATTTGGGAACAGTTGTAAATTCTCCCATACGTGTTCAACCTGTGGTGGAGAGCACCCGGCGGCCAGGTGTGGCAAGTCCAGGGAAAGAAAGTAGTCTGACTGTTCGCTGGTCATATGGACGTGTCATCCATGATGTTTACTGTTTGAAATTACATTATTTCATATCACTAAGTCGCTCGGTCGAGTGGGGTATGTGGGAGGGTTGCAGTTAGCGTCAGTAAGGGGTTAATCCGATGGGTGGGGTAGGGTTTACCTAGGATGTAAGGGAGGCATGGCGTAGGTTTAGGTAGTATGAGGGTAATATAGAGGCCATACACACATGTAGTTAAGGGGCAAGTGTTGCAGTGAGTATGGTTGAAGTGTGTGGTCACTTCTGTAGGGTACTGCTTCACGAGCCAACTGCTGGAACTCGAGAGGAGATCGGAGGGGTCGAGTAGCAGAGTGCTGTCAGGGGCAGAGGAGGTGGTGACTCCTCTGGTGTGGCAGAGTTGGGAAGCGGAGTTGACCGAACATCCTGACAGAGAATGGGCCAGGTTCCTGGTGAGGGGTATCCGGGAAGGCTTCCGAGTGGGCCACGAGCAAAGGTCGGTGACCTTGGAGGAGAGGCGGGGTGCCATGTTCGAGGCCAAGAAACACGGAGTCATCGTGGAGGAATACCTGCGAAAAGAGGTGCAGGAAAAAAGGGTGTGGAAGGTGAATGGTGAGGGTGTTCAGTGCTCACCATTCGGGGTCATTCCCAAGAATGGCAAGCCAGGCAGGTGGAGACTAATAGTCGATCTGTCCGCACCGGAGGCCCACAGTGTCAACGATGGAATTGACAGAGAACTGGCAAGGGTGACTTATACAACGGTGGACGAGGTGATCAGGAAAGTGATGGATCTGGGAGTGGGAGCCAGACTGGCCAAGGCAGATGTGAAGGCCGCATATAGGAATGTCCCAGTGCACCCCAGAGACAGATGGTTACTGGGCATGAGATGGAACGACGAGGTGTTCGTGGACGGCACACTCCCGTTTGGGCTGAGGTCAGCCCCGTTACTGTTCTCTACACTAGGCGACGCAATCGAGTGGATGGCTACGAGGAAGGGTGCGGCGCGGTTGAGACATTACCTGGACGACTTTGTGGCTGTCGGTCGGAAGGGCACGGTAGATTGTGAGAGGGCCATGCTAATATTCAAGGAGGTGTGTGGGCGACTGGGCATGCCGCTGGAGGAAAGTAAGGAGGAGGGACCCAGTGAGGTGTTGACCTTCCTGGGCCTGGAGATCGACTCTATCAAGATGGAAGTGAGGTTGCCTCAGGAGAAACTCATGGAGATGAGGGCCCTCCTTAAGAGTTGGAGGGGTATGAAGGCATGCAAGCGGAGAGACCTGGAATCCCTGGTGGGTTCTCTCAATCATGCCTGCAAAGCCATCAGGCCAAACAGGGCGTTTAAGAGGAGGCTGCAGGATCTGATGACCTCGGTGAAGTCGAGGGACCGATTCGTGCGACTCAACGTGGAGGCCAGGGCGGACGTCGAGTGGTGGTACCGGTTTGGGCTAGAGTGGAACGGGACGGCCCTGATGAAGTCAGTGGTGTTAGACGGGCAACCGATGGAGGAGATGTGCACTGATGCGTCCGGCAACTGGGGTTGCGGGGCTGTCTGGAGGAACGAGTGGTTCCAAATCCGCTGGGACAGCCTGCCAGTGACGAGTGAGTGGGGCATTATGCCCAAGGAAATGCTGCCGATCGTCGTGGCGGCAGCAGTCTGGGGCCACAGGTGGAAGGACGGACGCATCCTGGCCAGGTGCGACAACACGGCAGTGGTAGCGGCCATCAATGCCGGGGCCTGTAAGGAGAGGTGGTCCATGAACCTGCTGAGGTGCCTGGCATTGGTGGAGGCGACCCCCGTGCGTGCGGTGCACATCAAGGGAGTGGACAACGGGATAACTGATGACTTGTCCAGGGATAGGATGGTGAAGGCTCTCTCTTCCATGCAGGAGGCGGATGTTCGATCAGTGGAGGTGCCGGGATCCCTGCTGGGACTGCTGACCACAGGCAGCCTCTCGTGGTCAGTGCGGGACTGGAAGTAGATGTTGATGCTGCGACCGACCGCTCTATAAGCGAGAGGACCCGGCGCCGTTACGCGGCTGCATGGGAGAGGTATCGGACGTGGTGTGAGGGACTGGAGGAGGACACTTTGCCAGTGACGGAAGAGAAGATCGTGCCGTACGTGATGTCGCTGGCGAAGGACGGGCTGAAGGACGGGGCAGTGAAGTATCACCTGGCGGCACTCACATACCCGTAGCCAGGGGGGGTTCGAGGGGTTCGGTCGAACCCCCCTTTAGAGTGACCGGAAGCAAATATTTTAGCCACACCCCACATATAACTTCTGGAATATCATCGTCTGTTCAATCGTGCTGAACCTGCGCTTGAATTCTCTGCTGTTTCTGGCCTAGTCTGAGTCTAAGTGACCTAATAAACATTCAGCTCCATGGATAAAAAATTTCGCTCTCATATCAGCATGAGTAAAGCTTGCTACGTTACATTCTTTATAAAGTGTATGTAACACTTTAGTAAGAATAATAGCACCGGTAAGCGTGCGATTCGATATTAATAGCACAAGCAACGGATTTTTTTCAACAGATTAGAAAGGGAGTCTTCGAGCCTTCGGAAGTGTCTGAGAAAGTTAAACCTCATATACATATAGTAAGTCCACTATCTAGTGTAGCTACACAGCAAATGATTAAAAAAAAAACTGGCTGCGCACTTACTCTTACTTAAGCTACGGTGTCGTTTCACTTTGTTCCGTGCTATTTCACTTAGTTATAGTGATTTTTCCAATGCATTTCGAACAGACAGTTTACACGCCGTACTATTAAATAACTTGTAGTACGAATACGGCATATTAATGTTGCACTGTTTATATACAGCTCACCGTAATGGATAGAAGCCTGGTTACATGAGAATAATACCGCTTTTCTCTCGAATATCAACATTGTTTAATGAATTATAGTTTGAAGTAGAATAACAAATTATAAGCTTTAGTGCACTTATCTTTTGTTTTTTAGTATTGTAGAAGAATTAATGAGGAAACAAAAGTAGGTGTGGCTTTTTGCGTCTTAAAATCCGAACCCCCCAATGCGAACCTCTGGCTACGGGCCTGCACTCAGGATGGCCCACATCAAGGCCGGACTGAGGGCCCTGGTGTGGAGCGAGATGGGCAGGCTGGGTCAGCTGAGGAAGGGGCTCATCCAGAAGAGCATGGTGGACGGTGAGAAGGGGCTGGTGAGGAACCCCATCAGGTGGTTCCACATGCAGACACTGAGGGAGGCATGGCGTGGTGATGGAGACCGGGGATGCATGCTGTGGGCGGCGGCCTGCATGTGCTTCTTCGGTTGCTTGAGGGCTGGAGAGGCATTGGCACCGGAATTTGGGGAGTTTGATGCTAAGGCGCACCTGGCCTGGGAAGATGTGATGTTGGAGAGGGCAGCGAGCCCAAAGTGCATTGGCCTCCGCATCAAGGAGTCCAAGACGGACAGGCAGAGGGCGGGGGCCATGGTGACGCTGCACAGAACGGGGACGGACATCTGCCCGGTGGAGTCGGTATTGAGGTTTATGGTGACCAGAGGAGCGGGACCAGGCCCTTTCTTCACGGACAGGGAGGGTGTGGGCCTCACCAGACGGGTGTTTGTGGAGGAGGTGAGGAAGGCGCTGGCGAAGAAGGGTGCGTCAGTCGAGGGCATCTCGGGACACAGCTTCCGCATTGGGGCAGCCACTGCAGCGGCCGAAAGTGGGGCAACGGCCGAGGAGGTGAAGGCGCTGTGGAGGTGGAAGAGCGGCGCCTACAGCGGCTACGTTCGGCGGGAGGAAAGGGGTCAGACTTCAGCTGGGAAGAAGTGGACTAGAGCCATCAAAGAGGGCTGTAGCAGCCAGGACTGATTGTTGTTTCGTATTGTCATCTTGCTATTAGACATTAGTAGCTAGGCTACAAGAGCATGCCAAGTGTATATCTTTTAACAGAAGATAATATAATTCTTTAACCATAAAATCTCGGCTTGGTGAGCCTTCAAGTGGTACAGAAATGAGTAGATTGACCTGCAACACAAACATATATATGGTGGAGGTGTAGGTGACAATTGGTGGAGGTGTAGGTGACAATTGGTGAATGTGGAGCCTGCTCGAGCAAGCAAGAGCCTGCTCGAGCCGGAACAGACAAAGACAAATTAGACTAGAAATTAAAAAGAATACTGATGCATGGTGATGTGCACAGTAACAGGTCCTTCTGGCGCCTTCCTCAGCTTCGTCAGGCGCCAGAAGGACCTGTTACTGTGCACATCACCATGCATCAGTATTCTTTTTAATTTCTAGTCTAATTTGTCTTTGTCTGTTCCGGCTCGAGCAGGCTCTTGCTTGCTCGAGCAGGCTCCACATTCACCAATTGTCACCTACACCTCCACCAATTGTCACCTACACCTCCACCATATATATGTTTGTGTTGCAGGTCAATCTACTCATTTCTGTACCACTTGAAGGCTCACCAAGCCGAGATTTTATGGTTAAAGAATTATATTATCTTCTGTTAAAAGATATACACTTGGCATGCTCTTGTAGCCTAGCTACTAATGTCTAAAAGGTTAACTCTACAAATGCTCTTGATTCATTATATTTCTCATTTGAGTCTTGCTTCTCTTGGCTCATTGTTCGGTTGTGACTACGATATCGGTTTCTCAAACCTACCAAACACTTTAGATGATACTTCATCTCCTTTGCAATTAGATCTCCACCATCTATTCTTGCCTGCAAGTGACAATCTTGAAGCTCATTTATCATTGTTCTAATATTATAATCAGCATCAAAAGTTGAAACCTGGTGGAGATCTTCAGCACTACTTCCCTTTTCACAAAACAGACAAAGATCAACACTAACTGCCCTTCGTTTGCTTGTTCTTGGCTCAGAGATATCTGAGCACGACCCTCTTTTTTTCACTCGTTCGAGCTTGCAATTGTTGTATTTTAAACGGCAAGACTTGTGCCAAGAAGCATGATTTGCTGAAAACTTTCAGCACTTTCATGTTCTCCAAAAATAATTGCAGTTGGTAATGAATTCATTGCTTTAAACTGCTCTTCATTGCTTTAAACTGCTCTATATTGCTCAAAAATGATCTATAGGCTTCAATTTTGCTATCACACGTACCTGGGCCAAGTAGTGGACATTTTAAAGGTTCTCTAGTATCTTCTTGGCAAATAATGCATTTTTTCCAGTCTATCTCCATGTCTGAAGTTCAAGAGTGAACCTGATAAAATTGTCTTACTTACCTCAAAACACCAGCCTGAGCCTCAGAAGTTGATAAAGTTAATTTCTGACCACTCTCCAGACCACATGGCTGTTTGTTTCTTTAAAAAGCACACCAGTTTTCCAAGCTTTAAAAAAAAAAAAAAAAAAAAAAAAAAAAAAAAAAAAAAAAAAAAAAAAAAAAAAAAAAAAAAAAAAAAAAAAAAAAAAAAAAAAAAAAAAAAAAAAATTCGCGTTTTTAAATTTGCAATATATATCCTATGGGGCGCGAATATTACTATTTTCGCGAATACCGTTAATTTAAAATTAAAAAAATGCAATAACATTGATAATGAAATCTTGAGTACACTTACATACTGCAGAGGGCTCCTAGGCTAATATTAACTGCTATACTTTAATGCATTCCCTTACAAAATTTGGCACTTTTATCCGCTCCGTAACAATTTGGTTAAAAACGGGCATTATGCAACTTGACTATGCTCTATGTTCAATCGTATATGCCTTGTCTACTTGTATTGTTTGCCACCATATTACAAGAGAGCTGGGTGGTGGGGACTAAGGGTGTAGTCTGGTGAGGCTAGAGGGGTGTAGGTAGGAGTTGTGTGTGCGTGCGTCGGAGTAGTCGGGGCTCTCCGAGTGGTCGTGGTGGGGGGTGTTGGTGGGGTCATGCAGCTGACTGAAGAGAGATGAGAGTCAGCAGCACAAGGGCGAGCCTCAGGCAAAGCCTGGGCCCGCAACTCCCAGCCCGCAACCCCCAGCAGAACATCGGAGAGCGGCGTGGTTGGGCGTGGCCCGCCACGCGCGCGCGACTAAAACCGACGGCACACACAATTCCTGAGGGACCACAGCCTGAGGGAATGTGTACGCTGGTTCGTGTAGCTTAGGCACCGCAGTGCAGAAGGTAATTAGCAGGTAACTGGAAGGACTCAACCACAGCAACAAGCCACTAGCAGGTAACTGGAAGGACTCAACCACAGCAACAAACCACTAGCAGGTAACTGGAAGGACTCAACCACAGCAACAGACTCAACCACAGCAACAAGCCACTAGCAGGTAACTGGAAGGACTCAACCACAGCAACAAACCACTAGCAGGTAACTGGAAGGACTCAACCAGCAGGTAACTGGAAGGACTCAACCACAGCAACAAACCACTAGCAGGTAACTGGAAGGACTCAACCACAGCAACAGACTCAACCACAGCAACAAGCCACTAGCAGGTAACTGGAAGGACTCAACCACAGCAACAAACCACTAGCAGGTAACTGGAAGGACTCAACCACAGCAACAAGCCACTAGCAGGTAACTGGAAGGACTCGACCACAGCAACAAGCCACTAGCAGGTAACTGGAAGGACTCAACCACAGCAACAAGCCACTAGCAGGTAACTGGAAGGACTCAACCACAGCAACAAGCCACTAGCAGGTAACTGGAAGGACTCAACCACAGCAACAAGCCACTAGCAGGTAACTGGAAGGACTCAACCACAGCAACAAGCCACTAGCAGGTAACTGGAAGGACTCGACCACAGCAACAAGCCACTAGCAGGTAACTGGAACGACTCAACCACAGCAACAAGCCACTAGCAGGTAACTGGAAGGACTCAACCACAGCAACAAGCCACTAGCAGGTAACACTCTGCATTCACTGAGCTCGACTTATGATGGACTAACTTCAGCAGACAATTCACAACACATTATATAGGGGGTGACATGGTACAGATTGTGGTGGTGGAAGGATCATGAATATAATTAGATGATATTAAGGTGATGTAAACATGTTAGTGTATTGTTCGCTGAAGACTTCCTACTTGTTCAGGTAGCTAGACCTGAACACTTCATGCACCACTCTGTGACAGGGTACTTGCTAGTTATTATTTTTTTTAATTTTATTATTATTTGAAGCCAGTCCTAATTCATTACCTGGTTCACATATGATGCCAGCATCAAAAGAATGGCGACATGTGGAATATCCCATCCCGTGTGAAACACAGTCAACAATCCTCTGTTCTGTACCCTGACATCCCATATTCTGTAGCAAGACTGGGCCAGACCCTTGCCCAAAGGCAGCACCACCTAGAGATGTTGCCCCTAATGAACAAAAACCTCACATAAGTAATCCATTATTTATTTAAAAGAATTATGTATATAATATTTAGCTCTTTATTTGCTGAACATGAATTCTCTTATGTGACCATGCAATTATCTACTAACAAAGTCAGAAAACTTACAATAATTAACATGAGAAATGTCCTGATTAGTTTTATTACAACTGATTTAAACAGCATGTTTCTCGCCTCATTAACGCAATAAGTTCAGCTAGTTAACTTAATACACAGTGCAGTTCCAGCACAATCTAGTTATTCTATTTATAGACAAGTTGTTGTAATTTCAAATAAATTCAAAAAAACAATAGCAATCTTCTACTTCAGTTTCTTTATCTACTTTATAAAAATTTAGAGTCGCACACTTATACTAAAAGTAAAATAGACTATAAAGTCTTCGCCATATAAATCAATAATTGTATCCTTCAACTATTAGTACCATACCAGAACTAGAGAGTCCAAGTTGTCTGCAAGCCACCTGAGCATCTGGTCTTCCCCAATAAGAATCCCCACACACAGTTCCCCATACTCCTTCATAGCACACCTCCACACGTCCTGCCAATGGATTGCTGCCCACCAATCTTATGTCTCCATGGATACAGTCTAAAGAGAAAACGAATAGCATATTTTACAACTCACATAATAAAGAACATGATTAAATGCCATCAATAAGTTTTACTATAACTAGATCATAACTATTAATTAATCACTAACTATCTGATGACCCGAGCAGATTCAAATACAAATGAACATTCTACTTTACACATTAATGACAGACACAGCAAAAACTATAAAATGTATTGATATAAGTTAGCTAATTTCAAATGGTCTGCATTTGTTGACAGTTGCACTTGTTGCTGGCTGCACTTGACAGGCAGCATTTATCTTTGTTTCTGACACAAACGTATTGTCAAATAAATTAGTTGATTCATATAACACAGAGGTATTGCATTTTGAAGGGCTAGCTAGCCTAGTTCTGGCGTCATTATAAAATACAGAGACCACAAGCCCCACGATAATGCACATGTTGAAGTTAGATTTTTTTATTGCCAGTAATTAAATATCAACAATGATTGTGATAGCTACACTATACACAGTACGGGCACAATGTAGAACGTAATACTAGGACTCTGAAGTTGTTGTATAGAAGTAGCCTACTCCATTAGTCAGTGACCTTATATTCAGTGATATATATATATATCTATATAGGAAGAAATATTTTATATTTGTCAAAGCAGAATTACATATTTGTGGCAAGATTAGTTTAATTCTTCTATGATAAAGAATGGTATTCTATACCTGAAGGCATCCTGCACCGGACACTGACATCTCTATTATGTGAGCACTGACTTCCTGCTCTTGAATAAGCACAACTAACCAAGCTGCGCTCTGTCCCTCTGCATTCTATGTTATTGAGGAATATAGGGCCTCTCCCAACACCATATTGTGTTCCACTCAATGCGACAATACCTGTACCAATTTATGAATAATATAATAATTATATATTTCAAAGTTATAAACTTACTATTACATAAACACTCAACTATATGAAATATGTTGTTCTTACCAACAGAGGAAAATCCAAGTTCCCTGCAAACCACTCTAGCATCCTGAGCATCCCAGCCATTGTTACAAATTGTGCCCCAAACGTCATTGAAGCAGATTTCGACTCTACCATATGATGCGAACGGCTCACTCAATCGAATAGTTCCATTAGTACAACCTAAGTAATTAAACTGATAAACTAAACATAGCATGTAAGTTATTAATAGTAATCATTATTACAATTATATATTTTTTTAAGTATTTTGCTATTTGAACTAATATACTTCAAAAGGACTTGCCTTCAGCGCAGGAGACAGCTGCATCTTGTGAATGAGTACAAGAACTGTCCACAAGGGGAGAAGAGTCACAGTTCATGAGCTGCTGCTCTTGTCCTGAGCAGTTGACACTAGTCAGCAATATCCTTCCTGTTCCTTCACCAAAACTAGACCCACTCAATACCATAGCACCTGAATTATTGACCAAATAAATATAGAAATATCAATCACTGTTATTACATTAACTCCAGTATATCATTCCATCATAGAAAAATTATAGTTTATAAGACAACTTTAATAATAATAATTATATAGGTGTGTGTTATAATATGTTTGGTAAGATCGTCAGCCCATTTGACAAAATATATATAGTTGCTGCCAACTTACCAACTGAAGGCTTCCCTAGCTGTCTACATACTACTGCAGCATCTCTGTTGTCCCACATTTGGTTGCACACTGTGCCCCATTCGTTGTTAAGACAGATCTCTACTAGGCCTTGTAAGTTGGTCCCATTTGCCAGTCTAACTTCGCCTTCAGTACAACCTAATAGCACACATCAATGGGAAATTCTTTATATGCTGCTCTATCAAAGAGATAGCTCTCCATAACACCCCTTGTTGTCAATGATATCCATATATCTTGTCTACTTGGAGTAATAGTATGCTTTTATACATACAGTCAAATGCTTACACTTACCTGGTAGACATTGTACTGCAGCTTGAGCGCTGGAACTACATCCATTTGTGTTTGGACAATCAGACAATCTTAATTCACTTCCATCACAGTGCACTTCATGTGGAAACACATTAGAAGAACCACTACCATAGGTGTTGGTAACCACTTGAGCTCCTATTACAATCACAATGTAGAGTGCTTATAGTATAGCATATAATTATTTAATTCCTTGAAGTTCTCTCAGACGTTACATAATGTACAATAAGCCTGACTCACACTAGATATCAAACTAATCACAGCAAACTTAGACAGGTAATTCATAATCTCTAAAATAAATTTTTATTGAATTCTCAGGAGCTTCACAACGGATTCTCTGAGTTTTTGAGAAACTATCATATATCAAGCGTATGGCAGTCTTCAACAAATTTCAGTGTGCTCAGCAAAATAATGTCTGTCAGCTTGAGGCTCCGTTATGGGCTCAAATATGGCTGTAAATTAAAATTTATTCTAAAAAATACTTGATTTTAAATTTAATTTGAAATGAAATAAAATAATAACTTCAGACAGATTGCTGCATTGTAAATATCCTACGCTTTTATATGTTCTATTCTCTAATATCAATTAAGTATATATACCTCGGTGTCTGATGTCTGCATAAATATAAACCTTGAGCATTACATAGCATTACACTAAGTGTTAGTAACATACTGGATGCTGAAAATCCAAGCTGCCTGCAGACCACAGCTGCATTGAAAGTATCCCAGTATTGAGTACACACCGAAGCCCACAGTCCACTGTGACAGATCTCCACACGACCTGCCATGTTTGTCACCCAGCCTGCCAGCCTGACATCCCCATCAGCACATTCTGTTCCAAGACAGGACAAGGAAGAGATAATAATGATGGAATTTTTAAAAAAAATCAGTTAGAATGCCAGGTTAAGCTTAAACACTATATTACTGTAGTTGTTAATAAACTTTCATTCATTATTTATTCTACCTGTTTGCATATTGCACCTGACTCCAGCATCACGTCGATGATTGCACCACCACGTTATCACTGGATTAGACCTGCAGTCTGTCAACTTTGACTCATTCCCCACGCAACTAATTCCACTCAGCAAGATAGGCCCCACTCCTTGACCAAATCTTGAATAACTTAGAGCAACAGCTCCTAGAGAATGTATTTGGATGCAACAACATCAGATAAAGGATACCTAATAGAAATGAACTGCTTAGATATTAATCTGAGGAGCATCACTTACCAAACTGTGAAAATCCCAATTGGCGACAGACGACAGCAGCATCTATTGCATCCCATTGTACTTGGCAGATTGTTCCCCAAGTGTCATTGTTACATACCTCAACACGACCTTCTGAGTGATCATTACCATCTACAAGCCTAATATCTCCATTTACACAACCTAGAATACAACATTACTATAATGCATCATAACAATTGTATGCGGCTACAGCTAGGGTGAGAAATCAACATGGAGGTAGAAAATAGTAGTGGTGTGAGTTTAATTGGAAAAAGAGTATCAGTGAAACATCTTTGTCTGTATACATAATGAATGTACCCACCTTTGATGCATGAGACTGCAGCATCCTGTGAGTGACTGCAGACTCCTGTGACATTGAAAGCTGATGAACATTGAGTCAGTTTAGTCTCATTGCCTGTACACTCAACACTTCCTAGCCATATTGTGCCACTCCCACCTTCAAAGCTTGCTCCACTTGCTACATCTGTAAAAAATTATGGAAAGATAAAATTAGTAAAAATAAAATGAGGAAAAAATAACCAGCACAAACTTTTCATTAGTTATTGTTGGTTGAATAAATTAAATTACAGTAGTTTTTCAATACATAATCTACCATTATTATTAAGTTCTGCAGGTAAAGCATATATCAATCTGCCATAAAGAAACTTGCCAGATCTTTTCACTCCCAACTGTCTGCACACAACATCAGCTTGCCGGTCTCCCCACATTTCTCCACACACTGTGCCCCAGACATTGCTGAAGCATATCTCCACACGACCTTCTGTTCCATTGACCCCACCCACTAGTCTGAGAGCACCATCAGCACAAACATCTACAATAAACAGTAAAGAAAACAGTACAAATTTTATATCAATACTATATTTAATTGAATATAAATAAGATTGCATCTTACATAACTTCAATCTGAGCATGTCAGCAAAACTGACATACATAAAACTGATGGCATATTGTACTATGCACTACTATATATATATATTAATTTATTATCACCTTTATCTTGCTATAAAATGAGCAAGTCTTTAGATTTTTTTGATTTTTTCATAGCAATTTTATTTAAAATTATTCATGTTACAATGTTCTAACTCACATAATTTGTATTTTTAATAACTTGATAATTTTCCTATTTAATACCTTCTGTACATGAGACTCCTGCATCGTAATAATGTGAGCACGAGGCCTCTTGATGAGGACAGTCAAGCAGTGAAGACTCCAATCCAACACATCTCACATTGTTTATGTATGCTGGGCCAATACCTCGCCCATACAATCCCCTCCTGGTTGCCTGAGCACCTGTGCAAACATAATTGCATGGTTATATAAAGGTAATTTGGTTAGATAGTTCAAATCATTTAAACAACTGCTCGCACCTCTTGTTGAGTATCCTAATTGGTTACAGACTACACGAGCATCTGCATTGTTCCAGTCTGTGTCACAAACTGTCCCCCAGACCCCATCATAGCACAACTCCACACGACCTTCCAGAAGGCTGCTCACACTGGCCAGTCTGACTTCACCATCAACGCAATCTGTAAATATTGAACAATAGTATAAAATAGGATGGTAGAAGAAATGTGCAGAAGAAAGTAGTAGATGTGGAAGCTTGAGCAGGAGAAAGGGTGGACAGAGTATGGTAGTGATATAGGGAAATATATAATAAAAAATAACTGACAGTATTGAAGAGAAGAATTAAGAAAATGACGGGATTAGTATATTTTCATAAACTGGAAGACAGTAAATTAATATATATAGCTATATATATATGCTCTATCAAAATAAAGTATATCGTTACAATTTTTTTGTCCATAATAGAATTAAACTTTATAAAAAATTAAAAAGGATAGTGTAGTTTAAAGTCACTAAAAATTGGTAAGTTAAGGAGAATCTTATAAGACTTTTTGTATTAGCTATTTGAGATATTAGAGATGTCATCCGAGTAGTAGAGTGAGGATGCAAGTAAATAAGGAAGGATGAAATTGTACTTGCAAAAAGAGAGGGGAGGGGGAAGAACATTCAAAACGTACCTGTCCTGGGTTGACATCTAACAGCAATGTCGTAATAGTGGCTACAACTCTGGTAACTCTGTGGGCAGTCAATAAGACGTTCCTCTGTTCCACCGCACTGTACATTGCTCAGGTGAATAGGCCCTCCACCTACCTGACGCAGATTGTAATAATGGACATCTGAAACAAAAAAAGTAATATCTTAACAATAATGCAGCTTGAATGCATATGTAATTTAACTTCTGGCCTTATAAAGGCTTTTAACTTTAATGATGGGCACAATCTAAAGAGGTGATTTCTTACATTAGCACCTATGAACCACAAAAAAAAAACATGTCCATGAGCTTCCCCATACCAAAACATCTTATCAACTCTGTATTACTCTACTAACAAAACTAATATAATACTTCAAGGACTTTATATACTATATACATGAAAAGTAGTAAGAAAATTGCTTACCTGATGTAGAAAGTCCAAGTTGTCTGCAAACAACTCTGGCATCTGCATAGTTCCAACCACTACCACACACTGTACCCCACATGTTTCCAATGCAAACTTCCACACGACCTTCCCTAATATTCAGTCCATCATGAAGTGTCACATCTCCCTCTTGGCAACCTGGGTTTTATGTGCATGGTGCAAATGAAATCAATAATATGATACAAGTATATTTATCTGACATACTCTTTGCTTACCTATATCACAACTGACACTAGCATCCTGAGCATGTGAGCAATGACTTGGTACACTCATGGCTGCCAAGCAATTTGCTAGTCCTCGTTCATTACCAGAGCATTCCACACCAGCCAGATGTATCACTCCCACTCCTTCGCCATGTGCAGCTCCTCTTTGCGCCATTGAATCTAAAAGTAGTAATCAATTACATTACAAAAAATAACATGATCAAAAGGTGAGTGGGTTTAGTTTACAAACTGAATATTTACTTTAGTTTGCGTGACTATTTTTGAAATTCAGTATCCTAGCAGATTTAATTGTCATTCTAACTTGTAGTTTTCCAAGAGACAATTCAGATATATTTTTCAATAGCTGTGAATATAATTTTTCTTGTATATATACAGCATGCAATAGAAACAAAGATGTAAAGTTCTTATCACTCACTGTTAGTAGGGAATCCCAGTTGCCTGCAGACTACTCTGGCGTCCATGTTGTCCCACTGGTCATCACACACTGTACCCCACATGTCATTAACACAGACCTCCACTCGGCCGACACTATAATCCGCTCCATCTACTAACCGTATGTCATTCTCTGTGCAGCCTGAAATCACATTATAAGAAGGCCTTTATTTTATAAATAATTATTACAAAAATACTTTCCACCTAAATTGAGCCTTTAAAATACATATAAATATCCTTTGGCGATAAAATTTGAAGTTCAGCTGCTCTAGGATTTTGTGAGCAGATATTTTTACAACGTTTAATATGAAGATTTGTTATCTTTTTCTCAAGGCTCACCAGGTACACAGGTTATTTCAACATCATTGGAGTGGCTGCAACCACTGGTATATCCATATCCAATGTTTCTGCAGTCACGAAGACGCGACTCTCTCCCAGAACACGCCACATAGCTGAAGTGAATGAGACCATTTCCTTGACCATACACTGCTCTAGTTGTGGTGCTAGCTCCTATTACAAAGCATAAAGAGGCAAGTTTTTGTGACATTCCAAAATAGAAACATTTATTGTGATTGTGTAAGTATTATTTTTTTACAACTGTTCAGGCCAGCTGAGCAGTCTCTTCAAGTTTTCCTCCCTGATGTCAAGAAGCAGCCATCAAATAACTATTATCATTATTTCACTTATCCATTTACTTATTCATTCACCTGTTGTAGTATCATTTTCTTTCATTATTCCACTTATTGAATTATTATTTCTGTCGTATTTCGTCGATGTTCGTCAATCGTCGATGTTCGGAACTCCGTTTCCAAGTTATAATTTGTTTATTTATTCTCGTTTTTTCAGTTGTTGTTTTTGTCAGTTATTGTAAAGATCAAGTTACCTTGTGTCTATTCTAATTACCTATAACTAACTGATCAGCCTGTTCAGGTTAACTTTACTTTTGATCACTTCAGTGATCTGGTCCTTCGAACACTACTAAGTGCATTTGTGAAGCTACCGCTCTTCTAAGTGCATTTGTTATTGTGTAGGGAGTTACGCCCCGACATAATTTTTGGTCCTTCGAGCCGGATACCCCTAATTTGGAAGACGAACCTCACCTAGCTCTCCCTCATTTTTGTCATACCATAACAACTGTTTACCAACCTTCACTTCGTTCATCAACTCTTCGTCAACTTCGTATCTAACCTTTTTGACCAACTTCGTACCTAACAATTTTCGTTTCACTTCGTACCTAACCTCTTCACCTCGCTTCTACCTCACCTTAGTTTCTTCGTGGACTCTACCACAATGCCTCTTGCCTTGGAAGAGGAAATCAAGCAAATACAAGCTCTAATGGACCCGGCTAAGGTCCGTGCCAAGAGGACTAGCCGGAAGGGACAGTTGACAAGGATGGACGCATCGATTCGTTCTCTGCTCGACACACCGCTTGCCTCCATTCGCCCTGGAGACGTTAAAGACCGACTGGAGGAAGCCACCCGCTTATCTTCACTATTCGATACCCTGCAAGAGAGGTATGAAGAACTGTCCAGTGAGCTGACTGACTTCAACCTTGAGGAAGAGGTAGCTCAAGGTGAAATTGTCCGCTCAGAGAACAATGCTTCCATTCAAAGGCTAAAGATTCTTATGGAAAAAGTACATATTTACTCTACTGGTTTTGTAATTCTAGAATCCTTGTCTGCACTCCTAGACCTTGAAACACCTTCTTCACCTGTCATCCTTTCTGAGTTTAAAACACTAAAATTACAGATTTCTGAGTTTAGAAAAGATTCTTTGTTCTATTCATCTGATGGAGAAATTAGTAGGCTCCGTGGCGAAATATCTGCCACAATGAAAGACATCAATGAACAAATTTCCACAGCTCAGAAGGAGTTTGACAAATCTAATAAGTGTCATGACCTTCCTTCCGAGGTGTATATGAAACCTATTGTCCAGAACTCTTCTAAGTTAACCCTTGATCTTCCCAAATTCTCCGGAAAACCTATCGACTGGATTGATTTTAAACTACTTTTTACCGCGGCTATCGACAAACATGGCCACGGCCTCATCGATGAGGAAAAGTCGTGCCATCTCTTGAAAGCTATGTCCAGTGAGGAATCCAGACGTATTGTACAATTTGCGTCTACTGGCAAGGATGGCTACAAGGCTGCTCTACAATCTCTCGAGGACGCCTACGGTCGCCCACGTCTAGTCTATCCCCATCACGTCAAAGCTATTCTAGCTAACGACAACTATACCTATGACCGTAAGAGTCTTCGACGTATGCGGGAAACCTGGGAAATGCACCTCAGGGGCCTCGAACGCTGTAATGGCAATACCCTCGAACAGTTTTTAGCTACGGTTGTAACAGAGCGCTTTGATAAGAGTATGAAGCATGAATGGTCTACCTATGCCTCTGATTTTACCGACCCACCAACTATTCGAGATGTTCTGGATTTCTTTAGGAAAAGAGAGTTTAGCCTGGATGATGATACTTCTTTCAAACCTCTTACCTCTAACCAACAAACTAAGAAATCATATTCATCAGCACCTACTCCTGTGCAGAAGAGTCGTCCAGTCTACAAAGTTGGCACTAACTTGTTTAAATGTGCGGTTTGTGGACATGAGGGACACTCTCTTGCTAAGTGTCAAACCTTTTTAAGTTGGGATCCTCTACATAGACATAAGGCAGTAAAAGAACACAAATACTGTTTCAACTGTTTAAGCCATGCCCACAATTTGAAGGACTGTCAGTCAACTCATAATTGTCGATCCTGTGGAGCTAGACACCATACTCTTCTCCACCGAGAGCAAACTCCAACTAACCAGCAGCCTTCAACTACCCAGCAAGTTTCAACTAACCAACAACCTTCAAGTAATAATCAACAAACTTCAACCAACCAACCACCTACAGCAACTAGTTCAAGTGTTGTAACCACTACAAATGAGGAAGGTAACGTTAGCCATGTCAACACACCTCAAATTGCTCTTCTCTCCACAGCAATTGCTCTTGTTAGCAGTGGTAGCTACAGGCAAAGGGCCAGAGCTCTACTTGATAGTGGTGCCTCTATCACTCTCATCTCTGAGAGACTAGCTTCCAGTCTTAGCGCTAAGAGGCATCATCAAAGACTTCAGATTGCTGGTGTAACAGGAGGAGCAGTCAGTCGTTCGTATGTTGAAGTTACTCTCAAGTCAGTTTACCAAACCAATCACCATGATTCTGTCTCAATCAAGTGCCATGTTGTGCCTAAATTGCAGTCACTCCAACCACCCAGAAACTCTCAATGTTTGCTAAAGATACCATGCATCCAGAATAAGTCTCCTATTGCTGATCCTCATTTAGGAGGAGAGATAGATCTTCTCTTAGGAATTGCTGATTGTGGAAGATGCTCAAGAGGTCCACCCTGTCATTCTACTGATGGTGCAACAATAGCCAATAATACTCTCTTTGGATGGACATTAGGAGGAGCTATTCCTGATGTTTCATTACCTACATCTATTCTTAGAGTACAGGGCAAGGAAGACCCACTTGATTCTCTGCTACAAAGTATGTGGACTTTGGATCAGTCACCAGATGTATCCACCAAGCATCTCTCCCAGGATGATGCTCAAGCTGTTGCTCATTTTCACGATACTCACGTTATTTCACCAGACGGCAGATTTGCTGTAGCTTTGCCTCGAGTTGTTAATCCACCATCCTTGGGTGAGTCGAGGTCTACTGCTGTGAGACGCTTCCTTCAAAACGAACGCTCTCTAAGCAAGAAAGGAAAACTGTCCGATTTTGAAGCTGTTTTGAAAGAATATGTCGATTTAGATCATGCCGAAAGGGTTCCTTCAAACAATCTTTCTAAACCTGCAACAGATTTGTTTTATTTGCCTACCCACGGTGTTGTCAAGGAATCGTCCACAACGACCAAGCTTAGAGCTGTTTTTGATGCCTCAGCTAAGTCTTCAACTGGAGTGTCGCTCAATGACCTCTTGCTCTCTGGCCCCAATTTGTACCCGAAATTAACGACAGTCTTACACCGATTTCGACTACATCGCATAGCAGTTACAGCAGACATTTCGAAGATGTTTCGGGAAATAGTACTGCAGGTTCAGGAACGAGACTTTCACCGCTTTCTACAAAGAGGAAGTAGTGGGGAAATTGAGGACTGTCGTATGAAGCGACTTACCTTTGGCGTCAAGTCTTCCCCGTTTATTGCGACTCAGGTCCTCCGTCAGCTCGCGGAAAATGCTAGGACTACTTACCCGATCGCCTCCGAAGTCATTCTGTCCACCATTTATGTCGATGACTGTTTGTCTGGGGCTCCCACCGTTCAAGAAGCTGATATTCTTCGACAGCAGCTCTGTGATCTCCTTCATTCAGCTGGAATGATTCTTAGAAAGTGGAGGAGCAATTCAACTGAGTTTATTGAAACCATACCTGATCATCTTGTTGAAACTTCTGATTTGAACATTCAAGATCCACTCAATAGTTCCAAAACTTTGGGAATACATTGGAATGTAAACAGTGACCAATTTCATATATCTGTACCTTCCCCCCTATTACAAGATGAAACTCCAACAAAACGTGTTGTAGCCTCAACTGTGGCCAAGGTTTTTGATATCCTTGGTCTCTTTTCACCAGTTATCATTCAAGGAAAGATTTTACTGCAAAAATTGTGGACTTTGAAGCTAGATTGGGATACACCTTTACCTGAGGATATCTCCAACCTCTGGAAAGAGTGGACTCTCCACTTACATCATCTGTCTGCACACCCTGTGGACAGACGTTTGATCCCTCTGAACTTACCTATTTTGAATCAGCAACTTCATGGTTTTTCGGATGCTTCCAACTCTGCTTATGGTGCTGTTATTTACCTCAGAACTGTATACTCAAATTCTGAAGTTACAATTACCTTAGTTACCTCCAAAGCTCGTGTTACTCCTCTCAAACCAGTTACAATTCCTCGCTTGGAACTCTCTGCTGCTCATTTACTGAGCAAACTTCTCATGACTGTAGCATCAGACTTGGGCATACCCTCTTCCAATGTATTTGCTTGGACTGATTCAACAATAACTTTGTGTTGGATTCGTAAAGTACCTTCCTCTCTCAAAACTTTTGTTGCTAACAGGGTTGCAGCTATTCAAGAAATGGTACCTCCACTTAGATGGAGACATGTAGCTTCAAAAGACAACCCAGCTGATCTTGCCAGCCGTGGAGTTTCTCCTCAACAGCTCATCAATTCCTCTCTTTGGTGGTATGGACCTTCATGGCTTAATGGACCACCTTCTGAATGGCCACTACTTCAAAATTGTACCATTTCAAAGAATTTGCTTGACCTACGTGCTGTTGCTTCAACTGTTCAGAGTGAACCACATACCTTTCCACTATGGACTCGACTGTCATCGTTCCATCGTCTCGTTCGAGTTATGGCCTGGATTAAACGGTTTATTAACAACTGTCGCTGTGCTAAGGAGAATCAATGTCTATCATCTGTTCTTACCTCTGAGGAATCAGCTATTGCCAGAACCTTTCTGCTACGAAAGTCTCAGGAACACATCTACTGTGAGACTCTCAAGTTAATTCGAGCAGGAAAGTCGCTTCCCAAATCAAATCCTCTCTCAAGAATGGATGTACGTTTGACCGCCGATCAGCTCTTGCACGTTGGGGGGCGAGTCAGGAATGGAAAGAATTTTCCGCACACCAAGTCTCATTTGCTTTTAAGCCTCAAATCTCCTTTAACCAAACTTTTGCTTCGTACTCTGCATCACCAGTACAAACATCCAGGAACATCAACACTTACACTTATGGCTATTTTGGCAGAAGACTATTACATACCAGGAGTTAAAGCTTTTTTAAAACTTGTAAGCCGTCAGTGCGTTACCTGTCAGCGGGCTTATGCAAGAACAATGCACCAGAGAATGGGTAATCTACCTGCCTCCAGAACGCAATTTGCCCCTCCATTTGACAGAACGGGAATAGATTTTGCAGGCCCGTTTATTATTAGACGTGGCAATCCTAGAAAGCCTACGAAAGTTAAAGTTTATGGAGTTATTTTCGTGTGTTTTGTAACTCGTGCAGTTCATTTGGAACTTTGTTCTGATTTAACTACCGAGGCATTTCTCGCTACTCTCAACCGGTTTTGTTGTAGACGAGGTTCTCCCTCACACATATATACCGATAACGGGTCCAACTTCTTGGGAGCTAAGCACGAATTAGAAGAGTTACAGAAACTGCTTACAGCTAAAGCAACAAAAATCGGAATATCTCACCTCACTACCAACTCCCACATTCAGTGGCACCTATCACCACCCAGGGCTCCACATTTTGGTGGACTTTGGGAGGCTGGAGTCAAGGCTATGAAAATTTTGTTAAGGAAACTAGTCGCTCCACACTTGCTAACTTTTGAAGAGCTTCATACTATTCTGACTGAAGCTGAAGCAATCATGAATAGTCGGCCTATGATACCAGTTGATTCCATGGAATCTGATGGATCTTGTGCACTCACACCAGGACATTTTCTTATTGGTCGGCCTCTTAAAGCTCCTCCTACACCAACTGATCTTCACAAAATTCCAATTTTGAGAAGATGGAACCTTGTTAAGTCTCTTCATACAGACCTATGGCGACAATGGAGTGCCAGATACCTTCAATCTTTGCAAGCTAGAAGTAAGTGGCAACATACCTCCAGGAATTTTAAGAAAGGGGATGTTGTGATCATCAAGGATGAGACTCTGGTTCATCGAACTTGGCCACTAGCTCGTGTTGAACAAACTTATCCAGGAGAAGATGGTCTGGTGAGGACAGTTGATTTAATTTGCCAGGGAAAGATTTTCAGAAGATCAACCAATAGACTGGTCCTGCTGGTAGAGGACCAGCTTTCGCCCCCGGAGTATGTTCAGGCCAGCTGAGCAGTCTCTTCAAGTTTTCCTCCCTGATGTCAAGAAGCAGCCATCAAATAACTGTTATCATTATTTTACTTATCCATTTACTTATTCATTCGCCTGTTGTAGTATCATTTTCTTTCATTATCCCACTTATTGAATTATTATTTCTGTCGTATTTCGTCGATGTTCGTCAATCGTCGATGTTCGGAACTCCGTTTCCAAGTTATAATTTGTTTATTTATTCTCGTTTTGTCAGTTGTTGTTTTTGTCAGTTGTTGTAAAGATCAAGTTACCTTGTGTCTATTCTAATTACCTATAACTAACTGATCAGCCTGTTTAGGTTAATTTTACTTTTGATCACTTCAGTGATCTGGTCCTTCGAACACTACTAAGTGCATTTGTGAAGCTACCGCTCTTCTAAGTGCATTTGTTATCGGTAAATTATGCTAGCATTTTTTTGAGCATTTTAGGTACAGTGAAGCATTAAGAATAATGCTGGCATTATAGGTCAAATTTGGAGCATTTTGGGAATGAATTCCTGAGTTGTACATAATAATTAAAAATTTGTATGTAAGCAACTAAGGTGGGTGTGGCTACAAGGTGAAAATATTGGTCCGGCCAAAACCGGACCAACCGGACCGCTTGCTACGGCCATGTACACGGAGTCCAAAAGCAAAATTGGCTTGGAGGGAAGCTACTGGTTTGCCTGTTCCTGCTTACTCTAGTACCAGATGGTGGTCTAAATGGGAGGTGATGAAACATATGCTTGTCACCTTTGCTGATGTGCTTCCTTTTGTTGAGAATAATGATCTTCCCCCTTCCTCTAAAAAAATTGTTGACATTCTCAATGACCCTCCTAAGAGTCGGAAGCTGCAGATGGAACTTGCAATTACCGTTGATTTTGGTGAGCCATTTGTCAAAGCCACCTATAGATTGGAGGGAGATGGGTCACTGGCTTTTAGTGCCTATGAAGAAATTGTTAAACTTCAGGCTACTATTTCTGCCCAGAATTTCCCTAATGCTACAGCTGTTGCCAATAAATTGTCTTCAAACAGACCAACACAGAAGCAGCAATTAATAAATTATGCTACTGAGTGTATCGAGCCTGCTATTGTTTATTTCAAGCAAAAATTTGAAGGTGATCTAAAGCCAATTGTTACAGCCTTCAAATATGCCAGATATTTTGATCCAGCCAAGGTGTCTGAACTTTGTCCAAGCTCGGCTGACATTGACCAGTTGAAGGCCTTTCCTTTCCTCAATAATAAGTTGGAAGATTTGAAAGTAGAGCTTCCTATCTACATGGCAAAAGCAGATGGTGTGTCACCAACCATAGACAAGTTAGAGTGGTGGAAGAAGCACTCTAATGAGCTCCCCCATTGGTCAGCTGCATGCAAACTAGTATTACTGGTTCAGCCATCCTCTGCAGCTGCTGAGCGTGTTTTTTCACTTTTATCAAATAGTTTTGGTGAACAGCAAACTTCCTCGCTAGAAGAGACTATTGAAGCATCAATTATGCTGCAGTATAACTATAGGAAGTAATGATTCTGATGAACCTTTTGTTTGTTTTCTTGATTTTTTTTTTTATTAATCGTGAGCATTATGAGCAAAATTGTGAGCATTATAGGCAAAATGAAAAGCATTATGGGTGGCATGAGTGAGAATTAGAGAATAGCATTATAGGGAAAATTTGGGGAATAATTTACCGAGCCCTAGTTCGGAACTCCGTTTCCAAGTTATAATTTGTTTATTTATTCTCGTTTTGTCAGTTGTTGTTTTTGTCAGTTGTTGTAAAGATCAAGTTACCTTGTGTCTATTCTAATTACCTATAACTAACTGCTCAGCCTGTTTAGGTTAATTTTACTTTTGATCACTTCAGTGATCTGGTCCTTCGAACACTACTAAGTGCATTTGTGAAGCTACCGCTCTTCTAAGTGCATTTGTTATTGTGTAGGGAGTTACGCCCCGACAATTATTATTATTATTATTATTATTATTATTATTATTATTATTATTATTATTATTATTATTATTATTATTATTATTATTATTATTATTATTATTATTATTATTATTATTATTATTATTATGTTCTTATTATTCTATACTTAATTCTTATTATTCTTATTAATTGTTATTCTTCTTCATTATTCTTCTTATTCGTCTTATTCGTATTATTCTTTTAGATTATTATGAATTATTTAGTAGTATTATATTAATTATTATTCTTATTTAGTATTATTATTATTAGATTATTATTATTATTCTTATTCATTATTATATTAACTTATTATTTTCATCATCATTATTGTTAATATTATTGATAATATTTTATTATTGTGATGAATTTTGATGTTAAAATGCAATGCTTTGTGGTTAACTAGATGCAATAGCTAGAACCATAATGAATAGTTGTCATTAATATGAGATAGTTCACAGTATAGAGCACTTGTATTTGTAAACTTTGTTGAGTAGCTGCTGGTTAGTCCTTTGTTGCTCTTCCAACTGACTCAGAAATTCCCTTTGTGTGTCTTGAACTTCCTTCATGGACTCCAAAAGTATTTCAGCTTTTTCGGTTCCCATTACTACAGCATGCTCAGACGATGTAAGTCTTCCTTGTTCATCAACTTGGGCCAACACTTGAGGTTCTACTTTATTCTTCTCTCTTTTTATTTCCTTCATTTCCTCTTGCATAGCATTACACTGCCATTGTAACTCGGTAAGCTTCTTCTCTAGTAGCTGTTGTTGCTGATGAAGCTGTGCATGCTGTTGCCACAGCACTTCTTGATCATTACACAACTTTTTCTGTTTAAAATGTAACTCTTCTACACTAGGAAGAGGCATGTCTTCCTGCTTGTGCAGAGAATCCAGAGGCTGTCTGCTTGATTTGCAGTACACATCGGTTGCAACCTGATGAAATGGCTCCTCTAGTGATGACAGAAATGTGCCACCATTTTCTTGTGGTTCTAGCTGCAGTCTGTTGCATTCTGTAGGTTGTATAGCCAACTGTGTCTGTAGCTGAGGAACATTTTCCATTACTGGTACATTTGTGTAGTTGTGTTGGGATTGTGTAATTTCAGATATCATTTCCAATGTAAGCTTGTCGTTGATTACTATAGTAATTTCACCACTTTTCAACATCTTTTTAATCAACAGTGTGTGTAGTTTGAAACTACACGATGTCAGATCATCATAGGCTTCCTCCTCCAATTCTTCTAAAATACTATCATGTTGATAGCACTGTTGTTCAGACCCATCCATAGGACAGACAATTTCCTTGACAATCTGGATTACGAGTAGCAGTGCACTGAAAATCTACTGAAATGGTGCTGTATAACACATTTTTATCAGAGTTGTTATAAGGTAACATTTACAGTAATGGAGTACATCCGATGCAATGTGATATTTATGATTTGTACTATTATCAAGATCTTTTACTTTTCAAACTCTGTGTCACAAGATAATTTACTTACATTAATAATAATTAATATTCAATACATTTTTATGCATACTGTACAGAACAACAGCTAATGGCTGTTCACCTAGATAAGATTTTTCTATATATATTTTAACTAAAAATATAGTTTGACATGTACCTTTGAGTTTGGCTCAGTAGTAGATAAGGTTAGATTTAAGTCATCATCACGAGGTAGAGATTGTTTTATAGTTGAACTATAGGGTTTGTTTATGCTAAGTAGGCGAAGAACCACCAAAACTGTTATTGGTGAGCTAGCAGTGCGTACTGACTAGGATAGCATGAAAAAAAATGAACTATTGGATTGATATTACTTTCTTATGAAAATTATAGACACTTCAGCAATTTTATTTTTGTTTGATCAATAGTGCAGACTGCTGGGTATAAGGTGTCTTAGCCTTATACTTACTATGTCTAAGCTGAGCTTACTGGGCTTATTTTTTCAGTGCAAGGTACCTAACTAAGGATCATGGTGGCAGTACTAATACAATGATCCTTAGTTAGATTCCTTGCACTGAAAAATTAAGCCCAGTAAGCTCAGCTTAGACATAGTAAGTATAAGGCTAAGGCAGTCTGCATTTGATCAAGCAAAAATAAAATTGCTGAAGTGTCTCTATTATTACTTGTAATGTATAACTTGTGTATAAATATATTTTACATAGACCCGCTATAACTAGGCTGTGTGTGGTACATCCCACCATGGCTTCGAAACCTCCAGTTAGTGACATTAACACCTTGTTTGACTAAACGTTGACAATGTTTAGGAAAGCTCAAACCCTAAGAATTGAGCAAGGCTTGACTTAGACTTCTATGAACTTTGCAATCTCATGTCCACCCTGAACTCAAGCCACAAGATGAAGACCCACAAATCAATCACTTTCTGAGGAAGTTTGAACTTAATAGATGAGGAACAATTATTATAACCAGTGAGAGAAATAATGCATAAATCACTCCAATTCACCTGACTGTTTTAATTCAGGCATCTATGATATTTCTTTTCAATGACTACCACCTCCAAGTGCTAAGTAATTTAGCTACTCTTTTTGCTCCGTGATATGCCTATATATTCTCATTCTGTTCATTCACATTAGTGTTGTTTTGGTTGAGAGATTCCAGATATTTTAAGTTTTAATTTTTGCACCAAATTTTTTTTCAAGGGCTATTTAGTTTTTCTCAATGCTCCCTGAAGATTTGGTCAGTTTTTAGTATTTACTCAATGACATGTTAAAGGCTTAATTGGTTTTACTATCAATAGGCTTAGTTTTAGTTTACTTTGTGTTGCTTCCCAAATTCTTCAATTGTTAATGGGACTCCCTGAGAAAATAATTCATGTATTTTCACAAACAAATTCAAAAATAGCATAATTTCAATGAAAATGTTAGAATATAATAAAAAAATGAAGTAATAATATTTGAATATAATTTAAAAAATATATACTTCAACGGCTATTTATATTTCCAAAATTGCATGATTCAAGGTAAATTGATCACCACAGAAATTGCTTAGTTTACGTTTTTGTCACCTAGATCGTATCAAATTTGCTGTTTTCTAAATTATTTAGTTTTAGTTTTTTCATGTTCTTTATAGCTAGCTTACTTTTTGTTATTCTAAAATACCCCTAAACTAAAGGGTTCTGCCTTTCGTATTAGTTAACTAAAACAGGACTACCACAAAAGAGCCTCTTATAATCAGTAAAAACATTAGTGCAGTCTATGTATGGCAAGGAGATGAAAGTGTGTTGACAAAAATACAATTTTGAGAGATTATAAGGCTGGAGTTCAAAACATGTTTAAAAGTACATAATAGCTATTGCAGGAGTTAAAAACATGTTTAAAAGTACATAATAATTATTAATGATGAAATGTGAGAATCCATATCTACAAGTTAAGTGTGGTGAAATAAAAATGTTATTGTTATAATAAACAACCCATTGATATTTAGCTATCTTTGGCATATCTAAAATTTGGGGGTGGTTTCTACACCCTTGGGAAAAAAATCCTCCATTAAAGAGACCTACATAACGATTTTTGCCTGTATGACAACAAACACTGTGAATTTTGACTTGCATGTGGATTTGACACAGCTGCCTTCATGGATTCTCTCTCTCTGGAGATTCATCAGACGCAGAAAATAACCACTACAAATTTGTACTGCAACAACAGTACTAATTTAAGAAAGCTAAAGTGGAAATTCAGGAGCTACTGGACTTAATGTTTAACTTGAGGACAATCTCTAAACTATTACTTGCTTAAAAATTTTTGAATGACATATTAAGCCATCAACCACACTTGAGTGGATTATGGGAGTTTAATAATAGAATATGACCCTACTGAGGAAGGTACTCCTCCTTATGAAGTTGAGTGGCTAAATTATTCATGTGCAACCCCACATATGTCCACCCCACAACAATTCATACTGAAGATATTCATGCACTATCTAAGATGTTCTGCCTTAGTAAAATTAGTATGTATCATAATGTGTGCATGATAGAAAGTGTAAAACGTTGCGCATTTATAGCTATTACACACAAGCTACAAACTTTAAAGAAATCTAGATTTATATCCTTTGGCGACTTTTAGCCACATATTAAGCTCATATTAATAGTACATTTATTAATAATAACATTTCATGTTGGGTATCAAAGTGAAATAAATACCTTTCAGAAATTAAACAAAATTTTAATTATCTCAATGTTTTCTGAAAATTAACAATTATAGCCTAATCATAAGTGTCATTGCTTGTTTTTTGTTATAATAATTGAATAACACACTGCTGCAACTTATCATTTCCATTCACTATATTCCCAAAATCCTTCCTTACTATATTATTCCTGAAGAGTCAATAGTCAATGCACCCTCTGCCTGTAGTTCATCTTTGTGTGTAGGCTGTGTGCATGCTTTTAGTGGGTGAGTGGGTGTTTTTTATGTGGGTAGGTGAGTGAGTAAAGAGGAAGACCTGCATTAATTGTCATAATTGCAACTTTTGTAAGTAAATATACCAATTACCAGACTTTATATCCATTGATTTGTTACAATTGACAAGACTCTAATGAATTCAAAATATGGAAAAAATATTTTCATACTCAAATAATTCATTATGTTTCTAAATATGATTTTCTCTTTAGTTCCTGCGTTATTTCTTCGTCGTGCTCACTTGTGGTCTCTGCTGCATTCTCTTTGCTTCTTCTTAAGCTATGCTTGTAACACTTTCTATGTTCAAAGCTTGTTCTTGTAAACTATCTTTAATCCATATAATAATCCTATCATATAATTTCACATCTCCAATCCTTTGGATTTCAGGGGCTCTACTCAATAATCGATCATGCAATTCAGCGACTCTACTCAATTGATCTTATATGTTCTTCAATCTCTCTAGTTCCTCTGTTGTTTCTTTGTAGTGCTCACTTGTGGTCTCTGCTGCATTTATCTTTGCTTCTTCTTCTGCTATTCTTGTAAGACTTTCTATTTTCAAAGCTTGTTCTTGTAAACTATCTTTAATCTTTGGCTTTTTCTCCTCTTCTTGATTTTCTTCTTTTTGCCTTTCTACATCCTTCAGCTTTTCTATTCGTTCATTATGTAATTGAAATTCACTCTGGCCGTGCTCTTCTCTTATAATTTCACATCTTCTCTTCTTCAATCCTTTGGATTTCAGGGGCTCTACTCAATAATTGATCTTGCAATTCAGCGACTCTACTCAATTGATCTTATATGTTCTTCAATCTCTCTAGTTCCTCTGTTGTTTCGTTGTAGTGCTCACTTGTGGTCTCTGCTGCATTTATCTTTGCTTCTTCTTCTGCTATTCTTGTAAGACTTTCTATTTTCAAAGCTTGTTCTTGAAAACTATCTTTAATCTTTGGCTTTTTCTCCTCTTCTTGATTTTCTTCTTTTTGCCTTTCTACATCCTTCAGCTTTTCTATTCGTTCATTATGTAATTGAAATTCACTCTGGCCGTGCTCTTCTCTTATAATTTCACATCTTCTCTTCTTCAATCCTTTGGATTTCAGGGGCTCTACTCAATAATTGATCTTGCAATTCAGCGACTCTACTCAATTGATCTTATATGTTCTTCAATCTCTCTAGTTCCTCTGTTGTTTCGTTGTAGTGCTCACTTGTGGTCTCTGCTGCATTTATCTTTGCTTCTTCTTCTGCTATTCTTGTAAGACTTTCTATTTTCAAAGCTTGTTCTTGAAAACTATCTTTAATCTTTGGCTTTTTCTCCTCTTCTTGATTTTCTTCTTTTTGCCTTTCTACATCCTTCAGCTTTTCTATTCGTTCATTATGTAATTGAAATTCACTCTGGCCGTGCTCTTCTCTTATAATTTCACATCTTCTCTTCTTCAATCCTTTGGATTTCAGGGGCTCTACTCAATAATTGATCTTGCAATTCAGCGACTCTACTCAATTGATCTTATATGTTCTTCAATCTCTCTAGTTCCTCTGTTGTTTCTTTGTAGTGCTCACTTGTGGTCTCTGCTGCATTTATCTTTGCTTCTTCTTCTGCTATTCTTGTAAGACTTTCTATTTTCAAAGCTTGTTCTTGTAAACTATCTTTAATCTTTGGCTTTTTCTCCTCTTCTTGATTTTCTTCTTTTTGCCTTTCTACATCCTTCAGCTTTTCTATTCGTTCATTATGTAATTGAAATTCACTCTGGCCGTGCTCTTCTCTTATAATTTCACATCTTCTCTTCTTCAATCCTTTGGATTTCAGGGGCTCTACTCAATAATCGATCATGCAATTCAGCGACTCTACTCAATTGATCTTATATGTTCTTCAATCTCTCTAGTTCCTCTGTTGTTTCTTTGTAGTGCTCACTTGTGGTCTCTGCTGCATTTATCTTTGCTTCTTCTTCCGCTATTCTTGTAAGACTTTCTATTTTCAAAGCTTGTTCTTGTAAACTATCTTTAATCTTTGGCTTTTTCTCCTCTTCTTGATTTTCTTCTTTTTGCCTTTCTACATCCTTCAGCTTTTCTATTCGTTCATTATGTAATTGAAATTCACTCTGGCCGTGCTCTTCTCTTATAATTTCACATCTTCTCTTCTTCAATCCTTTGGATTTCAGGGGCTCTACTCAATAATTGATCTTGCAATTCAGCGACTCTACTCAATTGATCTTATATGTTCTTCAATCTCTCTAGTTCCTCTGTTGTTTCGTTGTAGTGCTCACTTGTGGTCTCTGCTGCATTTATCTTTGCTTCTTCTTCTGCTATTCTTGTAAGACTTTCTATTTTCAAAGCTTGTTCTTGAAAACTATCTTTAATCTTTGGCTTTTTCTCCTCTTCTTGATTTTCTTCTTTTTGCCTTTCTACATCCTTCAGCTTTTCTATTCGTTCATTATGTAATTGAAATTCACTCTGGCCGTGCTCTTCTCTTATAATTTCACATCTTCTCTTCTTCAATCCTTTGGATTTCAGGGGCTCTACTCAATAATTGATCTTGCAATTCAGCGACTCTACTCAATTGATCTTGTATGTTAATCAATCTCTCTAGTGCCTCTGTTGCTTCTTTGTAGTGCTCACTTGTGGTCTCTGCTGCATTTATCTTTGCTTCTTCTTCCGCTATGCTTGTAAGACTTTCTATTTTCAAAGCTTGTTCTTGTAAACTATCTTTAATCTTTGGCTTTTTCTCCTCTTCTTGATTTTCTTCTTTTTGCCTTTCTACATCCTTCAGCTTTTCTATTCGTTCATTATGTAATTGAAATTCACTCTGGCCGTGCTCTTCTCTTATAATTTCACATCTCCACTTTTCTTCAATCCTTTGGATTTCAGAGGCTCTACTCAATGATCGATCATGCAATTCAGCGACTCTACTCAATTGATCTTGTATGTTCTTCAATCTCTCCAGTGCCTCTGTTGCTTCTTTGTAGTGCTCACTTGTGGTCTCTGCTGCATTTATCTTTGCTTCTTCTTCTGCTATTCTTGTAAGACTTTCTATTATCAAAGCTTGTTCTTGTAAACTATCTTTAATCTTTGGCTTTTTCTCCTCTTCTTGATTTTCTTCTTTTTGCCTTTCTACATCCTTCAGCTTTTCTATTCGTTCATTATGTAATTGAAATTCGCTCTGGCCGTGCTCTTCTCTTATAATTTCACATCTCCTCTCTTCTTCAATCCTTTGGGTTTCAGTGGCTCTACTCAATTGATCATGCTTTTCTTTCAGTCTGTTGTCCAAGTATTCTTGATATTTACTCAGTTCATCCTGGTACTCTTTGTTCTGCTCAGGTAATGTAGTTGACTTAGTTGTCATATAGGTAGTGAAGTCCTTCATCCTAACACCATGTATTTTTAATTCTGGGTCTTCTTCTTGAGCAGTAGTATGACACCTTTTTCTTTGTAAAATTGGTTGTATGCAAGGTGACCCAAGGTTTCTGATCTCTGAACTTATCCTGCTACATTCATAAAATCTCAACAACTTGTCCAGGGAATGAAAATTTGTATCAGTGCCTTCCAAGCTGAAGGAAGAATTCTCGTTGTTGATTGCAAGTTTCAAATGAATAACTTTGTCTTCATTATTAGCGAGGAAGATGACTGACACAGTATAGGAGTCATTGCCATCACTAAATCTTGTCAAATAGCTATTCCTTTTCTTACTCTTCTTTAAAATACTTTCAGCTTCTGATCCAGAAATGTCGACCAGATAACTCCTACAGTCTGACACTTTACACATTATAATAAGTTTATAATACTATTTCTAATCATATCAAACTATTGTAAAAATATACTTATCACTACTGAGGGCATGGGGTAGGGCTAGGTTAAAAGAATGCATTAAACATTGTACAAACGCACATTTAAAGGGAACTAAAAATGGCGGATACAACTTACAATTATTGTCCAATTCATAATCATATTCTCCACAAATTACTTTGATGATTCTTGATTTTTGGCACCTTAACATGGACAAACTTAGCATCTCATAGTTTGATAAAGGAAATATTTTCTCTGAAAGATTTTTCAAAAGATGAAAAATGATCTGAATGCAACCAGGTTTAAGTCCGTCCAGAGTAAATTCACCTAAACTCAATTTTAATTGCTCACATAATTCTTGGTGGAAATTTAAGAGATGACTTATATCACATCCTTCATACATATCATCAAGTTTAAATGCAACAACAACATAGTGTTGAGAATTCTGAAATCCAACTCCAGATGGAAAGTGACTAATTCTTCGTTTCGCATACTCTAAAAGTTCAATTTTGTATTGCTCTAAAGCTTTCATGCCATTTTGATAATCAATTTTCTTAAAAACATTCTCAAGAATGTGGTAATTAAAAAATGAGCTATACTGATTTAAAATGTTTGCCAAGTCTTGTATAGTTAGCACATCTTTGATATGTAAGGCAATGTTTTGATCACTTTTGTAAATAGTGGGAAGCTTCAAAATTGTACTTAAAATAACTTGTATTTTAAAAAGAACACTATTGGGCTGATCAAATAGAAAAATGTAAAAGTCTTGCTGTATTTCCATAAACTTTGTTGCAATTGCATAAGATTCAGCCCTAAGTGTAGCCTTTAGCTGCTGCTCCTCTTCTACACTAAGATTTTCCAAGTTCAATCCAGGAAACCTGACATCACGTAGTTCAGCTCTGTGTTTGATTCCTGAGATAAAGATTTGTTTACAAACATATATAATTTTGACAAAATAACTATTTTGTCAAAATGAGTTGAATAAATTAAAATGCATTGAAAATGTTATGTCATACCACTACTAAATTGAACTAAATAATTCACATTTTTACAGCATGAATAAGTGAAACACTACTGAGGTGTCAGCTCCATTACACTCATTATTCATGTCTGTAAAGTTGAGCAAACTGAGATATTGAGTTATACTTGCTAATAGCATGATTTCAAGTGTTCTGCTTAGGTGTTTGTTATATTTTTAAAGGCTGCTCTAACAACAATATATTCAATGCAAAATTTTTATATGATATTTCAAATACTGTATAACATGTTATATTGGCGGGTAAAATATTTGGCTATTCCATTCTGGAGTACATATTGGCGGGTAAATATTTTGGCTATAATACATTTTCCAAAACGAAATATTGTTTGTAACAGCCTTTTTGTTCCCATTTTCTGCGGCATATCTTCCAATCCTTGCTCTTATTTCATCAGAGTAAGTCTGATAGGTGCCTTTTCTCTTTTTTTTTTTGCTCCAGTGGTTGCAGAGAGTACCCTTGCCACAGACTTGTTGGCTGCCTCCTATATCTGCGATCTAGGCCTGGGGAGTAGTGGCTGGTTGGTGGTATTTTTGAAATAACTGTACAGAGACATGCTAGCTAGTAACTACAGGAAATCCACGGACCACATGGAGGACAAAGGTTATCAAAACTACTTAGGGCAATAACTTAGCGGGCTTCCTGGAATCACTAAACTCGCCAAATTAATTCCCCAGCCAATAAATAGTGTTATACAGTACTGAATGGATGTCATAAGTAGGCCCTGCCAGATTATGCTAGCATATTTTCTGGAATAATAGACATGAAATAGCATAGTGGAATAATTCTAGAATTATAAGGGTATTTAGGAGAATAATGAAGGGAAAATGAGAATAATCAATTCCTATAATCCTTAAGTATAAAAAAAATGAATAGTGATTTTTTTCCTTTTTTTTTTTTTTTTACAAAAAGGTCAAAAACTTTTAAAATGTGGTTATAAGGTAAACCTTCATTATTAAAATAGATGTGTTTGTGTTGGCCACCCAAAAAAAAATTGAATTACTGGGAGAGCTATTAGCTCAGGCTCACAGTCAGGAAGTCATCAGGAGAATTATGATTAATCATTCTCAAACAATTTTCTGGTGTAGCTGAGCATTTTTTTCTCCAACCTTTCAATATTTTTACGGGGATGTTAAGGTTTTCACTGAAAGAGTAGCTCACAAAATAGTGAATCCTCTATATTGAGTAATTAATTATAACAGTTAGAGAGGCTGATAACTCTACTCATTCATTTCACAACATACCAACTTAATAAGCTACTGAAGTAGTCACTATTTCACTTTTTCATAGGAATCATATGAGAATAATAAGAAAATTTCTGGAATTATAAAAAAAAAAATTTGAATAATAACTTCTTTTTTTTTGTACATCTAGTTCCTACTTTTCTTTAACAACATTTGCCATGGTCACTAGCTACTCATTTTGTATGATGTTCCAGTTTCATTACAGGGACAGAGCAAGTGGTCAGGCCAGTCAGGCCATGACCTAACCAATATTTCAAGGTGCTTGTTAGGTAACAAGTCATTTTAAACTCTTTAACTGATAAGTGAAATAGCACGGTAACTATGTCAAATAGCACACAAACTAAGTGAAATTACCACAGTAGCTGTTCAGGGGTCGTAAATCCCTGAGCTGGGGTCAAAAGAGCAGAGCCCCGGCATGGTAGGACTCAACCACAGCAACAAGCCCTAACGCGGTTTGCATTCAACAGTTTGAAGTAGCGCCTCACTTGTTATAATTATTTGGCATTTTCTTTTCTCACTTGCACAGCTCCACATGTTCCAGGAGTAAGTGCAGTAATATGAAGTGAGGTTTGAATTTTATGAAGCGGTACCTCTAAGGTTAGTGCAAAACTCATAGAAAGTTTTCCAGGTAGGAATATAGCTAACTTCATTATGGTGATTGTGTAGTTATAGACAACGACTTCTGCACTTTAGATGGCAAGACTAGTAACCAGATAGTGTGGAGAAAGGACATTTATGCCTACACAGCTATAGGCAGAGAGTTGCTTCTGAAGAACACTGAGCATTTAACTACAGTACAGCTAAGAAGACAAGGCAAGTTGTGAATATTTGCATACGAGGAAGAGAAAAAAAAAACAGCTACCTTGCTATTGGAAGTGATAGCAGCATGAGTAACTTGTGCTATTCAAATTAATAGCATGCTAGTCTGATTAATAGTATGCTTTTACTCATATGTATAAAAATATAGAAGCTTCGTTAACTGACAAATTGAATAGAATCTAAGATTTCTAGATACTTCAAGAAAACAATTAAACCTAGTTGAATTATATATATTTGACTTATTCCATGTTGTGTGATCACATGTTACTCGACTTTTGCTTTACAAATTATGTTATGTTTGTAGTAATGCTAATTAAACTGAACAGACAATAGTGACTGTATATGCAACAGTTCAAAAATTATGATTACCTGCTATCTGCTCTGGTAAATAGGGACTAATAAGTTCTTTGGAAGAATTCTGGACAAACTTTTTGTCTCCGATACATCTTGTGGGAATCACTATACAAATAATCATTCCCATAACTGAATGAATTGTTAGATATAAGTCAAAACATACCTTTTTCAGATAAATTATTATTGAAAGAACTGACATCAGCTAACAGTGCTGCTTCCAAATATTCGGATGCAGAAGACAATTGAATAGCCTTCAGTAATGAACAGATCCCATTCCAAGTGCATGCAAAATTTGACTTCAAAGATTTCTCATCTCGCAACCACGTTTCAATGATTTCACGTATACATTTTTTTGGATCCCCACGATTTTTACTTTCAATTGACTGCCTAGTGTATTGATCTATCATCAGTTGATCAGATACATTGTCCCACTCTGATGACAATACAGTATATAGATCCAACTGTTGCATTGTTCCTTCATCATCCTTCCATTTTATTTGATGTAGCAAATCTAGTCTTAGCCTTTGGTTACCTACCCAAAGCACACGATAATTAAAACTTACGGCCTTCCCAGGTACCCACATTGTGAGACTTACCGGGATCAAGGCAAGTAGCCATCAGAAATGAATCTGTCTCTTCCCCTTTGTTTATAGGTGCTACGCCCAACAGTCACAAAAAGTAACCACGCCCATCATTTCAGTTTAATTAATCTCGTGACGGCGACCCTTTACCATTAACCTTATTGTGGCCATATTCTTGTATCCAAGTTGATCTAAATATGCCAGAAGCTTAATTATTGCAGCTTGTGGTGCACAGAAACACCAGCCAGAAAGTCTAAGAGAGTCCTATTAATAATCTGATTCATTTAATTATTTCACAGAGAAATATCTCATATAGCTAGCTATTTTTATGCAATTACCATATTTACAGAGTAAATAAAATTATCTGGTAGTATTTCCACTAAGCTGGAACAGCTATAAGAAATTGAAATGCTCTAACTAGAGTCAATTTTAGGTATCTAGGAATTGGAGTGGCAAAAATCAATGTTAGCTACTTTACTACCCGTAAAGGTCAAGTTACGAAACATAAAATGAGCAAACACTCCCCACCGTAGTCAAGAGGCCAGTGTCAGCGCTCCAGGAGAGAAAGCCAGCCTCCTTTGGTATGTTAAGGTGACCAGCTATGCGTTCTCGAAATCGTGAATTGTGATAAATGATAATGAATATTGTAGAAGAATCATGAATATATCAACGCAGAGATCACAAGACTATCAGATAAACAAGTATCTGAGCTGCGCTGGCACTGTAGCATAAAATTTTAAGCTGTATTTGGTGTCTCGTGTTTCGAAGCCAATGGCCAATGAAGGCAACAATGTAAGTTTTGGCTAAATTTGACAATTCGCAATTTAGCTAATTTTCATTTTTCTGCTTGTTTTAACTAATAAATAAAAGTTTAGTGCAAGAAAAGCATTGACATAAAACTACCTAGGCTCGAATTAAGCTATAATACGTTCTTCAATTTTCTTACTAGGATGAGTACGAAGTTTGGAGTCTGCCTAAGACAAAAAATGTCATGAAAAACCACTGCAGCTACCACGGAGAAATAACTGGAGCAGAGGCCACGGACAGACTGCTGAGCAGCAAGTCCGAAAACTGCTATCTCACCAGATACAGCAAGACCAAAAAGTCGTACATGTTGACAGTGCGATCCCTACAGATTGCCCAAGGCAGCATCGCCCACTTCAAACTGAAGATAGACAATAAGAAATGTATTTACGAAGTTGAATCAACCAAGCAGAAGTTTTCTAGCGTGGACGAATTGTTGACCTACTACGAGACAAACCCGCTTAGTGAGATCATACGGAGGATAGGCAAGCCATGTCTCCTACCAGAGCTTCAGAAGAAGAAGGAGAAAGAAGAGGAAGAAGCAAAGGAGCAGCTGAAGCGAATACAAGGTGAACAGACTAAGCAACAAGAAGAACAGAAGAAAGAAGCCATGAAGATTCAAAGACAACAGCAGCAGTTTCAGCAAAAAAATCAGCAAGAGATAAAGCAGCAACAAGAGATGATCATAACCATGATGGATCAACAAAAGGAGACGCAAAAGAAAATGGATGAGCTACAGAAATACATGGAGGAAGAGATCACAGAGCAGAAGAAACAGATAGCTCAGCAGCAGGAGGTAATTGCTCAACAGCAAGGAGAGATCAAAGAACAAAAGACTAAGCTTGAGCAGCATCAGAAGAAGAGCAGTGCTCAACCTCCAAAATCTCAGCCTGCTGAATCTAATTGTATAGTATTGTGATGCTTATTGTTGTTGTTTTTTGTTTGTTTTTTCATTATGAATTAAACTGAAGTAGTCATTCCAATGTAAATGGTCCCAATTTTTTGCTATATAGTAGCTACTTATACATGCTTTGCTCCAATACCACAACTGAGAAGTTAAAATAATGGGGTTTTATAGCATTTTTGTGTGTGCTTGAGTGTGTGGCATGTGTTGTGTATTTTAATTAACAGTACGTTTGGCAACAAAAAATGTCAGACTCACAAAGTGTTTTTCTCCCGCTTGCTATTGAATAGGACCTTCCTACTGTATATATCATTACAGACTGTATCTTTCTCTTTCTCCATATCTGATACTAGAATAACACTTGGCACATGAGTCAGAGTGAGATGTAACGAAATATTTTATAAGCAAAGTGAAAATATAGCCTGAGAGTGAATTATCTTACCACATTACTCTGACTACTTTAATAAGTGGCTTTTATCTTGGATATCATACCATCTGCTGTTGCTAGGAACAATATCCACAAATATCTTTATCACTTTCATAACTATATGTTAGAAAAATAAATAAACATGTTTGTGTTAAAAGGTGAATGCCAAAGCAAATGTCTTAGGGCAAAAATAATTGTATAAGTTGGGTGTTAGCTGTTCTGCTGCTTTCCGAATTTCCTGAGGCAATCAAAATCATTTGACAGAGAGCCCTGGTCCCAGTTCATTCCTGAATCCAGCATTTAAATGAACTGAGATTCCAATGCACTACGTTTGTTCTTACTTGTACAAAATAATAGACAACACCTTTAAAAAGAATTTTAGTCCTTCCAAAGGAATTGATTGTTTAATAAAAGAATTGTATGTATAGGACAGACAAAGAGAACTGCGTTAGACAGGTTCAGAGAGCATAGATATGCATTTTCCAATGAATTCAGCAGTGGCAGATCATGCAATAAAAACAGGTCACAAGGATATTAAGGTGTTAATAGCTACAACTTGATGCAGAGTGTTTAGCACGGAAGTGCTGTCAGTACAGCCCTTTAGCTTATACTTTAGCTATATCTTATGATTCAGTAATAACAAGTGAGCATATAGTATGGACACAAGTTTCTTCAGTAGAAATACTTTTTACCAAAATTGATTGATCCGAACTTACTTTATTATAACATTGAGATGATTGGATTAAATACACTAGTATTTTTTTGTCATGTAACACACACTATGGCACACGATCAGATGAGATTGTTCTTCATGTTTGGCTAGGAGTAATGTCATCCTTCGTGGACAAACACTATTAACACTTCCACGTGTTTATACTATGTACTGAATGATGTGTTTTTAAGATGAGCAGAATAATACTTCTAGTGATTTGTATTAATATGTTTGAACTACTACTCATCTGCTGAAGATCGATGTCCTATAATTCAATACACCAGGTGGTTTGTTTTTCAACAAAGCCATAATGAATATAAACAATGGATTATTATCTACAGGATACAGTAAATGGTGAATTAGTGACATTGTATTGAAAAGGCATGAATGTCCTGCCAGCTTCCCTTTGTATGTGCACCCTTCCAATACACATTCCCATTGAAATATAAAGACCACACAATCCACCTCAAAGCATCTTTTCCCGGTGTTTTATTGTTGTCAGTTAAACCTTTTCTATACATTAAGTTGACATTATTTTTCGTGATGGAATTACTAAGAATTTTATAATAAAAAAAAAGTAAATTTACACACCTGCATATCAATAACCAACTGTGAGGTGATACATAAAAGAAAGAATTCTGACTGATTGCTCATCACACCTGACTCACTGAACGCTACCGTACTTTGTTTGAATACCGTTGCTATGGCGACCACTGCCGAGGAACTCCTCTCCGTCCGAATCAGAGTCTGGCAGTGCGGCTGAGTTGCTCATTTTTACTCGTCTCCTGCTTGAAGCTGTGCTAATGTACTGCTCTTCCCCGTCTATTTCAGTGCTAAACCTGAGCCTCTTTGAGAAGATGATAAAAACTGGACCAGATATGGTGTAAGTAAAGAGAAAAGTGGCCAGGTAGGTGTAAAACTTGACGGCAGTTGTATCAGTGTTAATAATCTTAGTCTTCAAAAGTGGCACAGTGTGAACAATGATGGGTGTGGCTATTGCGCATACCACCACCATGATGTTGAAGATAGTTACAGCAGCTACAGATATGCCCCAAGAGACCTTCCCCTCCATGGAACTAGCAGTTATCCAGAGTCCGGCTTGAATGTTCATTATGACCGATGCGAAGATAATTATCCCTCCAGCATCACCAATGGCACCCGAATAATCAAACAAAAATTTGAAGCAGTGAATATCATAGTGGCTGGTGTCACTTTCATATACAGAGCAATTAAGGAGCGGTTTTTGACCATTAATTTCAACTAGTTTACTACCGTTGAAAGCAAAGCAGTCCATATGCTTTTCACAATGGTTTGACTCCATGGCTATGAAATTACACCAGAAAGACACACCCGTGCAGCACATCACAAAGATGACTACTGTGAAGAGGAGAATGAGCAGCCAAGGTCGCACATGCCTGCCACAGATAATGTACACATTCTGCTGACGAAGGCTCCTACATTCCTTGATGTGAGTACCATACATGAGCTTGAGTGCTCCTACAACTGGTGTCCAGCAGGGGAATTTTTTATTCTTGAGTTCTGCAGTTAGGTGTGGCATCTCTTCACTGGCTAGATCCTCTATTTTCTTCTTGAATGGCCAACAAACCAAGATAATGGCATAGGAGGCACCCAGGAGGCTCACCAAGCAGACACCCAAGATGGCCAGAGGGAAGATAAAAGATGTGTACCAATAAATGTCATAATTGATATTGTCAAGGTCCAACATAACTCGCTCAGGTGATGTGTTTGAGGAACAGTCTAATGCAGTAATTAGAGAACACCTGCTGGTGCAGTCAGTATACCAATTTGCTAAAGTTTGTTTATCCTTTCTAGGACCGTATAGCTTGAAACTGACTTTGCTACTTGGTTGCTGTGAAAGATAATCCAATAGTTGTCTAGTTAGCCAGATAGTAGCTGCTACTCACTGTAATAGAGAACTTGTACAGCCAGGCTGCCCGCTCAATACTTGACTGTCTGAGCACTCCCAATTGTAGCACAGCAGCAGCCCTCCGCCAACTAGCACAGCACTGACCTCAGTGGCTATCTGTTAATTAACTTTTACAAGTACGCTGACCTCTGTGAAGCCATATATGTATTCACAGCCACAGTCAATTCTATATAAGGATCTGCTCTGTTATTCATTGCTGAAGTGGCTACTGTGGTCAGGTGCACAGGTGAGGTGGCAATATTCCTAGCTATGCATAATGAGGTACAATAGCCATAATAATGTACATTATGTGAAAGTGTCAGGTGGAGTGCTAGGAAGTGTCTTTTATGTCACATTGTGTTTGTTCAGGTACTTTCTCAGTTGTTGTTATGTGAGAGTACTTAACTTGGAACGTATGTTAAACATTAGAAATCATTACACACGAACGAATGAATCTTAAAAATTTATCAGGTCATAAACGTAAGATTGTATTAATCTATGTTACTTTCATACAGAACACGAAAAAATAAGTAGAGTTATTAAAATGATGTACTATGTCTATCACATAATGAGCTAAGCAAACAACTGGACATAATTAAAACAAGTTATATACTTTTTAAAAATACTTTGTGTCATTTGTGAGCTTAAGCTCAGTTTCTAGTTTGCTGAAGTAAAGCTGGTGTTCAAATATCAGATAGAGATATATAATTAATGTTCAAGTCTACATTCACAACACATACACAAGTACTGTGTATGTTGTGTGAATGTAGACTTGTACAGTATCAACCCTCATTGCGAATGCTGATAAGGTTATAGTAGTCGTTTTGTCTGTTTGCCTGTTTTGTCAGTTTGTTTCTAATTTCGGAGATTATACTCACAATTAACCTTTGATTTGGGTACAAAGATACTCAGAAGGATGATTTAACATCTTTATTTGAGCTACTTTTTTATTTCGAACTGGTTTTTGAGAAAACTCGAAGCTATCATCTCCCCGTAGGTTCTCGTCTTTGTGGGTAACGCCCCCTACGACCACGTTGTATTCACTTGAGCAATTAAGTTTTTACTGCGCCCGCGGTATTTTGTTTATGCATGCAAAATTAACTGAGTGGAGTGCTGGAAGCGGAGCCACGCGTTGAAAATATACTGGTGCCCGTTGTTATTCTTCTACTTTTACATCTACCGTTTTCACTACTCCCGCTGTATTGTTACCAGATAAGAATATCCAGTAAATTTTTCTTTTTTGCCAGAGGTCATTGTGTGATAGCTATAGCTAATGTATTGTAGCGCTGAGGGTTGCACCTTTGGTGATTCATTATGTTTATTTTCTATCAGATGTGAAAAAACAATATGGAAACTTCCTCTAATACTTCTACTTCAGTTACAATAGACACATCAATGCTACACAAATCATCATGCAGTTACTACTTCAAGGTCAACTCTGAAGTGCCACAGCTGATTATTTTTTCATTATGATTGAACTATGGTGATGTTTTACTGTTTGTTTTACTGCTGTTGATTTGTTTCTTTACCTATTTTTTTTGACATGATAAACATGCTGAAACTCTAGTTTTTCACTTTAACCAAATTCTCAACCCTTTAATGAACTTGTTTATTTAAGAGATCGTGATTAGCATTATTTTCATTTTCTATTTTGCTATTACAGGATACTAGCAAACTGGCCCTGGACATATTGCAAAGTAAGAATGCAGTAGCACAAGTTATCTTGTTCAGTTATCATTCTCTGCCATGTTAAGGCTACATCATAAGTTTCCCTCTCCTGCTCACCTGCTCTCTTTTTTCTGAACTATCTGAACTTTCATATACCCCACCTCTCCTTTACATCAGTTCTTCTTCTTGAGTCATGGGATCCCCTTTTCCTTTGTCTCTCCTGGTTCTGAATTTCTGTTCTACTTTTGTCTTCTATATAGTATTTTAGCCTTTCTTTTGAAAACTAACCCCCCTTTACTCGTAGATTCAACCTGATAATTAATCGCTCGCCTCATAACCTTCTCTTCATTTCCATTTTTAACCTACACCGCCTTACCTCGCCGATTTTCAGTTACGATTAATCGCCTTTTACCTTCTCTTCCGTTTCACCTTCCTTTTTTAAATTTACTCCACCTTCCACCGTCTACTGCACCACTTTCTAGAAATAACCAGAACTTTATACTGATTGTGACGACACTTTACCTACCATAAGATAGCAATGCTATACCTAACCGTACAAAGTTCATGAATTATTCATGGCCCCATCAACCGTCAGTCGTCGTCGTCCTTACTGATTATTATATAGATTATCATTTCCAAAAAATTCTTTAATATTTTGTTACTAAAATCATAGATTACGCTATGCAATGTGTTGTAGTGCAATGAATTCCATTAAAACACTCCAAATAAACCACAAGTGCAATGAATTCCATTATAACACTCCAAATAAACCACAGGCCGATTAGGCAGCATGATTGAACATTATAAATATGCTTTGTGATCATTGACAGTTGGGGACGGCTAAGTTAGCCTGAACCGATACCCCCTCACTTTTGTTGGCCTGGCCCCCCAGCGTTGGACGCCTTGGCCATCCCTAGAGATTCTCTTGGTAGAGTAATCTCACACTTTTTTTCCAAAGACTATCTTGCAGGTGTGATTCAAGTGATCTGTATTATTTCGAACTGTTATGTTATTCATGTTGTAGTGTAATACATATATTTTTTAATACCAGATGAGTAAGAGCAACTCTCCAGCGAAGTCATTAGACAAAAGCATAGTATGACTAGTTATAGGATGTTCTAAGATGCATTCTGACAGCTACATTATGGCTAATATTATTATTACTTGTCAACAGTATCATTGAAAATATTATTTTAAGAATTTTATTTTCTTTCAGAGAAAAAGCTACATGCAACACTCATTTTAGCGTGATTGGCTCTCCATATAACCTGCTTTTACCAGCATGGAATATGACAGAATCTTCATTTGCAAACCAAGCTACACCCATGCAGATATATCACTTACAAAAAAGCTATTAATCTTTCATTATAAATGCAATAAAGCTTTCATTTATTATCCATAAATTTATCCAACAAAACACTATTTATTCAGCTTACAAAAATATATGATGATGAGTAACAAATACACACAGCTAGATTTACAAAATTGAACACTTTCTGTCGTAGTGACATGGCCGTCCAATTTTCCTTATCTCAAAACTCAGTGGATTTGACTCATAGAATTCCAACATTTCATTTATAGATCCAAATGCTTTCCCAGTGCCTTTCAAACTAAAATATGGTAAATTCATGTCTATTTCAATCACACAATGCCTCAGTGTTCCTTGGTAAAGAATTGACAATACATACTCTCCAGCAGACTTGCTATAATAGCGAAGCAAGTAGCAATTGCCTCCTCTCAATTTTAACCTTTGCTCTGTTACTGTGGAAGGTATGGCCCCATGATAAGTATACTTATCATGGGGCCATACCTTCCACAGTAACAGAGCATATAAGAGTGATTAGGTAGCTGTTTTTTTTGCTGGAGGTAATGGAAGGTCACCAATACTGCACAGCTCATTTCTATGAGTAAAGGCCTGATAAGAAGTTAAAGACATTATATAAAATGTGATAACATGTACAAAGTGGACAGAAAGATTTTGTAATCAACATTATACTGTTGTAGTGTAAAGAGTAATTTAATGCTAAATTAACTAAACTACATAATATAAACCAGTAGGACTATCAAATGAGTTCAATTGAGATTCTGAACAAGGACATGGACAAAATGGAAATTTTGTGTTCTGAAGTCAGAACATAAAATTGTCTTTGTATGAAGAGGGTTATATACAATAAGAGAATTGCTTCATGTGTTTAATAGTATGAATGGACTCAGTCGAACTCCCCTTTTGAGTGACCGGAAGTAAATTATTTAGCCACACTTCACATTAACTTCTGGTATGTCGACTTCTGGTCGATCTGTCTAAATCGCAATGGAATATTATGCTATTTAGCTATAATATAATATATCCCCAGATACTTCATACTCTATGTGGACGGCCTAGTCTGATTCCAAGCTTTCAAATAAACATTGAGCTCCTTGACTACAAAACATTGCTCTCGTTATGTCACTGATAAAGTAAGCTACGCTACAACTATTCTTTTTATGGTGTGCCTTAATGTACTTAATTCGATAACTTATAGTACGAAAATAGTTCACTGTTTGTGTACAACTCACGGTAGTGGTTAGAAGCCTGGTTACACGAGAATGATATAGCATTAGCAGTTTACCGCTTATTGCTGATAGTCAGCAGTATTCAATGAATTTATTAATAGAACACATAAAGCGTCAGACAAATGATTCGTTTTGGCATATTTTCCCCCTTCTTTTTCGCATTTTAAAGAATAAATGAAGAAAACAAAAGTAGGTGTGGTTTTCTTGCATTTCTATGAAATCCGAACCCCCCTGTGCAAACTCCTGGCTACAAGCCTGGTTATGTTGTTCAAGATTTTGTCAGAAAATTATTGCTGACTTTGCTAGCTGCACAGAAGATCTGGAGACAGGCTACTCTGCTGATGAAACATTTTTAAGCTGGGCATTTAGTATATACAGCAATTAATTAGCTACTTGAAACTCTTTTCTTCTTACTATTATGAAAACGTAATATAATTTCCTTTTATCAATGCTAGATATCCCAATAATTTTTCTTCATCGATATTATAACTACATAAAGTGTATATAAAATCCTCATAAAGCACCATACTAATTAAGATACTATCATACTAGCTAAATCATGAACAGATAGTCTCCTATACAATCAAGAATACTTTCATACTAGTTACCTATTTTGAATGATACATTCTAGCTTACTTACATCATCACCAGGCATCATTGCTTTGGAATGATTCTTCATCACCGTCAGGTTGCTCAGCTTGTTCTATAATATATATATTTTTTTTTTTTTATTCCACCCTAGATATCTTCACAATGATATTTTTAGATAAGTGACCAGTGAGATATCCCATGATATCTCATGGCGTTATCTCATGGCGTTATCTCATGGCTGTACTGCCAAGCTTATTACCAGAGTAGTTATAGTAACCAGGCCTGGCAGGACCTGGGTGCAAGTTTTTTGGGTTTTTACTGCTACCTTTAATCTAGTGGAGCCTACCCAGCCAGGTTAGAGCAGCTGCTATAATATCAGCTGGGGTTGTGGGGAGCCCCTAGTAAGTTTTTGCTAACTTTACACCATGAGTTACCAAAAAACTACTTCTGTGAAGATATCTAATGTGGAATAAACCACTTATTACACTCAGCAGAGTGATATGGCTAGATATTACACTCTCAGGCTTTATTTTCACTATAATAAGTACTATAATGTATATTATAGTAATTATTACATGAGTCAGAGTGTGATATGGTGAAATATTTCATGAGCAGGCTAATTTATTTTCACGAGCCAAAGGTGAGTAAAAATAAAGCCTGAGAGTGAAATATCTAGCCATATCACTCTGATGAGTGTAATAAGTGGTTTATTCCACACTAGATATCTTCACTGAAGTATTTTGTTTTGTTTTTTGCTGTTGTTGTTGTTGTAGTTTTTTTTTTGTAACTCATGGCTTATCACAGAGGCTCCCCACAACCCCAGCTGATATTATAGCAGCTGCTCTAACCTGGCTGGGTAGCCTCCACTAGAGTAAAGGTAGCTGTAATAACCCAGAAAACTTGTAGCCAGGCCCTGTTGCTGTAACTACTCTGGTAATGAGCTTGCAATACAGCCATGAGATAACACTATGTGATATCTTGAGATATCTCACAGGTCACATACCTAAAAATATCATTGTGAAGATATCTAGATCTAGCTCTAGCTTGGAATAAATATATATATATATATATTATATGTATGTATATAATATTCCAACCTAGATATCTTCACAATTTTATCTTTAGGTACATGACCCAGTGAGATAACTCACTGTTATCTCATAGTGTTATCTCATGGCTGTATTGTGCAAGCCCATTACTAGAGTTGTTAAAGCAACCTGGGCCTGTACCAGTTTTCAGGGTTTTTACAGCTACCTTTACTCTAGTGGAGCCTATCCAACCATGTTAGAACAACTGATAAAATGTCAGCTGGGGGTGTGAGGAGCCCCTAGTGAGTTTTATGGCTAGATATTTCACTCTCAGGCTTCATTTTCACTCACCTTTGGCTCTTGAAAATAAATTAGCCTGCTCTTATTACACTCTGACTCATGTAATAAGTACTATAATATACTGTAATATATATATATATATAATATATATATATATATAATATATATATACATAGCAAAACTCTTCAAAAATTACATTGTTCACTAAAAAACTTTCACTCGACTAATTTTCGGTTTTTATCTTCATATTTTTATATATGTATACTTTGTATCTGGCTATACACTCTCAATCTATCATTTAAAAGAAGAGCTGATAAATGCAATAAAACTGTGTTAAATAGATAGTTCAAAATTTGAGTTGGCATGCAAGCAATGATAAATAAGTATAGCAAAGTTATAATTTTGAATGTACAAATTTTCAAGTCAGTTATTTACATATCTGACACTTATTTGGTATCTCTATAATAATATGCTTGTGTATCAGTAACGACAATGAAGATGGTGACCGACAACAATGTGTCTTCATGAATAATTCATGAGCTGATCAGAGTTAATACAACATCATCATTACCTGAATGGGGAAATGTTTGACAAGGAAAAAAAAAAGAAGAGAAAAAGCATTGTCGGGATTCAAACCTGCAACCGCCAAGTGCGAAGTATACACACAAACAATTAAGGTTTGGAATATCTGGAATTGCCTTATTAACCTATTGTATCCTATAAAAACTAGAACACTGAGTTGCTAAACTTACATGGGAAAGAGTGTACATCTATAAAGTAGCTAACCATAATCACTATAAGAGATGCAGAGAAGCAGGAGAATACAAAGGTCAACAAAAAAAAAGAAGCAGGTGATAAAAAGCTGACTGGATATGTAACTACTTCAATGAAGAAACGAAGAAAATACATACAAACGACAAGAGAATCCATGAGTTGAAAAGAGGAATAAGAAGAACAGGGCAGGACAGCTGAGGGATAAAAAAAAGATTAGCAGATGGAAACCATAGATAAAACTAATAGTATTCTACTACTCCTAATTTTCACCAAAAGTTAGTAGTCAAGTGCCACTGTGTGGTGGGTACTAGTTAGAATAATAACTATATTGTTTATTCATAACTAACCTTGAACTGAAATTTCATCATAACAGGGACCTTTACTTTCTAAAAACAATCAACAATAAAATTAAATCTAATTTAACAATTTTAAAAAATTGAAAAAGTCAGAGTTCATTCACCGGAGTCCTAAACAGCAAAATTAATGCGGTCATAGGAAGTGCCCAGAAGCCACATTCTAATGTGGAAATTTTTTTAGATTGTTTCATTTACAAGTATAAAACTGATTCAAAAAGGTTTTTAGGATTTTAGAAACATTGAGAGTATGGAGTAACTCTTTTTTCTTAACTGTCAAATATCTGGGAAACTTGCCTTACCTGGAGTTAGTTAGCTAATGGTTGAAGTGTTCCATGGGTTTTATAGAAAAGTTCTGGAATAGTGGTCTTAGTAATTTTGAGCAGAAGTTTTAGCCGCGTTAGTATTGTTACAGCTCTTATTATGAGCATAGTTTAAATTAAGAATCTTGTTATGGTTTCCAAGGATTCTTTTCAGGCTGTACACATTTACAATATTTGCTGGGGCCCAAAATCTACACATTGCTAAAAGTAAGTCACTTCATGTTCAGAACATTAGCCCATAATGAATATACCTTTTTTCACAACATTGGAGTCCTATCTTCTCCTACACTTATCTATTTCCCAACATGTTACTTACTATTCAATACTTCTTCCATTGCTGCTCCAATTCTCTTCACAAACAACCAGATCAAAAGTTGAAGATACTGGTGACTTTGATTGTTTTGAACCTTATGGTTGAAAGTACAAAAGACACTGCATATTATGAACAAACTAATATTAGCTACCACTGCAGACAATTCACAACATGATCTCCAGTCAATACCCACTTCCCTCACCTTACCTAATATACCTGTGCTCTCAGGGGAATTCATCACTTTATCATCACACTACATCTTAAAGATAGTGGCCTATTAAACTGTATGGCTTGTACTCTTACTATGTTTTTTTTTTGTTCTCTTTTGACCCAAGTGTATTTTTATACAGTGTAAAAATTATAGCGTGAAAACCCACCAAATTCACACCAAACTGGTGGTGTGAATGCCCACCACCTATGCATAGTGTGTCCTTAACACTTTCTTCCTAGTGTGAATGCACACTTAGTGTGAAATTCACACTCAATGGAATAGCATGGACCCTTTACCGAACATTAATTATATTCATGTGCAGGCAAAAACCAATGCTATTATCATTGTAATCTACCTTATAAATGTTTTGTACACTTGTGTGCTAGATGAGAGATTTTAGTCATCTGATGAGATCTGGGATTATACCAATCTCTTTTTGGAAAAAAATGTTGATATGTAATAGAATCAATGTAACTTAAAATAATTCAGCATTAATGTAAGTATGAGTTCATAGTGATTATGGTGAGAACTCACACTAAATTTGGTGTGTACTTCACACCCAAACGATGAGGTGTGCGCATCACACCATATTTTGGTGTGACTATTGCTACAAGTGATTCACGTGATGAACTACACACCTTTTGGTTTACAGTGTACTCTCTAAGTAATGATATGGTTATGTATGACAATCGTTACTGTACAAAAATTCATATAATTCACTCTCATATTATATATTTATGACATTCCAGAAGGGTAGAAGACCAGAGACGGTATAATAGGGCTGCCATACTAGAGGTCTGGCTGGCTGGTCTGGGTCCTAGCCTCAGGTTATTACGCTTTAGTGGGTTGAGTTAGACAGCACACAGCACTTTGTGTTTGAATATTATAACCAGAACTGAGTCACAAAAGTGCAGACAGCCAGATATTATAGTAAACTGTCAGAGTGTGGCATGAATGATCAAGAAAATAACGTGGTGTATAGAGGGCCAAGGTAGTGAAGGGAAATAGCATGGATACATTAGTAAAGTGTTCAAGTTACAATTGAAAGGAAATATGTGCAAATGAGAGAATGTGTAAGTTTGTGTGTGAGTTTGTTATGTTGTGAGTTCATTCTGAAGGTGTGGTTATTTCACTACAAGTAACATGCATAGTATAACTCCTACTAGGATGTTTTAAGATATATCCTGGCTGCTACTTTTTGGCTGAATTACTTGTCAACAATATCCCATAAATATAATAAGGACATAATTGTATCTCTTTTGGTGAAAAATGACCCACTTGGAGCTGCAGTCTCCCTGCACCCTTTTACTACCCCAGTATACATACATTACATTTTGTTTTTGGTAATAATAGTGAATACCCTAGCTGAGTCATTGTTAAATGCAAAAATATATTATTTTGAAATACCACACACAGTAGTGGGAAAAGGCTGAATCAGAGTGAGGTGACTCTTTGATGAAATAATACTTCAACTTATTATCAATAGTGATTTTTGAAATATATTTTTATCTTTCGGTCAAACATATTAACTTAAGATAACACAGGAAGCTAATGTACTTAATATTAATAGCATTCATGGTGTCAAGATTTCAATCAGCTTTGCCTAATTTAATTTTTCTCATACCACTTATTGCTATAGATCCCAAATATCTTAGTTTTTCAGGATATTACATGTCTATATCCACAAGGTTAGCCTACTTGTTACAAAGCAATGGTGTAATAGTTTGCAAAATTTCAGTGGAGCTAGAGCTGCTTTAACATAAACACCCAGAATTTTTATGTTTTCATTGTATCATGAAGTCGATACCATTTGCATGCTTTACACTACACTGCCTTGCATCACAATACATAAATTTTATATTAAAGTAACCATTTCAATATTTTTGTCTAATTAAATATGTGAGTTGAGGAACAAATTACATTTGTAAATACTACACAATAACACCGTGTCTTTATCCTTAAATATTCCAATAGATTAATTTGGTACTTGTTAGTACTTTTTTAATAATTCTTTGTTGAATAACCTATAATATGAACACCCACTACACCCGAACTCTCAATGATGATTGGCTTATAATTATTCTAACTAAGACCAAGGAGCTTTTAGACAACATAAATACACTAAGTTTAAAATATTTTCATTTGATTGTACATACCACTAATGCTGATGTTAATAAATTGATGTCTTCACTCCCATGATCATCCTTCACCTTACAACAATAGGCAAAATCTCCCAGATCAAACAAACTAGTGTACAGACATATGAACCATATAAGACCACCAGTCATTACAAGTATAATAATGGATCAGCTTGAGCATTACAATGAAAAATATATCTCGTGTGCCAAGACACAACTAGATATTAGACCCAATCACTGTGCTCCATATAATCTAGCTAATAGTGCTTCATTTTGTATGTAATATTATTTTGAATAACCACAATTGTGATGCCGAAGCTTTAAAAAAAGTACAGTGCACTTTAATTTAGCACAATGATGCTGTGTATCAAAGCAAACACATCATAATGGCAAACATCATGGCTAGTGCACTCACTGTAAGTTTAGACATCAAACTGTTGTGTATATTAGATTGAATGTGTGTTTGTTCTGTCCATATTTGGTTTCACAAATATACAATAGGATTCATAAATCTAGCTTTTGACAAACTGGACTTTACTAACTGGATTATTTCATAATTGCTAAGTGGGCAAGACAACTTCAGTGATATTGCAAGTAGTAGGCAACACTCATTATAGCATAATTGATTTTCTGAAAACTCTGTTCTTTACCTGCCAGAAGATGACAACTTGATAGATAAAGGATCCATTATGCCAACAAATAGCTCGTAATTGTTGTGTGTTGTGATGATTTAGTTTAATTTAAAAACATAGGATATGAATAAAAAAGTAGACTCTGCTAGATTAATAAAAAAAGAACACTTTCTGTGGCAGTGACATGACCGTCCAATTTTCCTTATCTCAAAACTCGGTGGATTTGACGCATAGAACTTCAATATTTCATCTATAGAAGATCCAAATGCTTATCCAGTGCCTTTCTAACAATAATATGTGGTAAATCCATGTTTATTTCAATTACACAGAGAATTCACAATACATGCCATCCAGTAGAATGACTACTGCGATTCAACTTGTGATTGACTCCTCTAAATTTTAATATTTGCTCAGTGTCTTCTGAATTTATTGCTCAATGATTAATAGAGTGATCAGGTAGCTGCTTTTTGGTTAAGGGTAAAACAAATCAAGCAACAATGGACTCCCAATTTCTGTTACACATGAGGGACTAAAAAAAGTCATGAATAACGTAATATTAAATTTCAACATTGTTATAAAGTGGACTAGTAATCCTGTAAACTATATTACATTGTTATAATGTAAAATGAATTTACTAGAGTCCTTACTACTTTTTAATTGGGGAAAATTAGCTAGCATATATGTGACCGTCTACAGGAAAACCGGGCACAACGTGGCGTGCGTACGTAAATATCGAGAAAAGATTGATCAATTTCTTAAAAATGTATTGTTTCAAGCCAAAGGGAACGGTTAGGTCTATTATAGCGGGAACAACTTAAGCTACGACGATAAAACTTGGAGAGCTCAATATCTTTTATTGAGCTACTTTTTTAATTTCGAACTGGTTTTTGAGAAAACTCGAAGCTATCATCTCCGCGTAGGTTCTCGTCTTTGTAAGTAACGCCCCCTATGACCACGTTGTGTTCACCTGAGCAATTAAGTTCTTACTGCGCCCGCGGTATTTTGTTTATGCATGCAAAGTTAACTGAGTGGAGTGCTGGAAGCGGAGCCGCGCGTTGAAAATATATACTGGTGAGTATCTCTAGCCCGTTTTTATTCTTCTTGTAGCGCTGAGAGTTGCACATTTGGTGCTTCATTATGTTCATTTTCAATCAGATGTGAAAAAAGAAGAAGGAAACCAAATTCTCAACCCTTTTATGAACTTATTTATTTAAGAGATCATGACTAGCATTATTTTCATTTTTTGTTTTGCTATTATTGGATACTAGCAATTTACCCCTCCATATAGTGGCCCTGGACATATTGCAAAGTAAGAATGCAGTAGCACAAGTTATCTTGTTCAGTTATCATTCTCTGCCATTTGTTAAGGCTACATCATAAGTTTCCCTCTCCTGCTCTTTTGCTCTCTTTTTTTCTGAACTATCTGAACTTTCGTATACCCCACCTCTCCTTTTCATCAGCTCTTCTTCTTGAGTCATGGAATCACCTTTTTCTTTGTCTCTGAATTTCTGTTCTACTTTAAGAAACTTTTGTCTTCTATATCGTATTTTAGCCTTTCTTTTGAAAACTAACTCCCGCCTTTACTCGCGTGGATTCAAACCTGATCGCTCGCCTCATAACCTTCTCTTCATTTCCATTTTTTACCTACACCACCTTACCTCGCCGATTTTCAGTTACGATTAATCGCCTTTTACCTTCTCTTCCGTACTTTCACCTTCCTTTTTGAAATCTACTCCACCTTCCACGTATATTGCACCACTTTTTGGAAATAACCAGCACTTTATACTGATTGTGACGGCACTTTACCTACCGACCATAAGGTAGCGATGCTTTACCTAACCGTACAAAGTTCATGAATGTAGTGCAATGAATTCCATTAAAACACTCCACATAAACCACAGGCCGATTAGGCACTATGATTTAACATTATAAATATGCTTTGTGATCATTGACAGTTGGGGACGGCTAAGTTAGCCTGAACCGGAAACCCCTTTAATTTTTAATAGTGTTGGCCTGGCCCCCCAACGTAACTTACTTTGGACGCCTTGGCCTTCCCTAGAGATTCTCTTGGTAGAGTAATCTCACACTATTTTTTCCAAAGACAATATTGCAGGTGTGATTCAAGTGATCTGTATTATTTAGAACTGTTTTATATTGATTTGATTATATACAACAACTGCTGCAGTGTAAATATATATATGTGACCAGTTTTGGGAAAATCGGCCTAAACGCGTCATCTAAAGTTTTCTAATATTCTACCAGTAGGCTACACGGGGCCTTGGGATGCAGTCCTCCTAATTTGGAAGCTGTAGCACAAGCCGTCTTCGCCCTACGTACTACAACACTTCAGTATTTTTGTTAACTTATTGGCGAGCGAGCGTAGCGAGCTAGATACTTACAGGGGTAACGAACACAATCGAAAATCTGGAATGTTTATTGGCGAGCGAGCGTAGCGAGCCAGACACTTACAGGGGTAACACAATCTAAAATCGGGGATGTTTATTATTGGCGAGCGAGCGTAGCGAGCGAGACAGTATTAGGGGTGGATAATGCAAAATCGGGTATATGTTATTGGCGAGCGAGTGTAGCGAGCGAGACACTTACAGGGGTAACACAATCGAAAATCGGGGATGTTTATAAATTTATTTGTATATATGTTTGGACGTACGTATGTCATTTTGTACTTTGACCCTCGCGTTTTTGTGTTAGTTATTTGTTCGACCCCGTCCCAAATTGCACTAAACAGAATCCTCCAGTTTATCGATCAGTACCCGTATCACCCTAGAAATTGAATTGTTTACCGTTTTGAATTCTTTTGCGGGTGCATTTAATACTTGAAAACTTAAGGGACTTCCATTTCTATTCGAGTTAGTGGCGGTGGTAAGTCAATGCGCTCTTTGTCATGGTTATAAGCCGTGCGCACAGTATTTACCTGAAAATACATTGTCCACTAGACTACTGCGAAGGTAAGTCTGTGTAGGTGCATGTCCAGTTGTGTCAAAGCATTGTGTGTTACTAGCTAAAGAATATCACAAAGAAAACTTTTAAATAACGTGTATTGTTCTGTTATTGTTGTTTTTTCCTTCAATTCAAGCAGTTGCAGAGAGTTGTTACTATGGCACTGAAATCCCTTTACCCTGTATGCTAAATTAAAAAAACTGGACCTTATTTTCAGTAGCTTCAGTGTTAGAAGTCAATAAAAATAGTATAGTCTTTAGGCTCGCTCGCCATTTGTGCTCAAGCACACCACTAGTATATATGTATGTATGTATGGATGGTACGTATGCTCTTTAAACGCGCCCGCGGGGAACTTTTTTCTCCTAAAAACACGGCTATTTAGGCTTGACTCCAGTTTATTCTGAAACTACTACAGCATTAAGCAAACCTTACTTTATACTTAAGCTCCAAAGTATGAGAAAATTCCAGCTAAAACGCTTTTTTTCAAGACACAAAAAGTTGATTCGACAGGTTTCTATGGCATTGAAGACCCTTTTCCAGACTTAATTTCAAAACTTCGCCGTTTTATGGGGGGATACGGAGTGCCGTTTGTTGTTTGTCAAGAGCCGTTGGTAGCCAGAATGCCGTAGTATTAATGCTAAGGAAGCTACTACTTCTCGAGGGAAGCTGAGAGATAAGTACGCAATTCCATATTTGTTAGCTAAATATGCAAAATTAACTCTGGCCTTTCTTTTTTGTAGCTAAGAGCTTGTCAACAGTGACTGGTAAATTCAAATAGTCAGATTGGCTCAAATTTGGTACTACAAAAGTTACCACTGCTCAAGAAAATGAGGTAAAAAAGTAATTTTGTATTTGTGTGCTAAAATTGATTGTCTTTTGTTTTTGTAGGTGAGAGCTTGTTGTCAAGAATTCAAGGCAATTCAGATGGTCAAAGTAACTTCAATGTGATACTACAGATGTTATCAATACTCAAGAATGATGTAAGTAGTAATTCCATATTTGTTGGCTAAAATTACAAATAACAACACTGGTTTATTTTTTATCGTAGCTGAGAGCTTGTTCAAGAGATACTGGTGATTGAGATTATCAGAATGGTTTATGTTTGATACTACAAAAGTTACCATTAATCAGGTAAGAGAGTGATTTTGTATTTATTTGCTGAAATCAAATGACATAACTGCTATTATAGTGTTTCCATGAAGTAAGCTAAAACATAGTAACATTTTATGTTACTTAACTATCAGGTTCGCTCGCCATTTGTGCTCAAGCACACCACTAGTTTATTTATTTGTATATATGTTTGGACGTAAGTATGTGATTTTGTACTTTGACCCTCGCGTTTTTGTGTTAGTTATGTGGTCGACTCCGGAAACCAGAGAGTATAACTTGTTTGATTGGCCATATTTATGCTGATGCCTGCAAGACTCATGTAAATGCTAAGCCAACAGACTCTTGATATTCATCTGTGTCAGATGAATAATATAGCATGATGCAATAGAGGTACACATGACCATGTTTGTGTTCTGAATTTGTAAATTAGAGGAATTCATAATTCATGATAATATGTTGCACAAATATGGACAAAAGCAGCAGCATATGTGTTACAAATATAAAAAAGTTATGGCTGTATGAAATACAAATACATACTCTGCAACACAATAGAAGATTGTCATCTTCAAAGATCTGATACAAGGTATTCTGACACTATGAATATTGGGGTATCACACATAACAAGAATAGCTAGTAGTAATCAGTAAAGACTTGACAACAGGAATACAAATAAGAAAACCAAGTTCTCCCAGGTGAATTCACGTACAATGTGTTAAGCAATTAACGTCTTGCATTCTTGTTCCCTTTCTTTTTGTAGTAATAGAAGGACACGGCAAGCACTAACTCGATCCTTGTAGATGGGCTGAAGCATTTTTAAGAAAATATTTTTCTCAAAATCATGAGAATGTATGGCTAGAATATTTATCATTGAATCTACAGGAATTACCGGGTTCAACATATTGGTAGCCATATAGCTACCAATATTGATTATTGGAATTGAATTTACTGGAAGTTCACAGATTACCAGCATGACTAGACCCATGGAGAAGATATCACTCATATTGGTATAGCGCCCTTTATAAACTTCTGGTGCCATAAAATATTCAGTCCCACATACTGTTTTCATAATGTCACTCATGACATTAGTATGCATTCCACCTTGTTGAGGAGGGAAATCTCTTGCTAGACCTAAATCTGCTAATTTAAGATTGTAGTTTTGATCAACTAGAATATTGGCTGGCTTTATGTCCCGGTGTACTATTTTATTTCCATGCATGTAAGCCAGAGCAGATATTAATTGAATATACCAATTAATTCGGTCAAAATATGGAATACGACGGCCTTTTCTCAGTTGTAGAAAATTACAGAGAGATCCCCTGGAGCAGAATTCAGTCACAATGGCTACTCCTGTGGGAGTAGTAGTATTGCTATCATTAAAAACCTCAAATGCATCTTTGAAATTTATAATATTAAGATGGTTCATTCGTTTCAAAATACGGACTTCTTTAACTGCCATTTCTTTAATAGCTTTCATATTTTGTGGATGGTAATACAATATTTTGACTGCAACCACGCCTCCAGTATATATGTCCATTGTTTGATAAACTTTTCCAAAGCTTCCCTTTCCCACGTCTTGATAGAGTCCGTAACAACATGATGGCCATTGAGATATTACTGCGGTTGGTCCACCTTGAGATGGTGGCACAGGTGATACTCCTGGAGCCCAATTTATTACTCCTGGAGGTGAAAACGGTGCTAATCGAGATCCATTTGGCACTCCTGGAGATTGTAACACAGGTGGTGCTACTAGGGGTCCATTTGGTACTGGTAGAGTTTGTAATTGAAATCCATGTGGTACTGGTACAGTTGGTAATTGAAATAGATTTGGTACTGGTAAGCTAGGTGGTACGGCCATGGCCGTACCAATATCTCATCAAGGAAGTGTGTTAGTTAAGGGGTGTGGCACATTAACGCTTGGCATCCTCTTGGAGGAGGCGTGGCTTGATTTTGAGCTCGTAGCCAAATTAACCCTCCGTGCCATTCCCGGCGTAGCGGTTCGGTAAAGGGTCTGGCTACGCTGGACTAGTGATGGACATGGCTACAACACTGCTATAGCAGGCAATTCTGGCGGCGTTTATTAGTACTGTTCTTCAAGAAGCTCCATACTATCCTGGACCGGAATTTAAGTTTCCCAAGAGAGCATTAGGTAAAAAAAAGTTGTAGTGCAGAGATGTTTTCAACATGCTTGGTTTTCGCGGTGGCCTTTCCTGGACTACAGGGAAGACGATGACACCCTATTTTGCTATACTTGTAATATAATGTTTTTAGAAAAGAAGAACAAGACTTCCACCAAAGCAGACCAAGCTTTTGTAAGTGACATTATTATTGCCAAGCAGCTAGCTAGTCCACTACTACTAAATGATAGTAACCAGAAGTGGGAGTATTAATGTTATTTATATATTTTTTACTCTTTAATAATGACACACATAAGGTTGCCAATAAAAATTAAAATATATGTGTGTTGTGTATATCAGGTTTCTAAAGGTGTTCTAATTGGAAAGATGCAATTTCAGTGTTTAATAAACATGAGAAAAGCCATTGCCATTTGGAAGGACTTGATGCCATTGTTAAAATTACCAGCCACAACCATGCACATTGGTTCACACTTGAATAGGAAGCATGCAATAGAAGTAGCCAAAAATACGAACGTTCCGCTGAAGATAACGTCATGCATAAAATATTTGGCTAGACAAGGATTACCACTGAGGGGTCATGATGACGGTAGTGAGAGTAATTTTGGAGAAGAACACCTTGAAATTCATCAATGGATGGAAAAAATCCAACAAATATACCTCACATAAAAATCAGAATTCATTAATTAAAACTATGGCTCTGTCTGTTCTAAGAAAAGTTTCTGAAAACTTAGGCATAGGTCTCCATTTTTAGCTGTGATGATAGATGAGACAACAGATGTGACCAACCAGGAACTAGTCAAAATAGTTATTCTTTGGATTAATGATGTGTTTGAGGCAAAGAGTTCATTGCGGGCTTTATGCTGTTTCATGTATTGATGCTGCCACACTATTTTCTGTTATTAAGGATGCTTTGACTATACTTAACTTGTCTTTTCATACACTTCGTGGACAGTGCTACGATGGTTGTAGTACCATGGCTGGCTCAACTAGTGGTGTTGCAAAAAGAGTTTTGGATGAGGAAGAGCGTGCAGTATTCACTTATTGCTACTGCCACTCTTTAAATTTAGCTGCTAATGATTATATTAAGAATTCAAAAGTAATGAAATCATCGTTGGAAATTACTCATGAAGTCACTAAATTGATTAAACTCTCTCCGAGTTGAGATCGCATTTTCCATGAGCGAAAAGCTGAAAATGAGTTAAAAAATGAAACAAACCCTTTGAGCATTCAACTTTGAGTCCCACATGATGGATTGTGTGGTCTGATTTAGTCCTAGCCTCAGGTTATTAGGCCTTAGAGGGGTTGTTGGACACAGCACTTAGTGTATGTTTCAATACTGTAGCCAGAACTGAGTTATAGAAGTGCAAACAGCCAGATATATAGAAAACTGTCTGAATGTGGAATCAGAGCATAAGGTGGTGTATAGAGGGACAAGGGAGTGAAGGGAAATAACATAAATGCATTAGTTACAGTGTTCAAGTTACAATTAGTGAATAGGATGGAAGTGTGTGCAACTGAATGAATGTGTACGTTTGTGTGTGAGTTATATATATGCAAGTTTTTCTCCCGCTTGCTATTGAATAGGACCTCCCTACTGTATATATTATTACAGACTGTATCCTTCTCTCTCTCCATATCTGATACCGGAATAACACTTTATAGTACATGACTTAGAGTGAGATGAAACTAAATATTTTATAAGCAAAGTTAAAATATAGCTTGAGAGTGAATTATCTTACCACTTTACTCTGACTACTTTAATAAGTGGCTTTTGTCTTGGATATTATACCATCTGCCGTTGCTAGGAACAATATCCAAAAATATCTTTATCACTTTCATAACAATATGTTTTGACACGAATACAGGTGTCATCATCGGCAACATTAACACAAATATGTGAAAATTCCTAGGAAATGACAAGAAAAATATATAAACATGTTTGCGTTAAAAGGTGAATGCCAAAGCAAATTTCTTGGGCAAAAATAATTGTATAAGTTGGGTGTGTTAGCTGTTCTGCTGCTTTCTGAATTTCCTGAGGCAATCAAAATCATTTGACAGAGTGCCCTGGTCCCAGTTCATTCCTGAATCCAGCATTTAAATGAACTGAGATTCCAATGCACTACGTTTGTTCTTACTTGTACAAATAGACAAAACCTTTAAAGAGAATAATAATAATTTTTAAGAGAATTTAAGAGAATCCTTCTTGGACAAACACTATTAACACTTCCACGTGTTTATACTATGTACTAGATGATGTGTTTTTAAGATGAGCAGAATAATACTTCTAGTGATTTGTATTAAATTATGTTTGAACTATATATTACTCATCTGCTGAAGATCGATGTCCTCTAATTCAATACACCAGGTGGTTTTTTTTCCAACAAAGCCATAGTGAATATAATTAACAATGAAGTATTATCTGCAGGATACAGTAAATGGTGAATTAGTGACATTGTATTGAAAAGGCATGAATGTCCTGCCAGCTCCCCTTTGTATGTGCACCCTTCCAACACATTCCCATTGAAATATTATAAAGACCACACAATCCACCTCAAAGCGTCTCTTCCCCGTGTTTTATTGTTGTCAGTTAAACCTTTTCTATACATTAAGTTGGCATTATTTTTCGTGATGTAATTTACTAAGAATTTTATAATAAAAAAAAACAAGTTAAATTACACACCTGCATATCAATAATATACCAACTGTGAGGTGATACATAAAAGAAAGATTTCTGACTGATTGCTCATCACACCTAACTCACTGAACGCTACCGTACTTTGTTTGAATACCGTTGCTATGGCGACCACTGCCGAGAAACTCCTCTCTGTCCGAATCAGAGTCTGGCAGTGCGGCTGAGTTCCTCATTTTTTCTCGTCTCCGGCTTGAAGCTGTGCTAATGTACTGCTCTTCCCCGTCTATTTCAGTGCTAAACCTGAGTCTCTTTGAGAAGACGATAAAAACTGCACCAGAAGTAAAGAGAAAATTGGCCAGGTAGGTATAAAACTTGACAGCAGTTGTATCAGTGTTAATAATCGTAGTCTTCAAAAGTGGCACAGTGTGAACAATGATGGGTGTGGCTATTGCGCATACCACCACCACGATGTTGAAGATAGTTACAGCAGCTACAGATATGCCCCAAGAAACCTTCCCCTCCATGGAACTAGCAGTTATCCAGAGTCCAGCTTGAATGTTCATTATGACCGATGCGAAGATAATTATCCCTCCAGCATCACCAATGGCACCCGAATAATCAAACAAAAATTTGAAGCAGTGAATATTGTGGGAGAATGAAAGAGAAGAAGATGAGAAGGAGAAGAGAAAGATACAGTGTGTGTTTGTGTGTCATGCATGTAATTCATTTTTAGTGTAAGTTGTGTACATCACTTTGTGGGTGCGTTATAATTCATTTGTGTATGGGAAGTGGATGATGAAATACCTGTGCATGTTGAATCATCCTCAACTTCATTGGACGTTTGTGTGGTGTGAACTTTATGTATTTTTCCATATTTGGACATGTGTGTTTCTATATAACCTTTGTAAGTCACTCACGTGTCTCAGTTCGTGGCATGGACCAATTTTGACTTAATCCTCATCTGGTGTCTGCGTGTTGTTCTTGTTGTATCTTATATAACTTAAAACTTATATAACTTACTCTGGCGCAGCACTTGCCACAGCTCTGGTGGCAGCGTTAACAAATCTATTTACTCAGGTTCGGAGAGCGTAATAGCCCGTCCTTGAGAGCGTGCGGTCGTGTCAGTGATTAATCCCCTGCCCGTCCCCACAAATATCATAGTGGCTGGTGTTACTTTCATACACAGAGCAATTAAGGAGAGGCTTTTGACCATTAATTTCAACTAGTTTACTACCGTTGAAAGCGAAGCAGTCCATATGCTTTTCACAATGGTTTGACTCCATGGCTATGAAATTACACCAGAAAGACACACCCGTGCAGCACATCACAAAGATGACTACTGTGAAGAGGAGAATGAGCAGCCAAGGTCGCACATGCCTGCCACAGATAATGCACACATTCTGCTGACGAAGACTCCCACATTCCTTGATGTGAGTACCATACATGAACTTGAGTGTTCCTACAACTGGTGTCCAGCAGGGGAATTTTTTATTCTTGAGTTCTACTGTTAGGTGTGGCATCTCTTCACTGGCTAGATCCTCTATTTTCTTCTTGAATGGCCAACAAACCAAGATAATGGCATAGGAGGCACCCAGGAGGCTCACCAAGCAGACACCCAAGATGGCCAGAGGGAAGATAAAAGCTGTGTACCAGTAAATGTCATAACTGATATTGTCAATGTCCAACATAACTTCCTCAGGTGATGTGTTTGAGGAACAGTCTAATGCAGTAATTAGAGAACACCTGCTGGTGCAGTCAATATAATATACCAATTTGCTAAAGTTTGTTTATCCTTCTAGGAGCGTATAGCTTGAAACTGACTTTGCTACTTGGTTGCTGTGAAAGATAATCCAATAGTTGTCTAGTTAGCCAGATAGTAGCTGCTACTCACTGTAATAGAGAACTTGTACAGCCAGGCTGCCCGCTCAATACTTGACTGTCTCAGCACTCCCAATTGTAGCACAGCAGCAGCCCTCCAACTAGCACAGCACTGACCTCTCAGTGGTTATCTGTTAATTAACTTTTACAAGTACGCTGACCTCTGTGAAGCCGTATTCACAGCCACAGTCAATTCTATATAAGGCTCTGCTCTGTTATTATTCATTGCTAATGTGGCTACTGTGGTCAGGTGCACAAGTGAGGTGGCAATATTCATAGGTATGTATAATGAGGTCATATGTACAATAGCCATATGTATTTATGTACATTATGTGAAAAGCGGAGTGCTAGGAAGTGTCTTTTATGTCACATTGTGTCTGTTCAGGTACTTTCTCAGTTGTTGTTATGTGAGAGTACTTAACTTGGAACGTATATTAAACATTAGAAATCATTACACACGAAGGAATGAATCTTAAAAAATTATTAGGTCATAAACGTAAAAATGTATTAATCTATACATATGTTACTTTCATACAGAACACGAAAAAATAAGTAAAGTAATTAAAATGATGGCCTATCACATAATAAGCTAAGCAAACAACTGGACATAAAAGCCTCTTTCTTTCTACTTTTAGCCCCAAAGAAAGTGAAATAGAAGAAATAGTTTTAAAACAAAATCCTTTAATTAAAACAAGTTATATACTAAAAAAAAAAACAATTATGGTTTGTGTTATTTGTGAGCTGAAGCTCAGTCTCTAATATAATATATAGCAGGTGTTCAAGGTGGTATTCACTCATTTTACATATCAGATAGATATATATAATTAATGCTCAAGTCTACATTCACAACACATACACAAGTACTGTGTATGTTGTGTGAATGTAGACTTGTACAGTATCAACCCTCATTGCGCATGCTCGATAAGGTTATAGTAGTCATTTTGTCTGTTTGCCTGTTTTGTCAATTTGTTTGTCTGTCTGTCACGCTCTGATTTCGAGATTATACTCACAATTAACCTTTGATTTTTGGTACGAAGATACTCAGAAGGATGATTGAACATCTTTTATTGAGCTACTTTTTTTATTTCGAACTGGTTTTCGAGAAAACTCGAAGCTATCATCTCCGCGTAGGTTCTCGTCTTTGTGGGTAACGCCCCCTACGACCACGTTGTATTCACCTGAGCAATTAAGTTCTTACTGCGCCCGCGGTATTTTGTTTATGCATGCAAAGTTAACTGAGTGGAGTGCTGGAAGCGGAGCCGCGCGTTGAAAATATATACTGGTGAGTATCTCTAGCCCGTTTTTATTCTTCTACTTTTACATCTACCGTTTTCACTACTCCTGCTGTGTTGTTACCAGATAAGAATATCCAATAAATTTTTCTTTTTGCCAGAGGTCATTTTGTGATAGCTATAGCTAATGTATTGTAGCGCTGAGGGTTGCACCTTTGGTGCTTCATTATGTTTATTTTCTATCAGATGTGGGGAAAAAAAAAAGGAAACTTCCTCTAATGCTTCTACTTCAGCTACAATGGACACATCAATGCTACACAAATCATCATGCAGTTACTACTTCAAGGTCAACTCTGAAGTGCCACAGTTGATTATTTTTTCATTATAATTGAACTATGGTGATGTTTCACTGTTAGTTGTTTCTTTACCTATTTTTTTTTTGACAAACATGCTGAAACTCTAGTTTTTCACTTTAACCAAATTCTCAACTCTTTTATGAACTTATTTATTTAAGAGATCATGATTAGCATTATTTTCATTTTCTATTTTGCTATTATTGGATACTAGCAAACTGGCCCTGGACATATTGCAAAGTAAGAATGCAGTAGCACAAGTTATCTTGTTCAGTTATCATTCTCTGCCATTTGTTAAGGCTACATCATAAGTTTCCCTCTCCTGCTCTCCTGCTCTCTTTTTTCTGAACTATCTGAACTTTCATATACCCCACCTCTCCTTTTCATCAGCTCTTCTTCTTGAGTCATGGAGTCCCCTTTTCCTTTGTCTTTCCTGCTTCTGAATTTCTGTTCTACTTTAAGAAACTTTTGTCTCCTATATCGTATTTTAGCATTTCTTTTGAAAATTAACCCCCGCCTTTACTCGTGGATTCAGCCTGCTTTTTAGTGATAATTAATCGCTCGCCTCATAACCTTCCATTTTTTACCTACACCGCCTTACCTCGCCGATTTTCAGTTACGATTAATCGCCTTTTACCTTCTCTTCCGTACTTTCACCTTCCTTTTTTAAATCTACTCCACCTTCCACCGTCTATGCACCACTTTTTAGAAATAACCAGCACTTTATACTGATTGTGACGACACTTTACCTAACCGTACAAAGCTCATGAATTATTTTCATGGTTACATAAACCGTCAGTCGTCATCGTCCTTACTGACACACAAGCGTATTATTATAATAGATTATCATTCCCCAAAATTCTTTAATATTTTGTTACTAAAACCATAGATTACGCTATGCAATGTGTTGTAGTGCAATGAATTCCATTAAACACTCTAAATAAACCACAGGCCAATTAGGCAGCATGATTGAACATTATAAATAATGCTTTGTGATCATTGACAGTTGGTGACGGCTAAGTTAGCCTGAACCGATATTGGGGACTGCTAAGTTAGCCTGAACCAATAACCCCTCAATTTTGTTGGCCTGGCCACCCACCGTAACCTACTTTGGATGCCTTGGCCCTCCCTAGAGATTCTCTTGGTAGAGTAATCTCACACTTTTTTCCATAGACAATCTTGCATGTGTGATCTAATACCAGATGAGTAGGAGCAACTCTCCAGGACGAAGTAATTAGACAAATGCATAGTATGACTAGTTATAGGATGTTCTAAGATGTATTCTGACAGCTAAATTATGGCTAATATTATATATAATTACTTGTCAACAATATCATTGAAAATATTATTTTAAGAATTTTTTTCTTTCAGAGAAAAGCTACATGCAACACTCACTTTAACATGATTGGCTCTCCATATAACCTGCTTTTACCAGCATGGAATATGACAGAATCTTCATTTGCAAACCAAGCTACACCCACGCAGATATATCACTTACAAAAAGCTATTAATCTTTCATTATAAATGCAATAAAGCTTTCATTTATTATCCACAGATTTATCCAACAAAACACTATTTATTCAGCTTACAAAAATATAATGATGATGAGTAACAAATACACACGGTTAGATTTACAAAATTGAACACTTTCTGTCGTAGTGACATGGCCGTCCAATTTTCCTTATCTCAAAACTCAGTGGATTTGACTCGTAGAATTCCAACATTTCATTTATAGATCCAAATACTTTCCCAGTGCCTTTCAAACTAAAATATGGTAAATCCATGTCTATTTCAATCACACAATGCCTCAGTGTTCCTTGGTAAAGAATTGACAATACATACTCTCCAGCTGACTTGCTATAGCGAAGCAAGTAGCAATTGCCTCCTCTCAATTTTAACCTTTGCTCTGTTACTGTGGAAGGTATGGCCCCATGATAAGTAGAGTGATTAGGTAGCTGTTTTTTTGCTGGAGGTAATGGATGATCACCAATACTGGAAAACTCATTTATATGAGTAAAGGCCTGATAAGAAGTTAAAGAGATTATATAAAATTTGATAACACGTACAAAGTGGACAGAAAGATTTTGTAATCAACATTATACTGTTGTAGTGTACAGAGTAATTTGATGCTAAATTAACTAAACTACATAATACAAACCAGTAGGACTATCGAATGAGTTCAATTGAGATTCTGAACAAGGATATAGACAAAAATGAAATTTTGTGTTCTGAAGTCAGAACATAAAATTGTCTTTGTATGAAGAGGGTTATAAATAATACAATAAGAAAATTTGCTTCATGTGTTTAATAGTATGAATGTTGTAGTAATAGTGTACACACACACACTGATATGTATTTATGATTTGTGGTTGCTTGAGTAACACCAAGCACCGGCTTGTCTACACCCATGTTATTGTGCATGAATGGAGCAGAATATAGCTAGGTAATACAACACTAGGAAAAAAATGAATGAAATTTTCTATACCTCCAAGACAGTTGGAAATGTACCTATCCACCTATCGTACTAGGATCAAGTCAAATTATGATAACTGAATTAAATTCACTGCCTGAAAATCATCCAATGAAAACCATAACAAAATTGTAAATCAATTTATAATGTGTTGAAAACTAATCTTAAAATTTTGTTAATATAATTAACAAATCAGTTTACGAATTTTGTTATGGTTATTAATGGATTCTTTTCAGGCAGTGATTTGGCTTTAATCCATCACACGGCAAAAACTCCTGTAGTCACTTATTTTGGGAAATTTCATGTTTCTCCACTCTCTGCATAGGGCTAAATGTCTTACAGTGCAGGGCATTTAGCCCTCCACACTACGGGAAAGGTGGTGAAAGTATGAAATTTCGTAAATAAGTGACTACAGGAAATTTAAAGTTTTCCCTGTGCATGTTCATTTTCCAGGTAACCATTCAACAGAACATAGTGGCAGTACTTGATGTGGTTGTGTTTTAAGTTGTGTCAGATAATTATTGTTGACCTTTTGTTAGCTACACAGAAGATCTGGAGACAGACTACTCTGCTGATGAAACATTTTTAAGCTGGGCATTTAGTATATACAGCAATTAATTATTAGCTACTTGAAACTCTTTTCTTCTTCCTATAATATATATATAATTAATCTCCTTTTATCAATGCCAAGTATCCCGATAATTTTTCTTCATCAATAATATTATAACTGTATTTTCAATGCCATTTAACGTAGTTAAATAAGGTTAACGGCGGGAGCTGGGTCATGGCGGCCCACACCGAGGAGGTGTGGCAACAAGCTACCCGCGTAACGAAGTGCATGCGTACAGGCTGCACGTGACCACGAGTTCAGGTAGCAGAGATTGGCGAGAGGGCTGCCAAATTCTGGTTCCCACCATCCCCCCCTAACGTCCTCCTAATAACGGGGATGGTTAATCCATCACAAAGCATGTGGTGTGAAACTGGGCTGGCTACCAGGCCCCAAATGCGCACGGCAATCTGCGCAAAAGGGGCCTTCCCCCCAAATCTGGGGATTTCCCTGCATGTGAGGGGTTGGGTGAACACACCTACCTCGGGTTAAACGGGTGCCAGCCCAGTTCCTGCCAAACGTATGACAGATAGGTAATAAGAATGCATGGCACTACCTCTTGTTAGCGACTAGAGTTAATACTGGTTACCTATTTTGAATGATACATTCTAGCATACTTACACTATAACCAGCATCATTGTTTTGGATTGTTTCTTCATTACTGTCTGGTTGCTCAGCTTTTTCTGTAATATATATATATATATAATATATATTACCCTAGATATCTTCACAATGTTATCTTTATAGTACATGACCCAGTGAGATTACTCACTGTTATCACATAGTTTTATCTCATGGCTGTATTGTGCATGCCCATTACTAGAGTTGTTAAAGCAACCTGGCCTGTACCAGTTTTCAGGGTTTTTACAGCTACCTTTACTCTAGTGGAGCATATCCAACCAGGTTAGAGCAGCTGAATGTCAGGTGGGGGTGTGGGGAGCCCATAGTGAGTCTTATGGCCAACTTTACACCGAGAGTAACCAACAAATTACTTCAGTGAAGATATCTAGTGTGGAATAAACCAGTTATTACACTTTTCAGAGTTGTATAATGGCTAGATATTTCACTCTCAGGCTTTATTTTCACCCAACTTTGGCTCTTGAAAATAAATTAGCCTGCTCTTGCAATATTTTGCCTTATCACACTCTGACTCATGCAATAAGTACTATATATATACATAGCAAAACTCTTCACAAATTACATTGCTTCCCTAAAAAAATTTCACTCGACTGATTTTCGGTTTTTATCTTTAGTTTGCTCATATTTTTAGATATGTATACTTTTGTGTCTGGCTACACTCTCAATCTATCAATTAAAAGAAGAGCTGATTAATGCAATAAAACTGTGTTAAATTGATAGTTCAAAATTAGAGTTGGCATGCAAGCAATGATAAATGAGTATAGCAAAGATATAATTATGAAAAATTTTCAAGTCAGTTATTTACAATATCTGACATTTATTTGGTATCTATATAATAATATGCTTGTGCATCAGTAACGATAATGAAGATGGTGACCAACAACAATGTGTCTTCATGAATAATTCATGAGCTGATCAGAGTTAGTACAGCATCATCATCATTACCTCAATGGGGAAATGTTTGACAAGGAAAAAAAAAAGAGAAAAAGCATTGTCGGGATTCAAACCTGCAACCGCCAAGTGCGAAGTATACACACAAACCATTAAAGTTTGGAATATCTGGAATTGCCTTATTAACCTATTGTATCCTATAACACTGAGTTGCTAAACTGGCATGGGAAAGAGTGTACATCTATAAAGTAGCTAACCATAATTACTATAAGAGATGCAGAGAAGCAGGAGAATACTTAGGTAAAAAAAAAAAGAAGCATATGAGAAAAAGCTGACTGGATATGTAACTAAATCAATGAAGAAAAGAAGAAAATACACACAAATTACAGAAATAGATACTGAGGAGGAGGCGAGGTAGACAGGAGAAGAGAATCCATGAGTTGAAAAGAGGAATAAGAAGAACAGGGCAGGACAGCTGGGAGAAAAAAAGAGATTAGAAGATGGAAACCATAGATAAGACTAATCATATTCTACTACCCCTAATTTTCACCGAAAGTTAGTACGTCAGGCGCCACTGTGTGGCAGGTACTAGTTAGAATAATATTATATTGTTTATTCATAACTAACCTTGAACTGAAATTTCATCATAACAGGGACATTTACTTTCTAAAAACAATCAACAATAAAATTAAATCTAATTTAACAATTTTAAAAAATTGAAAAACGTCAGAGTTCATACACCGGAGCTAAACAGCAAAATTAATGTGGTCATAGGAAGTCCCCAGAAGCCACATTCTAACGTGGAAAATTATAGTTTGTTTCATTTACAAGCATAAAAATGATTCAAAAATGTTTTCAGGATTTTAGAAACATTGAGTTGATGAAGAGTAACTCTTTTTTCTTAACAGTCTAATATCCCTCTTCAAAGTAAAAAAATTTGCATTTTAATTAACAATCTTGTGGTTTAGTAATAGTGTATTACGAATGCTGCACGGCAATAGGTGCACACAAACTGCTTTCTATAAGCGGCTGATCGAAAGTGAGAGGTAGCGTTATGTTAGTGCTGCTTGGCGGTGTTAATAGCTATGCTAGTGTCAATTCTTATCTGGCCACAGCAGTTCTTCAAAGCTAGTGTAGCCAGAGAGTGGGAACCCAGACCCGTACCAAGTACATCAGGCCTTTTGAGTACATCAGTGCGATCACGCACAAAAAACAACAACCGCTTCTCCCACGCTTTTTTCAGTGACGTAGCCTGAGAAGTAAATTAGCTAATAATTTTGCGTGGCTGCTAAGGATTAAAAAAACAACACGCTTTACTTACTATTACCGCCTTCAGCCATATCCAACGATCGTGGCTCGGGTGCTCTCCAGGGCTAAGGCGGAGTGATAGTGGACTGGTGTGAATTCAACAATGGAGTGGAGGGGTAGTCTGGCGGAGCCGACCCTTTACCATCTTTTTTTTGCCCACCAACAAAGAAGGTAAAGGGTCGCATCTGTTAGACTAGTGGAGGGGCGTGTCAGCTGTAGGGTAACAACAATGAGTGTGGGGGCGTGTACGCTTCTCGCCTATATTATTCTTCACATTATATACACTTCCTGATTGGTTTAGTAAATATTGATCTACCTAACTTGTAAGTTCAGATTGGATTTGACATCTTATGAAATAGTCTCTCGTCCCCTCTGCTTAAAATAAACTTTTTTGGGGTTGAGGTTTGAGGAATCAATTTGTACGCCGAAAATCTATTTTGCATATCCCCACCTTAGGGTAGCAGCGCTCGGATAGAAGGAGAGGGTTGTGTCCGCTGGTTGAAGAATCTCCGTGTGTTATCAGGCAGAGTAACCGGTTTGTTATGGATGGAGCAACAGGTGAACAGATATTCCAGATGAAGTGCCCATTCAGGAATCTACTACAGTAGTTCATGCTAGCACTCAAGTTGAATTTAATGTAGTCAAGGATGCATTCACTCAGACAAGTGATTTCCCAGAAGATTCAGCATCTCAAACTTGTTCAAAGATAGTCAGCTTACCTGCATTCTTCAAAGACACTGGGATACCAGATGAACAGGTGAAATTTTACACTATTCTTAAAGCAGTATTCAATCTAATTGAACCAGCTCTTGCACATCACAAGCATTGCAAGCTTACACCTTATCAGGAATTTATAATGGTACTTATGAAGCTTCGTTTGAATTCTCAAATGCAAGATTTGGCGTACCGGTTTGGTGTATCCTTTTCAACTGTATCCAGAATATTTTCAAAATGGATAAACATTATGAGTCACAGGTTATGTCATCTTAATTTTTGGCCCAATCGTGACGCTCTAATGGAGACAATGCCAATTTGTTTTCAAGAATCTTTTGGAAAGAAGGTCGCCATCATCATTGACTGTTTAGAGATATTTTTGGAAAGGCCATCAAATCTTCATGCCCGTGTTTGTACATGGTCAAATTACAAGCACCACAACACTGTTAAAATACTAGTTGGAATTTGTCCCCAAGGTGTAATTTCATATGTGTCCAAAGCATGGGGTGGTCGCGTGAGTGACAGAAATATTACTGACCATTGTGGTGTACTAGATCATTTGATTCCTGGTGACATTGTTTTGGCAGATAGGGGGTTCAGTATTTCTGATTCTGTTGCTATGATGCAGGCTAGCCTTCACATACCTGCATTTACCAAGGGTCACTCACAACTTTCAGCAATGGAAGTGCAAGACACTCGTAGCATTGCCAATGTACGGATACACGTGGAGAGAGTAATTGGAATGATACGCCAGAAATATTCTATCTTGCAGTCTACTCTGCCCATTCATTATGTTATAAAAGGGAAAGCCAGCCACCTCTAATTGATAATATTATTACGTGAGATGATAATAGAATAGCTTAGTCAATAAAATTTACATAATCTGTGACAATGGTTTTCAGTTAGCTAGCTTTAGTAAATATAAAATGTTACGTTATTCTTTTCTTTTTTTTAGTTAACTGTGGGAGCTTTCGGCAGTCAGGGAAGTACCATTGTGTCTAATTGGAGCATTTTTAATTTTCAAGCATTCAAAATGAAACCATTCAATAGAACAGTCCACGTTGTCGCAACCAATCATATCACCACTTTCTTGTTGGTTGCAGTAACAAATCTAATTTCTCCATGCAGTTACTGGAGCCTTCTTTACTTGAACCAGGTGTATCAAATGCTATGGCATAAATTTTATTTGAGCGAGTGTACCATTTTGCGAGCAATTCTGGAAGAATGCTTGTTCTAATAAAATGCTCTGCTCTCTGTACACAAGTGTCCCAGAATTCTTGATCTTTATTTATACGCTCAATGTACAAATTGTTCTGGCCATCTTGTGAAAAAGTGCATACACAGAAGTAGTCCATGTTTGTTTGTTTTTTTGGCATTATCCATTCACATCTTTGCTGTGTGCAAGTTTCAGTACCTTTCAATCGATGTAATGCTTCCAAATAGAAGAGAACAGCACTAATATGGGTACATGTTTCACCCAAACCTGCCATACAGTCACAATGTGCACAGCATATTTCCCCACTGTATTCAATAATAATCCAGCATTTTAATGGTGGGAGTGACGAACCTAAAGTTGTTATTTACTCATGTCACATAAATTTGTATTAAGTATTCTTAACTTACTTTTCCACTTGCTACATATTTTTCTTCATTCCTCCATACCTGAACATCCTACACCCATCCACACACAAATTGATTGTATGATTCCAAGCCTTTGTAAGCCTTGAACTGCTTAGCAGTCAAGAAACTAGTTGTAAGAACCAGGTATGCCACAAGATCACTTGCTTCTACTGGTGGCACACAATCAGTCCTCTCCCCCTGAGGTCCACAAAAGGGATCCCTGCCTCCTAGAAGGTTTATCTTTTCTAGATATCGCTCTTTGGCACCACCTGAAAGTGTTTCAGCGTACCTTGAAAGTTCCATGGCTTCACTCACCAAGAACACCTGTACACCAGCTAATTTGCGCGTGTGCGTTAACGCCACCGAGGTCACGTGATGAAATAGCTCTATAGGCAATAGAAATTTACAGAATTGCAACCTTCTTTTAAGAAGTGTAGCTAGTTTACTAAGGAGGATTAAGTACATCAATATTCACTAGCCGATCTTCACGGGAGAGAACTTGCTATTTATAATGATTAGCTATGACAAAAATGCAATTGTAATCGGTAGCTAGTCTGTAGCAATTGTAATGACAGTGTATCTGAACGACAATAATAGTTCGTTGGAAGGACTAGCTAATGAGCTGGACACTTGATTGCTTCTTCAAATGCACAAATAAAGTGCATTTTAGTGGCTTACAAAAGCTATTGAACACATTACATCATCATGCCATACATAAAATGACAGTTGACTAGTTTTGGTAACCCATGATAGTGTCACACTTTGCGTTAATTTACCAATGCATCATGTAAATTTGAGTTAAATAATATAAAAGTCATTATTCTTGAATTATGGTAGAGTAAAAATTATATGCACTGTCTACAGGACTAGCTCTTCAAAAAAATGTAATTTTATTAATTCAATTGTACTCAGATATTCAAGGTATCCCTGAAACTTTTTACACCTCTTTTTAATAAAGATTATAGCTATAATTAAATTTCAAACATTGATATAATATTGAGCAAGAAATTATTACATGTAATGAAACGTGTGAAGATCAACTTAGCTACTGAAAATAATATATTGTAGCAGTTCTGGTCTTCACTTTGATAAGACTGAAGACTGAAGACTACTTCCATGAATGAGTGATATTATTATGAATGTGTGTGTGTGTGAATCTACTAATAGATAGTTCGGAATGTTGTGTTGTATGTTATAGCTATGGTGGAATGACGAGTGGATGAGTGCATTGTGTGTTCATCAGCTTGTCATCTCTGATTCTGCCACAGAGCTCCCCCGAAAACTGCTGAATGTGATACCTTAGGAGGACGTCCATGTCGTCTAGGAGCTGTAACCTGGATGGGTCCAGAAATAGAATTATGTTGAAAAAGTTATGTTGTCTAGCAAGTGCTGAGTTGAGGAAGACTGTGCTGAGTCTGAGTCGAGTGCAAGCGAGACTGCTGAATCGAGGAAGACTGCTGAGTCCGAGGAAGACTGCTGAGTCCGAGGAAGACTGCTGAGTCCGAGGAAGACTGCTGAGTCCGAGGAAGACTGCTGAGTCCGAGGAGAACTGCCTGAGTCGAGTGAGACTGGCTGAGTCGAGGAGACTGCTGAGTCGAGTGAGACTGCTGAGTCGAGTGAGACTGCTGAGTCGAGTGAGACTGCTTAGTTGAGTGAGACTGGCTGAGTCGAGTGAGACTGCTGAGTCGAGTGAGACTGCTTAGTTGAGTGAGACTGGCTGAGTCGAGGAGACTGGCTGAGTCGAGGAGACTGGCTGAGTCGAGTGAGACTGCTGAGTCGAGTGAGACTGCTTAGTTGAGTGAGACTGCTGAGTCGAGTGAGACTGGCTGAGTCGAGTGAGACTGCTGAGTCGAGAGAGACTGCAGAGTCGTGGGAGACTGTCGAGTTGTGGGAGCCTGCCGGGTCGTGGGAGAGCTCAACAAATCAAGAAACCGACTTGCTGTGTCTTGGTCCAAGGCTGCAACAATGTAGGCATATTTAGAGTTGTCCACTGTAATGTTACGGATTGCAAATTGTGCTTCGGCTTGCAAATTGTGCTTCGGCTTGCTTGAATCATACTTCTCGTTGTGTGTTCCAGAAGGTGGGAAGTTTAAGACTAACAGCGTTGGCTTCGGCCATGGTCCCAGAACCGTCCAGGACACGTGTCGAGGTCACCAAATGTAGCAGTTCTGGTCTTTCACTTTGATAATGGCAAGACTGAAGACTACTTACATGAATGAGTGATATATATTATGAATGTGTGTGTGTATGTGTGTGAATCTACTAATGGATAGTTCGGAATGTTGTGTTGTATGTTATTGTGTTGTTTTTAATGCACACCAGGTCTATTTACAATAAGCAGCAACCTCTACTATGTCTGCGGCGGCATGGCCTTCCAATATTCCAAATATCACAATTCAATGGGTTTGACTGATAGTATTTCAATAGTGTATCCAATGATTCGAAACTTTTATTTCCATTGTCTAAACTGAAAGAAGGCTCATCTGTATCTATTTCTAGCACTATATTTCCCACGGTGTTATCGTATAGAACTGTCAATTGATAGTTTTCTTTGGAATCACTATAACGAAGTTAAAATCAATTTCCACCTTTGTTTCTCAGTTTTTCTTCTGCTTGTGCTCCTGTTATTCTTCCATGGTAAGTTGAATGATTGGGTAGCTGTTGCTATGTAGGAGGCAAATTAATGATGACAGCAGTTGCTCTTGCCTAATCAGAAACATAATGAAACACTAGTAAATCAATTTGAGACAAGATTAAACAGAATGCACACTAATTATGCACCTTCCACACTCATTTCTTTTTTATATCAGAATATTAACATTTAGTGCTATATTCCACTTCTTAAATTCACTTACTGGAGTACCATTTCCTGGTGGATTTGTTAGACCAGCTTCAGGCTCTTCTGCTTGCACACAGGAAAAAATCTGGAATTTCCTGACTTCAGGAATTCTATAGGACAGTTGAGCGCATGGCCTGTACTTCACATTCCCTGTACCAGGTCAGATGATTTCTGACAGCAGGTCACATATCCTGTATCAGTACAGGTGAACTTTCCTGCACTTTTTCTATGGTACCTTCTAGGTCCACCTGGAAGGTCCCTGGCCTGCATTAGTACAGGTGAACTTTCCTGCACTTTTTCTATAGTACCTTCTAGGTCCACCTGGAAGATTCCTGGCCTGCACCAGTAGAGATGAAATTTCCTGCACTTTTTCTATAGTACTTATAGGTCATCCTGGAAGGTCCCTGGCCTGCACCAGTACAGGTGAGCTTTCCTGCACTTTTTCTATAGTACCTTCTAGGTCCACCTGGAAGGTCCCTGGCCTGCACCAGTAATGGGGTAAAGTAGTGAACAGCTGGGTGAGATGGGGTACCTGGTTGCTCGGGAGGGGGGAAGCCTGAAATATAGCCTTTTACAGTGTCTCTCAATCCAAAGAGATGATTCTTTAATTCAAGATAATTTTATTCAAAAGAGAATCAATATTCTTGCAAATGAAGCAATTCACAGGAGAAGTGTGAAGTGTTAATTCGTGGCTCATTAGTGTATTTCTTATTATTTGTTTACAACTGGACTCTTTTTAGAGCTACCACAAGTCAATTGATTTATCTTCCGAATAAATTGCGCGTTTACCGAGCTCATCCTCACAGAAAAAGAACAATGAATACACAGAAAAAGTTCAATTTGCGGTTACTCACCTCGGTTTCCAGTGGTGGGGCACAATTAACCACATGCTCACCTTAGCATGAACAAACTGCTCAACTTCTTGACCCTGTTTCAGTGTATCAATTGGTAAACGGTCTGGCACTCGAGACTACTTTTAGGAGGCCCAGAATTATTATTCTCTAGCAACAAGTAAAAAGTATTGGAGTCAGCAATATTGGCTGCTATTGATCTAATGGCTGAGAAAGGTAAGTGTAGCAATCAAGGTGGTCGGTGCAAGCAAGTCCTCATTACAATCTTGTATAAGTGTAAATAAACAACCTTAGTGATACTTCTTCTGAAAGTGGATATAATCAAAGATTGCCTTGAAATACCATCAGAGAAGTCAACATGACATCACTAGCTATGTGAATAACATAGCTCCTTTTGTTTTGTATTGAGTAGGAGGGCACTAATTTAGGTTTGGACTCCAATGAGTCTAGGTTCTAAGTAGAAGGCTCTAAGTGTAGTGCCCTGCCTCTCAGGGTATAGAAATGCTAGTGGTTGCTATGTTCTAAATTAGTTAGTTACGCTGTTTAGGGTCCTCTCATCAGGCCCCGATAGTATTGCCTTCCCTCCGCTTGGGAAGCACTACAGCCTTGAGTCCTTCGGGACCCTAAACACCCTGAACACTGTAGTACCCTCTGCTTCAGGGCCTAACTATTATGTGTACTATTAAACACATTTCTGCTAGATACAGCTGCAACAACTCATTATATAGTTTTATGCCCATGTTTACCACATTTAGTCTACTAACTTGTACAAATGAGTAAAACTTTTTAGTACTAACTATATTGAGGATTGAGCGCAAGCCTTCCCTGCATAATGATTGTCAATTTACTTATATACTGATGGTTTATAGACAGTTTACTTTGTACAAACTTACTGCGATGTGGTGAATCCGGAATTATATGGTAAACTGATAGTTCACTATACAAAGTGTTTCGGACTTATGATCTACCTCTTTAGTAAAACATCACTCTTCAAGCAATGTTGTAGTGCATTTACTTATATATAGAGAGAGTGTAGGCATTACATAGCTTTAGAAGTAACTCTAGTGCTCATATGAATAATATTAGTGAAACATGAGTTTATTTTGAGTTCATTTTTCTAGAAGATAACCCTATACAACCACCACCACCATTTATTATGGCAGAGCACATCAAAATGAAGAGACCATGACTTGGAAAGATAAAGGTAAGAATGTTTATATGTATTTATCAAGCCTAAGAAATCTGATAGTTAGTGCCACCCCAAGTAGTATTAATTGTACTTATCTACATAATTGCTATTCCTTTCCAAACTAATTTATTATTCTTTGCATCATTCATATTAAACTAACCTTGTATGGATGTATTTAAGTTTTTATGCTAATATTGCACCTCCCATAGCATCACCATGGAAATACTTTGATATACACCAGTGTAAAACAGTTGTATATTTAAAATATACATAATGATGATGTAGTCCAGGAACCCTATCTAGTATACACCAGCATATATGCATCGTAAATGGTTGTAACATGCCAGAAGTATACTGTGTGTATTACTTTAGTATACACCCGGGTATATGCCATAATGTATACTAGATGCATTGCTGGATTATACTCTGTGTATTCTTGAAGATGCCTTACAGCACATGGTATATACCATATTATGTGTACTAGATGTGTTGCTGGAGTATAATCACAGTGGTGAATATGTGGCTTGAAATTGTTGAATTTTCTGTTTGGTCAAACTAGCTATGATTCTTAACCCTTCAGTTTTTAATAATTAAATAAAATACAAGTCTAGAAATACTTACACAAAATAAATGTGTGCGTGGGTATTTAAGCCCCCCCCCCCCATTCCCATTTACGCCCATGGGATGTGCTGCAATGGTGTGAGTAAATTAAAGTTGTCTTTTATTAGCGAGGTTACAGTGGGAAAATGAAAGTGTAAGGAACAACAACAGAGTAAGTGAATTTAAGTGAGGGGTGAAATTATTGGTCCGGCAACCGCCAGGTCTGAAGTATCTGTGTATTCTTGATGACCCCTTGTAGCATAAGGCGGTTGAAAGAAAAGTTATTGTTATAATTGCTTATAGATTATTTAGTCACCAAAAATAATAAAAACAAAAAATAAAAAAAAACATCCAGTTTGAATGAATAATAAGTTCTACTGAGTTTGATCTGCTGTCTACCACGATCCCAAACTCTCTGGTTTGTTACTGTCCAGCCATCATCTAAGTCCCACGACTTCTCACATTCTCATCTGTAATGTGTAGTTCCAGCAAGTTTCTGTGGTAAACAATTAACACAATAAATATATGTATTCAAAAATACTTCTGTAAAAATTGTACTTAAATGAACAAGTATATTGTCATAGTAAGATGAGATACTTGTACTAACAAATGTCAGTCAGTAAACCAAAAAATGAAAATACAAACTCATTACTGTCAGTTTGCTAGATCTTTAATTTAGACTATTGACTGTAGGTCAAATCATGTAGCCAGTGAGGAATTATTCAATCTGTAAGCCACTTCATACAATACTTTTGAAGACTAAGGGAGAACGCACACAAAAAAATAGTTAAAACTAAACAACAACTAATAAATAAACAAAAAAATGTAGTCAACACACCTGAAAAGTTAACAAGAGAACATTCAATCAACACAAATGGCTCATTTGGCTGTATAACTACATACATGAAAATTTAGGAAAATGTTAAATGTATTATTGGCGAGCAAGCATTGACTTTCTAATAAGCTAGCTTATTTTAATAGAACAAGATATCTTATTTGAAAGTCAAGTATCTCCTAGCTTATACTAAGCTAATAACTTTAGAATAAGCTGCCATAGATACCATCTTATATCAAAGCATTGGCACAGTGCTGACCACTAAAACATGGCTTCCTCCAGCTCCGTTCATTCATATTAGTTACTATCCTAGGTCTCTGATACACGCATCTCACAATTCCTCTCTTAACATGATTAGGTTCATGAGATATAATGTGAAGGTCTCTATATATCTGGGTCTGTAGTCTTTCTATACTTACTTCCACTGTATAAGAAAACCTACATACACAGATAGATACCTTCACTATAAGTCTCAGAGAGCTAGGAGGGTAACTAATATGAGTGATAACTTGAAGAAGAAGGACACCTTCCCTAAATACTTCAAAGTAATGTTTACAGGAACACAAACCATTAGGGCAGGCTCTAAAGGGTTACCTCCTAGAGATTTCACAGATGCTGAGCTAAAGAAAGGCTCAAGTCCTAATATTCCATACATATTGGGATTGAGTGAGTGTATTCAGAGAGTATGTAGAGATTTTGACATCCACAAACAGCATTTAAGTCAGGGTAAGACATTAAGATCACATCTTGCTAAAGTCAAAGATATAATAAGCACAGAGTCATCTGTATTGTATAGTTTACCCTGCAGTTGTGGTAAAGTTTATTTAAGTGAAATAACTAGAAGGTGGGAGCAAAGACTGAAGGAACATCAGGATGCTTGTAAGAGAGGTGATGAGAAAGTTTCAGCCATTGCTAAACAAGCTTGGCAGCAATAGACAGAGTTAAAGACAGAGCTACTAAGAATAGTGAGTTTATAATCAAGGACACCAGACAACGAGTTTACTAGAGACATAGGTTTAGAGCTTCCAGGATGCTGGCTGTCTATGTTGAGTGTAAATCACCTTTCAGGATAATGAAACAGTAAGCATGCCCTCCAGTTTTCTTGCTGTTTATATTATGACTGTTATATTACAAGGTGAGTTCGCCAACATTGATCCATGAAGAGGACATCAGTAATAAGTCAAAATGTCAGGTTAAGTTTTAATTAAACATAATATTGGTTGTTAGAATGGACAAAAAAATTATTGTTATAATTATTTCAGTTGAGAATGACTAAATTATTAATAAAAATTGTCTCTTCATATAATTATTTTGACGAAGTATTATATTCAAACCACTTGAACAGAAACAGATTCTCAAAAAGTAATTTCAAGATGGTAGATAATGATCTACAACAGAATAGAAATTTTATAAACAAAGTAAATGTGGAATGAAGAAACCACAAAATTTTGAGACACTGTTAGAGCACAGTTTGCGGCATACATTATTAGGTTAATATATATAACAGAAAGATAAGACAAAGGAGAGTTAAACAGTGCCCCCTTACCCACTCTTTATTGTTTCAGTGTCTGTTCTTAAAACTCTAAGGACTTATCGATGTATGCATAGCAGCATTATTCTTATGACTGATGCAATTAACTAAGCTCAGGTATCTAAAAATTTCATTTCAGCCAATCAAAAATAAATGTACTATTTTGGATGGGCATGATAATCAAGAGGAAATAATGCCCCTCTCAACCATCTGAAATTCTCTTCCTTTTCTCCTTTGTATATAATATATATTATTATATATAATATATATATTATTTCTCTGTAGGTTATAATTTATGTAATTGAGATGTATCCATGTATTGTAAATGTGACTGTACATACTACTGCAGAAAAAGCTGAGGAACCCTCTTGTACTGAAACAACATTGGATAATTCATGTGATGCACTGTCCGTGAGTACTAGCCTATATATTATTCATGCATTATTTTCATTCTAATTTGATTAATTTAATGAGACTTCTATCTTTATTTAAATTAATAATACATAGTTGTCATCACGACAAAGGCCAAGAACACCTATCAGACCTCGTCTACCTGCACCAGTGAGTAAAATACTTTATATGTTTATTTGGCAAGAAAGTGAAATTAGTAAAATTAAAATGAATATACACGGGGTAAAAAGAGTCCATTTACAACCATAATCGTAAACTATCTTGATAATAACAATAAATTTACAAGGCCGTAGAAGTTAACAAACTAGATATCAACGCATTATACACTAATTTACGATTTTGTTACGGTTGTCAATGGACACTTTTCAGGTAGTGATAATGTTAAGCTCAGCAATTTAAGGTCCATATAATGTTTTGAATTAAAGTTAATGTCATTAAATTTATTTTGCTTTTTTAATTTGTACTTGTTTACTACCATTACTGCTCTTTAAACATCAGTATACTTGCTGAACTTTGCATGCACCAATAGATGAATTTAATAATTATCATCAATTGTACTTGCTGTTACTAAGGCTATGCCCATTTCTTAAAATAGTAGAATTTAATTATATATTCGTACTGCAACTTATTATGCTAGTGTAATCACTATTATATTACACTATAGTCAGTCCAAGTTGAGCTGGCTTGACCACAAGCATGGTAAATTAGGAATACATTAAGTACTAAACCAAAAGCAATTTAGTCACACGCAAATGTCAATGCTGCACGAGACAAAGAGGCCGGTTATGAAGGAGTTCAGTAATTTGATAACTTTTGTTATTAAGAAGTTTAGTGATGTTTGTGGAATTTCTTGGGCGCTGCTCAGCTGATCTCATCGGCTTTCAACTATATTTATGTTTTTATGTTTTTTTTGCGCCAGTAATGTGCAGCAGATTGAACACAAAAACTTGTGAAATGTACTTCTAAAGAGACAAGAGTAAAATCAATTGATTCTGCCTACTGTGTCCAAAGAAATATTCTGAAATACACAAAATTCAGCTGTAGAACACTGTTAACTTGTATCTAAAGTTGGTAGACAATAAACTTATCAGTTGTTTCATTTATTTATAAAATTATATATTGAAAACTGATGAGATGAATAGATTATAAGTAGTACCCAATGATAGATATAATTGTGATACAATTTGAATGTGGAGGCACCCAAAGTTGGTGTGAATTCTCACAATGTACTTATTTATAGTCAAAGAAAAATTGATAGCCATAGACACAGCTCTAACAAGCACACAATTTAAGTTTACTTAACTGTGGCTGTTACAGGTTGCTAGCTCAAACATAGCTTTATTAGTCTATCCGGCAGTTGTTGTTAAACAGACAGACAAACAAACTTACCAACGTCTTATCAGATGGTTCTGTACCCTTCTGCGACAACATGAACTTTTAATTATTATTGCTACGATAGTCAAAAATATTATTTAGTAGCAGCTACAACAATATATTCTTTCTTATTGTAATAGTACAGCGCATAATTGCCCATTCAAAAATGAATGGGAAAAATCACTATATTCAATTGAAATTGCACCAGGAAAGTACAATAGCACAGGAACTAAGTGAAATACCACTGTAGCCAAGTGAAATAGTATGGGTAAGTGCACATGACTGCATATTGCCTTGTAAATGTAAAATTCGAGTAGTTTGTATTTGGAGATTGTCATTCTTTATCGCGGAAGTTCTACCCTATTAGACAATTTTTTTCTACAGAGAAAGTTCCAGAGGAAAATCCTGAAATGCAGAGATAGTGAGTGAAGGATGCGTTGTAGCTACAAAGCAAATGATTTTTTTTTTAATAAGCTGGCCAACTATTGGTGAATGGTAGCATGGGCAACCTGTGCTATTATGGATCAAATATACACCTAAAGCAATTGAAATAGTACTTGGTTTGCCTCATGCTATTTCAATCATGTTACTCGTATATACTTAATCTCGAATAGCACGATCACCTGTACTAATACTCATACTAATACGGTGGCAGAATGTCACTTTACTATTGAATAACTATATACCACATGTAGTATACAATTTAACAATGTGTTTTTTTTTAAGTGTGAACACACGACTTTATCATGGCCAAATACTTTTCAATATCAAAATGAAAGAAGTAGATGTTAGGGCGACAGAATGCATAAAAAGGCTTACTTTGTGAGTACTACTAAAACGTCAGATTTTTACTGGTTGCATAAAGACAGTGAGCTCTTTATTGACTAGCTCATTTAGCCTCTTGTGCTAAATACTGGCTCTTGCTCAATAAATATATTATTTACAAAAATTCCTTTGAAGTAAGTGTGTGTGTATTATGTTGGTGTGTTGTTGGTGTTATATAGTGGCTCAATGCATGCGTCAATCGCAACAACGCTCCAACTTCATGTAGCTATACTTCTTTCTTATTTCAATATTCATAATTATAATCAAATACAGATAATCCAAATCATTCTACCAAACTAAAAAATTTATGCGGTATTATTACCTAGGCTATAATTAATGTGTTACAATGATCATAATAATTATACAACAACATATTCTAGCATGCTGAGTTATTTACAGTTTGTAATTCTATATGTACAGGGGTTTGAACTATTACTTCATGTTTGTTTGTTTTTGTTGTTGTTGTTGTTTTTGGTTTTTAACTTAGGCTATGGAACATTCTATGGCTACACCTTTACCTCCATCCAAGGACCAACTGCCAAATCATCCAGCTTATCACATGCTCTGTAATGGAGAACAAGCAGAAGATAAGCTAAGACAAAAAGGAGGAAATTGCTTCTTGTTTCGCTACAGTGACACAAACCAGAAATATGTGCTATCGGTTCTCAATCAGAAACAGTTCTACAATTTCACTATAAATATAGATAATTCCGTGCCTTCATATAGTCTCATTGGCACACAAAATACTTTTCCATCACTGAATGAACTTGTAGATTATTACGTGAGGATCCCTCTAAATCATAATGTAAGGACCATTGGAAAGCCTTGCACTCATGAGAAGTGTGTAATTCTATAATAATAACCTCTTTATTACTTGATGCCTGCAAACTGGTATTTACCTTCATAGCTACTTATATTGTTATTGTTACATAATGTTTATTAGAACAATACACTATAAACTAAACACTATAGTTATGTTTCTATATTAAATATTGTTTTATGACCATAACTATCCATGAATTAGTCCGGTTGCAATTTACTAACTCAGTAGTTTAAAAAACACTAATAGTATATACTTTATAACATTGTCTATTCTTTCTATGTTTACCTAATCCAAATTGCACATTGCTAAAACACAAAAACAGAAGTGTGTTCAGCTTAAATATATATAGCTAGCTGGGTTAATTGCATTCACTTGAACTTAAAGACAATGGGGTTTCCCTGCCATAAGGCTAAACTTATTCAGTGACTTTCATAATTGTAAAACTTTTATTATTATTATTATTATTATTAGTAGTAGTATTATTATTATTATTATTATGGTTGTTGTTATTTTTATTATTCTATATTGTTGTTGTTGTTACTATTGTTATTATTATTTTTGTTGATGTAATAATTATAAACAAATTGTTTTCTTCCAACAGCCAATAATGTTTAATTCAAACTTAAACTTTAAATTTTGTTAGTACGAGGAAATTCATTATTGTTGTGCCAAGACTAAATAATAATAATAATACCTTGTGTGTCAGTAACGACGACGACGACCGACTGCATGTGTATTCATGAATAATGCATGAGCTTGCATGGTTTGGTAAAGCATCGTCATCGCACGGGGTAAAGTGTCGTCACATTCAGTAGAAGCAGTTAGTTTATTCTTAAACAGGAGGTGCAATTAACGACGAAAGGCGGCGTGGGTTTCAAAGAGGTATGCCCTACCAGCCAATTGGCTTTCAGAAAAATGAAAGCTCGATTTCTGATTTACTTGTCGCGAAATCAGTCTTGTGTTTGTATGTTCAGTTAACATGCATGTGTGAAAGTGTTGTGTTTTACAGCTTGGCACAACTAAACACTATATTAGCAAATAAATAGATTAGCTGCCTTTACACCGATATTTCAGAATAAAATTAACTAGATAAAAATAAAATAAATTAAGTGGTGGCCTGCTTCAAGTTTCCATAATGAGCGATACAAATTTTCGCAGCTCGAATTGAACAATGAGTAGCTACGACCTTTTACGGATACAAACCAATCACACCTTCATAGTAGTGAAGGTGAGAGGTGCAGTATTATATAATTGAAAATGGATAATGATGATTCTCCAAAATAATATAATTTCAGCTCATGACAATCTTCAGAGAGAAAGAGTTACCTTCCACGACCAGGGACCAGGTACATCCCAGAGATTCCTGGGACATTTGGTGTAGGTCTATGCTTTATAAACCATACGATAGCTCTCTTTCCCACAGGACAGATATTTTTGTAGAATCAATGGCTTCATCGGTCCTGAAATAGTACTAGAGTTAATCTTTGGTATTGTACCAAAGTTAGTCCTTGAAATGATCCCAAAGTTAGTATCTCAAATGGTTCCTGAATTAGTCCTTGAGGTAATGTCCTTTGAGATTGTCCCAGGGTGTATTTGAAATGGACCTTGAAATAGTGGCCTCATCGTAGCTTATAGATAAAAAATAGAACATAATGACGATAGAACATAATGACGCTTAGCATTGGCATCAGATTGTAGATTCTGACGTTGAATGCAGACCCTTTACCAAGGGTCTGGCTACGCGAGACTAGTAAAGAAAATTGCCTACTGCAAGAATGTCGTGCTTAATGCTTGATATTAAGAGATTTAGATATTATTAGCATTAGCATAAGAGTTCTATCAGTGTGCAGTAGCTATAGGACTGAAGTGGTGCCCCAGGCTTGACAATTAACAAAAATAATAACAATGAACGCAGTCTTTTGGGACTGACTCCCCCTGCGCAGAGCTTCGGTCAATGTCGTCTGCGGTTCTGCGACTATATCATTTGTAACAGATATCCACCAGACCTGCCATCTACCACTTAATCACTCCCTTATCAATTCGTCTATACTGCATTGGCTAGTTTTTTACTTGAGTCTTCTTTTCCACTATTGAGTCCTGTTTAACAATAGCTAGTGTAGTTTAAGGCTCGCTCGCCATTTGTGCTCAAGCACACCACTAGTTGTACCTCTCATTTTATTGTATAATAAAGTAACCTCGCCTACGAGTCGGAATATCCCCTCTTCGATGTTCACTACGAACATAGCACTCCGCCCATTGTTATCAGATCCCACCGCCACAGTGGTGGAGTCAAATTGTGGAAATTAGTTACCTGTATAATCATTTCTATTTCAGCTGGAGGGTGTTGGTCCAGGGTTCCTTGAATGGCTGAAGGTGAGTGTTACTTTGATTCACGCTATTATGAAGGACAGAGATGCATTTGTAGTTATATTAGCTTTAGAGTTAGTGAAGTAATAATAGCTGGATGGACTAATTTAGTTTATAGTACAAATATCCATGAAAATATCCTTACTGTGTATACAAGGACCGTTTAAGGTTTAATTCATACCACACTCTAAGAATTTTGAGCCAGCTAAATAATTGTCAAGAATATATTTTTGTTTGTGATTGAAAAAAACTTAATCATAATTTATATATGCAATTAATAAATAAATTAGAAGGGTGTGGTTATAATAGCCTCCTAACACTTTGTGACAGTCTGCTTATACTTTCATTTATGCTAACTTTCCTCAGAATAGTTTCATACATGTAATCTAATTAATATATTAGGCCCTTTGTCTGGTGCATGTAGTGAATCTAAGCCTCTATATTTGGAGTCCGCCTAAGTTGTGTAATAGTACTACATCATTGTAATACAAATGTAGTATCGTGATTTTTACAATGAGCATGCTTTATTTAGTTACTATGCATTGTAAGTCTTACAGTGGATACTGAACTTGAAACTACATCAATATGTCATTGTCATTACATCATTGTCATTACGTCATTGTCATTACGTCATTGTCGTTACATCATTCATATTTCTCACTTGTTAGTATGTGAACATTCAGTCAGTCAGTCAGCCCCATGTGTCTTGTAAATTCTATTATTTTCGAAAAAAAATTTACCTGATAAGTGAACCCTTCTTGTTTGCTATTCCAGCAATAGCCTAATTTAATTATTAGAAATTGTAGAAAATTGAAACCAATACAGGGGCAGATTCAGTGCTAGGAACAGGGAAAGGCCAAGCATAATTATTTAGGTGAAAACTTATGCAATTATATTAAAAATATTAATATTGATTGTACTTAATTTGAATATTAATTTATGAGTAATGAAAATAAGTTAGCTAACATTTAGTTGTTCCATATAACCTCTATTGCCCAGATTTGCCTTGTTTTTAATTAACTTGTTTTGGATGGAAGACCCCCTCCCATTTCCCACCTCCCGCCCCACCCCTCCCCCTTTATCGTCCCCTGCGTTATTATCCCAACCGTTACTACAAGCATGTCAAGAACAAAAAAAGTTTAATGCACAAATTTATCCCAACTAGTAATTGACGTAATGATTATAATACATATCTTGTCAGTGTCTAACTAAAGTAAGGCTTTTCAGGAAAACAAATTGTATGACACCAAAATAATTGTTTCAATAATTTTAGATACACAGCTGAGCGAACTACAACTTCTGTAGCTTTTTTGTGTGTTTGTTTGCTTGTTTGTTGCTGCTGGGGTTACTTGTTTGTCTACTATTTGTTGTTGTTTTTTGAGGTTGTTTAGATTGCTTGTTTACTAGTTAGCTAGTTTGTCTGTTTTTAATCAGCTATATATATTTTTTTAATATTGAACATTAAATATACATGAAATTTGTATAAAAAATATTTGAACATTGTATATGAATACAGGTTATAATTCAAATTGGACTCAAAATCATGGTAAGTAAAAATGAAAGTCATTAAAAAAAGTCACAAATAGCAAGTGTTCATCGTTATGAATAGCAATAATTTATCATGTTTTCATAAAATAATAATAAACTCTGTCACAATAATGAAAGCATAGAGGTGAAATCAATCATACATCATAAGTCACAAAGTTATGAATAGCTGCACAAATCAGTGAGATATTGTAGCCATAACAGCTCACAGTGAATTTACGAGAATTTGTTTTGTGTGTTCAAAGGCCCGTCAAAACCGCTAATCTGTCGTTCAGATTCAGATGGTGAACTGAATTTAAAGCCATCTACAGAAAAAGGTAATTGTAATAATTTTTATGACACTTTAAAATAGAAAATGCCTTTAAGTGTATTGCTAGCTATTACATTTAAATATTTAGCTTCTATAATCAGTTAAGGGATGTTGATTGTGGCAATTATAAATTTAATGCTTTTAATTCTGCACATTTATATTGTGAAGATTACAGGGATATAGTTTCAGGTTAGTATTTTATGCCACAAAACTATTGTAGCTATTTAAAGCTTCTTTTCTTTAATTATTACTAGAGGTTGTTTCTAAATGTTAAATCACTCATGGGCTACATACATATAACATTGGATACTACTCCAAAACATACATTATTCTTATGTTTTGAGGGTTCACACCTTTGGCGCTTCATTATAGTGGGAATAATAATAGGACCATAAAAAGTTATAATGTTAGATTTATTTAATAGAGTTGCAAATTGTAGCAACTAAATACAATGTTAGGGTGTTCACAGGTTTATGAGAAGAAAGTTTCTATAAGTAGTAAATCCTCTATCTAAGTGCAAGAGGGTTTCTGTTTGTCAGTCAATCAGTTACTTACCTACCCACCAAACCTACGAAGCACAAATACCGTGGACAAAAACAAATTATTTGCTCACAAGAGTTTGGCCTGACAATAGGAAGCATTAACAACAATCACTTACCATTGTACGACCAACAACTAGTTTTTTCTGGAAAAGAAAGCGTCAAAACAAGAAATATTCTGGCTCAATAAAGGGAGTTAAATTGTACAGTGCAATATTTAGATGTTTGTTTTAATCTTCAGGAGGCTGCCATCTTCAAAATCTGCTTTTTGTTGCACAAACTGATAACTGTAACAAAGCAAATAAACCCTCTCGTGCATGTGCACTGAGGGCTAACAATACTTAGTCAAATTGTAACAGTTATAACAGACAATAAAATATAATCAAAACTTACCCTACATTTGGCAAGAAGTCTAAACGTCCTAATTAAACATATATTGGCGGTTAAAACTGAGAAAACTTGCTTTTATTATAATTAATTCTACCAAGAATGACCAAATCATTGAAATAATATTGTTTTTCAAAGGGTTGGCATGAATTGAACTTCAACGATGCTCGAAGTTCAGGACAACAGTATTCATAATGGCTAACTTACTCAATGTGAGTACTATGTATTTTTGTTTAAAAAAACTGACACTAGCTATATTGTAGGAAGGTGAAATTTACTTACAACTTGACCTCCAGGGCCGTAGGAACCACGTGGGTCTAAGGGCAATAGCCTCACCACTTTTTACCAACAAAGTTGGTAAAGATCGTCACATTTGGACCTATCAAAGCCATAATATTATTATTAGAAGGACAATTAATAGTAATTGTTATATCCACTTAGCTACAGGAATGAAATATAGTAACTAAAAAAATGAGGCCTCATTTGAAAAAAAGTGAGGCTAATAAAAATAGTCCAAAAACCAACAAGAACAAACTAATAGCCATAAGGAACTTAACAACTAATAAAAACTAACTAATGGGAAAAATAGGAAAACTAAACAACACTGCTGTCAGGTTAATATTAAAAGCACTCCGGGAAAAGCCCTATCACTCAAAATTTTCTTCCCATGACCTCTTTACAAACAACAGCAGCCAAATCATCAAGCTTATCACTTCTGCATTACAAGAATAAAATGAAAAAGGAGGAATTGTTTTGCTAAAGTACCTCTATAGAAATATGCGATCAGTTCTCCATCAAAACATACATAGACTATTCTATGCCTGCCTTCTTACAGTCTTCAAAGTACAAATGAAGTTCCCTGCCAACCTTTAGCAACATTATGTTAAGGAAGTACTTGTTGAAAGTTTTGGAAATGATCAGCAGAAAAGATAAAACTAGGGAGGTCAAAATGCTAAAAAAAATGAACCAAATTAGCTCTTAAAAACAGCAGAAGAAATAGTCAGGAGACAAAAGAAATGAGAAAGACTGAAAGACCACAGATTACTGCACAATTCATAATAATTGCTCTTCTATAAGCCTAGCCCCTATGATTGCTTTTCTGGCTTCAATGGGAACCTTTTTTTTTTAATTTTTTTATTATTATTATTATGGATTAAGATTTGACCCCCGTAAACCTGCACAGCTACATATGTTGTTCTCAAATGGAGACGCAAGATCTGAAACGCCCTCTTCCAGTGTGCTGGCCTGCTGTCAATAGCTTGCCCATTTCATATAGGAGTGCGTGCATCCACCAAAATAGCTACTAAAACTATTTAGAACATAGATGCTGCATTGTGAAAGAGGACTTCGAATTGCTTAGGTCCTCCAGAGAGAGATACATGTACTATTAATTTAGTGTCCCGGCCCGGGGAGGACAGGGATACCTACCGTCTCTGGCTGACTTGGATTGCATTGTTCGGAGCAGTAGCCCATTCTAACGTAGTGAACTACACCGCTTTTTTTAGGGCCGCATCTGGACTAGTCTTGCGTAGCCAGACCCTTTACCAATAGCTGCGCGGGAAAAGGGTCTGGCTACGCGAGACTAAATCTGGACATTATAAATTGTAATTCCCGTGGGCGATGCCTTTACTAAAAATGACGTCAAGTACGGATATTTTCAGCGCATCTAATCTGTCTCTTGATAGGCGTAGGAGTGGACAGAGTTCTTCTAGCTATGAACGGTAATCCGCTGTAGTAGGTTAGATACATAATGACTGGAGGTAGTTCATGTAGGGGCAAAGTTAGTAATGGTTCTTTAAGAGCTGGTACAAATTACTAGAAGTGTAGAGAATTGTATAGTTTCTAATCAATACAGACAAGCTCTTCAGGTGAGGGTTCATTTTTCAGATAGGGGAGATAATCTATGTAGATAAGGCAATAGCTATGTGTCAATTAAAGCATAATAATTTATGTACATAGAACTTTAGAAATAAGTAATAGTCTGCATTGGTACCATTTTAATATACCCCTCATGAAGAAACAAATGACATGACTGAATATGTCTAAAATGTGTCAATATATATGAGGGTGCTTATACTGGATATTATATAAGCTAGTGAGTAATAATAATATTTGGGAAATGGTTTGATGATACAGCGTGTTATGACCTTAAAGTCAAATATAAAGTGATAGAGCTAAATGTACTCTGCAAACTCACACATGAAGCCACGGACACAAAACATAGCTATATTTGGTTTTACCTCCAGTGTTGACATAACGTGTGACTCAGTTCTTTCTATTATATCGTAAAAAGAGTGTTGGAAATGTTTGTCGTATAAATACAACATCTTTTGATTGAAAAGCTAAGGTTTTATTAAAGTATAGAATTAAACAATATTGCTATTATAACAACAATATTGTATAACATTCCCACACCTTATCATTTGCTGTTTAATTTACTGTCTTGTACCAAGTTATTGCTGGTTATCACATTGTTCAGTTAAAAGTTCTCTCTTTGTAATATTCTAAACACAAAGTCAGAACTTTTAGATTCAGATGTAAACTATTCGGTATGTTTAAGTACACTAAAGTGTTGTTTGATTTATTTCATCTACACATGGAGTGTATCACACAATAATACAAAAAAAAATTGCATTAGTTTGTCCATTATTAGAAGTATGTATAGGTGGGTAGAATTAATTTCACGTAAATAAATAGAGTGTTGATTATTTTCTCTTTTCAATTTTTTTTTTTTTTTTTTTGCTATAGCTAACAAAAAAACAACAAAAACAACAATTTTTTTACATTATTCCATATTTTCACTAGGTACACATCCATTGTTGACAAGATCACAGGGGTCAGGGTTTCAGGGGGGGAGAAACCGGGGATTTCCCATACCAAGCAAAACTTTCCGCACCTCTAAAAATTGCCTCCTAAATCGTTTAAATTAAGTGTTGTTCTCTTATATTAAGTTTGATTAATTTCTTTAAACAAGCAGTCACTCTTTACACTCAAAATGTCTTTCCTCTTTAATAAATAAAACCCAAGTCTGAATAAAACCCTGAGTGGTAGAGCTCTACCAGTTGTACTTGTCATGCATTTACTTGTCCTTGCCTCATTATAACTTAAGAAACCTGAAAAGATACCATTGAACCAATAGTGTTCTATAGCATAATAGAACATGTAAAGTAGTGTATTCACATTTACATAATAGTGTAGCTACTCATGCTGTTTCTTTTGTAAAACATGTGTGATAACATTGTCTGGCAGCACAGTGCATTTATAAGCCCACTGCAGAATATGCAAGCATCAGGACATTGTAAACGAGATGGTTAATGTCATGTGATTCCTACCCAGTCCTTAAGTTAGTATTCCAAAGTGGTACAATTAACAGCAATAGCTAAAAGTCTACCAAAATCTGACCAATAGAAATGTGTTATTTAGGTAGTATTTGTCCATTCGCTCATTAATATTCATGAAATGCCATTTGCTGGCCTTCTCTTCTGTTTTATTTAGAGAGACATAATTAAAATCACTGGAGACCTTTTCACAAGTTTTAAATATATAATATATATATTACTTTACCTTTATGGCGAAGTATAGAGGTTTTTATGGCTAGGCAGCTTATAAGTCAATATAGTTATATTCCACAACATTTTTTTATCACTTATACTTTCAGATAACAGGCTCCTAGTACTACCTCACGGCTAATTCTATCGAATACTTAGAAACAATTTGAACCCCAAACCCTCCCCAAGAATTGTAGAAAAAATGATTGTTAAAATATTATTAAAATATCAAATAGGAATTAGATTAACATAATCAATAACAATACTAATGATAAAAATAGGGTAATTATAAAATTATTCTGATTAGCTTACTGTCAATGAAAAACTAGAAAATGTACAGGGTAGCATGCCTATTCTTCTCCCTCAAAAATGCCAAGAACAAATTTGACATTTATGTACATGTACTTGCATTGTACAATTCATGGTTGTAATTCCAAAACAGTGACCTTTCTTCTCAAAGTACGGGACAACACATTTGGAATTGAAGCTGGGAGTTTATTTCTTATAAGATTTAATTAAGCACTTTTCTCAATTGTTTCAAATATAATCCTGTTATCCCAAGGTATTTTTGTAACTTTGTGTGCAATTTTATAACTTGAAATTTAATGTTTCGCACTTTCTACCTGATTTTACAATTCATCCTTGCTAGAAGCAATATATATGTATGTATAAGTTACACCACAATGTATACATAGATAACACCATGACATGGAGGTTAGAATGGGATTTATACAAGCGAGGGCTGAAGGTCCGAGGATAGCGTAAATCTCATACTGACATAGTGAAGGGGTGCAACTGACTTATGCCATGGCTTTAGGCTATATACACATAAAAACAAATTTTTTTCATTGGATGATTCACTTATTCATGTCCTAGGAGGTGGGTATGAAATACATTCTTCGTGAATTGAACATCTGATTGGATAGTTTGAATGTACCATGGTACAAATTATTATATATAACATTTTATTGATGGACGCTATGCTTCCCCTCACACACACCCCCCTCCTGGTTGTCGTAGCTCAGTGGCAGAGTGCTTGTCCGTTATGCAAGCGGTCCTGGGTTCAATTCCTGGTGGCGACCAATTATTTTTAATTCCATATTGTTTAAAGAAGCCTGTGACAGTGAGAGAATACATCTAATGAGTAAAAGAAGGCTGAGAAAGAAATTGTGAAGAGGAAAGTTGTTAGTATTTGGCAAGCCATATTATTTAATGCAGTTATGCCATGTGTTGTCCTTCTCTACGGCAAATTAGTATCACAGACACATCATTTGTATTGCTCAAAGTTCGTACTACTCATTGTGTAATAGGTTTTGTCATACAGAGAAATACAGCTATTAGAGGAAAATAATTCTGATTGGTGGTTTCAATGTTGCTAGGAGAATATATCAATGTTAATGACACAACATTGCTGTTGCAGCTGGTGATATTGATAATATATTTATAACTGCACATACCAATGCAGACTACAACAGTCTTTGTTTTTGCTCAGACCCTAAGGGTAAAGATACAAAGGTATCATATCAACTGATGATTTGTGTTTTGCAACTGCTCTTTGTTCATGACTTCACATGTTGTGACACAACCTCAAGAATTTTTGATGTTGAGTTGGCAAGAAGGCAATATTCCAAAACGTTGTCAAAAATGATCAAATATTATCGCCATGTTCATTCATTATTGCACTACAACATGCTCATAGAAGGTATCTTCAGCTAAGCTCAGCTAAGTCATTTATTACATTGAAACGACTTCCTCCTACTGCAGCATTCTCCTAATTTCACTGCCTTAGAGTCTACTACCAATTGATAGCCTGTGTTGAACAGGCAGATGGCAGGGATGTCATTTATTGAGGCTGAAGAAAAAATGACTATTTACAAAGATGCCTGAGATGTAATTGTAGGCATGATGTTTATCCTGTCATACTGACTGTGGTGGCTGTTAGCTGCAAGATCCATACATGTACAACAGGGAGACCGATAATGACTATGAATGACTAAATTGACTTTCACTGGAGAATTCTATAATTACTTAGTGTATTTATATCAATCAAATAAAAGTTTATAAGCTAAGAAATTTAATGGTACAAGTAATTTCAGGTAAAAGCGAAATAGACTGAAATTATAACCAGCAAATAACATCTCATGAATATTAATGAGCTTGTAAACAGATACTACCTAAATCACACATTTCTATTGGTTACATTTTGGTAGACTGTTGGTAGCTATGTTGAACGTGATGTGGAACAGTTACCAGAATCCATAAAAAATTTATGTAGCAATTATTTTAGGGTTAAGATGTGTTTATCCTTATAATGACTGGACTAGCACTTCATGTAGCGGTTATTGTATTGAAAATATTGGAATTGCTAGCTTATGGACTGTATACCAGCTACAAACTTGATAACTATGCTTGTTTTCAATTTTTCTATCCTTTAAAAAAAACAAGAGAATAGGAAGTATTATCTACTATGGTCTGTTGTAATTATTTTTCTAGATCGAAAAAATTGGACTAGAACTCATGGTAAGTGTGGTCCTGAAAATTTTAAATCGAGCACATTATATACATTTATAATGAATGTTATCACATATTTTCTTCATACAGCTCATCTTGATGCAGATCATGCCAACACAGATATTCATAATATTGGAGAAGTCTCTATAACACAAGGTTTGTTTCCTCACAATTAGCTAACAACAAAATACACTCAGCTATAGCTGCCAAAATTGATGACAACAAAATAAGTTATGCTGTTGGGTTTGAAATTTATTAAGTGTCATACTTAGCAGAGAGCAAGCACATTATACTGTTTCAAACAGAACTAAATGTATGTACAGTGCAAGCAGAAGAGCCTGAAGCTGGTCTAACAAATCCACCAGGAAATGGTACTCCAGTAAGTGAATTTAAGAAGTGGAATATAGCACTAAATCTTAATATTCTGATATAAAAAAGAAATTAGTGTGGAAGGTGCATAATTAGGGTGCATTCTGTTTCAAATAGATTTACTAGTGTTTCATTATGTTTCTGATTAGGCAAGAGCAACTGCTGTCATCATTAATTTGCCTCCTACAAAGCAACAGCTACCCAATCATTCAACTTACCATGGAAGAATAACAGGAGCACAAGCAGAAGAAAAACTGAGAAACAAAGGTGGAAATTGCTTTTTACTTCGTTATAGTGGTTCAAAAGAAAACTATCAATTGACAGTTCTGTACGATAACACAGTGGGAAATATAGTGCTAGAAATAGATACAGATGAGCCTTCTTTCAGTTTAGACAATGGAAATAAAAAATTTGAATCATTGGATACATTATTGAAATACTATCAGTCAAACCCATTGAATTGTGATATTCGGAATATTGGAAGGCCATGCCACCGGCATAGTAGAGGTTGCTGCTTATTGTAAATAGACCTGGTGTGCATTAAAAACAACTATATATTATTTTTAGTAGCTAAGTTGATCTTCACACATTTCATTATTATGTAATAATTTCTTGCTCGATATTATATCAATGTTTGAAATTTAATTATAGCTATAATCATTAAAAAGAGGTGTAAAAAGTTTCAGGATACCTTGAATATCTGAGCACAATTGAATTAATGAAATTAAATTTTTTTGAAGAGCTAGTCCTGTAGACAGTGCATATAATTTTTACTCTACCATAATTCAAGAATAATGACTTTTTATTATTTATAAACTCAAATTTACATGATGCATTGGTAAATTAACGCAAAGTGTGACACTATCATGGGTTACCAAAACTAGTCAACTGTCATTTTATGTATGGCATGATGATGCAATGTGTTCAACAGCTTTTGTAAGCCACTAAAATGCACTTCATTTGTTCATTTGAAGAAGCAATCAAGTGTCCAGCTCTGTAGCTAGTCCTTCCAACAAACTATTATTATGTCGTTTAGATACACTGTCATTACAATTCCTACAGACTAGCTACCGATTACAAATGCATTTTTTGTCGTAGCTAGCTAATCATTATAAATAGCAAGTTCTCTCCCGTGAAGATAGGCTAGTGAATATTGATGGACTTAATCCTCCTTAGTAAACTAGCTACACTTCTTAAATGAAGGTTGCAATTCTAATCGTAGGTCAGAATTTCGATCCTAGGTCTGACTTGCAATTTTGATAGCTATACTACTGTTCACCTGTTGCTCCATCCAATCACAAACCGGTTACTCTGCCTGATAACACACGGAGATTCTTCAACCAGCGGACACACCCCTCTCCTTCTATCGAGCACTGCTACCAGAGTTTAGGATATGCAAAAATTCGGCGTACAAATTGATTCCTCAAACCTCAACCCCCAAAAGAAGTTTATTTTAAGCAGAGGGGACGAGAGGCTATTTCATTAGATGTAAAACAATCCAATCTGAACTTACCAGTTAAGTAGACTAATATTATTATTAAACTAACCAGGAAGTGTATACAATGTGAAGAATAATAGTATTTCCACCACTACACAGTCTCACGCTGCTGAACCCCTTACCTAACAGATCTACGCGAGAAGCGGACACGCCCCCACACTCATTGTTGTTACCCTACATAGCTGACACGCCCCTCCACTCCATTGTTGAAATATTGTGGTCTGCGGTCACACAAATCCACTATCTCTCCGCCTTATAGCTGGAGAGTACCCGAGCCACGATTGTTGGATATGGCTGAAGGCAGTAATAGTAAGTAAAGCGTGTTTTTTTGTTTTTTTTTAAGTTCTACATATTATATCCTTTGCAGCCATGCAAAGTTATTAATTAGCTTCTCAGGCAATTGTCACTGAAAAAAGCGTGGGAGAAGCGGTTGTTGTTTTTTTGTGCGTGATCGCACTGATGCACTCAAAACGCCTGATGTACCTGTAGCTACTGGGTTCGCCACTCTCTGGCTACACGAGCTTTGAAGAACTGCTGTGGCCATATAAGAATTGACACTTGCATAGCTATTAGCACTTTCAGCGGCTTATAGAAAGCAGTTTGTGTGCACCTATTGCCTTGCAGCATTCGTAACACACTAAAATGCAAAAAAAAAATTTAATTGAAGAGGGTGGTGCTGGAGCAACTAATTAATAACTGGCAAGGCCTAATGACCTCGCTGCCCAAACTATTAAAGTATCATGACTTCTTTAATAGAATTACAGAATATAATGTCTAAAATAGGCAATAATTTAGCGTAAGCAGTTACTGCTTATGCTAAATTATTTAGACTCAGTACAATTGGAATAAATTATTTGAGAATTATAATGAGGCATAAACAATGTGTGTTTAAATTCACTATTGATCTCAAAGCTAGAATTTAAAGGGTACAATGAAAAATTACTCTGCTGTACATGTTCTATTAGGCTTCTTGCTCTATATTTATCAGTACATGTGACACAATTCTTCCAATTACAGCTACACAACTCATGCAATAATAACAATAGGCTGCTCTATAATCTCTATTATTTTAGTGGCCATTCTGGATATTGCCCTATAGCTAGTTAATATTATTGGAGCTATAGTGCTATTGAAATGGCAGAGAATCATTACTGGATTAATTAGCCTTTAGTTAATTGTAGATTATTAGGCAATATGTCATCGGAATCTTGTAGGGGATGCAATAGCTATAGTATTCAGATCAAGCTTGTAAGAGATGGAATAGCTATAGTATTCAGATCAAGCTTGTAAGGGATGGAATAGCTATTCAGATCAAGCTTGTAAGGGATGGAATAGCTATTCAGATCAAGCTTGTAAGGGATGGAATAGCTATAGTATTCAGATCAAGAAGGGATGGAATAGCTATAGTATTCAGATCAAGCTTGTAAGGGATGGAATAGCTATAGTATTCAGATCCAGCTTGTAAGGGATGGAATAGCTATAGTATTCAGATCCAGCTTGTAAGGGATGGAATAGCTATAGTATTCAGATCAAGCTTGTAAGGGATGGAATAGCTATAGTATTCAGATCAAGCTTGTAAGGGATGGAATAGCTATAGTATTCAGATCAAGCTTGTACGGGAACGGAAGCGGTATAGTATCAGATCAAGCCTTGTAAGGGATGGAATAGCTATAGTATTCAGAGTCAAGCTGGTAAGGTGAGGCAATAACTATAGTTGTCAAGATCAAGCTTGTAGGGATGGAATACTATAGTAGTCAGATCAAAGGCTTGTAAGGGATGAAATAGCTATAGTATTCAGATCAGCTTGTTAAGGATGGAATCGCTATAGTATTTCGAATCAAGCTTGTAAAGGGATGAAAGCTAGTCTTCAGATCAAGTTGCTTTAAATGGACGGAATAGTCTATAGTATTAGATCAAGCTTGTAAAGGGACGGAATGCTATAGTATTCAGATCAAGCTTGGTAAGGGACGGAATGCATAGTATTCGATCAAGCTTGTTAGGGAGGAATAGCTATAGTATTCAGATCAAGCTTGTAAGGGATGGAATAGCTATAGTATTCAGATCAAGCTTGTAAGGGACGGAATAGCTATAGTATTCAGATCAAGCTTGTAAGGGATGGAATAGCTATAGTATTCAGATCAAGCTTGTAAGTGATGGAATAGCTATAGTATTCAGATTAAGCTTGTAAGGGACGGAATAGCTATAGTATTCAGATCAAGCTTGTAAGGGACGGAATAGCTATAGTATTCAGATCAAGCTTGTAAGGGACGGAATAGCTATAGTATTCAGATCAAGCTTGTAAGGGATGGAATAGCTATAGTATTCAGATTAAGCTTGTAAGGGACGGAATAGCTATAGTATTCAGATCAAGCTTGTAAGGGATGGAATAGCTATAGTATTCAGATTAAGCTTGTAAGGGATGGAATAGCTATAGTATTCAGATCAAGCTTGTAAGGGACGGAATAGCTATAGTATTCAGATCAAGCTTGTAAGGGACGGAATAGCTATAGTATTCAGATCAAGCTTGTAAGGGACGGAATAGCTATAGTATTCAGATCAAGCTTGTAAGGGATGGAATAGCTATAGTATTCAGATCAAGCTTGTAAGGGATGGAATAGCTATAGTATTCAGATCAAGCTTGTAAGGGATGGAATAGCTATAGTATTCAGATCAAGCTTGTAAGTGATGGAATAGCTATAGTATTCAGATCAAGCTTGTAAGGGATGGAATAGCTATAGTATTCAGATCAAGCTTGTAAGGGACGGAATAGCTATAGTATTCAGATCAAGCTTGTAAGGGATGGAATAGCTATAGTATTCAGATCAAGCTTATGGATGGAATAGCTATAGTATTCAGATCAAGCTTGTAAGGGATGGAATAGCTATAGTATTCAGATCAAGCTTGTAAGTGATGGAATAGCTAAAGTATTCAGATCAAGCTTGTAAGGGATGGAATAGCTGTAGTATTCAGATCAAGCTTGTAAGTGATGGAATAGCTGTAGTATTCAGATCAAGCTTGTAAGGGATGGAACAGCTGTAGTATTCAGATCAAGCTTGTAAGTGATGGAATAGCTAAAGTATTCAGATCAAGCTTATGGATGGAATAGCTATAGTATTCAGATCAAGCTTATGGATGGAATAGCTATAGTATTCAGATCAAGCTTGTAAGGGATGGAATAGCTATAGTATTCAGATCAAGCTTGTAAGTGATGGAATAGCTAAAGTATTCAGATCAAGCTTGTAAGGGATGGAACAGCTGTAGTATTCAGATCAAGCTTGTAAGGGATGGAATAGCTATAGTATTCAGATCAAGCTTGTAAGGGATGGAATAGCTGTAGTATTCAGATCAAGCTTGTAAGGGATGGAATAGCTATAGTATTCAGATCAAGCTTGTAAGGGATGGAATAGCTATAGTATTCAGATCAAGCTTGTAAGGGATGATTTAATATTTTTTCATTAAAGTACAATATGAAATTGGTAAAAAGGAAATAGAGAGTGTAGATGTAATAAAGACCAAGAGAAGTTATAAATGCAGTGCTCAAATGAATTCATCCATGATTGAAACAAGAGTTTCATTGGAGTTCTTACTTTTGCAGGAAAACCTATGCCCCCACCACCATATTTCTGCGGTGGAGAATATAAAAATGAAGCAGAACTGATTGGGAAAGATAAAGGTATTAATTTGTATATATATATATATATATGCATTGATCAAGTCACAAGTAGTATATTAAGTGTGTGCTTAGCTACATTGATGATTAGTACCATATGAATTTATAATCATATGAAATTCATAGTAGCCAACAGTCCCGAAAGCTCCGAAACAGTCCCGGATTTATCACTTAGTCACTGTCCCGCAACGGAATTGTACTCTTTCTATTGTTTGTCCCGGATATGATCAACTTTGTATCTTTTTACTATGCATAATCTGCCAAAGTACCGAATGCTTCCACTATGTTCTAAAATGTGGAGTGTTTATTTGATTCTAGAATTGTTTGCTTATTTTTTATGAATAATATCGATTCAATCTGAAGAAAGTGACCGGGCGGACTTCGGCTACCACTTATACCCATTGTCACGGGCTGCAGAAAATCACATTAGTATACTTTTAAACTATCATACTATCATTGCTTCTTTATAATTTTTGTGTTTGGGTGCGGTCTGGGGTGTGACTTAATGTCCCGGAACTATGATTAGAAACTTGGCAACTATGGAAATTAATCTTTCTGATCTCAAGCATGATGCAATAGTGTGGATGTTGTAACATTAGTCAGAATTGAAATGCATCAAAACATGTGTTTTATAATGACAACAAATGTAGCTAATTCATTTTGATTAGAATGCTAAAAAGAATTTAGTGAGAGATATATTCTTATTCATAAAGTAAAATCGATTTATTTTGAGCACATAGTGAAGAATTTCAGCAATAGCCAGAAATATCACTGACATTGAAAATTTGTTATATATTTCTTAAGTGTCCTGATTAATAATGTGCATAACTAAACTAATGCATGAGTACTATTAATTACATATTCTTTCCCAGCTCTTTGAGCAGGAACACACTATAATACAGTTGTTCTTAAATATCAACATTTTGAGGTAACTAAGCTCTGGTTGCTATACCCATTATAGGCTGCATACATAATACTATACACTTCATTTATTTAGAATACAAATTGTTTTACTCTGTAGCCAACTTGTGCAATTGCAATTTACCTGTATTTTAATCACTTTAACTATGCACACAACTACAGAAAAAGCTGAGGATCCGTATAATGACTACCACATGGATCATCCATATGATACTCTGTCCGTGAGTACTAATATTATCTACTATTTACCAACATTAATTCTCACTATACCACTGTTGTGTTTTTTAAGATTTCATACTTTACTGTTTGTTTTCTGAATTAATTTAATAGCAGTCAGCACATGAGCAAAGAGTGAAAGACCCAGTCAGGCCTCTTCCACTAATATCAGTAAGTTATAATTTGTAAGTTTTGTTAACGAGTAAGTAGTGGAGGAGATAAAAATATTGGGAACTTTGCATGTATTAATAGATGAATTGGATAATTATATCAGTTGCTTTTACTCTAACACACATTAGCTAAATTTGAATACTCTACCTATCACACACAATATCACATGCAAGTTCAGTTGATGCATAAACTCTACTTTTTTGTTGCATGTATTACCATTGATATCAGAAATGGCTTCTCATCAACTGATTGGAGATTACCTCACAGAATAGTATCTCAGTACTTTGATGGTATGCTGCTCATCCTTTGCATTAGCTACATCAATGGCAAGCAGTACTCTTCTTCATTCTAATACTTTTGCCCGCTATTATCTTTAAAGTGAAATGTCTCAAGATAATTTCAAGATAAAATTGCAGACAACAATTTCCACTTGTAACGAATTATTTACCCAACTACACCATTTTATATGTTAACTCCTCATTCGTGCTTGCATATTTGTCCTTTCACGTTGATTTTTTAGCTTTTTCTAAACCAGAACTTACGCCTAATGGAATGGACACCTTATAGTATATTTAGTGAGTGAGTGAGTGTGTGTGTGTGTGTATGTGTGTGTGTGTGTGGGTGGGTGGGTGGGTGGGTGGGGGGGAAGCATTCTCCTAAAGCTCTGTTCCAAACTTCCCAGCATTAGTTTTCAACTTACCTCCTTAAAAACTTACATGCTATATGCAGTATACTATTAAGCTCAGCCCAGATAGCATTTAACTCTAATATTTTCATGCTATTGACTCTCACTGATTTAAGCAAAATATCATTTTTGTGATGGACTTGGCCAAACTTCCCCCCCACTCCCCACCCCAAACAAAATATTTTAGATAAAGCCCATAGCTAAGCCAAAATCACTCTCAAGTCACTACATTAATAATGAAGCACCAAGGGTGACAGTGAACCATCAGCATTGCTTTATCGTAACTAATTATTACAAATATCAAAAGAATAATGTATTTGGCATAGTATTAATAAGAATCAACTTGCATGGGTTACATACATATAACATTGATACTACACCAAAATATACATTATTCTTATGTTTTGATAAATGATAGCTGTAACAAAGCAAATAAACTCTCTCGTGCATGTGCGCTGAGGGTTAATAATACTTAGTCAAATTGTAAAGTTTTAACAGACAATAACAATTTACACAACATTTGGCAAGAAGTCTAAACGTCCTAATTAAACATAATTATATTGGTGGTTAAAACTGAGAAAACTTGCTGTTATTATAATTAATTCTACCAAGAATGACCAAATCATTGAAATAATATTGTTCTTCAAAGGGTTGGCATGAATTGAACTTCAACGATGCTCGAAGTTAGGACAACAGTATTCATAATGGCTAACTTACTCAATGTGAGTACTAAGGAGACAAATTTTACTAATTACTAAAAGAGATTGATATTGACTGGCTTATGGCTTATGGCTATTTACTCAATGTAAGTACTAAGAAACTGATTTTACTGATTGCTAAAGAGAGTGACCTCTACATTGACTGGCTCATTGCTAGCTTGCTCATTGCCAAAGCACACAAAGTCCAGTATAATCTTAATAATACTAGCTCACTTCCAATAATATATTATATTATACATTTTACAAAAACTTCCTCTGTGTGATTTATGTTTCTGTGTTGTGAATGATTCTCGTGCTAGAAATAGTATTAGACTAATGTTGTGTTATTTTTTCCTGAAATGTAGAATCCCGAACAGTCTCTGGTTACACATTTACCTCTCTCCAAGCATCAACTGCCAAATCATCAAGCTTATCATGGAAGTATTAGTGGAAAACAAGCAGAAGATAAGCTCCGACGAAAAGGAGGAAATTGCTTCTTGTTTCGCTACAGTACCTCAAATAAGATTTACATGCTATCAGTTCTCAATCAGAACCAGTTCTACAATTTCACAATAAGTGTAGATAGTTCCGTGCCTTCTTATGGTCTCATTGATACAGAAATTACCTTTCAATCATTGGATAATCTAATACATTATTATGTGAAGAATCCACTAAGTCCTACTGTGAGGACCATTGGAAAAACCTGCAGTAATCATGAAAAATGCCTAATTTTGTAACTTCAAATGGCCTCTTTACACTTAACTTGATGAACACAGACTACTAAGTAGTGAATTTCCATTTATATTATAGCATTATTTTGATAACACAATGCATTTTGCACTAAACACATAATATTTATATTATATTAAATATTGTTTTTTGACAATAGTACACAGTCAGTGGAATATAGAATATCAGGGATGCAGCCATTATAGATAAAGTGATCTGATTGTGAATTACTTACTCAGCATTTTAAATATACTATTGCTAAACACTATGATTGCATCATTGTCTAATCAGTAGTCCTTATTATTAGAGTGGAGTTTTGTACTAACATTTGACTGATAGTGTGTATTTTTGTTTAAAAAAACTGACACTAGCTATATTGTAGGAAGGTGAAATTTACTTACAACTTGACGTCCAGGGCCGTAGGAACCACGTGGGTCTAAGGGCAATGGCCTCACCACTTTTTACCAACAAAGTTGGTAAAGATCGTCACATTTGGACCTATCAAAGCCATATTATTAGAAGGACAATTAATGGTAATTGTTATTTCCACTTAGCTACAGGAATGAAATATAGTAACTAAAAAATGAGGCCTCATTTGAAAAAAGGGAGGCTAATAAAAATAGTCCAAAAACCAACAAGAACTAACTAATAGCCATAAGGAACTTAACAACTAATAAAAACTAACTAATTGGAAAAATAGGAAAACTAAACAACACTACTGTCAGGTTAATATTAAAAGCACTCCGGGAAAAGCCCCATCACTCAAAATTTGCTTCCTAAGGCTGACCATGACCTCTTTACAAACAACAGCAGCCAAATCATCAAGCTTATCAAAAAAAATCCAAGACTTTCATCCACTAAATTTTATCTTGAGCAGCTTTGCACCATCACTACTGCATTACATTAGCAACATTATGTTAAGGAAGTACTTGTTGAAAGCATTGGAAATGATCAGCAGAAAAGAAAAAACTAGGGAGGTCAAAATGCTAACAAAATGAACCAAATTAGCTCTTAAAAAACAGCAGAAGAAATAGTCAGGAGACAAAAAGAAATGAGAAAGACTAAAAGACCATGGATTACTGCACAATTCATAATAATAGCTCTTCTATAAGCCTAGCCCCTATGATTGCTTTTCTGGCTTCAATGGGAACCTTTTTTTTAATTGTTTTTTTTATTATTATTATGGATTAAAATTTGACCCCCGTAAACCTGCATAGATATGCTTTGTTCTGACATGGAGACGCAAGATCTGAAACGCCCTCTTCCAGTGTGCTGGCCTGCTGTCAATAGCTTGCCCATTTCGTATAGGAGTGCGTGCATCCACCAAAATAGCTACAAAAACTATTTAGAACATAGATGCAGCATTGTGAAAGAGGACTTAGGTCCTCCAGAGAGAGATACATGTACTATTAATTTAGTGTCCCGCCCCGAGGACAGGGATACCTACCGTCTCTGGCTGACTTGGATTGCATTGTTCGGAGCAGTAGCCCATTCTAACGTGGTGAACTACACCGCTTTTTTTAGGGCCGCATCCATGGACTAGTCTCGCGTAGCCAGACCCTTTACCAATCGCTGCGCGGGAAAAGGGTCTGGCTACGCGAGACTACATCTGGACATTATAAATTGTAATTCCCTTGGGCGGTGCCTTTACTAAAAATGACGTCATGTGCGGATATTTTCAGCGCATCTAATCTGTCTCTTGATAGGCGTAGGAGTGGACGGAGTTCTTCTAGCTATGAACGGTAATCCGCTGTAGTTGGTTAGATACATAATGGCTGGAGGTAGTTCATGTAGGGGCAAAGTTAGTAATGGTTCTTTATGAGCTGGTACAAATTACTAAAAGTGTAGAGAACGGTATAGTAGTTTCTAATCAATACAGACAATCTCTTCAGTTGAGGGTTCATTTTTCAGATAGGGGAGATAATCCATGTAGATAAGGCAATAGCTATGTGTCAATTAAAGCATAATAATTAAATGTACATAGAACTTTAGAAATAAAAGTAATAGTCTGCATTGGTACCATTTTAATATACCCCTCATGAAGAAACAAATAACATGACTGAATATGTCTAAAATGTGTCAATACATATGAGGGTGCTTATACTGGATATTTTATATAAGCTAGTGAGTAACAATAATATTTGGGAAATGGTTTGATGATACAGCATGTTATGACCTCAAAGTCAAATATAAAGTGATAGAGCTAAATGTACTCTGCAAACTCACACATGAAGCCATGGACACAAAACATAGCTACATTTGGTTTTACCTCCAGTGTTGACATAACGTGTGACTCAGTTCTTTCTATTTTTATCGTAAAAAGAGTGTTGGATATGTTGGTTGTATAATTACAACATCTTTTGATTGAAAAGCTAAGGTTTTATTAAAGTATAGAATTAAACAATATTGCTATTATAACAACAATTGTATAACATTCCCACACCTTATCATTTGCTGTTTAATTTACTGTCTTGTACCAAGTTATTGCTGGTTATCACATTGTTCAGTTAAAAGTTCTCTCTTTGTATATTCTAAACACAAAGTCAGAACTTTTAGATTCAGATGTAAACTATTCGGTATGTTTAAGTACACTAAAGTGTTGTTTGATTTATTTCATCTACACATGGAGAGTATCACACAATATACAAAAAAAAATTGCATTAGCTAGTTTGTCCATTATTAGAAGTATGTATAGGTGGGTAGAATTAATTTCACGTAAATAAATACAGTGCTGATTATTTTCTCTTTTCAATTTTTTTTTTTTTTTTTTTTTTTTTTTGCTATAGCTAACAAAAAACAACAAAAACAACAATTTTTTTACATTATTCCATATTTTCACTAGGTACACATCCATTGTTGACAAGATATATCACAGGGGTCAGGGTTTCAGGGGGAGAGAAACCAGGGATTTCCCATACCAAGCAAAACTTTCCGCACCTCTAAAAATTGCCTCCTTAATCGTTTAAATTAAGTGTTGTTCTCTTATATTAAGTTTGATTAATTTCTTTACAAACAAACAAGCAGTCACTCTTTACACTCAAAATGTCTTTCCTCTTTAATAAAACCCAATCCTGAATGAAACCCTGAGTGGTAGAGCTCTACTAGTTGTACTTGTCATGCATTTACTTGTCCTTGCCTCATTATAACTTAAGAAACCTGAAAAGATACCATTGAACCGATAGTGTTCTATAGCATAATAGAACATGTAATATAGTAGTGTATTTACATTTACATAATAGTGTAGCTACTCATGCTGTTTCTTTTGTAAAACATGTGTGATAACATTGTCTGGCAGCACAGTGCATTTATAAGCCCACTGCAGAATATGCAAGCATCAGGACATTGTAAACGAGATGGTTAATGTCATGTGATTCCTACCCAGTCCCTAAGTTAGTATTCCAAAGTGGTACAATTAACAGCAATAGCTAAAAGTCTACCAAAATCTGACCAATAGAAATGTGTTATTTAGGTAGTATTTGTCCATTTGCTCATTAATATTCATGAGATGCCATTTGCTGGCCTTATCTTCTGTTTTATTTAGAGAGACATAATTAAAATCACTGGAGACCTTGGTTCACAAGTTTTAAATACATATATATATATATATATATATATTACTTTACCTTTATGGGGAAGTATAGAGGTTTTTATGGCTAGGCAGCTTATAAGTCAATATTAGTTATATTCCACAACATTTTTTTATCACTTATACTTTCAGATAACAGGCTCCTAGTACTACCTCACGGCTAATTCTATCGAATATTTAGAAACAATTTGAACCCCAAACCCTCCCCAAGAATTGTAGAAAAAATGATTGTTAAAATATTATTAAAATATCAAATAGGAATTAGATTAACATAATCAATAACAATACTAATGATAAAAATAGGGTAATTATAAAATTATTCTGATTAGCTTACTGTCAATGAAAAACTAGAAAATGTACAGGGTAGCATGCCTATTCTTCTCCCTCAAAAATGCCAAGAACAAATTTGATATTTATGTACTTGCATTGTACAATTCATGGTTGTAATTCCAAAACAGTGACCTTTCTTCTCAAAGTACGGGACAACACATTTGGAATTGAAGCTGGGAGTTTATTTCTTATAAGATTTAATTAAGCACTTTTCTCAATTGTTTCAAATATAATCCTGTTATCCCAAGGTATTTTTGTAACTTTGTGTGCAATTTTATAACTTGAAATTTAATGTTTCGCACTTTCTACCTGATTTTACAATTCATCCTTGCTAGAAGCAATATATATGTATGTATAAGTTACACCACAATGTATACATAGATAACACCATGACATGGAGGTTAGAATGGGATTTATACAAGCGAGGGCTGAAGGTCCGAGGATAGCGTAAATCTCATACTGACATAGTGAAGGGGTGCAACTGACTTATGCCATGGCTTTAGGCTATATACACATAAAAACAAATTTTTTTCATTGGATGATTCACTTATTCATGTCCTAGGAGGTGGGTATGAAATACATTCTTCGTGAATTGAACATCTGATTGGATAGTTTGAATGTACCATGGTACAAATTATTATATATAACATTTTATTGATGGACGCTATGCTTCCCCTCACACACACCCCCCTCCTGGTTGTCGTAGCTCAGTGGCAGAGTGCTTGTCCGTTATGCAAGCGGTCCTGGGTTCAATTCCTGGTGGCGACCAATTATTTTTAATTCCATATTGTTTAAAGAAGCCTGTGACAGTGAGAGAATACATCTAATGAGTAAAAGAAGGCTGAGAAAGAAATTGTGAAGAGGAAAGTTGTTAGTATTTGGCAAGCCATATTATTTAATGCAGTTATGCCATGTGTTGTCCTTCTCTATGGCAAATTAGTATCACAGACACATCATTTGTATTGCTCAAAGTTCGTACTACTCATTGTGTAATAGGTTTTGTCATACAGAGAAATACAGCTATTAGAGGAAAATAATTCTGATTGGTGGTTTCAATGTTGCTAGGAGAATATATCAATGTTAATGACACAACATTGCTGTTATGCAGCTGGCGATATTGATAATATATTTATAACTGCACATACCAATGCAGACTACAACAGTCTTTGTTTTTGCTCAGACCCTAAGGGTAAAGATACAAAGGTATAATATCAACTGATGATTTGTGTTTTGCAACTGCTCTTTGTTCATGACTTCACAGGTTGTGACACAACCTCAAGAATTTTTTATGTTGAGTTGGTAAGAAGGCAATATTCCAAAACGTTGTCAAAAATGATCAAATATTATCACCATGTTCATTCATTATTGCACTACAACATGCTTATGAAGGTATCTTCAGCTAAGCTCAGCTAAGTCATTTGTAACATTGAAACGACTTCCTCCTACTGCAGCATTTACCTAATTTCACTGCCTTAGAGTCTACTACCAGTTGATAGCCTGTGTTGAACAGGCAGATGGCAGGGATGTCATTTATTGAGGCTGAAGAAAAAATGACTATTTACAATGATGCCTGAGATGTAATTGTAGGCATGATGTTTATCCTGTCATACTGACTGTGGTGGCTGTTAGCTGCAAGATCCGTACATGTACAACAGGGAGACCGATAATGACTATGAATGACTAAATTGACTTTCACTGGAGGATTCTATAATTACTTAGTGTATTTATATCAATCAAATAAAAGGTTGTAAGCTAAGAAATTTAATGGTACAAGTAATTTCAGGTAAAAGCGAAATAGACTGAAATTATAACCAGCAAATAACATCTCGTGAATATTAATGAGCTTGTGAACAGATACTACCTAAATCACACATTTCTATTGGTTACATTTTGGTAGACTGTTGGTAGCTATGTTGAACGTGATGTGGAACAGTACCAGAATCCATAAAAAAAACTTTATGTAGCAATTACTTTATGGTTAGAATGTTTTTATCCTTATAATGACTGGACTAGTACTTCATGTAGCAGTTATTGTATTGAAAATATTGGAATTGCTAGCTTATGGACTGTACCAGCTACAAACTTGATAACTATGCTTGTTTTCAAATTTTCTATCCTTTAAAAAAAAACAATAGAATAGGAAGTATTATCTACTATGGTCTGTTGTAATTATTTCTCTAGATCGTGATAATTGGACTAGAACTCATGGTAAGTGTGGTCCTGAAAATTTTAAATCGAGCACATTATATACAATTATAATGAATGTTATCGCATATTTTCTTCATACAGCTCATCTTGATGCAGATCATGCCAACACAGATATTCATAATATTGGAGAAGTCTCTATATCTATAACACAAGGTTTGTTTCCTCACAATTAGCTAACAACAAAATACACTCAGCTATAGCTGCCAAAATTGATGACAACAAAATAAGTTATGCTGTTGGGTTTGAAATTTATTAAGTGTCATACTTAGCAGAGAGCAAGCACATTATACTGTTTCAAACAGAACTAAATGTATGTACAGTGCAAGCAGAAGAGCCTGAAGCTGGTCTAACAAATCCACCGGAAAATAGTACTCCAGTAAGTGAATTTAAGAAGTGGAATATAGCACTAAATGTTAACATTCTGATATAAAAAAGAAATGAGTGTGGAAGGTGCATAATTAGGGTGCATTCTGTTTAATCTTGTCTCAAATAGATTTACTAGTGTTTCATTATGTTTCTGATTAGGCAAGAGCAACTGCTGTCATCATTAATTTGCCTCCTACAAAGCAACAGCTACCCAATCATTCAACTTACCATGGAAGAATAACAGGAGCACAAGCAGAAGAAAAACTGAGAAACAAAGGTGGAAATTGCTTTTTACTTCGTTATAGTGATTCCAAAGAAAACTATCAATTGACAGTTCTATACGATAACATAGTGGGAAATATAGTGCTTGAAATAGATACAGATGAGCCTTCATTCAGTTTAGACAATGGAAATAAAAAGTTCGAATCATTGGATACATTATTGAAATACTATCGGTCAAACCCATTGAATTGTGATATTCGGAATGTTGGAAGGCCATGCCACCGACATAGTAGAGGTTGCTGCTTATTGTAAATAGACCTGGTGTGCTATTATAACAAGCTTATAATTTAGTTATTTGTATCAACTTAGCTACTGCAACATTTTGCATTTTGTGTTAGCTATCATCTTTTTCGATGTTTTAATTTATTAAATAATATTTGTAAAAACATCATCATGTGGGTGTGCATTGTGAGCTAGCACCAAATCACCTGAGTAAGAGCTAAGAAATATGGCCAGCTATGACCACAAAATCTTTTAACATTCTTATTTTACTTTAATTTTTGACTAATAATCATTCTAAAGTCTCAAGGTTACCTTGAGTATCTAATTAGAGTTGAATTTGTGTTGTAATCAATTAATAAAACTAAAATGAATAAACTTATTAGTTGACCTTTTTTCATAATTAAAATAAAACGAAACTTAAACATTTTCACTTGCAATAACTGTAACTAAATGATTAACATCCTATGACTACTAAAACTAAGTGAAGATTAACTAGTAATTGGGTGCTATAACTATTACCGCCACTGCTATAATGACCAAACTCATAAATTAAAGCGGACCACTTAAAAGCGATGCGCAGTTGCTACACAACTGCTGACAATTCACTCCGCATTTATCAGTTGGGGTAAGTTTAGTACTGTGGTAACAGGTATCAGGCCCTGATTTTTCTGGTACAGAATTGTAAGCCTAGTTATATTTTGTAACTGTACATTTTATTTTCTACTGCTATTGACCAGTGAGAAACAGAATAGATGCGCTAACTTGCAATTAACTTGACGCACTACTACTAAGTGGTGAATTTCCATTTATAGCTACTATAGCATTATTTTGATAAAGCAATGCATTTTGCACTAAACACATAATATTTATATTATATTAAATATTATTTTTGACAATAGTAACACAGTCAGTGGAATATAGAATATCAGGGATGCAGCCATTATAGATAAAGTGATCTGATTGTGAATTACTTACTCAGCATTTTAAGTATACTATTGCTATATACTATGATTGCATCATGGTCTAATCAGTAGTCCTTCCTGTTTGCCTAGTTTAATTAGCACACTATTCTAACACAATTTAATCATTAAGGTTTAAACTGAAGTGTGTGCAGCTTATTACTGAGCATTTTCTGCACATTTGAGCAAAAAATATTTGGGGCTCTCCCAAAATAAGAAGCTCACCAAAGTTTTAATATTGGCACAGGCCATCAACTGTAGATATCACAAATAAGTGACAATAGCTCTATGGCTATATTATACTAAACAATTCTTACATTCCAGTAGCTACATGGTGACTGAAAAATATTCTGGAGTAGCTTATATTAGAAATATAAATGACAAGTTTTATCCACTAAGTGATGGAAATGTAATTAGCTATTTACATTATTATACTCTAGTTCCCAAGTCACTGCAACTGAAAAACCCTTAAACCATGTTGCCCTGTGTTGTGCACTATGTGTTTTGTGGTAACTTGTGTGCCACTGGTCAGCCTTCACATTAGCTCTGCTAGTTAGCTCTGACTTTGCAATTGCATAAATTTTATACAGGAAAAAATATTCGTACTACAAAATGGGCTGAATATCACAGTGATATGAACATCATACATAGATAAAGGCTGTGAGATTTATAAAATAATCTACAACTTTGCTAATGAGCTGACAATCCCATGATATTGAGTCAGGGTTCTAGCTATCTTGGAAAATTTTTGTTAAAGATAATGGTCACTGAAGTTTGGTGTTGTTTTAGTTTATTAAAATGCTTAATGGACAAAGTCAGTGAGCTACTACATAAAAAGTAAATTAATATTCATATAGAAAAGGCATAGCTATTAAATACTTCTACTTATATGCCTTTCTTATACAAATATTCACTTATGTACTTTTAATATAATAGCTCACTGACTTGGTTGTTAGAGTAGAGTTTTGTACTAACATTTGACTGATAGTGTGTATTTTTGTTTAAAAAAACTCACTAGCTATATTTTAGGAAGGTGAATATTTACTTACAACTTGACCTCCAGGGCCGTAGAAACCATGTGGGTCTAAGGGCAATGGCCCCACCACTTTTTACCAACAAAGTTGGTAAAGATCGTCACATTTGGACCTATCAAAGCCATATTATAAGGACAAAAATATTGTTATTTCCTCTTAGGAATGAAATACAGTAACTAAAAAATGAGGCCTCATTTGAAAAATGGGAGGCTAATAAAAATAGTCCAAAAACTAGTAAGAACTAACTAATAGCCATAAGGAACATCAACAACTAATAAAAACTAACTAATGGGAAAAATAGGAAAACTAAACAACACTACCGTCAGGTTAATTTTAAAAGCACTCGGGAAAAGCCCCATCACTCAAAATTTGCTTCCTAAGGCTGACCATGACCTCTCTCCAAACAACAGCAGCCAAATCATCAAGCTTATCACTTCTGCATTACAAGAATAATAATAACTTAAACACAGAAGTTTTGCTAAAGTACCACTATAGAAATATGTTATCAGTTCTCCATCAGAGCATACATAGACTATTCTATGCCTGCCTTCTTACAGTCTTCAAAGTACAAATGAAGTTCCCTGTCAACCTTTAGCAACATTATGTTAAGGAAGTACTTTTTGAAAGCATTGGAAATGATCAGCAAAAAAGAAAGAGCTAGGGAGGTCAAAATGCTAAAAAAAAAAAGAACCAAATGAGCTCTTAAAACAGCAGAACAAATACTAGTGAGGAGACAAAAAGAAATGAGACAGACTAAAAGACCATGGATAACTGCAAAATACATAATAATAGCTCTTCTATAAGCCTAGTCCCTAAGAGATTGCTTTTCTTGCTTCAATGGGAACCTTTTTTTTTTTATTTTATTTTTTTATTATTATGGATTAAGATTTGACACCCGTAAACCTGCATAGCTACATATGCTTTGTTCTGAAATGGAGACGCAAGATCTGAAACGCCCTCTTCCAGTGTGCTGGCCTGCTGTCAATAGCTTGCCCATTTCACATAGGAGTGCCTGCATCCACCAAAATAGCTACTAAAACTATTTAGAACATAGATGCTGCATTGTGAAAGATGACTTCGAATTGCTTAGGTCCTCCAGAGAGAGAGATACATGTACTATTAATTTAGTGTCCCGGCCCAGAGGACAGGGATCTGGCAGACTTGGATTGCATTGTTCGGAGCAGTAGCCGCATTCTAACGTAGTGAACTACACCGCTTTTCTTAGGGCCGCATCTGGACGCTATAAATGGTAATTCCAGTGGAGGCGGTGCCTTTACTAAAAATGACGTCATGTACGGATATTTTCAGCGCATCTATTCTGTTTCTTGATAGGCGTAGGAGTGGACGGAGTTCTTCTAGCTATGAACGGTAATCCGCTGTAGTATAGGTTAGATACATAATGGCTGGAGGTAGCTAGTTCATGTAGGGGCAAAATTAGTAATGGTTCTTTAGAGCTGGTACAACTTACTAAAAGTGTAGAGAACTGTATAATTTCTAATCAATACAGACAAGCTCTTCAGGTGAGGGTTCATTTTTCTGATAGGGGAGATAATCCATGTAGTTAAGGCAATAGCTATGTGTCAATCAAAGCATAATAATTTATGTAGAACTTACCTCTCATGAAGAAGCAAATAAACATGACTGAATATGTCTAAAATGTGTCAATACACCTGATATGAGGGTGCTTATACAGGATATTATATAAGCTCAGTGGGTAATAATAATATTTAGGAAATGTTTTGATGATACAGTTGTTATGACTTCGAAGTCAAATATAAAGTGATAGCTAAATGTACTCTGCAAACTCACACATGAAGCCATGGACACAAAACATAGCTATACTTGGTATTACCTCCAGTGTTGACATAATGTGTGACTCAGTTCTTTCTATTATAGCGTAAAAGAGTGTTGGATATGTTTGTCATATAATTACAACATCTTTTTGAAGTCTCCAAAAGCTACAAATATTCAGCTATTAAATATTTGTGAGTTAGATGATTTTTCTGTGATTTGATTCTGCTCTAGATTATAGACTGAATTCATGAATATTAATGAACTTGTGAACAGATACTACCTAGATAACACATCTCTATTGGTCAGATTTTGGTAGACTGTTGGTACGTTGAACGTGATGTGGAACAGTACCAGAATCCATAAAAAAAACTTTATGTAGCAATTACTTTATGGTTAGAATGTTTTTATCCTTATAATGACTGGACTAGTACTTCATGTAGCAGTTATTGTATTGAAAATATTGGAATTGCTAGCTTATGGACTGTACCAGCTACAAACTTGATAACTATGCTTGTTTTCAATTTTTCTATCCTTTTAAAAAAAAACAATAGAATAGGAAGTATTATCTACTATGGTCTGTTGTAATTATTTCTCTAGATCGAAATAATTGGACTAGAACTCATGGTAAGTGTGGTCCTGAAAATTTTAAATCGAGCACATTATATATAATTTATAATGAATGTTATCGCATATTTTCTTCATACAGCTATTCTTGATCCAGATCATGCCAACATAGAAATTGATAATATTGGAGAAGTCTCTATAGCACAAGGTTTGTTTCCTCACAATTAGCTAACAACAAAATACACTCAGCTATAGCTGCCTAAAATTGATGACAAAAAAAAAGAAGTTATGCTGTTGGGTTTGAAATTTATTAAGTAGAACTGAACTAAATGTATGTACAGTGCAAGCAGAAGAGCCTGAAGCTGGTCTAACAAATCCACCAGGAAATGGTACTCCAGTAAGTGAATTTAAGAAGTGGAATATAGCACTAAATGTTAATATTCTGATATAAAAAAGAAATGAGTGTGGAAGGTGCATAATTAGTGTGCATTCTGTTTAATCTTGTCTCAAATAGATTTACTAGTGTTTCATTATGTTTCTGATTAGGCAAGAGCAACTGCTGTCATCATTAATTTGCCTCCTACAAAGCAACAGCTACCCAATCATTCAACTTACCATGGAAGAATAACAGGAGCACAAGCAGAAGAAAAACTGAGAAACAAAGGTGGAAATTGCTTTTTACTTCGTTATAGTGATTCCAAAGAAAACTATCAATTGACAGTTCTATACGATAATACAGTGGGAAATATAGAGCTTGAAATAGATACAGATGAGCCTTCATTCAGTTTAGACAATGGAAATAAAAATTTCAAATCATTGGATACATTATTAAAATACTATCAGTCAAACCCATTGAATTGTGGTATTCGGAATATTGGAAGGCCATGCCCGCCGCAGACATAGTAGAGGCTGCTCGTAAATAGACCTGGTGTGCTATTATAATAACAAGCTTATAATTTAGTTATTTGTACCAACTTAGCTACTGCAACATTTTGTATTTTGTGTTAGCTATCATCTTTTTCAATGTTTTAAATAATATTTGTAAAAACATCATCATGTAGCTAGCTCAGATAAATTTATTTTAAATTGTGTTGTTGTTGCTGTTTTTTGAATATCCAAAGTATACTAAAGTTAAGATGTTGCTACTGAAGTCAAAGTGACAACCCTTACCTTCCATTCTATTAGTGGGTGGAGGGGAGCGGGAAGGGTCTGGCAATCCTAGCACTAACAAGTTGTCCTTTGTGAGATCATTGCCCGGTGTATTTGGGAGGAAAGTAATTGTATGACTTAAAGTCTTGCTACTAATTTATTTTATGAGCTAAAGAATGTCTATACTTTGGTTAACATCATCATCCACTTGCGCTTGCTTCTTCTGAACCTAATGCTGAGCTGTTTGGCTGGCTTTAGGTGGATTTGCTGCCCAATCCAGTGGGAAGAATTGCAAAGCATCGCATTTTATTATCTCTTCTGTAACTTGAGTTGGATTTTTTAAAGAAAACTTAGAAAAAACTGTTTATTGTTATAAAAATTAACCTAAAATTCAACATCATGCTGCTATAAGTATGATTAAGAAAGAAAACATCAATCACTTCATAAAAAAATAGACAACAAAAAACTATGAGTGATAGCACTGCAGTGGAGTTTTCTCTCGTAAGTGCTAACTGGTGGGTACACTACACTTCTTCCTGATCCCGCCCAACTATGCGTACATAGCGTTAGATTTGGTTAAAATGAACCCTTACCAGACAAGCCTCAGCAAGGTGGGGATTGCGGGTTTCCGCGTATTTTGGGTGGTAAACGTGTCTGGCTAGGCTCCACAATGGCTGGACGCAGCTCACGTAAGTTTGTAAGGGGAAGAGTAGTAAAAATTTTCCTTTAAACAAATTACTGTAGTACATTTAGAGATTATTGGTTAGTTATAGTGAGTTTTGGTGAGTCAATATAGCTAGCTAAAGTTCTCAGCTCTTCAGGTGAGCATTAATTTTAGGAATGCTTGAGTTGAGGTACAAATATTACTTGGGAAGTACTATGGTGAATAAACACATTCTAAATTTGCCATGCAGGAGGCAAAGAACATTTAACAAGAATCTTTGGTTTTTGCCTTAACACAATTTTGTATAGTCCAAGACAGTTGTCACATTCATGAGTCATGTAGTTTATGCCTTGATACAATTTTCTTCACAAAATTTGAGTAAAATGGGTAGCCAAAAAAATGGAGCGATTTTATTTTTTGCCAAATGAGCTAATAGAAACTAAATTGTAGGCAATTCGCTTTAGCCAGAAGAACTGATTTCAAATTTTTGAAGAAGATAACAATTCATATCCAAAATGTCCACCAGTATCTCTCCCATTAAAATCCTATGAGACTTTTTTGTTTCAAAATCAGAAGTAATATAGCTATTGAACAAAAATACTGAATTGTTATAGTGCATAGGTCAAAGACAGCTTTTGCTACAGCTTCTAAACAAAGGAGGACATCATCCCAATGCCTCATGCAACCGACTAGCAGAATTAAATTTAAAAAATTTAGATGCCAAGTTTAGGCCGATTTCACCAAAACCTGTCCCATATATTTACAAAACTTAACATATAGTCTTGAAGTCCCCAGAAATTGCAACACTATATTATTATTAAATATTTTTGTAATAAAAACATCACGGATAATTATTTTTTGATCTGTTTATAAAGTATGTTAGGACATTCATAAGTCATTTTGTACTCTCATGACTTTATGTTTGCTTGGTGGTCAACCTGCCCAAAAGCTACTTCACATAACCTCATCCCGTATCACAAAAGGAAAGTTAATTGTTTCCCCCTTTGAATTAGGATGTCTATGACATGATTTGAATGTTATGGGATTCACCAGTGGTTGGTAACTCCGTGTGTATGGTTATGTTATGCTGATGAGCTACAAAAAAAATAGCAAAATCTGTTTTACTCATTACTATTTCTCACATTTTGTTCAACTCCCATCCGACTGAACTATGGAAAAAAAATTTCAAACATGATCAACTTTTTTGTTATATTTTTATGATGAAACTGGTACGGTATCTTTGCTTATAATTATTTTATTATGATTATACGTAAGCTAAAGCTCCTATAAATAGATAAATAAACGTATAATTATTATCATAGGATTTTTTTTTTAATCGCTGAAGTTTGGCTATACCACTAGAGCAGTTAGCTCGAAGATGGCTTCTTCAGCAGCTGGTTCTTTGCATCGATACACAGCGTCTACTACAGTGAAAGACTAATTCAGTAATTAACCCTCAGCACGCATGTGTGAGAGGGCTATGGTAGTTGTCCTGTCTGTCTGTCTGTCTGTCTGTCACACTCTGATTTTGGAGGGCAAATTGTTGAGAAAACACAAGCTTTCACCTCTGCATAGGTACGAGCATTTTATTGGTTATGCCCCCTAGCGTCACGTCGTAATCATGTGAGCAGATAATTTCTTGCAGCCAGTGGTATAGTTTGCTTTATGCTCAGTGAAGTTAACGCAGTTAAAAGAAGTAAAGTTTCACATTCAAAATGTATACCAGTTAGTGTTTCCAGTAAAGTTGGGATATATCAGCAATATTATAGATATAGTATACTATATTGAGTTTATATACTATATTTTCTGTATTTTTTTCCGCTGTGATCATACTGCTTGGGAGATCAACAAGAGATAACTATGAAACTATACTTGATGATGAGCTTGACTGCTTTTGAGTTAGTTTTTGTTCAATCCTACAGAATTTAGTTGGGTGGTGAGTGAGCAAGTGACAGCGGAAGTTGCTGGTGTTGCTTCATTTTGCTATATAAAACTCACTTCTTACACAGTGCATGTTCAACTTAAAGAATCCTTGTCTTTAGGATTGATATGGCCATCAGGAGAATAGAAGAACTTGGCAGAAACACAGCACCAAGCATTGTTGAGACGTGACCAACTCAGCAAGCTTGAAAAGCCAAACTGGCGGTGCTTGATGTCCATTTTAAACTTATAGTGCTATTAGTAAATGGCCTAGTGCAAATAGTTGAACTACAATGCCTGGAATGCAGCTGGAATAGCCAATCCAGCTACTAATTACTGGGCTAAACTAGCTGCATGCAGTTTGAAAAACAGCTGTATTGTATTACGAGGGTTTTTCCAAAGCCAATACAGTCATATTGGTGTCCCCTGAATACCCCTGAATACCAGTATTCAGCCATAATACTATAACACAAAAATTAAGCAAAACCTGTGGTTAATTTGAAATAAAACTCTACCATTATCTAAGCTGATCAATATTTCCGACCTCATGAAACACTCCACCATGAGCTTCTGGAAAGATTCTCAGACACTAGACTTGTATGCAGAAGAGCTATTTGATCAAGACAGTGTAATAGTAGAGCCCCAAAGTGCTCAGATTCTAATCTTTACCTTGCAACAAAGGTTATTTGTGGTTAATTGTACAATGGAATGCACTGTATGTAACACTTCCTCTATTCAACTTCTGGAGTACGAACTGAATAGCTATCTGATTCAAGTACTAAGCATAGTTTTTCTCTCATTAAAAACTTTAGAGAGTAGGCAGTACTTATTAACCCTCAGCGCGCATGCGCGTGAGGGTTACAGTACTCACTTTGTCTGTCATTCATTCATTCATTCAGTCAGTCAGTCAGTCACTCTGTCAGCAGCGGATCTCGATGATGGACGACTTTCAGGCTAAAAAAATTATATCAAGTTAGGGTATTCTATTATTTAAGTGCCTTTAATGTGCCAAATTTTTTGTTTTGAATTTAAATATCTAGAAAACACAAGTCAAATTTAGGCCGTTACAAGCTTTACCTTGCTCGGGTTACGCCCCCTTATACTCAAGCCACATCACGTGAGCTGCCGACCTTTTTTTGCGCGTGGTTCGGAGTTCTGTTCTGTTGTATGATCTGCCGCTATCTCTCTACTCTGTTCTGAAGGAGCGAAAAGAATCTCTTTTCCAACTGTAAGTTATAAAATGCCTGCTTTTAAGAAAGCTTGTCCTCGATGTGCGTGTGAAATTCATGTCAGAAAGTCCAAATGTCCCTGTGGCTATAGCTTTTCTGTCAAACCCAAGTTAATTCTCAAACCTCAGAATGCCATGAAGTCCTTGGATAGTCGTAAGAAGACTATGGTAATGTGTCAAGCACGGAAAAGGGATTTAGAAAGTGTTGAACAGTCCCAGAAGCGTGGCTACTCAGGACTAATGCATTATTGTATTGTGTGCTGAACTATTGTGTTATCTGAAGCATGTGTCTCATGACAATGCTGTTGTTTGGAGGAACCTGGCTTATTATGCTGTTTGTTAGGCTCTAACAAAACAAAATTGTGTGTAAGTTATGCCCAAGGGCTCTTTAAAAGTACGACTTTGTCATACCTGAGAGTGTCTGTGCACAACTAAGGCCAAGCATTCGCACCAATGGTGATCTAGTTGGTGACAGCAGCTGATATTGTGGTGTACAACTAGCGCTGAGGGTTTGCACCTCTGTTGCTTTCATTTAATGAATTGTAGTTATTTCTCCAGATCCTATAAATTGGACTAGGACTCATGGTAAGTGTGGCCATATAAAAACTTAATAGGCATACTGTAGAATTTATTACTATTCTACAGCTCATCTTTCCATACCTTATGCCGACAATGCCAACATGCTAGCCCCTCCCCCTCCACCAAGTAATAATGGAGACGTCTCTGTACCACAAGGTTTGAATTCTCGCATTAGCTAGCTACCATAAACTTAGCAACATAATTGAGTAAACATTTTTTGCTTTGAGTAGCAATAATTATTAGATGGGAAGAGAATTGGTACATGTGCTTCTGGGTTTTGATATTTTTGTATTATTACATAGCTAAGCAAGCACATTGCAATACATATTTTATTAAATCTACAGTGCGAGCAGAAGAGCCTGAAGCTGATCTTGCAAATCTTCCACAAAATGTGATTCCAGTAAGTAAATGTTCTGAGACAATATCTATTTCTAGTTACATTGAGTAATTTATTTTTATGTTATGCTACACCACTTTGGCTATAATTCTAAACGATAGCACTATTTCTTACTTTGATTCTAGCCCTAAACTAGTGGTGTGAGAGTAGTAGGGGATAGATGAGTGGTGTGAGAGTAGGGGATAGAAGAGTGGTGTGAGAGTAGGGGATTATGTTTTAGATTCCTTTTTCTAGATGAGTGTGTGTGAGAGTAGGGATAGATGAGTGGTGTGAGAGTAGGGAAGATGGTGCTTGGGAGAGAGTAGGGATAGATGAGTGGGTGAGAGTAGTAGGGGATAGAGAGTGCGGAGAGTAGGGGATAGATGAGTGGTGTGAGAGTAGGGATAGATGAGTGGTGTGAGAGTAGTAGGGATAGATGAGTGGTGTGAGAGTAGGGGATAGATGAGTGGTGTGAGAGTAGGGGATAGATGAGTGGTGTGAGAGTAGTAGGGATAGATGAGTGGTGTGAGAGTAGTAGGGGATAGATGAGTGGTGTGAGAGTAGGGGATAATGAGTGGTGTGAGAGTAGTAGGGATAGATGAGTGGTGTGAGAGTAGGGGATAGATGAGTGGTGTGAGAGTAGGGGATAGATGAGTGGTGTGAGAGTAGTAGGGATAGATGAGTGGTGTGAGAGTAGTAGGGGATAGATGAGTGGTGTGAGAGTAGGGGATAGATGGGTTTTTTGGGGGGTGAGATAGGGATAGATGAGTGGTGTGAGAGTAGGGATAGATGAGTGGGTGAGAGTAGTAGTAGGGAAGATGAGTGGTGTTGAGGTAGGGGGGGATAGATGCAGTGGTGTGGAGTAGGGATAGATGAGGGTGTGAGAGTAGTAGGATAGATGAGTGGTGGAGGTAGGGGATAGATGAGTGGTGTGAGAGTAGGGATAGATGAGTGGATGTGAGAGTAGTAGGATAGATGAGTGGTGTGGCGAGTAGGGGGATAGAGAGTGGGATGTGGGAGGAGTAGGGGATAGATGAAAGTGGTGTGAGAGTAGGGTAGATGAGTGGATTGTGAGAGAGGGATAGATGAGTGGTGGTGTGAGAGAGGGATAGATGAGTGGTTGGGAGCGTAAGGGAGATAGAGAGTGGTGTGAGAGTAGGGGATAGATGAGTGGTGTGAGAGTAGGGATAGATGAGTGGTGTGAGAGTAGGGGATAGATGAGTGGTGTGAAAGAAGGGGATAGATGAGTGGTGTGAGAGTAGGGGATAGATGAGTGGTGTGAGAGAAGGGGATAGATGAGTGGTGTGAGAGATGAGTGGTGTGAGAGTAGGGGATAGATGAGTGGTGTGAGAGTAGTAGGGATAGATGAGTGGGAGTGGTGTGAGAGTAGGGGATAGATGAGTGGTGTGAGAGTAGGGGATAGATGAGTGGTGGAGAGTAGGGGATAGATTGAGTGGGTGAGAAGTAGGGGATAGATGAGTGTGTAAGAGTAGTAGTAGGGACGTGAGTGGTGGGCGTGAGAGAAGGGGATAGATGAGTGGGTGAGAGTAGGGATAGATGATGGTGTGAAAGAAGGGGATAGTGAGTGGTTGTGGAGTGTGAGAGTAGGGATAGAGAGTGGTGTGAGAGAAGGGGATAGAGGAGTGGTGTGAGAGTGTAGAGATGAGTGGTGTGAGAGTAGGGGATAGATGAGTGGTGTGAGAGTAGTAGGGATAGATGAGTGGGAGTGGTGTGAGAGTAGGGGATAGATGAGTGGTGTGAGAGTAGGGGATAGATGAGTGGTTAATGCAATAAAAGTGTTAGTGTTTTAGCCCTTTCACTGCAGAACTGTCACAAAATTTGTTGTTGTTTTTTTATTTGTCTTAAAAAATGTCTATTAAAAACTGCCAATAAATCAACAATTATCATTGTCTGGTAGCCTATCCTTATAGCTACTGAAGTTCAGAATAATAACTTGTTCATCCTCATGATTATTTTCACAACTGCGTTGTCTTTTATAAAGCTATAGTCTCTTATAAAGCTGTAGTCAGACACCTATTTTTCTTCATAGAATAACTTGCTCCTTTTTAATCATCAGATATATACTCTCTCTCTCTCTCTCAAAGCCTGTAAAAGAGAGAGTATACATCTAACTTACTCTTTATTGCTGAATGGTCTTTGTAACTTATAAATATCTTCCGCACCTTTTAGTTCACTGATCACCATCTCTAGAGGCTATAGCATTCGAGTGAGACAACACAAACAAAAACAAAAAAATTTTTCAAGAGACGCTATTTCTAACCTCAGTATTTCAGTTACAGCAGCAAAAGAGGTGCATTCCATTTTATTTGTAAGTATCATTTTTTTTTTTTAATTTAGGAAAGAGTAACATCTGTCATCCTCAAGTTACCTGATGCTAATAAGCAGCTACCGCCTCATTCCACTTATCACAGAAGAATAACTGGAGCACAAGCAGAAACAATATTGAGAAACAAAGGTGGAAATTGCTATTTACTTCGCTACAGTGATTCTAGAGAAAACTATCAATTGGCAGTTTTATACAATGATACAGTGAGCCATATTGCAATGGAAATAAATACTAATGTGCCTTCCTTTAGTTTAGGCAATGGGAAAACTTTCCCATCATTAGAGGAGTTGTTCAAACACTATCAGTCACACCCATTGAATTGTGACATTAGGAATATTGGAATGCCGTGCCATTTCAATAAATCCACTTGGTGTGGATTATATTGAATTTTTTAAAAAAACAGCTGGAGCAATGTTTGAATTGGACACAGTGTTGATACTTTGCTTTGTGTAATCATATCTCATTTTTCAAATGTTTGAATTTTTTAAACTTTCAAAGATAAGCCAACTCCTACATAGTGGTGAAAGTGAGTGTGGGTATGAATGAGCACTAAATCACTTGTTCTTACACAATATTAATTTAATTTAATTATCATGGGTTATAGTTCTATAATAAGAGTTGAATTAATTTAATGTTAAGAAGAACTTACTTTGTAGATTAAAGTGCATGTAACTTGGATGCAAGAAAATTCTCTGAATAGTGTTTCCCATATCGAATATTGAAGACTTGTTCAGAGTTATTTGGGAGCTAACAGTGTATCACTGTTCTATGTACCTCTAACAAAAAAATTTGTGTTATAGCTAAGTACCTACTGTGATAGTTTATTTCGCTATAGCTAATATCGACTGCCAACTGAAAG